>MKWU01001461.1_pt1 | contig 40384 bp, 35 predicted proteins | sample 809101 | NCBI WGS metagenome assembly MKWU01 (sample SAMN05860141, study PRJNA318959) | sponge metagenome | host: Aplysina aerophoba | place: Slovenia: Piran, Adriatic Sea, Gulf of Piran | collected 2013-05-07
CAGGCTCGGTGATAGGGGTGGCGGTTGAGGAGGGACCAGGCGCGCCAGACCTGCTCCGCCACGATGACCCGCACCAGTCCGTGCGGGAAGGTGAGGCGGGGGAGGGACCAGGTGAGGGGGGCGCGGTCCCGGCCGGCGGGGGGCGGGGCGGGGAGCCACGACCCGAGTCGCTCGGCGAGGTCCCGGGTGGACCAGACGGTGCCTCGCTCATCGAGGGCGACGACCCGCGCGCCGGATGGCACGGCTCGAAGTAGGCCCTCGCCCTCGCGGCGAATGGAGGCGGCGGGGGCGCCGGCCCCCTTGCGTCCCGCCGCGCCGCGGTAGGCGGTCGGAACCTCCCGGAGCGTGAGCCGGCAGGCCGGGGGCAGGCGCTTCGCGTAGTCCTCGAACCCGGTGTCCACCCACCCCGGCATCCGGGTCCCGACCGCGGCCAGCACGATCTTCATATTCGTACCACTTCGTTCCCGGAGCCGTTGTCTGCGTTCTTCTCGCACCGCTCCGGTCGGAAACCAACGACCCCGCGCCCCGGGCGGTTGGTGGAACCGAGCCTCTCGCGCACCACCGCCGTCCCGTCCGCAAACGGGTCCGGAGCGACGGCGACGGCGACGGCGACAGCTGCGGCGATGGCCAGCTTCGGTCCGTCCGCCCCTGCCGGCTGCGGCGGTCCGGTCGTCTCTCCCGCTACGTGCCCCCGGACCGACGGGTCAGGGTGCCGGAGCCCCGGTCTGCTCGCGAAGGGCCACGACCGGCGACCACAGCTTCTCGAGCTGGTAGAGCTCGCGCGTCGCCGGCTGCATGACGTGGACAATCACGTCGCAGAGGTCGACGAGGACCCATTCTCCATCGCGGTCGCCCTCCACCCCGAGGGGCGGTGCGTCCCGATGCTTCGCCTCGACCACCATCTTCTCGGTGATCGCCCGCACATGGCGGCCGGTACGCCCGGTGACCACCACCATGTAGTCCGCCACGTCGGTGGGCTCGCGCACGTCGAGAACGGTGACGTGGTCTCCCTTGAGCTCTTCGATATCGGCCACCACGAGCCGGAGCAGCTCCTCGCCGCCCGGACCGTCCTGACCCCGTACGCTCCGTCTTGCATCACGTGCCATGAGAATAGAGCTTCTCCTGCTGGATGTACCGTTCCACCGCCTCGGGGACGAGCTCGCCGAGCCCGGCGCCGGCCGCGCACCGTGCCCGGATGTCGGTGGATGAGATGTCCACGGCCGGAAGGTCCATCATGAGAAGGGAGCCGGCCGGTCGCTCGTGAAGAGAGGACGAGTCCTTGCACCGTCGCGCCTTTGCCCAGCGGGAGGCTTCCTCCCCGCCGGGCCAGCCGGCGCCGTTTCGCCAGGCCACCACCAGGTGGGCGTAGTCGGTCAGCTCCCGCCAGCGCCTCCAGGTGTCGAGCACTTCGAGCTGATCGGCACCGATCAGGAGGCAAAGAGGGCGCTCTCCCGACTCCGCGCGGAAGGAGGCGAGGGTGTCGATGGTCCATCCGGGTCCGTCGCCGGAGAGCTCGCGGTCGTCCACGTACAGTCCCGGAAACCCGCTCACCGCCGCGGCCAGCATGTCCTTGCGCTGGTCGCCGGTCGCCCGCGCCGCGCGCCGGTGCACCGGAACACCGGCCGGAACCAGCGCCACCCGATCCAGTCCGACTTGCCGACGAGCTTCCTCCGCGAACCGCAGGTGGCCGTTGTGGACGGGGTCGAAGGTGCCGCCCAGGATACCGAGAGGTCCCGTCGTGCCCGCGGCCTCACCCTCCCTCGCGTGGCGGTTCGGGCACCTGGGCGGGATATCCCGGCACCGTCAGGGCAGTCTCCGGGCCTGCGGGCCGGTCGCCTCACGTTCGATCGTCCGGTTCGCGGTCGGCGGCCGCGATCGAGTCGGGCCGGTTCCGCCGTCCGGCGCGCCGCGGCCTGCCGCGGCCGCGGGCTTCCGTTCCCGGACCCCGCCCCGCAATGGCCGGCCGCATCTCACTGGCGGACGTGGCCGTCGCCGAGGACGATGAACTTCTGCGATGTGAGCCCCTCCAGGCCGACCGGGCCGCGCGCGTGCAGCTTGTCGGTGCTGATCCCGATCTCCGCCCCGAGGCCGTACTCGAATCCGTCCGCGAACCGGGTCGATGCGTTGACCATCACCGAGCTCGAATCCACCTCGCGGAGAAAGCGCTGCGCCCGCGACCAGTCTTCGGTGACGATCGCGTCGGTGTGGGCGGAGCCGTGCGCGGCGATGTGGTCGATCGCCTCGTCGAGGCCGTCCACCACCCGGATGGCGAGGATGGGCGCGAGGTACTCGGTATCCCAGTCCTCGGGGGTGGCCTTCGCGCAGTCGTCGACGAGCTGTCGCGTGACCGGACAGCCCCTCAGCTCCACTCCCGCCTCGATATATCGCTCGCTGAGCGGCGGCAGAACCTGCGCGGCGACGGCGCGGTCCACCAGCAGCGTCTCCATCGTGCAGCAGGTCCCGTAGCGTTGGGTCTTGGCGTTGTAGGCGACGCGAACCGCCTTGTCGAAGTCCGCCCGCTCGTCGATGAAGACGTGGCAGATCCCGTCCAGGTGCTTGATGACCGGGATCCGCGATTCGGTCATGACCCGCTCGATGAGCCCCTTGCCGCCGCGCGGAACGATGATGTCGACGAATTCGTCGAGTCGCAGCAACTCCCCGACCGCGCGCCGATCGGTCGTCGCGACCACCTGGACCGCATCGGCGGGAAGGCCGGCCTCCGCGAGCCCGGTGCGGATGCACCGCGCGATCGCCCGATTCGAGTGGATCGCCTCCGATCCGCCCCGCAGGATGACCGCGTTGCCGGCCTTGAGGCAGAGTCCGCCCGCGTCCGCGGTGACGTTGGGGCGCGACTCGTAGATGATGCCGACCACCCCGAGCGGCACCCGCATGCGTCCCACCTGGATGCCGGACGGCCGGTAGCCGACCTCCGTCACCTCCCCGATCGGGTCGGGCAGCGCGGCGATCTCCTCGAGCCCGAGGGCCATCGACTCGATCCTGGCGTCGGTCAGCTCCAGCCGGTCCGCGAGCGCGGCCTCGAGGTTCCGGCCGGCTTCGAGGTCGCGCCGGTTGGCTTCGGCCAGCTCCGCGCGCCGGGACCGGATCGCTTCCGACGTCGCGAGGAGCGCGCGGTTGCGGGCGGCGGTGCCCGAACGGGCGAGGTCGCGCGCCGCGGCGCGCGCCGCCTCTCCCAGCCCGCGCATGTAGCGGGCGATATCCGCCGTTTCCTCGATGCTGTCGACGGTGGCCGCCATTCCCCTTCTCCAGGGTCCGTTTCGTCCCCTCTTCGAGCGATTATACGGCCCGGGCCGGCACCACGCGCGGGCCGCAGAGGTCGAGCACGAGGCGGCGCAGGGCGTCCTGGACGTCGCCCGGGGCCGCCCCCTTCGAAATGGCGTCGAGGCGGGCGAGGGCGACGAGGCGTATTTGCCACGACCGGCTCCGCCTGCGTTCGAGTGCGGCGAGGACCTGGCGACGTCGGCGGCGCCACGCCGGGAACGGGCGCAGCGCATCGCCGATCGCGGCTCCCTGCTCGACATCGCGACCGATCCGCACCACCGTCCGGACCTCCCACGCAAGCGCGCCGATGATGGCCGGAGGCGCTTCGCCTTCCGCCGCAAGCCCGGCCAGCACCTGCAGCGCGCGCGGAGCGTCTCCCGCGAGGGTCGCGTCCACGAGGTCGAAGGAGGTGAATCGCGCTCCGTGGGCTGCCCCGTCGAGCACGTCGTCGAGCTCGATGCGCCCCCCGGAGACGAGGAGCGCGAGCCTCTCGATGGTCTGGGCTCCGTAGGCGAGGTTGCCTTCGCAGCGGTCGGCGAGCTCGTCGAGCGCGTCGGGCGCCGCGGTGAGCCCCCGGGCGGCGGCGCGGTCCCGGAGCCAGGCGGGAAGCGCGGGACGTTCCTTGGGCCAGACTTCGATGGTCGCGCCCGCCCGGTCGAGCGCCCGGAACCACTCCGAGCGCTTCGTTCGCGCGTCGAGCCGGCCCGTGCCGACGAGCAGCATGACATCTTCGCCCGGGGTGCCCGCGAACGCGGAGAGCGCCTTCGCGCCCTCCGTCCCCGGACGCCCGGTCGGGAGACGAAGCTCGATGAGGCGCCGCTCGGCGAACAGCGAGAGGCTCGCGCCGGCCTCGCCGAGCCTGGACCAGTCGAAGCCGGACTCCACGTCGAGAACGGTACGTTCTCCGAATCCCTGACGGCGTGCGGCGTTCCGTACGGCATCGAGGGACTCGTTGAACTGGAGCGGTTCGTCGCCGCTCACGAGGTAGATCGGTGCGAGTCCCCGCTCGAGATGGCCGGCGAGCTGTTCTGGCCGGACCTGCACGGGGAGTCGGCGCCGCTTCAGCGCCCGGAGCTGGCGTACAGCCGGCGCACGATGGCGGCGGCCGCTTCCCGGCGCATCTCGTCGTGCACGAGCGCGCGTTCCCGGGTCCGGCTCAACCGCTCCCCGCGATGCACGCGGTACTCGCGCAGCACGCTTACCTCGCCGGGCTCGAGGACCTGTCCCCCCTTGCGGTCGCGAACCCCATAGCGCACCAGGAATGCGACCTGGTACTCGCGCGCCTCTCCGCGCACCGGCTCCACCGAGAGCAGGCGCTCGTCGAAGCTCCCGGGCTGGAGGGCGAGCACGATATCCGCGCCATTCCCCGCGATTCGCACGCCGCTGCCCGCGAGCCTTGCCTCGAGGGCGCTGCGCAGCTCGTACGACCCTCCCTGCACCCGCACCGAGCCCGGCAGATCCAGCTCCCCGAGCGGCTGGAAGCCGCAGCCGGCGAGGACGAGGGCGAGGAGGGTGCCGGTCAGGCGGGACAGGATGTGCATGTCAACCCAGGAATTTCCCGGCGATGAAGCCGATCGTGAGGCACGATCGCGTATCGAGCCAGGGATCGAGCCCCGGAACGAAGCCGCAGCCGGCGAGTCCGACGGCGGAGGCGGCCCCGACGGCGCCGATGGTCCAGAGCGAGAAGCGCAGCACTTCCCACGTCACACTACGATGTTGAGGAGCCGGTCGGGCACCAGGATGACCTTCCGCGCCGACCTGCCTTCGAGGTGGCGGGCCACGTTGGGGTTCGCGCGCGCCGCCGCTTCCGCCTCGTCGCGTTCCGCGCCCGCCGGAACGTTCACCCGGCCCCGCAGCTTGCCGTTGATCTGGACCACGAGGGTTACGGTATCACGCTGGAGGGCGGTCGGGTCCGCCTCCGGCCAGCCCGCGTCCACCACCGGTCCTTCCCCGCCGAGCGCGGGCCACAGGGCGTGCGCGACATGCGGCACCACCGGCGCGAGCAGCAGGATTGCGGCGCGCAGGCCCTCGCGGTGGAGCGCGCGTCCCTGCGGCGTCGCGTCGTCGCGGGCACGAAGCGCGTTCAGCATCTCGATGACCGCCGCGATGGCGGTGTTGAAGGTGTAGCGTCGTCCCACGTCGTCGCCCGCCTTCGCGATCGTCTCGTGGATCTTCCGCCGCAGGGCGCGCTGGTCCGGGGTGAGCCGATCCGTGGCGAGGTCGGCGACCGGCCCCGCCGCGACGTGGTCCGCCACCATCCGCCACAATCGCCGCAGGAAGCGGAAGGCCCCCTCGACCGCCGCGTCGCTCCACTCGAGGGTCTGGTACGGCGGGCTCTGCATCATCATGTAGAGCCGGATCGTGTCCGCTCCGTAGCGCCCGACCATGTCCGCGGGATCGATGCCGTTGTTCTTGGACTTCGACATCTTCTCGAGCCGTCCCACCGTGACCGCCTCGCCGTCCGCGGTGAGCCGCGCTCCCGTCACGCGTCCCTTGTCGTCCCGCTCCATGTCCACATCCATCGGCGAGTAGTACGTCGCTCCGCCGTTCGGGTCGCCGCGGTAGAACGTCTCGTTGAGCACCATGCCCTGGGTGAGAAGGTTCGCGAACGGCTCGTCGCTCTCGATGAGGCCCTCGTCGCGCATGACCTTGTGGAAGAAGCGGGCGTACATGAGGTGCAGGATCGCGTGCTCGATCCCGCCGATGTAGAGGTCCACGGGCAGCCAGTAGTCCGCCCTCGCGTCGACCATCCCGGTGTCGCAGTCCGGGCTGGCGAAGCGGGCGTGGTACCACGAGGACTCCATGAACGTGTCGAAGGTGTCGGTGTCGCGCCGCGCCGGATCGCCGGTCTCGGGGTCCGTCGTCTCGACGAACTCGGGCAGGGTGGCGAGCGGGGAGCCGCCCCCCGAGACGTTCACGTCCTCCGGGAGCACGACCGGGAGACGCTCCGCGGGCACCGGCCGCTCGCCCCTCTTCTCGCTCGTGATGACGGGGACCGGGCAGCCCCAGTAGCGTTGCCGGGACACCCCCCAGTCGCGCAGCCGGTAGTTGACGGTGCGCCGGCCCTTTCCCGTGGTCTCCAGCCAGTCGGCGATCGCCTCGAACGCGGCGGCCGAGGTCATGCCGTCGAACTGCCCGGAGTTCATCACGATCCCCGGCTCGACGAACGCTCCGGCGGCGATGTCGAGGTCTTCGCCGTCCGCCGGGCGGATGACCTGGGTGACGGGCAGACCGTACTGCGTCGCGAACTCGTGGTCGCGGTGGTCGTGGCCCGGCACGGCCATGATCGCGCCCGTGCCGTAGCTCATCAGGACGAAGTTCGCGATCCAGATCGGGATCTCCTCGCCGGTCATCGGGTGGATCGCGTTGCGGCCGATGGCGATGCCCTGCTTGTCCATGGTCTCGAGCGACGCTTCGGAAGTCTCCATCCGCCGGCACTCCTCGATGAACGAGGCGACCGCCGGATCCGCCGCGGCCGCCTCCGCCGCGAGCGGGTGCCCGGTCGCGACGGCCATGTAGGTGGCGCCGAAGATGGTGTCGGGGCGGGGCGTGAACACGGTGGCGGGGGCCCCCCCGCCGGCCGGCGCGAAGTCGAACTCGACGCCCTCCGAGCGCCCGATCCAGTTGCGCTGCATCGTCTTGACCGCATCCGGCCAGCCGATGCCGTCGAGCCCCGCGAGGAGCTCTTCGGCGTAGTCCGTGATCTTGAGGAACCAGTGGGGGATCTCGCGCCGTTCCACCGGGGCGCCCGAGCGCCAGCCGCGCCCGTCGATGACCTGCTCGTTGGCGAGCACGGTTCCCTCGACCGGGTCCCAGTTCACCTCCGCGTTGCGCTTGTAGGCGAGGCCCTTCTCGTACATCCGGGCGAACATCCACTGCTCCCACCGGTAGTAGTCGGGGGTGCAGGTGGCGAACTCGCGCGACCAGTCGTAGCCGAAGCCGAGCCGGCGGAGCTGCGCCTTCATGTCCGCGATGTTGCGGTAGGTCCACTTCGCGGGCGGAACCCGGTTCTCGATCGCAGCGTTCTCCGCGGGCAGCCCGAAGGCGTCCCAGCCCATCGGCTGGAGCACGTTCCTGCCGCGCATCCGCTGGTAGCGCGAGACGACGTCGCCGATCGTGTAGTTGCGGACGTGGCCCATGTGCAGGCGCCCGCTCGGGTACGGGAACATCGAGAGGCAGTAGAACTTCTCGCGCGACGGGTCCTCGGTGACCCGGAAGGTATCCGTCTCGTCCCAGAAGGCCTGCGCCGCCGTTTCGACCGCCGCGGGGTCGTAGCGCTCCGGGAGGGAGGGCGCGCTGCCGTTCCCCGCCGGGGGACGGGCGGATCCGGCGGCCGCGGTGCCGGCGTTCTCCCCGTGGTCCATCGCGCCGACGCCCTCTGCCGTGCCCTCAGCCATCGTGTCCGGTCTCGTATGCGTAGTCGAATGAATCGAAGTGGAGGTGCTCGAGGTCCAGCCCGAGCTCGGGAAAGATCTCCCGCGCTGCCGACACCATGGGAGGTGGGCCGCTCGCGTAGACCTCGTGTCCGGCGAGGTCCGGAAAGTCGGCGAGGATCGCCTCGTGGACCAGGCCGGTGCGTCCGGTCCACCCCGGATCGGGCTCCGAAAGCACCGGTACGAAGTGCAGCCTCGAGTGCGCATTTGCCCACTCCCGCGGCAGGTCGGGCAGGTACAGGTCCCGTTCGGTGCGGACTCCCCAGTAGAGGTGCATCTCGCGTCTCAATGGTGCCAGCAGCGCATTCTCGATGATGGCCTTGATCGGTGCAAAGCCGGTGCCCCCCGCAAGGAAGACGGCCGGGCGATCGGAGTCGGTGCGCAGGTGGAAGCTCCCGAGCGGGCCCTGCAGCCGAAGGAGGGCGCGCTCGCCGAGCGTCTCGAACACCTGTCCGGAGAAGGCGCCGCCCGGCACGTGGCGGATGTGGAGCACGAGGTGCGCGTCGTCCGCCGGGCAGTTGGCGAGGGAGAACGCGCGCCGGCGCCCGTCCCGCAGGAGGATGTCGACGTACTGCCCGGCTCGGTACTGGAGGCGTTCGGTGGGGGGAAGCTCGAGGCGGAGCTCCATCACGTCGTGGGCGAGCCGCGTTCTGGATGCGACTCGGGCGGGAAGGGTGCGAACGGCCGGCCCGGCGCCCTCCGCGAGCGAGGCGATGCGAAGGTCGGACGAGGCCCGCGCCTGGCATAGCAGGGTCCACCCGGCCCGGGTCTCGCGCTCGGTGAGGCCGCGCAGCTCCGCTTCATCCGGAAAGTGGACCTTTCCGTCGAGAATCCGTGCCCGGCACGCCCCGCACGCTCCGTTGCGGCAACCGTAGGGAAGAGGCACGCCCTGGCGCAGCGCCGCGTCGAGGACGGATTCGTCCGGCCCGGCCGAGAACACGGGTCCCTCGGGGTCCAGCGCGACGTCGAATACCGCGAGGTCGGCCGGTACGGGACGGCCGGGAAACGCGGCGGAGATGGAGCGGGAGTCGGGCATCCGTACCGGGCGGGCCGGGTGAACTGGGCGGTCCAGGCGCCGGAGTATAGCGGGCGGCACGCCGGGTGCCGCACACCGGCTCTCCGAGCCACCTCATCGACGGGAGACGAACGCAGGCACGGGCTTCGGGCGCGTACGACGACGAGTTTTCCGAACGATGTCGGGGTCTCGCGCTCAGCCAAGACCCACCATCTGGGACCGGGTCTGAGAACGCGCGGCGGGAGCTACGCCGGACAGATGCGGCCCAAGGGACGTCTTGTTGCGTATATGACTCAGTTGAAAGACGACTCACGGAAGTGGTCAATCAGGTACGCGGGCATCCGCGGCGTCGTGTCCACCGGACATTCGCGTCTGCAGGAGAATGACAACGAGCAGGAAGGCGCCCCTGATGACGAGCTGCCAATAGGCACTCAGGCTGATGGTGCCGCGCCCGTTCTCGAAGTTCAAGATGTTGAAAACAAGACCGAGCAGCAAGGCGCCGGCCACTGTTGCCGGGACTGATCCGAGACCGCCGGTCAACAGCGTTCCACCGACCACGACCGAGGCGATCGCCGCGAGTTCCCAGCCCAACCCTTCCAGCGGTTGCCCCGCCCCGAAACCCGAGGCAAGGAATACCCCCGCAAGGCCCGCACAGCCGCCGCTGAACAGATAGACGAACACCTTCGCACGGTTGACTCGAAGGCCCATCAGAGTCGAGGCTTCCTCGCTGTCGCCGATGGCTAGGACCGTGCGTCCGAGCGAGGTCCGCTCGAGCACGCACCAGGCCGTCAGGCCTACGCCCGCGACGATGACGATGGTCCACGGCAGCACGCCAAGAGCGTTTTCCATTCCGAGCTTGGTGAAGTTGCTGCCCCAATCGACGGCGATGGTCTTGGCGCCGCTCAACACCAGCGCTCCGCCCTTGGCGGCCAGCATGCCGGCAAGCGTGGTGATGAACGGGGGAACGCGCATGACGACAATTGCAAAGGCATGGACCGCGCCAAACCCGACGCCAGCCAGCACTCCGCCGGGCAGGGCGACTTCCAGTCCGTAGGGGCTGAGATAGGCCGCGACCACAGATGCGAACGCGGCTACCGAACCCACCGAAAGATCGATCCCGCCGGTCATGATCACGAAGCACATGCCAATCGCGATCAGGATGAACATCGAGTTGTAGTTGAGAAACGATGCAATGTTGTAGGCGCTGCCGAAGTTCTCGTACCGCAGCAGACCGAACACGATGAGCACCGCGAGCGCGAGCCACACACCGTTCGTCCGCGTGTTGCCGCGCAAGTACCTCCTGAGGTCGAAAGCGTCCGGTCCTGGCACCGCTGCTATTCCCTGCGTGTCTGCTGCAGATAGACCGCCAGCACGATGATGACCGCCTTGACGATCAGCGCGACTTCGTCCGCTACCCCGTTGGCGAGCAGGGTGTACTTGACCAACTGGATGATGACCGCTCCCAGGACCGCTCCGAAGATTGGAGCGCGGCCGCCCTGCAGGACCGCTCCGCCCACCACCGCTGCGGCGATGGCGTCCAGCTCCATCAGGTTCCCATTGCGAGCGGCATCCGAGGCGGAGTTGATCGCGACGACAATCAAACCGGCGATCCCCGCGAGGATTGCACAGATGACGTAGGCGCCGATCTTGACCGGACGCACCGGTGCGCCGGCAAGGCTGGCGGCGCGCTCGTTGCCCCCGATCGCGAGCAGGTAGCGCCCGAACACCGTTCGGGTCACCAGCCACGAGATCGCGGCAGCGAGCGCGAGCGTGAGCCAACCCTGGAATGGCAGCCCCAGGATCTTGCCCGTTCCCAGATAGCTGAAGGCCGGGTTGGAGAATGTCTGCAGGTTGCCGTTGGTCAAGACCTGTGCAATTCCACGCCCGGAGATGAACAGGATGAGGGTCGCGATGATCGGCTGGATCCCGAGGAAGCTGACCATCACCCCGTTGAACAGGCCGCAGGCAGCCGCGACCGTCAGTGGCAGCACGAATGCGGCCGTCAAACCGAGCACTGGATGCTCCACGCCAAACGTCGACATGAAGATGAGCGGTGCGAGCGCGCCTGCGAGGGCCATCACCGCGCCGACCGACAGATCGATGCCCTCGGTAGCGATGACGAGGGCCATCCCGGTGGCGACGATGGCGATCGTCGCTACCTGGCTGATGTTGACGAACAGGGTCTGCAGTTGAAGGAAATTCGGGGTTACGAGCGCGTTGAAGATCACCAACGCGAGGAGCGCTGCAACCGTGCCGTGTCGGCGAATCAACCGCAACCACGAAACGTCGGGGCTGGGCCGTCCGCGCGGGCTTGTCTCACTGCGGGTCCCGGTGCGCATGCTCACGAATCGTCGTGTTGGGCAATCGACCTCACCAGCGCATCTTGCGTGATGCCCGGGTTTTCGAGGACTGTCACGGAGCGGCCATCGCGCAGTACCACGATTCGGTCCGCGCCCTCGACAAGCTCCTCGAACTCCGACGAGATCAGGATGACGCCGAACCCCTTGTCCACGTACTGCCGCACTATGGACTGAATCTCGAGCTTTGCACCCACGTCGACGCCGCGGGTCGGTTCGTCCAGGATCAGCAGCTCGGGCTCCGTCGCCAGCCACCGCGCCAGGAGCACCTTCTGCTGGTTGCCTCCCGACAGCTCGCGGATCGGCTGGTCCAGGTCGGCGGTCTTGATGTCGAGGGCCCTGATGAATTCGGCAACAATCTCGAGCTCGTGGCCGCGCCGGATACGGCCGAGAAATCCCGTCAGCCTGGGCACAAGCGCCAGGGTCAGATTCTCGCGCACGGACATCTCGGGCACGATGCCCTCGGCCTTTCGGTCTTCGGTGAGATAGCCCAGGCCGGCCGCGATTGCGGCGGCGGGATTCTCCGGCGCGCCGCGGGTGCCCCGCAGGGTAATCGTGCCGGCGCTGAGCGCATCGACTCCGAACAGTGCCCGCGCGGCCTCGGTGCGCCCGGAGCCGAGGAGTCCGCCCAGGCCGACGATCTCACCCCGGCGAAGCGAAAGGTCGAGCTTTCTGAGGCGCCGGCCCGTGGCGATTGCGTTCGCCTCGAGCAAGATCTCTCCACGGGTGCGGTCACCTTCCCCGCCGCCGAGATCGGTCATCCCGGCGGCCGCGATGTCCTCGACGTCTCGGCCGAGCATGTCCGCGATCAGCTCGACCTTGTCCGTCTCCGCGATGGTCTTGCAGGCCACGGTCCGGCCATCGCGCATGACCGTCACCCGGTCGCAGATCTGGAACAGCTCGTCGAGGTGGTGCGAGATGTAGAGCACCGAGACGCCGGACTCCCTCAGCGTGCGCACGACCCCGAACAGCACATCGACCTCGTGATCGTCTAGCGAGGAGGTCGGCTCGTCCATGATGACCAGCTTGGCGTTCAGCGAGATGGCGCGCGCGATGGCGACGAGCTGCTGGATGGCGGTCGAGCAGGCGCCGAGCGGCGCCTTGACGTCGACATCGATACTGAAGCGCGAAAGAATTTCCCGTGTTCGCCGGTGCGCGTTGCCCCACTGGATGAACCCGCTTCGTCCGCGCGGCTCGTACCCCATCGTCACGTTCTCCGTGACGCTGCGAAGCGGGACCAGGTTCAGCTCCTGATAGATGGTCGAGATGCCGTTCTCCTGGGCCTCGCGCGGGCTTGAGATCCGGGAGGGTCGACCGTCGAACCGGATGTCGCCGTCGTCGCGCCGATAGACTCCGGTCAGAATCTTGACGAGTGTGGATTTACCGGCGCCGTTCTGTCCGATGAGGGCGTGCACTTCGCCGGGTGCGATCTCGAGGCTCGCCGAAGTGAGCGCGGCAACCCCGGAGAATGCCTTTTCGATACCCGACATCGACAGGAGCGGGGACATGGCACGACAGCTTGCCACGAGAGGGACGGGACCGCAGCCGTGGTCCCGTCCCCATCAGGCTTGGGGGGCGGAGATCAATACGCTTCGTCGATGTGATCCGCGGCGTTCGCCTTGGTGAAGATGCGGTCCTCGACCTTGACCCAGGGTTCGATGGTCTCGCCGTTCACGTAGCGCATCATGGTCTCGCAGGCGAGCGGCCCGAAGAAGGGCGAGGACTCGACCGTTACTCCCATCTTGCCGTCGATGATGGCCTGCAGCGCGTCACGGGTTCCGTCGATCGACACGACGAGCACGTCCCCGCCCGGCTTGCGGCCAGCGAGTTCCAGCGCCTGGATGGCGCCAATGGCCATCTCGTCGTTGTGGGCATAGACGATGTTCACCTCGGGGTGCGCCTGAAGCAGTGTCTCCATCACCTGACGCCCGAGGTCCCGCGCAAAGTCGCCGCTCTGGGATGCGACGATGGTCATGTTGTCGTGCATGGCCATCACGTCGTCGAAGCCTTTCTTTCGGTCGTTCGCTGGGGAGGAGCCGGTCGTTCCTTCCAGTTCGACGATGATGCCCGTGTCGCCTGGGAAGTTCTCCAGTGTCCATTCGGCGACACGCCGACCCTGATCGACGAAGTCCGAACCCAGGAATGCGACGAAGTGTGTTCCGGCCTTGACCACGTTGGGATCGACGGAGCGGTCGACCAGGAACGTGGGAATTCCCGCCGCCCTGGCCTTCATGACTGCCGGCACCAATGGCTTCTCTTCGCGGGGGGGCAGGAACAGCACGTCGATGCCCTGCGCAATCATCGAATCAACGTCTGCGACCTGCTTGGCCGCGGACCCCGCCGCATCGGTGGCAATGAGGTCCCAGCCGCACGTGTCGGCGGTGTCATGAAAGGATTTGGTCTCGGCGATTCGCCACGGATTGTTGCTCTCCATCTGCGCGAAGCCGACCTTGTAGCGATCCTTCTTGGCCAGGGGCGGCAGATCGGCGGCGAGTACACCTGACGCGAAGAGAGCCGCTCCGGCGGCTATCGCGATCGTTCGAGCGATTCGAGTCGTCATGGTCCTCTCCTGTTTCCCGGCGGCGCAGTCCGCCGCAGGTCGAGTAGACACGACGGTTTCAAGTTAGTCAATAAATATTTATTATCTTGTTCCGTGGTCAAGGGGTTTTCCCTCAGAGGTGTGAAATAATTCCGGTAGATCAATCACATTTCAAGAACAAGGGAGCAGGTGCGGTGGACGAACCGAAGTCACGAACGATTGGAGTGGGCCGGGTACGAGGTCGCCGCCGGGTGACCATGACCGATGTCGCGCGGGTCGCCGGCTGCTCCCAGTCGACCGTCTCCTTCGTTCTCAACAACAACGCGTCGGTCCAGGTCTCCGAGGCGACGAGGGAGCGGGTGAAGCGCGTCGCCGAAGAGCTCGGGTACGAGGGGGTCCCGGCCACCGCGCGTGCGGAAACCAATTTGGTGACGAAGAACGTCATCGCCTTCGTCGTGGACAGCCTGGCAACGAGCTGGGAATCTCCCGCGGCGTTCATGGGTGTTCGCCAAGCGGCTGCCGGCACCGGTGCGGTGGTCCTCGCTGCGGAGACCCAGAACGATCCGAGTATCGAACCGAAGACGCTCTCGCTCCTGATCGAGCAGGAAGTCGAGGCAATCATCTATGCCTGCGTCCACACCCGCGAGGTCATCCTTCCCGATTCATTGAAGGCGACCGACATCCCGGTCTATCTCCTCAATTGCCATTCCAAGGACAATGCTCGTCCAGCAGTCGTGCCGAGCGAGATCGCCGGTGGACAGCGCGCGACGAACGTTCTGCTTGATGCCGGGCACACGCGAATCGGCACCATCACGGGCGAGAGCTACATGGAGGCGAGCGGGGATCGGTTGACCGGTTACCGGAGGGCGCTGGCAACGGCAGACCTTCCCTTCGATCCTGGGCTGGTCATTGAAGGAGACTGGTCTGCCAGCGCCGGGTTCAACGGGACCATGAAGCTCCTGAAACTCGACCGGACGCCGACCGCGATTTTCTGCCAGAACGATCGCATGGCGATCGGCTGTTACGAGGCACTGAAGGAGTCCGGCTACTCAATCCCCGCCGACATGTCGGTTGTTGGTTACGACGACGAGGAGATCTCGCGGCATCTCTTCCCGCCCCTGACGACGATGAATCTCCCTCATCGGGCCATGGGGCGTTGGGTTGTCGAGCAACATTATCACCCGCCAGCGTTGCGCGATGGCCCTTTTCCGGTGACGAAGCTCGAGTGCGAATTGGTCGAGCGCAACTCTGTCGCCGCGTCAAGAAGGTAACTGCGTCCGATGGCCGCGACCGGGTTGGTGGCGGCACCACCGCTGCAGGGCGCGGAGTTGTTCCGAATCAGTAGACCGTCTCAGGTGGCCCTGCGCCGCGCGAGTGTCGCGCCGATCGCGGCTGCAAGTCCCGACCGGAACCACATGCTCACAACCTCCCGGCCTTCCCATTCACCCGGATCATGCCATTTCGGACCTGCGCCCGCCCTGCTTCCCCGACTGCGGCTCGATGGGCGCCGCGGCGGCTGATAGAGTGCGCGGAGCGAGAAGGCGGCACGGCCCGCGCGGCCGGATGGCGCCCTCGCTCGTTCCGCGAAGCCCCACACAAGGAGTCAGCCGTGGATTTCGGTCTGTTCACCATGCCTTCCCATCCCCCCGAGCGCGATCTCCGCGAGGGTCACGAGTGGGACCTGCAGACCCTGCGCTGGGCGGACGAGTACGGCTTCACGGAAGCCTGGATCGGGGAGCACCACACCGCGCCGTGGGAGCCGCATCCCTCGCCGGACTTGCTGGTCGCGCAGTCGCTCAAGGAGACGAAGAACATCCGGCTCGGTCCGGGCGGTTTCCTCCTCCCGTATCACCATCCGGCGGAGCTGGCGAACCGGGTCGCGATCCTCGATCACATTTCCGAAGGACGGCTCAACTTCGGGGTCGCCGCAAGCGGACTCCCGAGCGACTGGGCGATGTTCAACGTGGACGGGATGTCGGGTCAGAACCGGGAGATGACCCGCGAGGCGCTCGACATCATCCTCCGGCTGTGGACCGATCCGGAGCCCTTCGATCACAAGGGAAAATACTGGAACGTAAGCAAGACGGACGTGATGTTCGACTCGCTCCGGCCGCACCTTCGGCCCCTTCAGGACCCCCATCCTCCCATCGGGGTGGCGGGGCTCAGCAAGAACTCCGACACGCTCAAGATGGCTGGCGAGCACGGCTTCATCCCCATGAGCCTCAACCTCAACCCCGCCTACGTCGGCTCGCACTGGGAGGCGGTCGAGGAAGGGGCGGCGCGGGCGGGCCGCAGCGCGCACCGGGGCGAGTGGCGGCTCGTCCGCGAGGTCCTGGTGGCCGAGACCGACGAGGAGGCGATGCGCCTTTCCGCCGGGGACATGATGGGCCGGATGATGGGGGAGTACTTCCTGCCGCTTCTCGCGAACTTCGGTTTCACGGATTTCCTCAAGCACGATCCGAGCGTGCCGGACTCTGACGTGACCCCCGAATACTGCGCGCGCCGGAACTGGGTCGTCGGCTCGCCGGACACGGTGGTCGAGAAGCTCGAGCAGGTTTACGACGAGGTCGGGGGGTTCGGCACCTTGCTCGTCTTCTGCTTCGACTACGCCCATGCGCCGGAAGTGTGGCGCAACTCGTTCCGGCTGCTGATGGAGGAGGTCGCTCCCCGGGTGGCTCACCTCAAGCCCGCCGCCGCGTAGTACGGGAGAAGCGAGCAGCAGAGAAGGGTCCGGGAGGCATCGGGCGCGTCGGCCGTGCCTCCCGGGTCCAACCAACCACCGCGGGCACGCGAGGCCCGGCGCGTGCCTCCCGACCGGCCGCGCCGCGGGCGACCGTCGCGATTCCCGGCCTGTCCCGTGGTGCCGTTCCGATCGGTGCGGGGCGCCGCGGCCTCCGGCGGACTCGACGGGAACCGCGTGACGGGGCGGCGACCGCGGCCGGACGGCCCCGATCGCCCCTGGTGCCCCAGGTGTCTCGGGCGGCCCCGGTCAGCCCGGCCAGGCGCGGACTTCCTGCCGCTGCTCGCCGAGGCCTCCCACTCCGAGGCGCATCACGTCGCCCGCCTGCAGGAAGCGCTGGGGCTTCTGGCCTGCGCCCACCCCGGGCGGGGTGCCGGTCGGGATGACGTCGCCCGGCTCGAGGGTCATGTAGCAGCTCGCGAAGCTGACGATGGTCTTCACGTCGAAGATCATCGTCGACGTGTTCCCGTCCTGGAAGCGGTGGCCGTTCACCTCCAGCCAGAGCGGAAGGACCTGGGGGTCGGGAACCTCGTCCCTGGTGACCATCCAGGGCCCCATCGGCGCGAACGTGTCGCAGCTCTTCCCCTTGGTCCACTGTCCGCCCGGGCGCTCGATCTGGAACTCGCGCTCCGAAACGTCGTTGACCACGCAATAGCCGGCCACATGATCGAGCGCCTCGTCCTCCTCGACGTAGCTCGCCCGGCGCCCGATCACGATCCCGAGCTCCACCTCCCAGTCGAGCTTGGTCGAGCCGCGCGGAGCGATCACGGGGTCGTTCGGGCCGCCGATCGCGGTGGTAGCCTTCATGAAGAGGATGGGCTCGCTCGGGATCGGGGAGCCCGTCTCCGCGGCGTGATCGGAGTAGTTGAGGCCGATGCACAGCAGCTTGCCCACGTCAGCGACGCACGGGCCGATCCGAACGCCGGAATCGACCGCCGGCAGCGACGCCGGGTCGAGGCCGGCAAGGCGGGCCAGCGAGTCGGAAGCGAGCGCTTCCGGTCCGATGTCGTCGATTCTCCCCGAAAGATCGCGAATGGTTCCGCTCGCGTCGAGAAGCCCCGGCTTCTCGCTTCCCCGCTCGCCGAAACGAAGCAGCTTCATGTCGTTCTCCTGTTCTTCAGGGCCGTGACCCCGGCCGATCGGTCGCGGCCGCACCGCGCGGCCGTATTCTAATCGCGTCGGCGGCGAACGCGGTCGGGCGGGAAACCGAGAAACGTGCCGATTCCCTGGATGGCGGTCGCCGTCGCGGTGGCGATGAACTGCGTATGGGGCGGAAACCCGGTCGCGGTCAAGCTCTCGCTCGAAGCGTTCCCGCCGCTCTGGACCGCCTTCTTGCGCTTCTGCCTCGGGATCGCGTGCGTTGCGGTCTGGGCGCGACTGACCGGCATCCGCCTGTTTCCGACTCCCGACGAGTGGAGGCCCTATCTCGGACTCAGCATCCTCTTCGGGGTCCAGATCTGGATCATGAACGTCGGCTACGGCCTGACGTCGGGGATCATGGGCTCGGTGCTCATCTCGGTGTATCCGCTCGTCGCGGCCCTTCTCGGGCCGTGGGCGGTCGCCGGCGACCGGCTGGACGCGGTGCGGGCGCTCGGGCTCGTCTCCGCGTTCATCGGTACCGCGACGGTGCTCCTCGGCGAGTCCGAGACGGGACAGCTCGAGGTCTTCTCGACCGGCAACTGGCTCGTGCTCCTGAGCGGGACCCTGCTCGGCATCCGGCTCGTGATGTCGGCGCGGATCATGCGTGCGACGGACCCCGCCCGCGCCACGTTCTGGCAGATGGTGCTTGCCCAGCCCTGGTTCCTCGCCGGGGCGCTCGCCTCCGAGACCATCGCGTGGCATGCGATCGGATGGCGGCCCATCGCGGGCATCCTCTTCCAGGGGGTGATCATCGCGGGTCTGGGGTTCATGGTCATCGCCTACCTGCTGCGACGCTACCGGCCGAGCACGATGATCAGCCTCGGCTTCGTCACCCCCGTTTCCGGGGCCGCGCTCGCCGCCTGGATCCTCGGCGAAACGGTGTCCCAGAGCTTCGTGGTTGGGCTCATCGAGGTCGCCATCGGACTCGCGCTCGTGTTGCGCGAGCCGGCCCGGCGCGCCTGAGCGCGCGATCGCCCGCGGTGGCAACCGCGTCCGGCCGAGGGTAGCCTTGTCGCCGGTCGCGCCGGCCCCCCGTCGCCGGCGCGGTCACGCAGGGCAGCGGTACAGACGCAAGCATGAGCGCACTCGAGAATCCGGGCGAACGGCTGATCGTCGCCCTCGACTTCGACGGCCGCGATCCGGCCCGGCGTCTCGTCGACCGGCTCGGCGGGGCCGTGACCTTCTACAAGGTCGGCTGGCAGCTCTTCATCGGAGCCGGGTTCGCGTTCGTGCGCGAGCTCGGGGAACGGGGCAAGAAGGTCTTTCTCGACCTCAAGGTGGGCGACATCGACGCGACGGTGCAGGCCGCCGTGGCGAACATGAAGGAGGAGGTGGAGTTCCTGACCCTCCAGGGGACGGCCGCCACGGTGCGGGCGGCGCGGACCGGCCGGGCGGACCGGGCGCGCCCGCGGCTTCTGATGGTGACGGCGCTCTCGAGCGTCGACACGGCGGATGTGCGCGGCGTCAACGAGGGTCCGGGGCTCGATATCGACGACTACGCGGTCGCCAGCGCCCGCGCCGCCCTCGACGCGGGTTGCGACGGACTCATCGCGTCCGGAAGCTCGGTAGGGCGGATCCGGGCCGGGTTTCCGGACCGCGAGTTCGTGGTGGTGGTCCCCGGGATTCGTCCCGCGGGCGCGGGTGCGGACGACCACAAGCGCACCCTCGCGCCGATGGAAGCGACCCGGGACGGCGCCGACTACCTGGTGGTGGGGAGGCCGATCCGAAACGCCCCGGACCCGTCCGCGACCGTCGCGCGGATCGTCGACGACATCGCCCGCGGAGCGCAGATGCGGCCGCCGGCCGCCGGTTGAGCGAGAGCGACCATCAGGAGGCGCGCATGCCGGAACAGCCCCTCATGTCCCTCGACGAGATCCGGGACCGTCTCGACCTCGGCGACACGCAGATGCTCGAGTGGCTCGCGACCAGGGCGAGCCTGGTGCGCGAGGTGGCGCGAATCAAGGAGGCCAAGGGCGTGAGCCTTCAATCCGCGGACCGCGAGGCGTCGATGTTCGCGCGCAAGCAGATCCAGTGCCGGGTGCTCGGGCTCGACTTCCACTACGTGGCCGAGCTGGTCTCGCTCATGATCTGGCATTCCAAGCAGATCGAGTGCGACGAGCTTGGCCGCGACACCTTCCTGGACACGAATCCGGTTTCTCCCGAACGGCTCCACGAGCAGCTCCTCGAGCTCACTGCGGTCGAAGCGCCGCGCTATGACACGTACCTGCGGGGCGAGGGGGCGGACGCGGTGTCGTCCTACATCGACCGGGAGCTCGAATCGATCGAGTCGGCGGCCCGCGAGGCCCCAAACCGGGCCCTCGCCCTCGACCTCGGCTGCGCGACCGGTCAGGTGGCGGAGTTCCTGGAGTCGAGGTTCGAGCGGGTGCGGGGGTTCGACATCTCGCCGGCCATGATCGAGCACGCGCGGGCGCGCCGCGACTGGAGCGGGGGGGTCGAGCTCGAGGTCCGCGACCTCGACGACGGCATTCCCGCCGGGGACGGCACCGTGTCGTTCGCGGTCGCGAACTTCGGCGCCGCGTCCGAGCTGGCCGCGGATCTTCCTCGCGAGCTCGCCCGGGTGCTTCGCCCGGGCGGCACCGCGGTCCTTTCCTGGTACAACCGGGACGCCCTCGTGAACGAGTGGTTCTATCCCTGGCCGGCCACCGTCCACTCGCATCTCAATCCCCACAACGACACGCTCGAGGTGTGGTCGGGAGGGTCCGTCTACACCATCCGGGCGCGGGCGATGACCGTGGACGGCGCGCGGCGCGCCTGCGAGTCGGCGGGTCTCGAGTTCCGGCTCGCGGGGACGTATCCGACGCTCCAGCCGATCCTCCCCGCGTTCGTCGCGAGGAGCCCCCGTGCCCGCGCCCTCTACGACGCGTGCCGGCAGCTCGACGACCACCTTGCCGCCCCCGGCGTCGACCGGGGAAGCTGCATCATCGCCGTCGTCGCCCGTCCGAACGGCTAGGTGGAGCCGGTTCGGTCGGCGAGAACGAGGAAGCGATGCCGGCCCTTGCGAGCGACGAAATCGTCACCGTGGTCGATGGCGAGAACCGCCCGGTCGCCGAGCTTCCGCGCCACCGCGTCCGCAGCGAGAACCTCGCCCATCGGGCAACCTATATCTTCGTATTCGACCGGCGGGGACGGGTGCTCGTGCAGCGCCGCACCGCAATCAAGGACGTCTGCCCGGGCTGGTACGACGTCGCGGCGGGCGGGGGCGTCGCGGCCGGCGAATCATACGAGGAGGGCGCGGGGCGGGAGGCGGCGGAGGGGGTCGGGGTCCGCGGGGCGGGCCCCGGGCCCGAGGTTGGCTTTCACCCCGGGGGCGGGGGCGGGCGGGGTCGTCGCGGCCGGCGAATCATACGAGGAGTGCGCGGAGCGGGAGGCGGCGGAGGAGCTCGGGATCCGCGGGACGGCCCTCGAGCCGAAGTTCGACTTCTACCACGAGGACGAGCGCGTACGCTGCTTCGGCCGGGTGTTCACCTGCCGGCACGAAGGTCCGTTCACCCTTCAGCCCGAGGAGGTGGAGAGCGTGGCGTTCCATACCGTGGACGAGATCCGTGCCGGCCGCATTTTGCCCCTCACGCCCGATACCCTGGTCGCGCTGGAGCGCCTTCTCGCCCTCCGCCCGGCGGGTGGCAACCCGGAGAACGCCCCCCGAATCGACTGAATCCGGGGTCGCGCCGGCCCGCCCCGGCTTCCGCTCCGGCCCCGCAGCCTCGATGGCCTGACGCGCGTCGGCCCTCGCCGCGCGACCGCGGCCCAAGCGTTCGGGAGGGCAACGTCACGCCCGTCCGCCGCTCCGCGCGCGTGCCCGGTGCGGTCGGCATGTTCTGCCGCCGGACCCATGTGGTAGCCTCGCCGCGCGCAAATGCCGGCGGGAGGGCGACACGTGAAGATTGGATTCATCGGGGTCGGGAACATGGGCGGCCCGATGTGCCGCAACATGATCAAGAACTGCGGGCACGAGGTCCTCGTCTGCGACCGCGACGCGGTGGCGGTCGAGCGCTGCGTGGCGGTCGGGGGAACCGGTGCCGGCTCCATCGCGGAGGCGGTGGCCGAGTCCGACGTGGTGTTCACGTCGCTGCCGATGCCGAAGGACGTCGAGGCGGTGGCCCTCGGCGAGGGGGGAATCGCGGCGAGCGCCCGCCAGGGCACGGTCCACGTCGACCTCAGCACCAACGCGCCGGCCATGGTTCGCGGCATTGCCGCCGCGCTCGCGCCGAAGGGCATCAAGATGCTCGACGCGCCGGTGAGCGGCGGCACCAGCGGGGCCGAGAACGCGACGATCGCCATCATGGTGGGCGGCGACCGGGCGGTCTTCGACGAGCACCGGGCGCTCTTCGAGTCGTTCGGCAAGAACGTCATCTACGCCGGCGACCTCGGGGCCGGCAGTGTCGCCAAGATCGTCAACAACATGGTGGCGTTCTGCAACATGGCGAGCGCGGCGGAAGGGCTCATGCTGGGGGCGTCGGCGGGGATCGACCCGGACGTGCTGAACCAGGTGATCCGCAGCTCGAGCGGCGACGGATTCGGATATCGGGCGGTCGCCCACAAGGCCCTTCGCGGGGACTGGAGCCCGACGTTCGCGCTCGACCTTGCATACAAGGACATGCATCTCGCCCTCGAGCTCGCGGACGAGATCGGCATTCCGCTCCCCCTCGCGGCCCAGACCCACAACCTGATGCGCATGGCCCGAGGGTCCGGTTACGGCGGCGACGACACGACGGCCATGATGCGGGTCTACGAGGACACGCTGCAGCGCGAGGTGCGCGGCAAGCCCCGCGACGGTTAGGCCGAAAGACGACCGACTTTCGTCGCCGCTGGGCAAGAAGGTGGCGAATTCTTCCGGTTAGGCTTCCCGGACGTCAGGGAGGCCTGCGTACGGGAGATGAGCAGCTACTCCGTTCCGGATCCGAAGATTGGTCCCGGCCGGCGACCGGTCGGGGGGGTGGGGTCCGCGCGCCCGTCGAGGCGGCGGCCCGACGGGACTCCCGACGACGACGACCGGGTCGAGATCGGCCCGACCCCGCTCGCCTTTCGGGAGTGGGAGGAGGCCGGGGTGCGGGCGCCGGACCTCGAGGCGTTGCGCGCGTACCGGCTCGAGCGGCTGCGGGGCGAGCTTCGGCGCAACGACTGTGCGGGGTTGCTCCTCTTCGACCCGCTCAACATCCGCTACGCGACCGACACGACCAACATGCAGGTCTGGATCACCCACAACTCGTCGCGGGCCTGTTTCATCGCAACGGAGGGCCCGGTCGTCCTCTTCGAGTACCGCCAGGCCATGCACCTCGCCGATCACCTGCCGCTCGTAGACGAGGTGCGGCCCGCGATACCGTTCTTCTACTTCTCGTCCGCGGAGCGCACGGAAGAGATGGCCGGGCGCTTCGCGGTCGAGATCGACGAGCTGCTCCGCGCCCACGGCGGGGGCAACCGGCGCCTCGCGGTCGACAAGATGGAGATTGCCGGGGTGCGTGCGTTCGACCGGCTCGGGATCGACATCCGGAACGGACAGCGCGTCACCGAGCACGCCCGCAAGATCAAGGACGCGAACGAGGTCGACGCCATGCGCTGTGCCATGGTCGCCTGCGAGAACGCGATGCGCGAGATGCGGCGCCTGATGCGTCCGGGCATGACGGAGAACGATCTCTGGGCGGTCCTTCACGTAGAGAACGTGAGAAGGGGCGGGGAGTGGATCGAGACCCGGCTGCTCTCCTCCGGACCGCGCACGAATCCGTGGTTCCAGGAATGCGGGCCTCGGGTGATGAAGGAAGGCGACACGGTCGCGTTCGACACGGACCTCATCGGCCCGTACGGTTACTGCGTCGACGTCTCGCGCACCTGGATCTGCGGGGAGGGGCGGGCGACCGACGAGCAGCGCGAGCTGAACGAGGTCGCGCGCCGGCACATCGCCTTCAACCTCGAGCTGCTGCGCCCGGGCCTCGGCTTCGCGGAGCTGACCGAGAAGAGCCACCGGCTGCCCGAACGTTTCCGCGCCGGCCGCTACGGGGTCATCGCCCACGGCACGGGGCTCTGCGACGAGTATCCGAGCATCAAGTACCCCGAGGACTACGCGGGGTCCGGCTGGGATGGCGTCTTCGAGCCCGGAATGATGGTGAGCGTCGAGGCATACGTCGGGGCCGAAGGGGGTTCGTGCGGAGTGAAGCTCGAGGAGCAGGCCCTCGTCACCGAGACGGGGCACGAGCTCATTTCGAGCTATCCTCTGGAAGACTGGTAGCGCTGCGCGGCCCGCCAGCGGCCACGGCGGCGTATCCGGAGGCTGTGATAGGCTCGTTTCGAGGGGTGTCGCCGGGAAGCCGGCGGCGAGGCTTCCTGCGGCAGACTGCGACGGAAGGGTCGCGCGCGACGAGGTGGCAGCCGGGGCCCCGACGACCCACGACGAACGCACGCGAGGACGCCATGACCGGCAATCCGGTGATCGAGAAGTTGGGCCGGCGGCTCCGCCTTGGAGTCATCGGCGGAGGGCCCGGCAGCGTCATCGGCGAGGTCCATCGCACCGCGGCACGCCTCGACGACCGCTACGAGGTGGTCGGTGGCGTGCTGTCCTCCAATCCGGAACGGTCCCGTGCGGCGGGGCGGGCCCTCGGCTTCGCGCCCGAGCGCGCGTACGAGGACGTGGACGCGATGCTCGCGGCCGAGACGGCGCGCCCGGACGGGGTGGACGTGGTCGCGATCATGACCCCGAACGACGGCCACTACCCGCTCGCCTGCCGCTGGCTCGACGCAGGTCGCGACGTCATCTGCGACAAGCCGCTCACTACCAAACTGGACGACGCGCGCGACCTCGTCGCCCGGGTTCGGGCGAGCGGCCTCGTCTTCTGCACGACGTACAACTACTCCGGCTTTCCCATGGTGCGCCAGGCGCGGGCGATGGTGGCGGACGGCGAGATCGGGGAGCTCCGCCTCGGCCAGGTCGAGTACATCCAGCCGCAGCTCGCGGTGCGCCCCGATCTCGACGATCCCGACTATTGGCGTTTCCACGCGAGGCGTTCCGGGCCGTCGGCGATCCTCGGCGACATCGGCACCCACGCCTGGCACCTGCTGCACACGGTGACCCGGATGGAGCCGCAGGCGGTCGCGGCCGACATCGGCCCGGTCATGCCGGGGCGCCGGTTCGACGACACCGCCGGGGTGCTGATCCGCTACCCCAACGGCGCGCGCGGAATCCTGTGGGTCACCCAGGCCGCGGCGGGGGCCGAGCACGGGCTCAAGTTCCGGATCCACGGCGCCGAGGGCGGCCTCGAGTGGCACCAGGAAGACCCGACCTGGCTCGTGCACATGCAGCTCGAAGGGCCGCGCCGCATGCTCAGCCGCAACGGACCGGGGCTGAAGCCCGCGGCGGAGCGGGCAAGCCGCATCGCCGTCGGCCATCCGGAAGGCTTTCACGAAGCGTTCGCGAACCTCTACTCGGACGTCGCCGAGGCGGTCGCCGCTCGCCTGACCGGCACCCCGGCCGATCCCCTTGCCCTCGACTTCCCGACCGTGGAGGACGGAGCCCGCGGCATGGCGTTCATCGCCGCCGCCAAGGCTTCGTCGGACGCGGGGGGCGCCTGGACGGACTGCCGCCTCTCGCTCTAGCCCGGCCGCCCGGGCCCCGGGCTTCGACGGACATCTCGATGCGGAGCCGCGTCCTGCGGTCAGCCGAAGTCGTTGTCGTGGCGGTCGAGGTAGCGGACGATGCGGTGCAGGGCGGTCTCCAGGCGCTCGTGCGACTTCGCGAAGCAGATCCGGAAGTGGTCCTCGTTGCCGGGGCCGAACGTGTAGCCGGGGGCCACGCCGACGTCCTCCTCGGCCAGAAGGCCCTGGGCGAAGTCGAGGCTGTTGCGAAGGCCCTGAACGCGCGGGAAGGCATAGAACGCGCCCACCGGCTCGCTCAGGTCGATGCGCGGGTGCGGGGCCAGGATCTCCATCACCGCCCGCCGCCCGCCGCGGTAGTGCTCGCGCATCTCGCGCACGAACGGGTCTCCCCCGGCAAGGGCCGCGATCCCGGCGCTCTGGATGAAGTTCGGCGCTCCCGTGTTGCAGCATTCGGAGAAGGCATCCATCTGCTCCTCGAATCCGGCCGGGACGACCATCCATCCGAGCCGCCAGCCGGTCATCGCGTACGCCTTCGAGAACCCGTTGATGACGATGACCGGGTCGTTCGGGGCCGCGACGCTCAGGAACGACGGGGCGACCTCGCCTTCGAACACGTTCCGGTGATAGACCTCGTCCGCGATGATGACGATGCCGCGCTCGCGACAGAAGGCGAGGAGGCGCGACTGCTCCTCGCTCTTCATGACCCATCCGGTCGGGTTGCTGGGGCTGTTCAGGAAGATGGTCCTGGTGTTCGGCCGCACCGCCGCGAAGACATCCTCGAGCTCGAGGCGCCATCCGGACGCCTCGAGGCGCTGGCGGACGAAGTCGAAGCTGCCCCCCGTCATCTGGAACGAACGGTCGATGTTCGGCCACGCCGGGCCCACGATGATCCCGTGGTCCCCGGCGCCGAGCGTCATCCGCGCCGCCATGTAGATGCCGAGCATGGTGGAGCCCGGCACGACGATGCGGCCGGCCGCGAGGTCGGTGCCGTAGAGCCGATCGAGGTAAGTCTTGATTGCGCCGCGAAGGTCCGCCCGCCCGGCCGGGTGGTCGTAGAAGGTGAGCCCGTCGTCGAGCGCGCGTTTCGCCGCCTCCCGGATGAACTCCGGGGTCACCGCGTCGCCTTCTCCGAACCAGAGGGGGATGACCGTCGGGTCCGCGATCCGGGGAAGCGCGACGGCGGTGATTCCGTTCTGCTCGAGCGTCTCGAATTCCTGGCGCAGCATCCTCGTCGGCTCCCCGCGATTGCAAACGGCGAACTATAGCCCGCAATTGCGTCGGTTGCGGCACGGGGCCGCGAAACGCTCGCGGCCCGACCGTACGGTCCATCGCGGCGGGCCGAGGTTGATTTTCCCGCGAAACGGGGTGCACGCTTTCGTCCGAGCCGTTCGCATGCAAGCCACGGCCGGAGCGCGAGAGCGATCCCGCCCCCGAGGACCGTACCGATGAACTGGAACGCTTTCATTACCTGCGCGATCACCGGCGCCGGGGACACGGTGGACAAGCATCCCGCCATACCGGTCACGCCGGCTCAGATCGCCGACTCCGCGATCGAGGCGGCCCGGGCCGGCGCCGCGGTCGTCCACATCCACGTGCGCGATCCGCAGACCGGCCGCGGGGCACGCGACCCGGCGCTGTTTCGCGAGGCGGTGGAGCGCATCCGCGCGTCCGGCACGGACGTGGTCCTCAACCTCACCGCCGGGATGGGCGGCGACCTGACCCTCGGACCGGGGGAGAGCCCGCTCCCTCTCGATCCGGACGGGACCGACATGGCGGGTCCGCTCGAACGGCTCGCCCATGTCGAGGAGCTGCTCCCCGAGATCTGCACCCTCGACTGCGGCACCATGAACTTCGCCGAGGGCGACTACGTCATGACCAACACCCCGTCCGCGCTCCGGACGATGGCCCGGCGGGTGAAGGAGCTCGGGGTACGTCCGGAGCTTGAGGTCTTCGATACCGGGCACCTCGTGTTCGTCAAACGGATGGTGGACGAGGGCCTCATCGATTCTCCGCTCCTCGTGCAGCTTTGCATGGGCATTCCCTACGGCGCGCCGGACGATCCGGGCACCCTGCTCGCGATGGTCAACCAGCTTCCGCCCGGCACCCACTGGTCGGCCTTCTCGATCGGCCGCATGCAGCTCCCCTACGTCGCGATGGCGGTGCTCGCGGGCGGAAACGTGCGGGTCGGTCTCGAGGACAACCTCTACCTCGAACGGGGGGTCCATGCCTCGAATGCCGATCTCGTGGCCCGGGCCGCCGAGATCCTGCGCGCGATGAACGTGGGGGTCCTCGGTCCGGTCGAGGTCCGCGAGCGGCTCGCGCTGCGCGCCGCGGCCTGAGGACGCCGCCGTGAAAGTCACCGTCATCGGCACCGGCGAGGCGTTCGACTCGGGAATCGGGAACAACGCGTTCCTGCTCCACGGGCGGGGGCTGCCCACCCTTCTCGTCGACTGCGGCTACCAGATCCCCGAGAGGCTCTGGGCGACCGGACTCCATCGCAAGCTCGACGGGGTCTACCTCACCCACACCCACGCGGACCACTCCTTCGGCATCGTTCCTCTCATCGGACGCTACCTCGTCGAGCGCCGCGAGCGCCCGCTCCCCGTCATCGGTCACTCGGGGGTGGGGAGCTTCGTCAGGCGCGCGCTCGACCTCGGCTATCCCGGGATGCGGGAGCATCTTCCCTTCCCGCTCGAGTTCATCACCGTCTCGCCCTCTCGGCGCCTCGACTTCGAAGCGCTCTCGCTCGCGTGCGCCCGCTCCGACCATGGCGTGCTCAACCTGAGCGTGCGCTTCGAGGCGCAGGGAGCGTCGTGCGCGTTCAGCGGGGACGGGGCGCCGAGCGCAGCCACCGAGGCCCTTTACCGGGGGGTGGACGTCCTCTTCCACGAGCTCTACTCGATCCGCCGCAAGCTTCCCGGCCACTCGACCCTCGCCGAGCTCCGGGCGCTTGCGGCCAGGGCGGAGGTCTCGCGCGTCGTCGTTTCGCATCACTCCCGCGAGTACAAGGCGAAGCTTCATCGGGCGGTCGCGGCGCTCCGCGAGCCCGGGCGCGAGTGGATCACCGCCCGCCCGGGCCAGACCATCCGGATTTGAGCGGAGGGCTGGCCGAGTCCTGCGCGGGCGCATTCGCGCCCGTCCGTGAGAATCCGTCCCGAACGAGGTTCGCGGGCGATGTTCGATGCGGCAACGGACCCTCGATCCGGTCCCGGTCCGGACGCCGGCCAGCGTGTAATATCCGGTCCGCCGCCGCCGTGACCACCCGTTTCGCGTGGACGCGTCTCGGCCGTCGTGCTGCGCAACGGCGGTCAAGGGGCACCGGCGGCTCGTCCATCAACCGGCCGAGGGGGGGAGAAGATGCGAATTGGGGCGGTCTTTCCGCAGACCGAGATCGGGGCCGATCCGGCCGCAATCCGGGACTACGTGCAGGCGGTGGAGGGGCTCGGCTTCGATCACCTCACCGCGATCGACCACGTTCTGGGCGCGCGGACGCCGAGCGGCCCGCCCCACGCGAAGTTCTACACGCGCGATCGGATGTTCCACGAGCCGCTCCTGCTCTTCGCCCATCTCGCGGCGGTGACCGAGCGCATCGAGTTCACGACCGCGATCCTTATCCTGTCGCAGCGCCAGACCGCGCTCGTCGCCAAGCAGGCGGCCGAGCTTGACGTCCTGAACGGCGGTCGGACGCGCCTCGGTATCGGCATCGGCTGGAACGCGGTCGAGTTCGAGGCGCTGAACGAGAACTTCCGCGATCGTGGCCGGCGGGTCGGAGAGCAGGTCGAGGTCCTTCGCCGGCTCTGGAGCGAGGACCTCGTGACCTTCGAGGGCCGCTGGCACCGATTGAGCGACGTCGGCCTCAATCCACCCCCCGTGCAGCGACCCATCCCGGTGTGGTTCGGTGCCTTCGAGGCAGTCGCGATCCGGCGCGCCGCGCAGCTCGGCGACGGCTGGCTCATGAACCCGCGAACGCCCTGCGGCGACGAGGGTCGGGCGGCGATCGACGAGTTTCACGGCTTCGCGCGGGAGGCCGGGCGCGACCCCGCGGAGATCGGGATCGACGCGACGGTGCACGCCCACGGCGACGATCCGGAGCGCTGGGCCGAGGACGCGCGGACCTGGGAGGCGAGCGGTGCGACCCACGTCACCTTCCGCACCATCGACTGCGGGTTCGCGGACCCGGACGCGCATCTCGACGCGCATCGCCGCTTCCTCGCGGCGCTCGGCGTCTGAACGGCGGATCCCCGTCGCGAGCGCGGCGGCGCGATGACGAAGCGGGATGACCATGAGCACGAACCCTGAATCGGACAAGGACCACGGCGAGGTCGGCGCGGCAACGTCCGCGGGCTGGGAGCCCGAGCTCGAGGAGCTTCGCCGGCGGCAGCGCTTCGTCGCCGAGATGGGCGGGCCGGAGAAGGTCGCGCGCCACCACGGCCAGGGAAAGCTCACCGTGCGCGAACGGGTGGACGGGCTCCTCGACCCCGGCACCTTCCACGAGATCGGCTCGGTCACCGGGGTCGCCACCTACGACGAGGACGGAGGCCTGACCGGGCTTCGTCCCGCCAACTTCATCTACGGTCGGGGGGACCTCGACGGGCGCCGGGTGGTGGTCGAAGGCGACGACTTCACAGTCCGGGGCGGGGCGGCGGACGCCTCGATCTGGGACAAGATGGTGGCGGCGGAGCAGATGGCGCGCGAGCTCAGGCTCCCCCTCGTGCGGCTCGTGGACGGCACCGGAGGAGGCGGCTCGGTCAAGACCATCGAGACCGAAGGCCGGACCTACGTGAGCCAGGCCATCGGCTGGCAGCACGCCGTCGCGAACCTCGCGACCGTGCCGGTCATCGGCCTCGGCCTCGGCTCGATTGCGGGACTCGGGTCCGCGCGGCTCGTGACCAGCCACTACTCGGTGCTGGTGCGCGGCACCTCCCAGGTGTTCGTGGCCGGGCCACCGGTCGTCGCCCGGGTCCGGGAGGCGGTCGGCAAAGAGGGGGTCGGGCGGATCGGGGAGACGGTCGACAAGGAGGAGCTCGGCCGCGCGGACATGCACGCCGGCATCGGAGCGGTGGACGCGGTCGTCGACTCGGAGGCGGACGCGTTCGCCCACGCGCGCCGCTTTCTCTCCTACTTGCCGCAGTCGGTGCACGAGCTCCCGCCGCGCGGCCCGGTCGACGACGATCCGGCACGGCGCGAGGACTGGCTCATCCGGGCGATCCCGCGCGACCGGCGCAAGGTCTACCGGATGCGTCCGATCATCGAGGCGGTGGTGGACCGGGGCTCGTTCTTCGAGATCGGCAAGGCGTGGGGGCGCTCGCTCATCACCGGGTTCGCGCGCCTGGACGGCTGGCCGGTCGCGGTCGTCGCGGCCGATCCTTACTTCTACGGCGGGGCGTGGACGGCCGATGCCTCCCTCAAGATGACCCGCTTCGCGGAGCTCGCCGAGACCTTCCACCTTCCGGTGGTGCACCTCGTGGACATCCCGGGCTTCCTCATCGGGACGCAGGCCGAGCGTTCGGGAACCATCCGGCACGGTGCGCGGGCGCTCGCGTCGGTGTTCCAGACCACCGTCCCCTGGTGCAGCATCATCGTGCGCAAGTGCTTCGGGGTGGCGGGGGCCGCCCACATGAACACCGATCGGCTCCGGTACCGCTACGCCTGGCCGTCCGCGGACTGGGGCTCGCTTCCCGTGGAAGGGGGGATAGAGGCCGCCTACAAGGCGGATCTCGAGGCGGCGGAGGACCGGGAGGCGGCCCTCAAGGACATCGAGGAGCGCCTGGAACTGGCACGCTCACCGTTCCGGACGGCGGAGACGTACTGGGTGGAGGAGATCATCGACCCGCGCGACACCCGAAGACTCCTTTGCGAGTTCGCGAACCTCGCCGCGCCGCTGCGCGAGTCGGGGCCGTCGCGCTTCACCTACCGACCGTAACGCCTCGGCGGTGTCGGGGTCCCGATTCTCCGGGACGCGCTGACCGGGACGGCACCCGCCGCATCCCCGTTCGCGGCCGGCATCGCTCGGGCAGGTTCCGGAGCCGGAGCGCAACCCCGGTCACACTCGCGGCCAAGCGCCGCCGAGCTTTTCGCGCACCCCGTTCAGCATGGCGTCGACGAGGGTTGGAAGGTCATATTCCGGCTTCCACCCCCAATCGCGGCGAGCCACCGAGTCGTCCATGGAGTCGGGCCAGGAATCGGCGATCGCCTGACGAAAGTCGGGCTCGAAGTCGCAGGTGAATCCATCGACGCGTCCGGACACTTCGGCGGCGAGCTCGCCGGCGGTGAAGCTCAACGCGGAGACGTTGTAGCTGGTCCGGACGCTGATCCGTGCGGCGTCCGCCGCCATGACCCCCACCGTCGCGCGGATGGCGTCGTCCATGTACATGAGGGGCAGTGCGGTGTCGGCATTGACGAAGCAGGTGTAGTGCCCCCGCTCGATGGCCGCGACGAAGATCTCGACCGAGTAATCCGAGGTCCCTCCGCCGGGGAACGTCTCGTGGCTGATGAGGCCCGGATAGCGAAGCCCGCGCACGTCGAGCCCGTACCGGGTGAAGTAGTAGTTGCACAGGTTCTCGCCCGCCACCTTGGTGACGCCGTACATGGTGGTGGGCTCGAGGATGGTTCGCTGCGGGGTATCGACCCGGGGGGTGGTGGGTCCGAACACGGCGATGGAGCTCGGCCAGAAGATCTGGTCCATCTCGAGCTCGACCCCCAGGTCGAGTACGTTCTTGAGACTGCCGAGGTTGACCCGCCACGCCCGCTCGGGGTCCTTCTCGCCGTCGGCGGAGAGAAGCGTCGCGAGGTGATAGATGACGCCGATATCGTGTTCCTGAAGCAAGGCTTTCAGGCCGTCCATGTCGGTGGCATCCACCGTGGTGTAGGGACCCGCATTCCGGAACCCTTCGCTCGGCTGCGTACGGTGTCCGGCGGCGATGACGTGCTCGGCACCGAAACGATCGCGAAGGGCCGGGACGAGCTCGGTACCCACCTGGCCCACGGCGCCGGTGACGAGGATCCTTCGGTTGCGGTTCGGCATGCTCCGTCCTTCCGGGCGAGCCGGACGACGACCCGTGGATGGTCGACCGGCGGCTTGAAAGTACCCACCATGGCGCATCATAGCCGACACGCAGAGCCCCCCGGAGCGAGCTCCGCAGACCGTTCGCGGCAGGGTGATCATCGCTCGTGAACCAGGCGGTTCGCGGGCCGCGGCCGCCACGCCGGAGAACATTTCGAACACGGCTCTTGTTTCCTTCGGTGCAACGGATCTTCGCGAGAAACGTCGCGATTTCGGGGATGAATGGCCGACCCGGAATGCTCACCGACCTCCTGGCCGGTTCAGCCGCTCGCGCAGAACATGACGGCGAATCTTGCCGCTCGGGGTCTTCGGGAGCTCGTCGACGAAGAACACCTCACGCGGATAGGCGTGCGCGGACAACCGGTTGCGGGTGTGCTCCTGGAGCTCCCGAACCAGGTCGGCCGAGCCGGGACGGTCCCGGTTCAGCACCACGAAGGCGACGACGATCTCTCCTCGCTCCGCGTCGGCCCTGCCGACGACGCCGGACTCGGCGACGGCGGGATGCTCGATGAGGCAGCTCTCGACGTCGAACGGACCGATGCGGTAGCCGGCCGACGAGATGATGTCGTCGTCGCGCCCCAGGAAGAAGAAGCATCCTTCCTCATTCACCTGCGCCATGTCGCCGGTGATGTAGTAGGGACCTTCGAGCGGGGAGCCTCGCCCTTCGTACCCGTGAAACCAGAAGAGCGGCGACTTCCGGGTGTCGATGGCGAGGCGGCCGGGGACGTCCGCGCCGAGCTCGCAGCATTGCTCGTCGACGATCACGGCGCGGATGCCCGGCGTCGGCACGCCCATCGAACCGGGTTGCCGGGGATGGTCGATGGCGTGGTGGTTGGTCACCACGATCCCGCCTTCGGTCTGGCCGTACTGGTCATGCACCGGGCAGCCGAGGTGATCGTTCACCCAATGGATCACTTCCGGATTGAGTGGCTCTCCGGCGCTGAATGCCACTCGGAGGGGGGCCCGGCACGCGTCGGCGGCCTCGCCGCCGCCCGCCATCAGCAGGCGGTACGCGGTGGGTGCGGAGCACAGCACGGTTATCCGGTACTTCTCGAGCATCCGGTAGGTGCTCTCGACGGAAAAACCTCCCTCGCAGAAGTGAGTGGCGCACCCCACCAGGGGCGCGCCGACGACGGCGTAGTACAGGCCGTAGGCCCAGCCGGGATCGCCCATGTTCCAGAACCGGTCTTCGGGCCTGAGGTCGATGGCGTGCTTCATGTACGCGACGAACGAGGGCAGCGCCTTGTGCGGGACCGCCACCCCTTTCGGGGCGCCGACCGTGCCCGAGGTGAACAGGAGAAGGAATGGATCGTCCGCACCACGCAGGACCGGCGCAAAGGTCGGCAGGTGCGAACGCATCCCATCGTGGAAATCGAGATCGCCCGGCCTGACGGCGTCATCCGGCTCGCGCGTGACCACCATGATCGGCGGCGGGGCCGGGACCTCGTCGAGCTTGTCCCGGTTCGCCGGATCGGTGAGGACGAGCTTGGCGTCGCTCTGCGCGAGGCGGTGCTCGATGGCCTTTGGACCGAACGCGGTGAAGAGAGGAGTGTAGACGGCGCCTGCCCGCCACACGCCCAGCGCCGCCACCATCAGCTCCGGAATGCGGGGCAGCATGACCGCAACCCGGTCGCCGGCGCGGATGCCGTGGGCGGCGAGGACGTTGGCAAAGCGAGCCGCCCGTTCCTGCAACTGCGTGAAGGTGAGGACCTCGCTGCTCCCGTCGATGCCCTCCCAGTAGAGCGCCGCACGTTCGGCCTCGGCCTCGGCGTGGCGGTCGCAGCATTCGATGCACGCGTTGATGCCGGTGGCCGGATCGCCCGAGAGGGACGCGACCAGATCCTCGGCGTGAAACGTCGCCATGAAGTCTTCATGAAACGGAGCGTCCTCCGCCGCGCGCTGCACTCCCCTCGTCCTTTCGGTCATCTTCGTCGCCTCCGGTCAAAAAACGTTCTCATGATCGGTCTCTTCCCCGGGACCCGCGGCCCGCACCTTCCGGGTCGAGGCCAGACGCCGGGCCACCTTCCGGTTGCGCCGCCCCCCCGTTCCGGGCATTGTTCGCGCATGCCATCGAGTCCCCGGTCCGCAGCCTCCCCAGACTCCTTGAGGGGCCCCAATCTTTGCAGATGAGTCAAGTTTGCAAAGCGGTTTCAGGAACGAAACGTTCGAGGCTGCTACCGGGAGAAATGCTTGCATTTCTCCCGGTACGGAGCGGCCGGGTCTCGAACCAGGATGGGTGGCATCGAACAGGTCTCGTCGGTCTGAGGCGCAGCCTCGCTAGACGTGCTCGCCGGGCGTTCGGATTGCGAAGGGGACGGTTCGTCTCGTCCTCCAGGTCGCGATGCTCGCGGCGACATGACGGGGCCGGCACGTGGCAGCTCGTTCAGCGAGCCGCCTCCCTCCTTTGCCTTCGGGAGCTGAAGACGTGGAAAAGCAAGCACTGGAAGAACTCGCCATCCGGTTCACGGACGCCTTCAACCGCGACGATCTCGATGGCGTCATGAGCTTCTTCGCCGAGGAATCGGTCTACGACGAGTTTCACGGCATGCGGCACGAGGGGCGAGACGCCATCCGCGCCGCCTTCGAGCCCCAGTTCCGGGGCGCGTACGGGGAGGTCCGATTCGACCAGGAGGATCTCTTCGCGGACGCCGAAGCGGGCAAGGTCCTCATAAGCTGGACCTGCACGATGACGACCCGCAAGGGGCCGGGCGGCTGGCGCGGTCTCGACATCCTCCACTTCGCCGACGGGAAGCTCGTCGAGAAGCAGACCTACGCCAAGGCCAAGGTTCCCCTCCTCAACCCCGTCGACCCCTGAATCCGGGGCATGCCACGCGTCGCCGACGCCGTTCCGGTCGGGGTGGAAGTGCGAATCGGAGGCCGGTTGCGGGAGCGCCATTCACCGCGCGAGAGGCGTCGGTTCAGGACGAAGGCGAGCGGCGTCGTGCCGGCACGGTGGTCATCGAGTGCCCGGTTGCGAAGGGGATCCGGCTGGACCAAGGTCAATTGACCAAGTTTGGGATGCCGTCGATGCGCACCGTCAACATGCACGAAGCGAAGACCCATCTCTCCCGCCTCGTCGAGGCCGCCGCCAACGGCGAGCCGTTCATCATCGCCCGCGCCGGCAAGCCCGTCGTCAAGGTCACGGCGGTAGACGCTGCGGACGTCGGTGCGGCCCGCCGGGTCGGATTCCTGGCCGGGCGCGTCTTCGGGGCGGGCGGCCTCGCGCGCCCCCCCGTCCCGCGCGCGCGGGGCGCGCCGCCGGCTCGAATCCCTGGCGGGCCGATTCTCGGTGCCGGACGACTTCGACCGCCTCCTAGTCGCGCAGGCTCGGGTCGAGGGGATCACGCTCCTGACCGCGGACGCGCTGATCGCACGCTATCCGGGTCCTGTCCGCGCCGTCTGAAGCACGGTTCCGGATTGCTCGGAACGCGCTCTTTCCGCGCGGCGGGCGAGCCACTTGCGTGCCATGCGGAGCACCGATTCCCGTTCCGTCAGCGTGACGACTGCATCCGCCGGCACCCACGCGAGCGCACGTGACTCCTCGCTCACCCGGAACCGGTCGTTCGCGGCACGGACGAGGAAGCGCACGTCGAAATGGTGGTGGGCGGGCTCGTGCCCCCGGGCCGGAATCGGGTGGACGTCAAGGTCGAAGATGGACTCGTCGAGCGCCCGCACCTCGAGCCCGGTTTCTTCGCGCGCTTCACGCAGCGCCACCGCGAGGGGGTCGGGGTCGCCGTCGCAGTGTCCGCCGGGCTGGAGCCAAAGCCCGAGCTTTCGATGGTGGGTGAGAAGCGCCCGGTCGCCGCTTGCGTCCACGATCCACGCCGACCCGGTGACGTGGCCGGTCGGGCAGGCGCGGTGGAAACAATCGGGGTGCGCGTCGATGAAGGCATCGAAGCGCGCGACGGTCTCCGACTCGTGCGGCCACCGCACGCGGTAGGCGGCGAGGAGCTCCTTCAACTTCCGGCGATGCACTGGGTCCGGTCCGGCGAGGGGACTCGGCGCGTCGGCGGATCCGAAACGGCCGCGGTCAGGTGTCGTAGCCGTTCGAGATGGTGACGTCGAGCAGCCGGGGCATGCTGCTCGCGAGCGACTCGCGCACCGCGTCGCCGAGGTCCGCCGCCCGCTCGACCCGCCGGGCGGAGACCCCCATCGATTCGGCGAGCCCCACGAAGTCGATGCGCGGTGACTGGAAGTCCATGCCGATGAAGTTGTCGTCGCCGTGGAAGGCGACGAGCCGGTCCTTGAGGATGCGGTAGCTGCGGTTGTTCGCGATGACGTAGGTGATCGGCAGCTCGAGGTGGGCGGCGGTCCACAGGGCCTGCACGTTGTACATGGCGCTGCCGTCGCCGATGAGGGCGACGCAGGGACGGTCGGGGGTCGCCAGGTGGATGCCGATGGTGCCCGCCACCGCGAACCCGATCCCCCCGCTCGCGAGACCGAAGTAGCTGTTGGGGTCCCGGAACGGGTACTGCCCGAGCACCGTGTTCGAGGTCGTGAGCCCCTCGTCCACGAACACCGCATCCGCGGGCAGTGCGTCGACGAGGTGGCGAACCGCCGCCGCGGGCGCGATCGGGTCCTTCGCTTCCGCCGCTTCCGCCGCCGCCCGCAGGCGCGCGCGCTTCGCGGTCCAGTTGCGGTCCGCGATGGCGTCGAGCCGGGCGGCGGCCGCGCTCCGCCCGGCCTCGTCCCGGCCATTCTCGAGCACCGGAAGGAGGGCGCGCAGGGTCTCCTTCACGTCCGCCCGGACCGCGGTCTCGGCCGGGTAGTTCTTGCCGAGCTCCCAGTCGCGAAGGCCAATCTGCACCACCGGCAGATCGTCCGGAAGGGGCTCGACTTCGCTCCACACCGACATCCGGAGCACGTCGGAACCGAGAAACATCGCGAGGTCGTAGGGCTCGAGCGCCTCGCGCACCTGCTTCTGGACGCGCGTCAGGGCGCCGAGGAAGGCGGGATGCTCGGACGGGAAGTGCGCGCCGTACGGCACGGTCTGCTGGTAGACGGGGGCTCCCAGCACCTCCGCGAGGCGGGCCGCCTCCTCGAGGGCGTCGCTCGTCGCCACCTCGTGCCCGGTCACGATGACCGGCCGCTCGGCCCCGAGGAGCCGCCCCGCGAGCCGGGCCACGGGCTCGGCCCCCCGCCGCGCGCGCCCGGTCCCGGGCCCCGGGCGCCGCGCCCGGGAGGAGCCGCGGGGCGAGCCGGGCGAGGGCCTCGTCGCCCGGCCGGCCGGCCGCGTCCACCCGGGTGGGTGCGCCGAGATCGATGGCCGCCGCCTGGTTGAGGATGTCGCCCGGAAGGGAGATGAAGACGGGTCCGGTGGGCGGGGTCAGCGCGACCTTCGCGGCGCGGCGGACGATGCGCGGCAGGTCCTCGAGCCGGTGCACCTCGACCGCCCACTTGACGAGCGGCTCCGCGATGGGGACGAGGGGGTCGTAGAGGAGGGGCTCGGTGAGGCCGTGCCCGATCTCCTGCTGCCCTGCGGTCACCAGCACCGGCGAGCCCCAGAACTTCGCGTTGTAGAGCGAGCCCATGGCGTTTCCGAGGCCGGGGGCGACGTGCACGTTGCAGGCGGCGAGCCGGCCGCTAGCCCGGGCGTAGCCGTCCGCCATCGCGACCACGATACCTTCCTGGAGGCCAAGCACGTAGCCCATGTCCGGCTCGCCGCTCAACGCGTGCATGATGGGGAGCTCGGTGGTGCCCGGGTTGCCGAACAGGCGGTCGACCCCCTCGTCGCGGAGCAGGGAGAGGAAGGCGGAACGCCCCGTGATGAGGTTTCCGCCCGCGGCGGCGGCATTGGAAGTTCCGGGCTTCATCAGTTTCCTCCGGGAACGGTGGGGCGGGGGCGCGCCCCGGCGAGCGCGCCGGGGCGGGCAATCCGGCGGGGGGCGGGCGGGGGGGGGGGGGCCCCCCCCCCGGGCGCGCGGCCGGGCGGGGCGGGACATTCCGGCGGCGGCCGGACGAGGTGGGCGCGCCCCACGTCGGTCGCGTCGGGGCGCGTGGCGACCGATTGTAGTCGTCCCGCCCGATCCGCGACTTCGAGCGCGTCGTGCGGACCCTGATTTGATGGCGATTGCTACAATGTAGATGTTGTTCTACATGTAATGAAAATCGATGGCATTGAACATCCGGAACCGGAGAACCGAGGAGTTGGCGGAGGCGCTGGCGAGGCTCACGGGAGAGTCCAAGACGGAGGCGGTCACCAGGGCATTGCACGACCGGCTCGAGCGAGTGCGGCGCGAACGCTCCGGGCGAAGCCTCGCCCGCGAGCTTGACGACATCGCCCGGCATTGCGCGTCCCTCCCGGTTCTCGACGATAGAGACGAGGACGACATTCTCGGGTACGACGAACGCGGACTGCCGGCCTGATGGTCATCGATACGTCGGCGCTCGTCGCCATCCTCAAGAATGAGCCCGAGCGAGGCTGGTTCAACCAGGCCATCGAAGCGGCGGAACGGCGTTCGATGTCGGTTGCCTCGTTCGTCGAGACATCCATGATCATCGAGTCGCGCTTCGGCCCGGAAGGAATTCGCGCTCTCGACCTGTTCATTGCGAAGGCCGCGATCGAGCTCGTTCCGGTCGATATCGACCAGGCACAGATCGCCCGAACCGCATTCCGAGACTACGGAAGGCGCCGCCACCCGGCCGGGCTCAGCTTCGGGGACTGCTTTGCGTACGCTCTCGCGAAGACGTTCGACGAGCCGTTGCTGTACAAGGGGACGGACTTCGCCCGGACCGACATCGTGGCCTGGCCGCCTTCTTGATGTCTCGCCCGTTCCCCGCCCGTGAACTCGTGGAACAGCTCGAACCGAGGCATGCGTCGGCTGGAGCTCGGCAGGTCTTTTTCGTCCTCCCTGCACCGGCGGCGCCCGTTCCCCGACAACGAACGGTGAGTGCGGCATGGGGAGAATCGTGGGCCGACGTCCATTGCCAGCCTAAGTTTTACATGCGTCTGAGCGAATCTTTCTATATCAGCTAGTTACGAGGCCCGAGACGGGCAAGTGGCACTACAAGTGGGTGCTGGGGGCGTTCTACACGATGGTCTTGCGGGTTCCTCCGGGCTCAGCGTTGATGCCCAATGCGTCGCAGGTCGCCCGCTGAGGCGGTTCGGCACGGGTGGGATTTCGCACGTGCACGGTTCGCCCGTCGGCCCGGGCGAAGGTGGCGGTGAAGCGTTGCTGCCCTTGCAGGATGCGCCGCAACGTGGTCCAGCCCGCGTTGTCACCCGCCGCCCGCAGCCGAGGGCGGATGACCTGTGCGAGCTGATACGCCAGGACGGTGATGAACAGATGCCCTTCGGCGCGAATGGGCTTGTGGTGATAGATGGGGCGTAGCCCGAGCTCGGATTTCAACGAGCGAAACACCGCTTCGAGGTCGGTGAGCATGAAGAAGGTGCGCCACAGGGTGGCCTCGTCCCAATCGGTTTCGTTGCTGCGCAGGCAGTACACGCCCGGATGGGTCATCATCGAGCCGGGGTGCGCTTGGCGGGTGAAGCGAACGGCGCTGGCGCGTTGGCGGCGGTTGTCGGTATCGAGCTCGTTGTCGTAGTGCTGGGCGATGCCGCGGCTTTTCTCCTTGATCCGACCGATACGCTGCCAGACCTTGTCGACACGTTTGTGGGTGCGGGGTCTGGACAGCCCTTCGGACAGCTCGATGAGCGCGGTCTCGAAGCGTTGGGCGAAGCGCTCGACGATGCCGCGTTCCTTGGCCGCACGCGCCTCGGAGAAGCAGTACAGACGAACCTCCTGACCGTCGTCGCGGAGCACCCTGTGCAGATGCACGCCGTGGTTCGATGCGGTCTCGATACGCAGTGCCGCCTCGGGGTCGAAATGCCGGGTGCGCTCGCGGCTGACCACCACATAGCGGTAGCCGTGCTCACGCCGCCACTGCACGCGGTCCTCGGTAGCGATGCCGCGGTCCATCACCACCCGGGCCCCGCGCGGGGCGTTGAGTGCATTGAGCATCTCGGCGAGCGTGTGGTGCTCGCGCACGTTGCCGGCGAACACCTGCGAACGGCGTACGAATCCGCTGCCATCGAGCACCAGCCCCAGGGTGAGCAGCGCGCAATCGGTACGCTTGTCCTTGGAGTGTCTGGGGTTAACCCGATCGTGTGGACGGTTGAGGGCTGTCGTCACCGGCACTGAGGTGAACGATAGCCGATGGAAGGGAATCTTTTTCGGAGACCGGTGTTGGGGGTCCCCTCCGAGGGTGGTTGTGGA
>MKWU01001463.1_pt1 | contig 40317 bp, 32 predicted proteins | sample 809101 | NCBI WGS metagenome assembly MKWU01 (sample SAMN05860141, study PRJNA318959) | sponge metagenome | host: Aplysina aerophoba | place: Slovenia: Piran, Adriatic Sea, Gulf of Piran | collected 2013-05-07
CCCGCCTGATACCGGCCCGGCTTCCGCAGCGTCTCGGCCCGCTTGGCTGTCAGTCTTTCCATTGCATCAGCCCGCTTCGACCGAAAAGTGTACACCCACGGTACGCCCACAATCAACCCCCGGATTGCAGCGGACCGCCCCGGACTGGAACGGACCACAAGGATGGCGGTTTTCCTGTATTTACGCTTGAGAATCCGCATGTTTGGACCGATACGGATTGCCACGGACCAACGCCAGCGTTAAGGCAACGCGAACCCGACCGACCGGGCCGCACCGCGGCGCGACGCGGTCGCCCTCATCGCGGCCGGCAATACGCACGTGTCGTCCGACCGTCCGCAGGTCTGGGGCGATCCGGAGGTCGACAACGATCTGAAGGCGTTCGGCAACTTCGGGTATACGTTTCCCGCCGGCGTGCAGGCGTACGCCCACACGAGCTACGCCACCAGGAAGGTCACCTACGGCATCTTCTTCCGCAACCCGAGCACGCGGCTCGGCGTGTTCAGCAACGACGGCGGCCGCACGCTGCTGGTCGGCGACGTGCTCGCGGCGAGCGGCATCGGCTCGGCCGACTGTCCCGCGGTCACCGTCACCGACCTCGTGCCCGACCCGGTGGCGCTGCGGCAGGTCGCCGACGACCCGAACTGCTTCACGTTCCAGGAGCTGTTCCCCGGCGGCTTCACGCCGCAGACGGGAGGTACGGCGACCGAGGCGGCGCTGACCGGGGGCGTGCGCGGCTTCACCGCCGGCGGCTTCAACTGGGACCTGAGCGGCTCGGTCGGCATGCACCGCACCGACTTCTTCATCCGCGACACCATCAATGCATCGCTGGGTCTCGAATCGCCCAACGCGTTCGACGTCGGCCGGAACCGGCAGCGGGACGTCAGCCTCAACTTCGACGTGTCGCATGCGGTCAGCGACCGGGTCAACCTCGCCGCGGGCGCCGAATGGCGCGACGAGCAGTTCGGCCTGCGGGCCGGCGACCGCGCGGGATGGATGGTCGGCCCGTACGCGGCGCAGCGCTTCATGGCCGGCTCCAACGGCGTCTTCGCCTACAGCCCGGCGCAGGCGGGCACCTGGAGCCGCCACAACGTCGCGGCCTACGGCGACCTCGAGGTGACCGACCCGGGCGACGCGTGGACGCTGGGTGCGGCGGTCCGCAGCGAGGACTTCGAGGACTTCGGGACGACGACCAACGGCAAGCTGTCCGGCCGTGTCGGCTTCGTGCGGGGCAGCGTGAGCACGGGATTCCGCGCGCCGACCCCCGGGCAGCAGCACGGCCTGAACATCCACAGTTGGTTCGACCCGACGGTGGGCGACCTGGTCAACAACGCGGTCATCCCGTCGGTCTCGCCGGTGGCGCTGTTGCGCGGCGGCGCGCCGCTGCAGCCCGAGACATCGCTCAACTACACCGCCGGGGTGGTGTTCGGCGGCGGCCCCTTCACGCTGACGGCCGACTACTTCCGCATCGACGTGTCCGACCGCATCGGCATCACGAGCAACTTCACGCTGACGCCGGCGGAGATTGCCGATGTCGTGGCGGGGGGATTCGAGGCGGCCGAGAGCGTGCGCAACTACCGGTTCTTCACCAACGCCTTCGGCACGACCTCGCAGGGCATCGATGTCGTCTCCACCTGGACGCCGCTGGCGCTGCGCGGAAACACGGTCGTCAGCGCGGTCTTCAACCACACCGACACCGAGGTGACGGACAACGACAAGGGTCTGCTCGACGGCCGGCGGCTCGCGGAGTACGCCTACGCGCTGCCGCGCACCCGCTGGAACGTCGGCCTCACGCAACGCGTCGGGCGGGCGAGCCTCCTCGGCCGCCTCAGCTACTACAGCGGCTGGTACGACTACGACAGCGGGCGCGGAACGGTCTTCGATCCGTCGGGCGGCCTGGAGCAGGGCTTCTTCGACGGCCGGCCGATCGTCGACCTGGAGCTGAGCGTCCCGCTCGGGCAGGGAACGACACTGGCCGTCGGGGGGCAGAACGTCTTCGACACCTACTCGCAGGTATCGGTCATCGCCAATGCCGTCGGCGAGCAATACAGCGAGTACATGCCCTGGGGCTACAGCGGCGCCTACTACTACGTGCGCATCGGTTACGACTGGAACAACTGAACCAGATTGCACCGCGAACTCCTGGCCATTCTCCCTGCGGCACTGGTTGCGATCGCGGCGTCCGTGGCGCCGGCCCGGGCCCAACCCCCGGTGACCGTCGCTCCCGTTACTCCCGGTCTGCCCGCCGACGCCACGGCGAGCCCCGCGGTCGAACCCGGTCTCATCGACGGACCGCCCGCGCCGGTGGCGCCCGCGGTGATGAACCGCAACGCGGAGGGGCGCACGACGGTCCGGGCGATCCGTCTCGATGCGGGGGTCCGCCTCGACGGCGTCCTCGACGAGCCGGTCTACCGGACGGTGCCGGCCATCACCGACTTCATCCAGCACGTCCCCGACAACGGGGCGCCCGCGACCGAGCGCACCGAGGCGTGGATCCTGTTCGACGACACGAACGTCTACGTCTCGGCCCGCTTGTGGGACTCGGCGCCCCGGAGCCGATGGGTTGCGAACGAGATGCGCCGCGACACCGCCCAGCTCCGCGAGAACGACAACTTCGGCGCGTTCTTCGACGCGTTCTACGACCGCCGCAACGGCTTCATGTTCTACGCCAACCCGCTCGGCGGACGCGCCGACCAGCAGTTCACCAACGAGGGCAACCCGAACGCCGACTGGAACCCGGTGTGGGACGTGCGGACCGGCCGCTTCGACGGCGGCTGGACGATCGAGATGGAGATCCCGTTCAAGACGTTCCGCTACCGCTCGGAGCCGCCGCATGTCTGGGGCATTCAGCTTCGCCGCGGCGTCCGGCGCAAGAACGAGTATTCCTACCTGACGCATCTGCCGATCTCGGCGGGGGGCGGCAGCGGGTCGACCGGCATCTTCCGCGTCTCGGCGGCCGGGTCGCTGGTGGGGCTCGAGCCGCCCCCGGCGAGCCGCAAAATCGAGATCAAGCCCTACGCCATCGGCAATCTGACCACGGACCTGACCGCCTCGCCGCAGGTGGTCGACGAGGGCAGCGGCACCGGCGGCCTCGACGTCAAGTACGGCATCACCCGGAACCTGACCGCCGACTTCACCCTCAACACCGACTTCGCGCAGGTCGAGGTGGACGAGCGGCAGGTGAACCTGACCCGGTTCCCGCTGTTCTTCCCGGAGAAGCGCGAGTTCTTCCTCGAGGGACGGGGCATCTTCGGCTTCGCGCAGGGCGGCGTCACGGGCCGGTTTCTGCGTCCCACTGCCAGCCTGCTCGGTGGGTTCTTCGGCGACGTCAACGTGCCGCAGCTCTTCTACAGCCGGCAGATCGGACTGGAGGAGGGGCGCATAGTGCCCATCGTCGGCGGCGCGCGGGTCACCGGCAAGGTCGGCCCGTTCGACGTGGGGGCGCTGAACATCCAGGCCGGGGACGAGACGGTCTCCCGCTCCGACCCGGCCAACTTCACCGTCGTGCGCCTGCGCCGCGACATCCTGGCTCGCAGCTCCATCGGCGCGATGTTCACCAACCGGTCCGTTTCCCGGGTGGCCCCGGGCTCCAGCCAGGCCTACGGCGTCGACGGCACGTTCGCCCTCTTCGAGAACCTCAACGTGATCACCTACCTCGCCCGCACCCGCGTGCCCGGACCGGACCATCGCGGCAGGGACACGAGCTACCAGGGAGTCGTCGACTACGCGGCGGACCGCTACGGCCTGCGAGCCGAGCACCTCGTGGTCGAGGACAACTTCCTGCCGGAGGTGGGCTTTCTGCGGCGCGACAACTTTCGGCGCAGCTACCTGTCGGGGCGGTTCAGTCCCCGGCCGCAGTCGATCGAGAGCGTCCGGCAGTTCAGCCTGGAAGGGAGCGTCGACTACATCGTTACCGCCGACGAGAACCACCTGGAGACACGGCAGAACCTGCTGACGTTCCAGACCGAGCTCGAGTCCAGCGACCGGCTCCTGTTCACGGCGTCGGACAACTCGTTCGGCAGCAACCTGCGGCTGCGGTGGGAGTACAGCCCCGGCAGCGAGCTGTTCGTGGTCTACACCGACGACCGCGACGTCACCGGCGGGTTGCGGCCCGACCGGGGCTGGGACCTGCGCAACCGCGGCTTCGCGGTCAAGTTCAACCGGCTGTTCCGCTTCTGACGGCCGCTTCGGTTCGCCGGTGCAGCTCCGCTTGCCGCCCAACCGGGCCTGACTAGCGCCCCGAAACGCTTGGCTCGCCTTTCGGTACGGCGGCCCGCGGGGCTGAGGCGAGGCCGAGGTTGCGCAGGATCGCGAGCGGCGACCGCGAGCGGTTGAGGCCGTACAGATGCAGGCCGGGCGCCCCGCCGGCCAGCAGGGCCTCGCACTGCCGCGAGGCGAACTCGATGCCGAACTCGGTCACCGCCTCGTCGTCGTCGCCGAGCCGGTCGAGGTCGGCGACGAGCGGGGCCGGCAGCGTCGCGCCGCAGAGTGCGGTGAAGCGCTTGATCTGCTTCGTGCTCAGGATGGGCAGGATGCCGGGGGTAATCGGCACGGTCACGCCGAGCAATCCGGTCAGGTGGTCGACCATCCGGAAGTAGTCGGCGTTGTCGAAGAAGAGCTGCGTGAGGATGAACTCGGCGCCGTGGGCGACCTTGTCGCGCAGCCGCCCCCAGTCGACGTCCCTTCCCTCCGTGCAGTCGGGATGGCCCTCCGGGAAGCCGGCGCAGCCGACGGCGAACTCGTCGGACCGGTCCTTCAGGACGTCGATGAGCTGGTAGGCGTAGTCGAACCCGCCGGCCGGCCGCACGAAGTCCGGCTCTCCCGGGGGAGGATCGCCGCGCAGGGCCAGGATGTTCTCGATGCCGAGCCCCGCCGCCTCGTCGAGGAAGCCGTTCATCTCCACGCGTGTGAAACTGACGCAGGTGACGTGCGCCATCGCGGTCAGGCCGTGCTCCCGCTGCATGCGGTCGACGATCGACAGCGTCCGGGCGCGCGTGCCGCCCCCGCCGGCTCCGTAGGTGACCGAGCAGAAGTCGGGGCGCGCCTCGGCCAGGCGCGGCAGCACCCGCCGGAACAGGCTCTCGTCTCCCTGCGGCGTCTTGGGCGGGAAGAACTCGATGGAAACGACGGGCCGGCCGGCGGCGCCCTTCTCGGCGTAGATGTCGGGTATGCGCCTCACGGCACCGGAAGTATACGGCGGGGGTGGGTGAGAGGCGGTGCCGCCCGGCTGCGGCGACCCGGATAGCAGCCGCGCGGCGGGGTGACAACCGGCATCCCGTTGTGCAGAATGGCCGGATGAACCCGACCAGCGACCCGTCTTCGCGTCCCTTCGTGCCGTTCGTGCCCGAGTCGTCCGACCTGCCGGAGTTGACGTTCCGCGCGGTGCTTCTCGGCACGGCGATGGCGATCGTGCTCGGCACCGCCAACGCCTACCTGGGGATGCGGGCCGGCCTGACGGTGGCCGCCACGTTCCCGGCGGCGGTCGTGGCGATGGCGGCGCTGCGCCTGTTCGGGGGGTCGATCCTCGAGGAGAACATGGCGCGGACCACCGCGTCGGTTGGGGAGGCGCTGGTCGCCGGGGCGATCTTCACGATCCCCGCGTTCGTCATCAGCGGGGTCTGGGACGAGTTGCGCTACTGGGAGAGCACCGCCATCATGCTGGTGGGCGGCATCCTCGGCGTCCTCTTCATCATCGTGCTGCGCCGCACCCTGGTGGTCGAGGCGGACCTGCCGTTCCCCGAGAGCGTGGCCGCGGCGGAGTTGGTCAAGGCGGGGCAGGGCGGGCGGCAGACGGGCGCCAGGTTCGTGTTCCAGGCGATGGGGGTCGCCGGGGCCTGGGAGCTGCTCAAGAACAGCAACGGCATCAAGCTGGTGGCCGACTCGGCCACGTGGTTCGTCTCGCTCGGGCAGTCGACCATCGAGATGCTGGGCCGGCAGGTGAACTACGTCGGCGGGTTCCTGTTGCAGTCGCCCGCGGCGTCGCCGGCGCTGCTCGGCGTGGGCTTCATCGTCGGGCCGCAGATTGCCGCCACCCTGTTCGCCGGGGCGGTGCTCGGCTGGCTGTTGCTGGTCCCCCTCGGCCTCTTCCTGAACCCGGAGCTGGCCGCCGGGGTGACCGATTCGGCCGGGTTCATCGAGCTCAGCACCGAGGTGTGGCTGCGGCAGGTCCGGCCGCTCGCCGTCGGGACGATGATCGTCGCGGCGTTCTACACGCTGTACAACCTGCGCACGTCCCTCGTCCAGGGCATCGGGCGCGCCCTGGGCGACATCGGCGCCGCGCAGGAGGAAGGCGCCGGCCGGCAGGACATCGACATCGACTTCCGGAAGACCGGGCTCGGCATCGCGGCGCTGGCGGTGCCCCTGTTCGGCCTCTACTGGTACTTCAGCGAGAGTTTCGGCGGCGCCATCCTGCTGACCGTCATGATGGTCATCCTCGGATTCCTGTTCGCCGCGGTGGCCGGCTACCTGGTCGGCCTGCTCGGCAGCTCGAACAACCCGATCAGCGGCCTGACGCTCAGCACGCTGCTCATCGCCGCCGTCGTCATGGTCGGGATCGGCGTCACCGGATCGAGCGGCATCCTCGGGGTGCTGGCCGTGGCCGGCGTCGTCTGCTGCGCCTGCGGCATCGCCGGCGACATGCTGCAGGACCTGAAGGTGGGCCACATTCTCGGCGGCACGCCCTGGAAGATGCAGATCGGCGAGCTGATCGGCGTGACGGTCGCCGCGATGGTGCTCATCTGGCCGATGATCCTGATGGATCAGGTGTACGAGATCGGCAGTCCGGAGCTGCCGGCGCCGCAGGCCGGCCTGATGGCGCTCATCTCGCAGGGCATCGTCGGCGGGGACATGGCCTGGCCGCTGGTCATCGCCGGGATGGCGCTGGCCGCCGTCCTCATCCTCATCAACGCTCCCTCGCCCATGCTTATCGCGGTCGGCATGTACCTGCCCTTCCCGTCGACGGCAGGCATCTTCCTCGGCGGTCTCGTGAGCTGGTGGTTGTCGCGCTCGCTCGACGAGCAGGAAGCGACCGGCGAGGAACGGACGACCGCGACCAACACCGGGGTGCTCCTCTCGTCCGGCTTCATCGCCGGCGAGGCGCTGATGGCGGTCCTGCTCGCCTTCGTGGTCGGAGCGAGCGAGGCGGTCCCGTGGCTGGTCCTGCCGCAGATCGCCGACAGCGCGCTCGGCGGAGCGCTCATCTTCATCCTGCTCTACTACATGCTGGTGAGGATGCCGCTGAACGCGATGCGCGGCGGCGGGAAGTGAGCGGGAGAGCTCGCTCGGCGCCGGATTCCGCGACGGGCTTCCGCGGCACCGGTGCGCCGGGGGTTGCGTCCGGGGCGGGTGCCGGGACCGCGTCCGACGCCGTGGCGTTCGAGCGCGCCGCCGCTTTCTGGAACGCGCGTCCGCGCCGCCGCCTGGACTGGCGCGACCTGGACGGCGGGCGCTGCGTAGTGTTGCGCCCGCGATTCGGCGAGGGCCGCATCGGCCGCTGGCTCGCCTCGCGGCTGGGGAATCCCTGCTACCGTATCCGCCTCGACGACGTCGGGTCCTTCATCTGGAAGGCGTGCAACGGCGAGACGCCGCTGACACGGATCGCCGGGCGGTTGCGGGACGAGTTCGGCGAGCGCGTCGAGCCGGCCGAGGAGCGTCTCGCGCGGTTCGTCCAGTCGCTGCTGCGGTCGAGGATGATCGAGATGTGAGATCGGCTCGGCACAAGCCGGTCGCTACGGATCTCGTCCAACGTGTCGAGCAGTGCGGATCATCGCGCGGTAGCGCACGACCGGGCCACAAGGGCCAGCACCTGGTCCGGGTGGTCGGTGAACACGGCGTCGACGCCGGCCTCCATCAGCGCCGCCACCTCGCCGGCGAGGGAGTCGAACGCGGCGTCGAGCCGGTCGGCCCGCAGGGTGTAGGCGTGCACCTCCAGGCCGCGGTCGTGGGCCTGCCCGACGACGGCGGAATCCTGGAACACGAGTTCCTTGGGCACGCCGATGCCGATCGCGTAGGTAGCGATGCGGTTCAGGCCGGCGGGCGTGAGCTGGTCCGGCCGGGCGATGAGCTGCACGCGCGGCAGCTCCGTATCGAGCGCCGCGAGGGCCTCGGCGTCGAATGACTGAACCCGGATCGGCCATTCGTAGCCGGCGAGCTCCGCGAGCAGGGTGCGGGCCAGGTCCGGCTGGATGCCGGGACTCTTCAGCTCCGGGTAGATGCCGACCCCGCGCCCGGTGATGCGGTTCAGGCCGTCGACCAGCTCCAGAACCTCCGCCAGGCGCGGCACGCGGAAGGTCCGGTGCGGGTAGCGGTCGGGCAGGGCCTCGACCACGCGCAGCCGTTCGATCTCCGCGTAGGTGAAGTCGGCCGCGTAGTGCCGGCCGTCGGCGCGCGCCCGGTCCGGGTAGAGCTCGGCGACGTTCGTGGTGCGATCCAGGGTGACGTCGTGCAGGGCGATGGCGACGCCGTCGGCGCTCAGCACGACGTCCGGCTCGATCCAGCCGGCGCCCTGTCCGTACGCGAGCGCGTAGGCGGGCAAGGTGTGCTCCGGCAGGTAGCCCGACGCGCCGCGATGGGCGAGGATCTCCATGCAGGCGTCCTTTCCGTCCGGCTCTGCGGTCGGGGTCTGCTCCTGGGCCGCGGCAGCCGACGCCGCCAGCACGACGGCGGCGCCGCTCGATGCGGCAACGAGTCTCGTCAGGCAGGTCATGGTCACTCGATCCTTCCCCTGGGGCGCGATTCCCTCCGACGTATACACTGAGTAGCAGGGAACGCGCATGACCGGGGTATCGATTTCGCGGAGAGTCTAATCGGAAGCGGCGTCGGGAGCACGACATGTCCTGGTGGGGCTGGCTGATCATCGGATTCGTCCTGGTGGGCGCGGAGCTGTTGGCGGACGCAGGGTTCTACCTCGTCTTCGCCGGCGCCGCCGCCATCTGCGTGGGCATTCTCGGACTGGCCGGGGTCGGCCTGCCGGTGTGGGCGCAGTGGGTGGCGTTCTCGATGCTCGCCATCGCCTCGGTGGTGCTGTTCCGGCGGAAGTTGTACGACCGGTTGCGGGGCGGCGGCGGGGCGGAATTTCGACATTCGGCGGTCGGCGCGGCGGTCGTGGTCGACGAGGACGTGGCTCCCGGCGGACGGACCCGGGTCAGCCTGCAGGGGACGGAGTGGACGGCGGTGAACGTGGGACCGGATTCGATGCCCCGCGGGACCCGTGCCGTCGTCGTCGACATCGACGGCGTGGCCCTGGAGATCATCCAGGCGGTGTCCCCGGAAACGCCTGTTCATTGATTCGACACGGAGAACCATGATGGATGCGGGTTTCATCGTCGCCCTGGTACTGGCCCTGGTCGTGATCTTCGTCATTGCGAAGACGGCGGTGGTCGTGCCGCAGCAGAACGCCTACATCGTCGAGAGCCTCGGCAAGTACTCGAGGACGCTGGAATCGGGGTTCGCCCTCCTGATTCCGTTCGTCGAACGGGTCGCCTACCGGCACAGCCTGAAGGAGCGGGCGATAGACGTGGAGGAGCAGATCTGCATCACCTCGGACAACGTCCAGGTGGGGGTGGACGGCGTGCTCTACCTGCAGGTGATGGACGCGCGCAAGGCGTCCTACGGCATCGGCGACTACCTGTTCGCGATCGCCCAGCTCGCCCAGACCACCCTGCGCAGCGAGATCGGCAAGATCGAGCTGGACAAGACCTTCGAAGAACGCAGCCACATCAACCTGCGGGTGGTGGAGGAGCTCGACCAGGCCTCCAATCCGTGGGGGGTGAAGGTGCTGCGCTACGAGATCAAGAACATCAACCCGCCGCACGACGTGCTGTCCGCGATGGAGAAGCAGATGCGCGCCGAGCGGGAGAAGCGCGCCACGATTCTCGAGTCCGAGGGTGACCGGGACGCCAAGATCAACCAGGCCGAGGGTGCGAAGCAGCGGGTCATCAAGGAGTCCGAGGCGGCCAAGCAGCAGCAGATCAACGAGGCCGAGGGCGAGGCGGCGGCGATCCTGGCCGTCGCCGAGGCGACGGCGGAGGGTTTGAAGAAAGTCGCCGCGGCGCTCAACGAGGAGGGCGGCGACAAGGCGATGCAGCTCCGCGTCGCCGAGGACTATCTGGAGCGCTTCGGCAACCTGGCGAAGGCGGGCAACACCCTGATCGTGCCGGCCAACCTGAGCGACATCGCTTCCATGATCGGCGCCGCCACCACGGTGCTGAAGCAGGTCTCGAGCGACGGCGGCGCCGGTGCCGCGCCGCGCGGATAGATTGGCGCCGCAACCCGTCGCTGGGCTCCGCAGCGCGAGCACCATGACCTCGTCCGGCCGCCATGCGCGCGTTGCGCGGCCGCCGGCGCTCAGCTCGCCGGGGCGTAGCGGTTGGTGACCGGCAGCCGGCGGTCCTTGCCGAACGCGCGTGTGGAAATGCGGACGCCGGGCGGGGCCTGCCGGCGCTTGTACTCCGCCCGGTCGACTAGTTGCACCACGCGGTCGACCGTCTCGCGCGCGAAGCCGAGCGCCCCTATCTCGGCCGGGCTGCGGTCCTGCTCGACGTACGCTTCCAGAATCCCGTCGAGCACGTCGTAGGGGGGCAGGCTGTCGGAGTCGCGCTGGTTGTCGCGCAGCTCGGCCGTCGGCGGCTTGTCGATGATCCGCCGCGGAATCACCTCGCCGTCCCGGTTGCGCCAGACGGCCAGGCGATAGACCCAGGTCTTCAGCACATCCTTGAGCACGGCGAAGCCGCCCGCCATGTCGCCGTAGAGGGTGGCGTAGCCGACGCTCATCTCGCTCTTGTTGCCGGTGGTCAGCACCAGCCAGCCGAACTTGTTGGACAGGGCCATCAGCAGGTTGCCGCGGATGCGCGCCTGCAGGTTCTCCTCGGCGACGTTGGGCTCCGTGCCTGCGAACGGCTCGGCCAGCGCGTCGCCGTAGGAGATGGCGAGGTCCTCGATGGGCAGCTCCAGGAAGCGGGTGCCGAGCCGGCGGGCCAGGATTGCCGCGTCGTCGCGGTTCATCCCGGCCGTGTAGCGCGACGGCATCGAGACTGCGGTCACCGCGTCGGGACCGATGGCGTCGGCCGCAATGGTGAGCGCGAGGGCGGAGTCGATGCCGCCCGAGAGTCCGAGCACGGCTCCCGGAAAGCCGTTCTTCCGGATGTAGTCGGCGGTTCCAAGCGTAAGGGCGCGGTAGATCTCCGCCTCGGGAGACAGCGCGCCCGCGGTCTCGCGCGCGACGGGCGGCGGGCGGCGGGAGGGGGCCTGGTGGAGCCGGACGACGGAAACGCGGCCTGCATCCGGTTCCGGCGCATGACCCCGCACGGTCGCTGCACCTGGTGTCGACCGGTCCCAGCGCGGGTCCGACTTCCGCAAGTCGCGGGCGACGGACGGGTCGAGGTCCGCGACGAGCAGGTCCTCCTCGAACGGTCTGCCGCGGGCGAGTATCGTTCCCTCCGGTCCGATGACGAGACTGTGGCCGTCGAAGACCAGCTCGTCCTGGCCGCCCACGGCGTTGCAGAACGCCAGGAAGCAGCGGTGATCGCGGCAGCGGGCGGCGAACAGCGCCTCCCGCTCCCGGCCCTTGCCCCGGTGATAGGGCGAGGCCGAGAGGTTGACGACGATCTCCGCGCCGCCGTTCACGGCCGCCCATTCGGCCGGACCGCCGGGCATCCAGATGTCCTCGCAGATGGTGACGCCCACCCGCCGGCCGTCGAGATCGATCACGAGCGACTCGCTTCCCGGCAGGAAGTAGCGGCGCTCGTCGAAGACGGCGTAGTTCGGGAGGCGGTGCTTGCGGTACAGCGCCGCGACCCGACCGTCGGCCAGGACCGCGGCGGCGTTGTGGAGCCGGGCGGTGGCGGGCACGGCCTCGCCGCCGCCGGCTGCCCCGGACGCTGCCGCCACGGGTTCCGGGACGCCGACGCAGGCAACGATGCCGGTGGCGCCGGCGGCCACCTCGCCGAGCGCGGCGGCGGCGTCCTGTACGAAGCTCGGTTTGAGCAGGAGGTCTTCCGGCGGGTAGCCGGTGAGCGACAGCTCGGGAAACAGGGCGACGTCGGCTCCCCGCTCTCGCGCTTCGCGAATCCGCGCCTGCAGAGCGGAGACGTTGCCTGAGAGGTCGCCGACCACCAGATTCGACTGGCAGAGGGCGATACGGATCACGCTGGGCATCGATGTTCGACCCGGGCCGGTCCCGGAGCTTGCGACGCAGGAGCCTCGTGCCAGCGAAACTCGTACGCGACCGGTAAGGTCGCGCCGCTACCGCTGCACGACGTGGGGCCGGGGCAGGTCGGTGAGGCCGATCGCCGCCGCGATCTCCCGGATCTTCCGCTGCACGCGACGCTGGTTGTCGGGACCCATGCCGATCAACTGGCGCTGGGCGGGCGAGAGGTACTCGAGCGTCTCGTCGGCGTACAGATACAGCGGTCCGCGTGCTACCAGCTCGGGCTGGCCTTCGATGACCGGCGCGTTGAGCAGGTGCGCCACCGCCCGCCACACGGTGTCGTCGAATGCGTCGCCGGGCTGGCCCAGCTCTGCGTAGGCTTCGCGCAGCAACGGCCGCAGCCGCCGATACAGCTCGGCGATGCCTTCCGCGTCGAGCGAGGCCACGAGCGCCGCCGCGTCGTCGTACCGGGCGTAGCTCTCCGTGGAAATCCGCGGCGCCGACGTCTCGCCGTCGATCTGGAAGCGGCCTTCGGGTCGGAGAAACGATACGTGCTGAGAGGGATTCGTGCCCTCGGCCACGTTGTCGATGACGACGACGACCGTTCGGACGAGCTCGTCGGTAACGAGCCAGCTCGCCAGTTGCGGATTCGCGGACAGTTCCGCGGCCAGCTCGCGAACCACCGGGTCGCTCTCGTTGAGCGGTGGTATCTCGACCTCCGGCTCGGGCTCCGGTTCCGGCTCGGGCTCCGGTTCCGGCTCGGGCGGCGGAGGCGGTGGAGGCGGCGGGGGCGGCGGCGCCTCCACGACTTCCGCTTCCGGCTCCGGCTCGGGCGCGACGTCCACGAAGAGATAGCCGACGATCGCGACGACAACCACGATGCCGGCGAGTCCGGCGGCGGGCGGCAGTTGCTTCACGCGGTTCAGCAGGTCCTGCAGCAGTGTTGGGTTACCGTTCGTCATCCCGAGACTTCCCGCTGTAGCGTTTCCGAAAGCTGGAACGCCATGGAGTTGTGTTCACGCCGACCCGGCCAACGAGTCAAAATTGCATGCTACCACGGATGCCGCGGCGTCTCACTCGTCGCGCCGCAGGAGCCAGCCGCGCAGCTCCCCGCCGGGGTTGTTCGCCGTGTGGAGCTGCACGTAGTAGCGGCCGCCGCGCAGCTCGGCGATCTGGGCCTCGGTCAGAGTCACCGTGTCGACGATCTCTCCCGCGGTACCGCTCGCGTCGCGGAGATCGACGGCGAACGCCACGCCGCCCCGGCGGGCCACCGGCGCGTTGTGCACGTGAGCCGCGGTCACACCCGAGCTCAGTCCGTTGAACCGTACGGTGATCGTGAGCTCGTTGCCGCTCAGCTCGGCGGCTACCGATCCCGCGCCGGAGATCGCCGACGTGGTGCGCAGGTCGACCGGCATCCGCGACAGGCGCTCGCCGAAGCGCTCGGCCTCCTGCGCGCCGAGCGTTGCCCCGATCGCCAGGATCAGCGCCGTCGCCACTATCGGCGTCGCTCTGCATCGCGGCTGGCGCCGCGGAATCGTAGTGCTGGTCATCGGTCCACTCCTAGCCCGGAAACCGGTGCCTTGAGGCCCCGCTTTCCGCCCAACCGAGCCTGTCCGGGAGCCTGCACCGCTTCTTCGGCGCGGACTCCCGGCGTGATCGCGCCGACGGGTTGCGGGTCGGCCCGGGAGTCGTCGTCCGCGGTGAGCGGCTCCAGGATCTCTTCGTTGTGCTCGCCCAGCGCCGGCGGCCGGCGGTGAATGGCCGCCGGCGTCCTCGAGAGCCGGATGGGGTTGCCGAGGCTGCGCAGCGTGCCGAGGTCGTCGTGCGGAATGTCGACGACCATGCCGCGCGCCCGCAGGTGCGGATCCTCCAGCGCCTCCCCGATCGACCGCACCTGCGCGCACGGTACGTTGTGGGCGCGCAGGCGTTCGATCAGCGCGTCGCGCGTGTACTTCGCGAGGCGCGGCGTCAGCTCGGCGATGAGCCGCGGACGATGGGCCATCCGGTCGGTGTTGGTGGCGTAGTCCGGGTGATTCTCGAGGTCGCGTGCGTCCACCGCGGCGCAGAACTGCTTCCAGAGCCGCTCGTTGCCGACGGCCACGACGACCAGCCCGTCCGCGACCTCGATGGTCTCGTACGGGGTCAGCGTGTGATGCTGGTTGCCCTCGCGCCCCGGTTCCTCGCCGGTGTTGAAGTAGATCCCGGCCGGCAGCGCGAGGGCCGAGGTCATCGCGTCCAGCAGCGCGATGTCGACGTGCTGGCCCTGTCCGGTGCGGTCGCGGTCCCGCAGCGCCAGCAGAATGCCGTTCATCGCGTAGAGGCCGGCCAGGTAGTCGGTGATCGCCACCCCGACCCGCGTGGGGGGGCCGTCGGGATGGCCGGTGACGTCCATCAGTCCGCTCTCGCCCTGGATGACGGCGTCGTAGCCGGGAAGGTCCTTCTTCGGGCCGACCTGCCCGTAGCCGGTGACCGAGCAGTAGACGAGCCGCGGATTCAGCGCCGCCGCGATTTCGTAGCTGAAGCCGAGCTTCGCCAGGCTTCCCGGCCGGAAGTTCTCGATCAGCACGTCGGCGGTCGCGATCAGGCGGCGCAGCGCGGCCGCGCCGTCCTCGGACTTCAGGTCCAGCGCGACGCTCTTCTTGCTCCGGTTCAGGCCCAGGAAGAAGGTGCTCCAGCCGTCGCGGTGCGGCGCCCAGGCGCGGGTGTCGTCGCCGTGCGTGGGTTCCTCGATCTTGAGGACCTCGGCTCCCATGTCGCCGAGCATCATGGCGCAGTAGGGGCCGGCCAGCACCCGGGTGAGATCGAGCACGCGCAGTCCGTCGAGGGGCGGCATGGGTGCCGCGATTATATGCGGGCGGGTGGACCCGGACGTGCCGCACCTTGAGAGAGCGGCGGCGCACTGGTAGGGTTGGAGCGTCCGGACGAGACAAGGAGCTCAAGATGTCGCGCATTCGCCGCCAACTCGTGAGGCTTGCCGTTGCCGCCGGTCTCGCCGCGATCGCCGCGTGCTCGACCCCGGCTGCCCAATCCGTGTCCGCGTGCACCGATCTGACGGGGCTGGGGCTGATCGATCTGCACATCGGTACGGCTGACCACGTACCGCACGCGGCCGGGCTTCCGGCGCACTGCAGGGTGACGGGAGTCATCGAGACGGAGATCAACTTCGAGCTGCTCCTGCCCGACGACTGGAACGGCCGCTTCCTGATGGGCGGCGGCGGCGGCTTCGTCGGCAGCGTACAGAATCAGGCGCGCACGCTCTACGCGCACGGCGGGAGCCCGCTGCAGCGCGGCTATGCGACGGTGGGGACCGACACCGGGCACCGCGGCAGCGGCATCGAGGCGGGCTGGGCCCTCAATCGCCCGCGGCGGCAGGAGAACTTCGGCCACCGCGCCGTCCACCTGACCGCGGAAGCGGCGAAGTCGATCATCGACCACTACTACGACCGGCCGGCCGACTACTCCTACTTCGTCGGCTGCTCGCGGGGCGGCGGGCAGGCGATGATGGAGTCGCAGCGCTATCCGGAGGACTTCGACGGCATCGTCGCCGCCGCCCCCGCCTACGACTGGACCGGCATCACCGCCGGCTTCGTGCAGAACCAGCAGGCCATCTATCCGGACGGCGACATCGACTCGCCCGTGCTGACTCCGGCGGCGCTCGAGCTGCTCGGGTCGAGCATCCTCGCCGCGTGCGACGCGGAGGACGGGGTCGAGGACGGCGTGCTCAACGACCCGCGCAAGTGCGGCTTCGAGCCGGAGGACCTGCCGCGCTGTGCGGGAGATCGTCCGGGCGACGGCTGCGTCACCGCGGCGCAGCTTGCGGCCATCAACACCGTCTACGACGGGCCGACCGCGAACGGCGAGTCGATCTACCACGGCTTCAACTACGGCGGCGAGAACGACGGCGGCGGCTGGGATTCGTGGGTGGTCAGCGCTCCGCAGCGGCGGGCCGCCGGGATTCCCAACGCGCAGTACGGCTTCGGGACCGAGCTGTTCAAGTACTTCGTCTTCGACGATCCCGACTGGGATTACACGCAGTACGGTTTCTCGGCCTGGAAGGAAGACGTCGCCGAGACGGCGGCCATCCTCAACGCCACGGATACCGATCTGAGCGCCTTCCGGGACAACGGCGGGAAGATCATCTACTGGACGGGCTGGTCCGACCTGGCCCTGGCGCCGCTCGGCACGATCGACTACTACGAGCGGCTGGAAGCCGGTGATCCGACGGCCCGCGACTACGCGCGGCTCTACATGCTGCCGGGCGTGCTCCACTGCGCCGGCGGCCCCGGCCCCGACCGCGTCGACTGGGTCGAAGCCATCCGCGCCTGGGTGGAGGACGGCCGCGCGCCCGAGCGCCTGCTGGCGTCGCAGCTCGGCCCGGACGGACAGCCGACGATGACGCGGCCGCTCTGCCCCTACCCGCAGGTCGCGACCTACGACGGGACGGGGGAGCCGAACGACGAGGTGAGCTTTGCCTGCTCGGCGCCGTAGCGCGAAGCGAGGCAGACGGATCGTCTGCGCGTGGGGTGGCTCCAGCCGTCCTGGGCCCCCGTCGTCTTAGATCTCGCTCAGGTGCGCGATCCGGCCGGTGCTGTCGCCGATCTGCTCGCGATGCACTCCCAGGCGGTCGAGCAGCGTCAGGAACAGGTTGGTCATCGGCGTGCCGTTGGAGTACCGCAGGTGACGCCCGCCGCGCAACGTGCCGCCGCCGCCGCCGGCCACCAGCGTCGGCAGGTCGTCGTGGGTGTGCGCGTTCGAGTCGCTCAGGCTGCTGCCGTAGACGACCATCGAGTGGTCGAGCAGCGATCCGTTCTCGTCCTGCGCGTCCCGCAGCTTTCCGAGGAAGTAGGCGAGCATCGCCACGTGGTGCCGGTCGATCATCGCCAGCCGGGCCATCTTCTCCGGATCGTTCTGGTGGTGCGACAGCCCGTGGTGCGCGTCGGGGACCCCGATGGAGCGGTAGGTCCGGTTGCCCCCCTCGCGGCTGTACATCAGGGTTACCACGCGCGTCAGGTCGGCCTGGAACGCGATGGTGACCAGGTCCGACATCAGCCGGATGTGCTCCTCGAAGGTCGGCGGAATACCGTCCGGACGGTCGAGGACCGGCAGGTCGATGCCGTCGTAACGGGCGTTCTGGATACGGCGCTCCACCTCGCGCACCGAGTCGAGGTAGTCGCCCAGCTTGCGCCGGTCGCCGGCGCCGAGGGTGGTGCGCAGGCGGGCCGCGTCGTCGCGTACGAAGTCGAGCAGGCTCCGGTTCTGCCGCGCGCGGACCGCCCGCACCGCCGGGTCGGTGGTGTCCCCGTCGCCGAACAGCCTTGCAAAAACCCGGCTCGGGTTGTTCTCGTAGGGCAGCGGGGTAGTCGGCGAGCTCCACGAGATCGTGTTGCTGTAGGCGCAACTGTAGCCGGAGTCGCAGCCGCCGACCATCCGCACGTCCTGCAGCCCCAGCTCCAGAGACGGAAGCGGAGCGTCGCGGCCGATCGTCTCGGCCAGCATCTGGTCCACCGACATGCCGTTGCGGATGTCGGCGCCCCTCGTCTTCTTCGGATGCACGCCGGTCAGCCAGCTCGCGCCGGCGCGGGCGTGGTCGCCGGGGCCGTCGCCGAGCGCCTCGCCGTTGCGATGCGCGAGCCCGGTGAGGACGAGCAGGTCGTCGCGGAACGGCTCGACCGGCATCAGCGTCTTGCTGAACGTGAAGCCGGCGCCGTTCTCGGCCGGCGTCCAGTCCTGCATGATGATGCCGTTGGCCGTGTAGACGAACGCGACCCGGGTGACCGGCGTCGACGCGGACGCGAACGCCGGCGTCATCGCATCGAGGAACGGCAGGGCGACGGTGGCGCCCATGCCTCGCAGGAAGGTGCGGCGGGGCAGCGCTTTTCCGGTGATCATGGCTCCGGAATCCTCCTCAGGCGGAATGGTACGCTATCGACGATGGCCGAGACCAGCCCCGAGAACCGGTACTCCGAGGTCTCGACCCGGCGGCGGATCTCGCGCACGGCCGGTTGATCGTAGTGCTCGAGACCCCGGCCGATGGCGTAGGTCAGCAGCTTCGCGGCCAGCGTCTCCACGAACTCCTCGCGGCGGTCCCGCAGCACGCGCCGCAGGCCCGCGGGACCGTCGACGAGGGTGCCGTCCGGCAGCGCGCCCGACGCCTCGACGGTTGCACCTTCGTCCTCGGTCCGGTACGCGCCAACCGCGTCGAAGTTCTCGAGCGCAAATCCGAGCGGGTCGAGCTTGGCGTGGCAGGCGGCACAGGCGGGGGGGGGGCGGGGCGGCCCCCCCGCCCTCCCCATGCCGCCCCACCGCCTCGCGCAGGCTGCCCGCCGAGGTTCCCGCGCCGGCTTCCAGTGCCGGCACGTCCGGCGGCGGGGGTGGAGGGGGCGCTCCGAGCAGGTTCTCCAGCACCCACTTGCCGCGCAGCACCGGAGACGTTCGCGTGGGGTACGAGGTGACCATCAGCACGCTGCCGTGCGTCAGGATGCCGCCGCGTGCGGTGCCCTCGAGCGGGACCCGGCGGAAGTAGCCGCCGTTCACCCCGTCGACGCCGTAGAAGCCGGCCAGCCGCTCGTTCAGGAACGTGTAGTCGGCGTCGATCAGCTCCAGGACGCTGCGGTCCTCGCGGATCAGGTAATCGAGAAACAGCTCCGTCTCGCGCTCGAAGGCGTAGCGCAACGAATCGTCGAAGTCGGCGAACCGCACCGGGTCCGGCGTCCAGTCGGCTACGTTGCGCAGGTGCAGCCACTGGCCGCCGAAATTCTCCACCAGCGCTCCGGTCTTCGGATCGGCCAGCATCCGGGCGATCTGTCCGTCGAGCACCGCCGGATCGCGCAGACGGCCGCGCTCGGCCAGGTCGAGCAGCTCCTCGTCCGGGATGCTGCTCCAGAGGAAGAAGGACAGGCGCGAGGCCAGGTCGATGTCCGCGAGTCGGTATGCCGATCCGGGCTCGATTCCTTCCGGCGCGCGAGGCGCCCGGAACAGGAAGCTCGGGGAGACGAGCACGCCGCTGAGCGCCATCTCGATGCCGTCTTCGAAGCGGTCCCCGTCGGCGCGCCCGATGGCGAACAGGTCGAGCAGCGGGTCGACGTCGGCCGCCGCGACCGGACGCCGGTAGGCGCGCCGGGCCAGCCTGGTGAGAATTCGCCGCGCGCACGGCGCCTCCGGTTCGCCGGCCGCGGGCCGGCAGACGAAGATGCGGCGCTGGACGTCGGTTTCGCTGGCGCCGGCCGCGTCGTACGGCCCGCCGACGAGCACGTAGTCGACCGCGTAGTCGTTCGTCTGGGCGCCGTCCTCGCTCCGCGCGTACTCGGTGAGGAAACCCGCGCCGATCTCGTGCTCTCCGGCCGGCAGCGGCAACCGCAGCTCGAAGTTGCGGGTGAGCTGGTTCGCCTCCTCGGGATCGAAGTCGGCGTCGATCAGCCGGACCCGCCGGCCGTCGACGCGGACGTCCAGGCGGGGCGCCGGCATTCCGGTGGTGCGCCGCCCGCGCACGCGCACGGTGAGGGTGTAGTCGGCGTCGAACGCGAAGTAGTGGCGGAACAGGATGCCGCCCCGCTCGTTGGGGGGCAGCCCTTCGATTGCCTCGTCGGTGGTTCCGTCGGGCGGCTCGTAGCGTTCGACCACCGGGCGCGGGGTCAGGCTGCCCACCGCCAGCCGGCTGATGCGCCGCGCCGCCGCGACGTACTGCTCGACGTGCAGCGGCGAGACGGTCAGCACGTCGCCGATGTTGTCGAACCCGTAGCCGGAATCGTCCGCGGGCAGGTCGCGGGCGTGGTCGAGGTCGAGCCCGAGCAGGTCGCGGACCGCGTTGCGGTACTCGGCCCGGTTCAGCCGGTGGATGGCGGGAGCGCCGGGGTTGGGGTTGGCGGCGGCCTCGCGGTCGAGCGCGGTCTCGAGCCACGCTGTCAGGCCGGCGAGGGTATCGGCGTCGGGGCGCGGGCGGCCTGCCGGTGGCATCTCGCCCGCCCGGAGCCTCTGGAACACCTTCTCGAGCACGGGGACGTGCTCGGCGATCCGCTGTGGGTCCACGCCCTGCAGCGACAGCCCCGCGGTCAACGTCCGGTCGTTGTGGCACGCGAGGCAGTAGCGGCGGAATGTGTTCCGCAGCAGCTCGGCGCCGGCCGGGTCTTCCGGGCCGTGCGCCCCCGCCGGCCGGGCTGCCCATGGTTGGGCTGCCGCCGGTGGCTGGGCCGCCGCGTTCGGGACCGTTCCCAGGCAGAGGAACGCCGCAACCGTTGCCGCGGCGAGGAAGATTCGTCGTCCGTTCACTGATTTCGGAGTGTAGCATTCGATTCCATGCGGAAGATGCTCTCGCAGGGGCCCAGGCGGAAGACGATCTCGTCGGGGTTGGTGTTCGTGTCGGGATTGGCGCTGGTCTTCGTGGTCGGGTCGGTACCGACACCGGGTGCCGTCATGTTGGCGTCCGCCCAGGGCGCCGGGCCGACTTCCGCGGAGACGGTGCTCATCGAGGCGGTCCAGCGGCGGGGCGGCCCAGGCCCGGCCGGGCCGCCGTGACCGCGGCGCGTGCGGACGGTTCGACGCCGCTGTCCTGGGCCGCTCTGCGCGATGCCGCCGGCATCGTCGAGACATTGCTGCGGGCGGGGGCGGACCCGAACGTCGCGGACGAAAACGGTGAGACACCGCTGCTTTTCGCGTGCGGCAACGGGAACCTGGAGATCGGAACGCTGCTGCTGGACGCCGGGGCCGCCGTCGACGCGGCTCGGTGGAGCGGCGACACGCCGCTGATGGCGGCCGTGCACGCCGGGAACGAGGCGCTGGCGCGGCTGCTCGTAGAGCGCGGGGCCGAGGTGAACGTGGCGGAGCACCGGATGGGGCAGACCCCGCTGATGTGGGCCGTCGCGGGAGGTCACACCGCTATCGCACGCTTTCTTGTCGAGCAGGGCGCCGACGTGAGCGCCACGTCCACGAACGGCGTCCGCCCGATTCTGTTCGCTGCCGCCTCGGGCGATGCCGACAGCGCGCGCGCCCTGATCGCGGCCGGCGCCGACCCGCACGTCACCGCCGCCGACGGGCGGAGCGCCTTCCTGATCGCGGCTGGGGAGGGGCGCGACGCGGTGACCCGGCTCATGCTCGACCACGGCGCCGACGTCAACGCCCGCGATCGCGAGGGAGGCACGGCCCTGCATGCGGTCGTGGCGCAGGGCAACGTCGAGATGGCGCGGGAGCTGGTGGCGCGGGGCGCGGACGTGCACGCTCGCAGCGGCGGCGGTCCCGGCGGCGCGGCCTGGCGGCAAACCGGGGGCCTCACGCCGTTTCTCGCGGCGGCGCAGGCCGGCAACGCCGACATGCTGGCGGCGCTGCTGGCGCTGGGGGCCGATCCGGAGGCGGTGACCAACGACGGCGCGGGCGCCGTGCTGCTGGCGGCCGGCAGCCGCAACCTGGACGCGGTTCGGTTCACGGTCGAGCTCGGCCTGGACGTCAACATCCATCCGTTGGGCCGCCGAAGCGCGTTTCATGTGGCGATCCGCGCCGGTGAGGACGAGATCGTCGAGTACCTCGCGGAAAACGGCGCCGACTTCAAGGCCCTGGACCAGTTCGGGCGCACTCCGCTCGAGGAAGCGGAGTTCGAGGCGCCGACGCATACCATCGAATTGATGCGCCGGCTCGCCGCCGAGCAGGCGCCTGGGATCCCATGATTCGATATAGCTGCACGGAGAGCGCCCTTGTACTCGTCGATACGGATCAACGGCTACCGCGGGCTCGACTCGTTCCGCATGGAGCGGCTTGGCCGCAGACACCGGGGAGCGAGGAGGATCCGGCCCCGCGACGCCGTTCGCAGCTCGCCAAACCGGTCACGGCCGCCCGCACGTCGTTCAGGCTGCCTCGGTCTGCCGCTACCAGGCGCGCGGCCGGACGTTCGTGCCGTGTGACCCCGGTCACCGATACGCCGCCGCCTGGATCTCGTACAGCTCGGCGTATTGTCCCGCTGCGGCCATCAGCTCCTCGTGGCTGCCCACCTCCACGACGCGGGCGCCGTCGAGGACCACGATGACGTCCGCCATGCGCACGGTGGAGAAGCGGTGCGACACCAGCAAAGTGATGCGGCCGCCGGGTGGGGTGGCCCCGTTCCCGTCGCTCGCAGCGTCCCCGCTCCCATTCCCGCGCGCCGCGCTCGCGTAGCGCTCGAACAGCGCGTGCTCGGTCTCCGCGTCGAGGGCGGCGGTCGGCTCGTCGAGCACCAGCAGCAGCGGCTCGTCGCGCATGAAGCCGCGGGCGAGGGCCAGCTTCTGCCACTGCCCGACGCTCACCTCCACGCCGTTCGGCCAGGTGGGGCCGAGCTGGGTGTCGAGGCCGTCGGCCAGCGTGTCGACCACGTCCTCGGCGCCGGCCCGGCCGACGGCGGTCCGCACGGCCGGCCGCTCGTCGAGCCGCGGGACGTCGCCCACTCCGACGGTCCGTTGCGCCGGCAGCTCGAAGCGGAAGAAGTCCTGGAACGCGCCGGCGAGGCGCGAGCGCCACTCGGCCGCCGGCATCCGCGCGAGGTCCTCGCCGTCGACGAGGATGCGGCCCGCGCTCGGCTCGTACATCTTGCCGAGCAGCTTGACCAGCGTGGTCTTGCCCGCGCCGTTCTCGCCGACCAGGGCCACGACGGCGCCCGCGGGGAGCGTGAGGTCGACGTTCTCCAGCACCAGGCGGTCGGTGCCGGGATAGGCGAACGAGCCGTTTTCCAGCGCGATGCCGCGCTCGATGGACGCCGGGGCCGGCCGGTCGGCGCGCTCGGCCTGGGCCGCCGCGTAGTCCTCGAGCCACGCCAGGCGGCGCGAGCCGTCGAGCCAGATGCCGCGCAGGAAGCCGATCTCGCCCACCGTGGCGCTGACGTAGCCCGCCAGCCGCGAGCCGGCAGCCAGCAGCAGCAGCACGTCGCCGGGGGAGGCCCGCAGCCCGGAGGCCACGAAGACGACCGCGCCGACGTAACCGGCGCCGAACACGCTCCAGCCGAGGGTATGCCAACCGGCGCTGGCCCAGCGCGCGGCGGCGACCGGGCGGTACCAGCGCTCCCAGGCGGCGCGTCGATCGCGGACCAGGCGCCGGCCGATGCCGGTGACGCGGACGTCCTTGCCGGGCGCGGCCGTCGTTGCGGCGTCGAACAGGTGCCGCGACAGACGCTGGGCCTGGGCGCCCGCCTGCTCCGCGGCGCGCTCCACCGCCGGCCGCCACGAGGCGGTCGCCACCGTGGGCAGCGCGCACAGGGCGAGCAGCGCCAGCGCCGGGTGGATCGACACCAGCAGGCCGACGGTCACCGCCAGACGGAGGATCCAGCCGCCGGTGGTGAACAGCGACATGTACATGTGATCGAGCACGAACACCTGGTTGCGCAGGACCGAGAGCCGGTCGAGAAACGCCGGCCGCTCGTGGTGCTCGACCGAGGCGACGCTCGCCTGCAGCCCGGCGACGTGCGCCTCGAGCGCGATGGTGACCCGGTCGCGGAACCGGCGCTGCGTGCGGTCGCTGGCGACGCGCAGCGCCCAGGTCAGGGTGGCGGAGGCGGCGAGGCCGGCCGCGGCGACCATGACGAGCGTCGAGTCTTCGCCGAGTACGCCATCGGCCAGCAGCTTCAGCCAGACCGCCATGAGCGCGTCGGGCAGGGCCGCCAGCAGGGACAGGGTGAAGGCGACGGTCAACAGCGCCGGCTCCGCGTCGAAGCCGCGCTTGAGCGCCCGCCACATCGACGGCAGGGCCGCGGGCATGTCGTGGCCGCCGACGCGCGTCGGGTCAGTTGAGGACATCGAGCCCCGCCTCTTCCTCTTCCGCGAAGCGCTGCGCCTGCAGGTCGAACATGGTCCGGTAGCGCCCGCCCAGCGCCATCAGCTCGTCGTGGGTCCCCAGCTCGATGACCCGCCCGTGCTCCAGGACGCAGATCCGGTCCGCGTGGCGGACGGTGGAGAAGCGATGGGAGATCAGGATGGTCGTGGCCGCCCGCGTGGCCTTCAGGATCCGTTCGAAGATCTCCGCTTCTCCGCGCACGTCGAGCTGCGCGGTCGGCTCGTCCAGCAGTACGACGCCCGCTCCCTGCCGCACCGCGGCGAGCGCCCGGGCCAGGGCCACCCGCTGCCACTGCCCGCCGGAGAGCTCCGTCCCGCCGTCGTAGCCGCGGGCGAGGACGGTGTCGAGGCCGGCGAGGTCCGCCGCCCCCGCCTCGGTCAGGGCGTCCCGGACCACGGCCTCGGGGGCTCCGGCCGGCGCCACGTTGTCGGCGAGTGGCAGCTCGAAGCGCGCGAAGTCCTGAAAGACCGCGGTGATCCGTTCGCGCCAGGATTCGACGTCCAGCGCGCGCAGATCGACGCCGTCCACCTCGATGGCGCCTTCCTGGGGTTCGTAGAGACGGCACAGCAGCTTGGCCAGGGTGGTCTTGCCGGCGCCGTTCTGGCCGACGATGGCGAGCGACGAGCCGGCCGGAATCGTCAAGTCGAATCCGTCCAGCACCCGCCTGTCCGGTCCGGACGGGTAGGCGAAGCGCACGCCCGAGAAGCGGATCTCGCGCGCCGGCAGGCCGGTCGCCGGCTTCGTGCCGGGGGTCAGCGCGCCGCGGGGCGCCGTGGCCTCGCCCAACCTGAGCACCGCGGCGGTGGGCGCACCCGCGCCGTCGAGGGCCCAGGACAAACCGCCGAAGGCGATCATGCTGGCCCCGATGGCGGCGCTCGCGAACATCACCAGGCGGTCGAGCGGCAGCGTCCCCGCGGTAACGTCGGCGGCCAGCGACCAGAACACGACCGCGTTGGCGGCCAGCACCAGGACCAGGCTCGCCGCCACCGGCCGCTCGCGCAGCTTCGTCGCCTCCCAGCGCAGGTCATGGAGCCGCCGCCGGTGGCGTCGAAAGCGCTCGATGGTCCAGTCGGCCAGTCCGAACAGCCGCAGCTCCTTGGCGGCGGGCGCATCCACCGCCAGGCGGTAGGCGTAGTCGGCGTGGCGCTGGGCCTCGCGCACCGCGTCGGTCTGGCGGTCCTTCCAGACGGCGCTCTCGCGCAGCAGCCAGTGCGTGGCCAGCCAGGCTCCGCCGAGCAGCAGCGGTGCCCACCACGCGTAGGCGAACAGGATCGCCGCGGCGATCAGTCCCCCCAGCAGCTCGACCAGGCCGCCGGCGATGAAGTCCATCGAGATCGCCAGCGGCGGGCCGCTGATGCCGAGATCGAAATCCCGCGCCATGGTCAGGTCGCCGGCGAGCTCCGGGTCCTCCAGGTGCCCGATGCCGGGCGGCTCCACGCAGGCCACCGCCAGTTCGTCGTAGAGCCATGCCGCGGCGGTGCTGCCGAGGTTCTGGCCCGCGGCGAGGTGCAGCGGCGGCAGCACCTGCAGCAGGACGAACACGGTTCCGACCCCGGCCAGCGGCCAGACGAGGTCGCCGCCCGCCTCGACGGCGCCGACCAGGAGGCCCATCGCCACGGCGAACAGGGCCGGCAGCAGGCTGCGCACGATCAGAGCCGTCCACCAGATCGTGGCCAGGAACGGGTTGGCCCGCGGCAGGATGGCCAGGAACTTCCACTCCGGGCGTGCGCGGAGGCGTTCGGTCAGGGAGGCGGGCATCAGTCGCGAGATCCTCGCCAGCGCCCGGCGCATGCGGCGAGCCGGTCCTGTCGATTCACAGCTCTTGTGGTCCTTTCGTTCGTCCCGGCGGCGCTCGTCGACTCGGTGGCGGTCACGCCACGTGCAGGTTGCCCCGCCCGCGCCCGGCGAAGGAGTAGAGCGTCATGCCGGCTCCCGTCGCCATGTCGACGGCGACGCTCGACGCGGCGCCGACCGAGACCATGGCCGGAATGGATGCCATCAGCGCCTTCTGCACCAGCTCGAAGCCGGCGCGGCCGCTGACGACGAGGATCCGTTCCCGGAGCGGCACCTCGTTGCGCAGCACGAAGTGGCCGATCACCTTGTCGACTGCGTTGTGGCGGCCGATGTCCTCGCGTAAGCAAAGCAGCTCGCCGTCCGGCGTGAAGATCCCGGCGGCGTGGATGCCGCCGGTCGCCTCGAACAGCGTTTGCGCCGCGCGGAGGCGGTCGGGCAGCGCCTCGAAGAGCGCCGGACGGCACTCGATCGGGGAGATCGAGGGCAGCTCGTGCTCGAGGTCGTCCATCGATTCCTTCCCGCAGACACCGCATGCGGCCGTCGCCCGAAACTCGCGCGCCGGTTCGGCGGTCGGAGAATCGGCGGTCGGAGAATCGGCCGCAACGGAGTCCGGCCTGCCTGCGAGCGTGACCTCGACGCGGTCGCCGGCGAAGCTCGTCACCTTGATCCGTGCCGCCTCGCCGGATGCGGAGGCCTCTCGTTCGCCCGGAACCACGCGGAGCGACGCGATCGCGTTGCCGCCGCTCACCATTCCCTCGGCATGCAGGAAGCCCGCTGCGAGCTCCTCGTCGTCGCCCGGGGTGCGCATGGTGACGACCAGGGGCTTGCCGTCGAGCCGTATCTCGAGCGGCTCTTCGACGACGATCAGATCCTGGTCGAGCACCTCTCCCCGGCGCCGGACGGCGACGGACCGAAGCGCAGGAGAGTCGGCGACCTCGGGCGACATGAGTCGATCATAGTCCCGGCGGAAGCGAACCCATCGACGCCGGCATTCCGAGCTCGTCCCCCCGCACGATGCGGGCCTGTGCCGGCCTGGCGGCCATGCGCGATCTCGCGACGCGCTCCGGGGCCGCCCGCGGCCTATACTGCTCCGATCTCTGGAGGTTCGCAGAATGCACAGCACACTTCGTCCTTTCGGATTGGCAGGACTTCTCGCCCTTCTCCTCGCCGGGTTCACGACTGCCCCGGCCTTCGCGCAGTGGACGCCGGATCGCCTCGCGGCCGACGAGTCCGAGCTGCCGCGCACACCCTGGGGTGCTCCCGACCTCCAGGGAATGTGGAACAACTCGACGACGACCCCGCTCGAGCGGCTGACCAGCGAGGAGCAGGCCCTGGGGCGGCAGGCGCAGCAGGCGGTCATCGAGGCCACGCGGGGCACCGGCGCCGGCTGGCTGGAGCAGGCGGGGCAGATCGAGCGCGAGTCGCTGATCATCGACCCGCCGGACGGGCGCATCCGGATGGCCGAGCAGGGCGTGCAGCGCCTCATCGAGCGCGAGAACGCGCGGGCCGGCCGCGGCGAGGCCGATTCGTGGCGCGACCGCAACAACTGGGAACGGTGCATCTCGCGCACCCTGCCGACGGCGATGATCCCGACGCTGTACAACGCCAACTACCAGATCTTCCAGACGCCCGACCACTTCGTCCTGCTGATGGAGATGATCCACGAGGCGCGCATCGTGCCGCTGGACGGGACGCCGCACGCCGCCGGCTCGATCCGGCAGTGGCTGGGCGACGGCCGCGGGCGCTGGGAGGGGGACACGCTGGTCGTCGAGACCCTGCACTTCAACGGCAAGCTCGACGGCGGCGACTACCAGCCGTCGCACGTCACCCCGACCGGGCCGCGCGGCTCGGGGGAGACCCTGCGGCTGACCGAGCGCTTCACGCTCGTCGACGCCAACACCATCGACTACCGGGTGACGGTCGAGGATCCGCAGACCTTCGCCGTGCCCTACACCGCGGCCATCCCGATGCACCGCTCGGCCCCCGGCGTCACGCTGTTCGAGTACGCCTGCCACGAGGGCAACCATGCCATGGTGAACCTGCTCAGCGCCGGGCGCGCCGACGAGCAGCAGGCCATCGACGCGGCGGCGCTGGTGTCGCAGCAGCGGATTCAGGCCGGGCACCCGGGCGTGCGGGAGCCGGCTGTGCCGTTCGCGCCGATCCCGCAGACGGGGGGTGATCCTTCCGCTGGCCAGGGCCGATGAGCGTCCGCACGATCTTCGAGACCTGCCGTCCGCGCGCGGACGTCCTGCGCGGGACGGTGGCGTTGCGGCTGGCGCGGCTGTCGGCATCGATTTGGACACCGGTGTCGTCGGCCGGATCGCGGGCGACCGGATCTACGAGCCGGAGCAGTTGATTCTCTGGCGGGAGGATGCGTAACACGCCGTCGGCCGGGTGCGTACCGGGCGTGGAGCACTCAGGGCCACAGATCGCCGAGGGTGAAGGTGACCGCCTCGAAGGGGCGGATGCGGACCGGGGCGTCGTCCTGCGCGGTCGCGATCAGTGCCCACTCTCCCTCGCGCAGTTCGAAAGCCGCCAGGGTGCGATCGGTCGGGTCCACCAGCCAGAGATGCCCGACCCCCTCCCGTGCGTAGACGGGGCGCTTGCCATGTAGGTCGAGCTTGCGGGTCGAGGGCGAGAGTATTTGGCACACCCAGTCCGGCGCCAGGTTGCAGTACGCCGCGTCGGGATAGACCGGCATGCGTTCGCGGCGCCAGCCGGCCAGATCGGGCAAGAGGATGTCCTCGCCCAGGTGCAGCTCCGGCTCGTCGATGATCCACCAGCCGCCGGGCCCACCGGCGTCGTGATCGAAGCGACCGCCGATCTTGACACCCAGGGATGAACTGGCCCGCGCATGCGGCATGGCCGGCCGCGGGTTGGTGTAGAGCACGCCGTCGACGATCTCGGCGACGCGATGGGGCGGGGCGTCGAGTACGTCCTGGTACGTCGCCCGCGGTTGCGGGCCGGAATCGCGCCGCGGCGCTGACGCGGCTGCTGCACTCATCGCGCCTTGCTCACCCCCGCCCACGATTGTACGCGAGCCCCGGACGCGGCTTGCCGGATGCGCACCGACAGTGTGTAATGGAATGCGCAGGTCGAAACGAGTGCGGAGGTCACCATGCGGCGGCGAGTCAACATCATGATGGACGACGACGCGTGGCGGGTCATCGAGAAGCTGCCTCGCGGTGCTCGTAGTCGCGCCGTCAACACGGCGATCATCGAGTGGTCGCGCGCTGCGGCGCGGAGAGCGGCGGCGGCGCGCATGGATGCCTTGGGGGCACGCCTTCCCGCGGTCGGCGTGGACGAGGTAGTCCGCTGGATTCGGGAAGGCCGGGAGCGCGAGTCGTCGTGATCGTGGTGCCCGACGCGTCTGTCCTGCTCAAGTGGGTCCTTCGCCGGGACGACGAAGCGCACACCGCCGCGGCGCTGTCGTTGCGTGAAGAGGCGGTGTCCGGGTCCATCGAGCTGGTCGCCCCGCAGCTCTGGCTCTATGAGGTCGGGAACACCCTGGCGCGGCGGTTTCCCGAAGAGGTCGGCGATCTGCTGGCGTCGCTCGTCGACTTCCGCTTGACGGAGGCGCGACCGGACTCGGAATGGCGGGCGCACGCGGTATTCCTCGCCGTAACGTATGGCGTCTCGTTCTACGACGCCGCGTACCATGCCACCGCGCTTGCCCGTGGCGGTCTGTTCGTCACGGCGGACGAGCGGTACGTCCGGCGTGCGGCACAAGCCGGGGGCGTGGTCGCATTGCGGGAGTGGAGCGCGCGATGACGCCGCGAGCGGCCAGCGCGAGCCGCTCCGGGAGGGTGTTGGATCCAACAGGAGGCGGCGGAGATTGATGACCCGGGCCAACATCCTCAACACCGGAACCGCCAGCTACCTGGAGCTTATCGCCAACGGAAAGGCGTACCGCGTTCCCCCGTACCAGCGAGACTACGCCTGGACGCAGCAGGAGTGGGAGGACCTCTGGAACGACATCGTCGAGATGCGCGGCGAGCCCGAGGGCCGTCACTACATGGGGGCCCTGGTCATCCAGACGCACGGTGACCGCGAGTTCCTCGTCATCGACGGCCAGCAGCGGTTGGCGACCATCTCCTTGCTGGCGCTGGCGGTCATCGACAAGCTGCGACGCTTGGCGGATGCAGGCACGGACGCCGACCGGAACCGCGAACGCGCGACCGAGCTGCGCAACCGCTTCATCGGCGAGAAGGACCCGGCGTCGCTCGTGGAGAGCAGTCGGCTGCGCCTGAACGAAATCGACGATCCGTTCTACCAGGACTACCTGGTCCAACTGAGGCCGCCGCTCAATCCGCGTGGCCTGACGGGGTCGAACGCGCTTCTGTGGAAGTGCTACCGATACTTCTCGAAGCAGATCGATGAGCTGGAATCAGACGCGCATACCGAGGGCGAGGAAATCGCGAAGATCTTGTCGGAAACCGTCGCTCGCCGCCTGCTGTTCATCCTCATCACCGTCGACCACGAGCTGAACGCCTACACGCTGTTCGAGACGCTCAATGCCCGCGGGCTGGAGCTCACCACCACCGATCTTCTGAAGAACTATTTCTTCTCGCAGGTGCGCGCTGGAACCGATATCGACGCGCTGAAGCGACGCTGGCAGAGGCTGATCGCGACGGTGACGCAGGAGCGCTTCCCGGATTTCCTTCGCTACCACCTTCTCTGCGAGCAACCGATGATCCGCCGCCAGCGACTGTTCAAGCTGGTGCGCGACCGCGTCCGGACGGCGGAGGAGACGTTCGAGTTCCTGACTGCGCTGGAGGCCCGGGCGGAGCTGTTCGCGGCACTGACCGACGTCAATCACGGGTACTGGGTCGACCGATCCGCGGCCAGGCCTTTCATTCGGGAGCTCAATCTGTTTCGTGCTCGACAGTTGACGCCGGTCTTCTTCGCTGCGTGGGGGCGGTTCACGGACGACGATTTCGTGCGGCTGCTGAAGCTGGCCGGTGTCATCGCATTCCGCTACTCGGTGGTCAGCGCCTTGAATCCCAATCGGTTGGAACGCGTCTGCCATTTCGCAGCCAAGGCGGTGATCGACGGGCAGGCGAACCGTCCCGGGGCCGTGTTCACGCAGCTTCGGTCCATCTACGTCGAGGACGAGCCCTTCGAGAGCGACTTCGGGCGATGGACGGTGAGCACCAGGGGCCAGCGGGCGAAGATCGCCAGGTACGTGCTTGCCAGGCTGGAGACGGACGCCGGTGAGCGCGTGGTCGATCACGAAACGGACACCGCCACCGTGGAGCACGTGCTGCCGGAGAACCCGGCCGGCGACTGGGCCGAGGTCTTCCCGCCGGATCGCTGGGAGGCAACGGTCGATCGCCTGGGCAACTTGACGTTGCTCGAACGGGCGCTGAACAGGGAGGTCGGAAACGCAGCGTATGCGATGAAGCGGGCTGCCTACGAGTCCAGCGCGTACGCGCTGTCACGGGGAGTCGCGGAGCTCGCACCTGAGGAATGGACCCCGGCCTTGCTGGACGAGCGCCAACGGCGACTCGCGGCGCGCGCCGTACGCCTGTGGCGGGCGGACTTCACATAGCGGAGCCTTGGCGTTCAGGGCCGGGTTCTCGCTCGCGGCCCTACCCTCCCCAGTTGCGTCAAGCGCACCGCGCCGTCGGGGAACGTTGCCACGATTTCCACGTGTCCGCCCATCGCCTCGATGTAGGACCCAAGCGTGCTGATGTACATGTCGGGCCGCCGCCCCCGAACGGCGGGCACCGCCGACCGTACGATGCGATGCCGTCCGCTGTGGTATAACCACCAGAGCACGAATCGCCTATGGACATCTCCCGCCGCACGTTCCTGAAGGCCTCGGTCACCGGCGGCCTCGCCGTCAGCGCGCTTGGCTTCGATCTCCGACCGGCGCACGCCGCGGTCCGGCAGCTCAAGATCCGCAACGCCACGGAGTACCGGACCGTCTGCCCGTACTGCGCGGTCGGCTGCGGGACCATCGCCTACGTCCACGGCAGCGGCGGGCTGAACACGAAGAACACGGTCATCCACGTCGAGGGCGACCCGGACAGCCCCATCAACGGCGGCACGCTCTGCCCGAAGGGCGCGTCGCAGATGCAGCTCGCCATCAGCCCGCGCCTGCGGCACCAGCCGCTGCTGCGACGGGCCGGCGCGTCCGAGTGGGAAGAGGTCGACTGGGACACGGCGATGGACTGGTTCGCGCGCAAGTTCAAGGACTCGCGCGATGCCTCGTTCCGCGAGCGCGACGACGCCGGCCGCGTCGTCAACCGCGCCGACGGGGTCGCCTGGGTCGGCAGCGCCACCGTCTCGAACGAGGACGCCTACCTCATCACGAAGACGATGCGCGCCATGGGCCTGGTCTACATAGACCATCAGGCCCGCATATGACACAGCCCCACGGTGGCCAGTCTGGCCGCCACGTTCGGCCGCGGGGCGATGACCAACCACTGGAAGGACATCAAGAACACCGATGTCATCCTGGTGATGGGCGCCAACCCGGCGGAGAACCATCCCTGCGGGTTCAAGTGGGCGGTCGAGGCGCGTGACAACCGGGGCGCCAAGCTCATCACCATCGATCCGCGCTTCACCCGCACGTCGGCCGTCGCCGACCGCCACATGCAGATCCGGCCCGGCTCCGACATCGCGGTGCTGGGCGGCCTGATCCGCTACGCGCTCGAGAACGACCTGCACCACGCCGACTACGTCCGCGCCCACACGAACGCGACGTTCGTCGTCGGCGACCAGTACGGCTTCGCGGACGGGCTGTTCGCGGGCTTCGACGAAGCGGCCAGCAACTACGACAAGACGGCCTGGGACTACGAGCGGAGCCCGGACGGCTACGTCCGCCGCGACCCGTCGCTCGAGCACCCGCGCTCGGTCTTCCAGCTCCTGAAGCAGCACTACGAACGCTACACGCCCGAGGTGGTCGCCGACATCGCCGGCTGCTCGGCCGACGAGTTCCTGCAGATGGCCGAGATCATCTGCTCGACCGGACGCGCCGACCGGGTCGGGACGATCATGTACGCGGTCGGCTGGACGATGCACACCGTCGGCAGCCAGATCATCCGCACGGCGGCGATCCTGCAGTTGCTGCTCGGCAACATCGGCCGGCCCGGCGGCGGCATCAACGCGTTGCGCGGGCACGCCAACGTGCAGGGGGCGACCGACCACGCCATCGTCGCCGGCATCCTGCCCGGGTATCTCAAGGTGCCGACGCCGCCGCAGCAGTCGCTGGCGGCGCACCTGGACGACTCGACGCCGCGGCCGCTGGTTCCGGACACCGTCAACTACTGGGGCAACTATCCGAAGTTCTACGTCTCGCAGATGAAGGCGTGGTTCGGCGAGCACGCGACGCCCGAGAACGACTTCGCCTACGACTACCTGGCCAAGCAGGACGGCGACGCCACGTGGCTGACCATCTGGGACAAGGCGCGCCAGGGGACGCTGGAGGGCTTCGTCGCTCTCGGGTTCAACCCGTTGCTGGCCGGTCCCGACGTGCCGCGGCTGCTCGACGCGATGTCGAAGCTGAAGTGGAAGGTGGTCATCGATCCCTTCATGCTCGATTCGGCCGAGTTCTGGAAGGCGCCGGGGATGGACCCGTCGCAGATCGATACCGAGGTGCTGTACCTGCCGTCCTCCCACTGGATCGAGCGCGACGGCTCGTTCACCAACAGCGGGCGCTGGGCGCAGTGGAAGGAGAAGGCGGTAGATCCGCCGATCGGCGTCCAGCCCGACACCTGGATCCTGTCCGAGCTGTTCTGGCGCGTGAAGGAGCTGTACCAGGCCGAGGGCGGCGCCTGGAACGATGCCATCCAGCATCTGACGTGGGACTACCTGAACCCGCGCGAGCCGACCATGGTCGAGCTGGCGAAGGAGATCAACGGCTACGACCGGTCCACCGGGCGGCTGCTGTCGTCGTTCGGCGAGCTGGCCGACGACGGGTCGACGACGTCCGGCAACTGGATCTACACCGGCAGCTTCACCGAGGCGGGCAACCAGATGCAGCGGCGGGGCACGGCCGACCCCACCGGTCTCGGGATGCACCACGACTGGGCGTTCAGTTGGCCGGCCAACCGCCGCGTGCTCTACAACCGCGCGTCGGCCGACGCGGAGGGGCGGCCGTGGGATCAGAGCCGCGCCGGTATCGCCTGGAACGGGCGCGAGTGGATCGGCGACGTGCCGGACTACGGCCGGACGACGCCGCCGGACGCGGCCGGGGCGTTCATCATGACCGAGGAGGGGGTGGCGCGCCTGTTCAGCAGCCACCTCGCCGACGGCCCGTTCTCGGAGCACTACGAGCCGGTCGAGAGCCCGTCGCCCAACGCGCTGCACGACAACGTGCCGATCAACCCGGTCATCCGCTGGTACGACGGCGTGCGCGAGACGCTGGCCACCGGCGACGACGACTTCCCCTACGCCTGCACCGTCTACCGCGTGGTCGAGCGCGAGCACTTCGTCACGAGCAACGTGCCGCTGCTGGTCGAGACGATGCCCGACTTCTTCGTCGAGCTGCCCGAGGGGCTGGCCGAGGAGAAGGGAATCCCGAACGGCAGTCAGGTGCGCGTCTGGTCGAAGCGGGGCGAGGTGCAGGGGACCGCGATCGTCACCAAGCGCATCAAGCCCCTGCGCGTCAACGGCAGGGTGGTCTGGACCGTCGGCATCCCGGTGCACTGGGGTTTCATCGGCATCACGCAGGGATCGATGGCGAACCTGCTGACGCCGTTCGTCGGGGACGCGAACACGCGTTGCCCGGAGTTCAAGTCGTTTCTGGTCAATATCGAGCGCGCCTGATATGGCAGACACTCTTTCCATCCGCCGCGTCTCGGCGACCCCGGACGCCTACATTCCGATCAGCGCGCTGCGCTCGGCCGGGCCGTCCTACGCCAAGCTGGTCGACATCGGGGCCTGCATCGGCTGCAAGGGCTGCGAGGTCGCCTGCAAGGAGTGGAACGACCTCGGCGTCGAGCCGACCGCCAACTTCGGGAGCTACCAGAGCCACAAGGACCTGAGCCCGAAGACGTGGCTGCTGATGCGCTTCAACGAGGTGGAGGTCGACGGCAACCTCAACTGGCTGATCAAGAAGGACGCCTGCCTGCACTGCGAGGAGCCGGGCTGCCTGTTCGCCTGCCCCGCGCCGGGCGCCATCGTGCAGTACACGAACGGCATCGTCGACTTCAACCAGGAGAACTGCATCGGGTGCCAGTACTGCGTCGCCGGCTGCCCGTTCGACATTCCCCGCTTCGACGTCCATACGCGCAAGGTCTCCAAGTGCAACATGTGCGTCGACCGGGTGGAGGCGGGGCTCGAGCCGGCCTGCGTCAAGACCTGCCCGACCAACGCCATCTCCTGGGGCAGCAAGGACGATATGCTGGCGCTGGCCGACAAGAAGGTGGAGACGCTCAACGCGCGCGGCTACGACAACGCGGCCGTCTACAACCCGGCCGGCGTCGGCGGCACGCACATGATGTACGTCGTCCCGCACGGCGACCGCCTGGCGGACTACAGCCTGCCGTCGGATCCGACTGCGAGCCCGACCCCGATGACCGCGCTCGGTTTCCTCAAGCGCATCGGCGCGTACCTGATGGGCTTCGGCGTCCTCGGCGTGGTGGGGCACTTCCTCCGCTACGGGCCCGAGCGGCTGGAGGAACACGAGGATCACGAACCGCGCGGCGACACCGGCGCGGCGGCTTGAACCAGGGCCGCACTACCGACGCGTGGCTGACATGGCCGACCGGATACTCCATCGCTTCAACTTCGCCGAGCGGATCGTCCACTGGGTGGTGGGCGTGACGTTCGTCCTCCTGCTGGCGACCGGCCTCGCGTTCGCCTATCCGGCGCTCTTCTGGTTGACCGCGCTGTTGGGGGGCGGTCCCTCCGCGCGCGTGCTCCATCCCTGGGTCGGCGTGCTGTTCGCCGGCGGGATGGTGTTCATGATCGCCATCTGGATCCGCGACATGTTCCTCAGCGACGTCGACTGGCGCTGGCTGCGCGCAATGCGTGCCTATGCGACCCGCGATTCCGCGAACGTACCGCCGGCCGGCAAGTACAACGCCGGCCAGAAGATGTTCTTCTGGTTCCAGGGCCTGCTGGCCGTCGTCTTCGTGGTCAGCGGCGTGCCGCTCTGGTTCCCCGAGGCGTTCGGTTCCGGCCTCCTGCAGTGGATGCGCCTGGCCCACTACTTCGCGACCCTCGGGGGTGGCCTGCTGCTGATCGTCCACGTCTACCTCGGCACCATCGCCTATCCCGGCACCGCCCGCGCGATGATCGACGGGACGGTGACCGAGCGTTGGGCCCGCCATCATCATCCGGGCTGGCACGAAGAGCAGACCGGTAACCAGGAGTCTGCGCCGTAGAACGGGGCAGGCTTTGGTCAGGCCCGGTTGGGCGCAAATCGGAGCCGCAGGCGACGATTTTCGGGCGGGTCTGCTTCTGGTCGAGGACACCCCGCGGGTTCGTGCTCGCGATCCGCAAGGCGTAGTGGATCTCGGTTGACATACTGACATACGACAGCTAGGCTCAAGGGGTGCGAACGACCGTGCGGCTCGACGATCGACTCCTCGCGGATGCGAAGCGTTATGCGGCGCAAACGGGTCGAACTTTGACCTCTCTCATCGACGAGGGGCTCAGAGACCTGCTGGCCCGCCGTGCCGCGCCGCTTCCGGCCGGGCGGATTACGCTGCCGACGGGTGGCCGGGGAGGCTTGCAGCCCGGCGTGACCCTCGACAGCAATGCGGCGCTGCTCGATGTAATGGACCGGGGCCGTGATCCTGCCTGACGTCAACGTCCTCGTGTACGCCCACCGCGAGGACATGGCGGAGCACGATCGATACAGAGGCTGGCTCGACGGCGTCGTTAACGCCGGGCGTCCGTACGGCATGTCCGAGCTCGTGCTCAGCGCGTTCGTGCGAATCGTGACCAACCGTCGCGTGTTCAGAGAGCCGAGCACGGCGTCCGAAGCGCTGTCGTTCACGAGCCAAGTGTTGTCGCCCTCGAGTTGCGTGCCTGTCCGGCCGGGGCCTGGGCATTGGGAGATCTTCGATCTCCTGTGCCGCAGGCACGCGGCGGCCGGCAACCTCGTGGCAGATGCCTATCTCGCGGCGATCGCGATGGAGGCGGGTTGCGAGCTGGTGACCGTGGACCGGGACTTCGCTCGGTTCACCGGTTTGCGTTGGCGGCATCCGCTGGCGTCATGAACGGAAGGGACGCTCGGTCACCGCATGCCATCCCACCCGGTCTGGTCGCGGCGCCGGCATCGAGTCGGGCGCTTGCGCACCGAGCATCCGCACGCTGCGGAGCTGCTGGCGTTCTACGACGATGTGCTGGCCTTGCAGGAGCCGCTGTATGCCAAGGCGCTGAAGTCGCGCTGGCTCGAGGCGGTTGAAGCAGCCGACGGCCGCGCTCCGCGACTGCGCCTGGAGCGTCTTCCGGAGAGATCCCGCGATCGGGACTTCTCGCGTTTCGTCCGCGCCATACCGGCGTCGGCGACCGATGTGCTGAGGGCGATGGCGGAGCGGCTGATGACGGAGCCGGCCGCAATGTCGGCGCTGCTGAGCGCCGTATTGGCCCGGGAGCCGGTCGACGCGGTCGCGGCGCGGGTCGGTTGTGACGCCGCGGCCCTGGAGTTCTTCCCGCGCGCCTTCGTCCAGCCGGTGGCGGAGGCTCTCGCCGGCCAGACTGACCTCGATCTCTCGGGAGCCCGCGACGAGAGCGGTGACGACACCGTTGCTGGGAGCGATGACGCGCGCGCGGCATGTCCCTGTTGCGGGGCGGCGCCTGTCGCCGCCGTGCTCCGCGACGAGCCGGAGATCAAGGGGCGGCGCACGTTGCTCTGCTCGCTCTGCCTGACCGAATGGGCGTACCCGAGGACGCGTTGCCCGGCGTGCGGCGAACAGCGGGCGGAGAAGCGCCCGCATCACGTTTCGGAGTCGTGGCCGCACATTCGAGTGGAGGAGTGCGGGTCCTGCCGGACCTACATTAAGGCGGTCGACCTGCGCGAGGTCGGGCTCGCGGTCCCCGTCGTTGACGAGCTGGCCTCGATCGATCTCGATCTCTGGGCCGTCGGGCAGGGGCTCACCAAGCTCCGCGCGAACCTGCTCGGGATGTAGCTCCATCTCCTCGTGGGGCAGGGCAACACGGTGGTCGTGGTCCAAGGGGAGCCCCCCTTTGCAGTCGAGGCCGGACGTCTGGAACATACTGGTGTGCGGCCGTGGTGCTTCAGGGTCGACGGCGCGAGCCCACGGACCTGCTGCAGAGGGCTCCTGTAGGCGGCGACTCGCTGCTCGATCCGGGTCAAGGCGGGGGACGGATACAACGACAGTTCTGACTCGCAATACCGCCCCAACTGCCGCACTAGGCCCGCCAAATCGGGATCCTCCAGAATCCGCGGGAGCACAGGCTCGCAGCCGCGCCCGCGTCACCTCGGTGAGCGCCCAAAACCGGCCATTAGTGGGCGGCTGAAAACCGGCCATTTCCGATAGCGGCCCGAGACGTTGACGCCGGCCTGGAACACGACGTTCCTGCCCGGCATGAGCAACGTCTTGAAGGAAGAGAAACGACAACAGGTTCTCGCGCTGGGGCGCCTCGGCTGGTCGCTGCGGCGGATCGAAGAGGCCACCGGGGTCCGGCGCGAGACCGCCAGCAGCTACCTGAAGGCAGCCGGCCTGACCGTGCGGGGTCGTGGCCGGCCTCCCGCTCGCCCGGCAAAACCGGCCATTTCGCCGGAGGCGCCCACCGACTCTTCGCCGGTCACGGCCGCCGGCAAGGGCGCCGACGACGACGCACCCGTCCCCGCGCAGCGGCCCAGTCGAGCGCCACAGGCGAGCGCGTGCGAGCCGTACCGCGAGCTGATTGTCGACGCGCTCGGCCGCGGGCGCAACGCGATGGCCATCTGGCAGGACCTGGTCGACGACCACGGTTTCCCGGCGAGCTATACGAGCGTGCGGCGCTTCGTCTCGACCGTCCGACAGCAGCCCGCCGTCGAGGCCCGGGCGGTCATTACCACGGACCGGGGAGAAGAAGCACAGGTTGACTACGGGGAGGGGCCGATGGTCCGTGACCCGGACACCGGCAAGTACCGCCGGACACGGCTCTTCGTCCTGACCCTGGGCTACTCGCGCAAGGCCGTCCGGCTGCTGGTTCACCGTTCCAGCGCACAGGTCTGGGCCGAGCTGCACGAGCGGGCGTTCCGCCGGCTGGGCGGTACTGTACGGGTCGTCGTCCTCGACAACCTCAAGGAGGGCGTCCTCACCCCGGACATCTACGACCCGACGCTGAATCCGCTCTACCGCGACGTGCTCGCCCACTACGGCGTCATCGCCCTGCCGTGCCGCGTCCGCGATCCCGATCGGAAGGGCAAGGTCGAAGCCAGCGTCGGCCACGCCCAGAAGACGCCGCTGCGCGGCCTCCGCTTCGAGCGCCTCGACGACGGCCAGGCGTACCTGGACCGCTGGGAGCAGCGCTGGGCCGACACCCGTATCCACGGCACGACCAAGCGCCAGGTCGCCGCCATGTTCGAGGAAGAACGCCCCGCGCTCGGCCCGTTGCCCCTCGAGCCGTTCCGCTACTACCAGTACGGCCGCCGCAGTGTGCATCTGGACGGTTGCGTCGAGGTCGCCTCGGCCTACTACTCGGCGCCGCCCGGCTGGATCGGACGCCGCGTCGACGTGCAGTGGGACGACATCCACGTCCGCCTCCTCGACCCGGGCACCGGCCAACTGCTGCGCGAGCACTTGCGTACGTCACGCGGCTGGCATCGCATCGCCGACGACGACCGGCCCGCCCGCACCCCGCCGAAGACCCTGGCCCTGCTCGCCGCCGCCAAGCGGGCCGGTCCCGCCATCTCCGCCGTCTGCGACCACATCCACCGCCATGAGGGCGCCGCCGGTGTCCGCCGCATCCTCGGCGTCCTCTCGCTCGCCAGGAAGCACGGTCCCGCCGTCGTCGAACACGCCGCCACCGCCGCGCTCGAACTCGGCGTGCCCACCTACCGCTTCTTGAAGCGCTACCTCGACCGCCACCCCGTCGAGCCGCCGCTGTCGTTGCGCCAGGTCGACCCGCTCATCCGCGAACTGACCGTCTACCGCGATCTGATCGACCGCAGAACAGGAGACCCTTCATGAATCTCGTCGAACTCGACCAGGCACTGCGCAAGCTGCGCCTCTCCGGAATGGCCGATGTCCTCGAAACGCGCCTGCTTCAGGCCCAGACCGAGCAGATGGCACCGATCGACCTGCTCGCCGCGCTCGTCTCCGACGAACTCCAGCGCCGCGAGGACCGCCTGCTCGCCCGGCGACACAAGCAGGCCCGATTCCGAGACCCCGACCGCTCGCTCGACGGCTTCGACTTCGCCTTCAACAAGAAGATCAACCGCGCACTCGTCTTCGAGCTCGCCACCGCACGCTTCGTCGCAAAGCGCGAGGACGTCCTCCTGCTCGGTCAACCCGGAACCGGGAAGAGTCACCTCGCCCAGGCCATCGGACGCGCCGCCATTCAGCAGGGCTACCGCGTCCTCTACCGCGAAACGCACGCCTTCCTCGAAGAACTCGCCGAGGCGACGCTCGCCGAGACCCGCAAGGAATACCTCGCCGAGCTCGCCCGCGCGCACCTGCTCATCATCG
>MKWU01001464.1_pt1 | contig 40312 bp, 39 predicted proteins | sample 809101 | NCBI WGS metagenome assembly MKWU01 (sample SAMN05860141, study PRJNA318959) | sponge metagenome | host: Aplysina aerophoba | place: Slovenia: Piran, Adriatic Sea, Gulf of Piran | collected 2013-05-07
GCGCCGAACCGGTCGTGGCGAGCGTCCGGACCGCCGCGCGCTCCGGGTTGCGCGAGTGCGCGAACTCCTCGCGGTAGCGATGGATCACGTGGATCGTGTAGTCGACCCCGATGCCGATCGAGAGCGCGGTGATGATCGACGTGATGATCGTGTACGGGATGCCCAGCAGGGCCATCGTGCCGAGCACGGAGATGAGGACCAGCACGATCGGCCCGACCGCGACGAACGCCAGCGCCGGCTGGCGCACCGTCACCCAGAAGAAGATCGCGAGGACGCTCAGCGCAGCCACGATCGTGGTGCTGATCGCCTCTGTCTGACGGTCCGTGATCGAGTCCGTGACCGTCACCGAGATGATGCTGAGCGAGGTCGCCGTGATGGCGTCGTCGGCCCCGAACCAGAGCGCCTCGATGTCCTCCTGGATGGCCTTGGTCGCGGCCGGGTCGCTCGAATAGGTCGGGAACTGGAGCAGGATGGCGTCAACGCCATCCGGGTCGTTGACGAGCAGGTGCCCGAGGGCGGGGTCCTTCGCCCCGAGCGCGTCGAGGAACTGCTGCATGAGCGCGGGGTCGAGGTCTACCCCGGCCGACGCTTCCTCGAAGAGCGCCGCGAGATCGTCGTCGTAGTTGTCGTCTGGCTCGCCGCTCCTGGTGGTCCAGTCGCGCACGAGCAACTCGTACGACGCCTGGATGGGTCCGGCAGCGGCGGCCGGGCGGCGCCGCTCATCCTCGAAGGCGGTGGTGAGGTCGCGCACGTTGAGCAGCGTGCGCGTGGACGTGGCCTCGGCCCGCACGAGCACGCTGGCAATCTCCGTGGAGCCGCCGACAGCGGCGTCGAGCGTGTCCATGTCGGCCAGCAGGCCGCCGCCCCGCGGCAGGATGTCGCGGATGCTGAACTCCGACTCGAGCCCGGTGGCCGCGTACCCGAGCGCTGCGGTCACGGCGAGCACCCCCACGATGAACGGGGCGGGCCAGCGAGTGACGCTCCGCCCGAGGAGGCCCGCGGCAGGCTCGATTCCGGGCAGTGAGTTCGAGATCGGGCGAGGCGGTCCCAGCGTGCCGCGCGCCTCGCGCCGCCGGTCGATGATCGTGCGTCCAGCCGGGAGCAGGGTCAGCATGACGATCAGGCTCATGCCCACGCCGAGCCCGCCGATGATCCCGAAGTCGCCCACGATCTCGATCGGGGAGAAGAGGCTCGCCAGCAGGCTCACGATCGTCGTCACGGCGGCGAGCAGCAGCGGGATGGTGACGTTCCGCAGTCCCATGCGCACGGCGGCCAGCACCGGCTCGCCGGCGAGACGCTGCTCGCGGTAGTGCGAGACCGTCTGGATCGCGTAGTCGACGGTGAGGCTGATCACAATGATCGGCACCATCGTGGTCAGCGAGTTCGGCGGGCCGGTCACACCCAGCCCGTTCGGCCCGAGCCACCCCTCGGCCCCGATGATCCAGATCATCGCGAACAGCAGTCCGGTCAGCGTGAGCAGCAGGTCGGAGAGCGAGCGCATGAACAGCAGCAGCAGCGCTGCGATGAGCAGGAGCGCCAGCCCGACGAGCGGCGCCATCCCCTCCTCGGTCGCCTTCTGGTAGGCGTCCTCGACCACCGTGGGCGAGATGCTGCTGACGAGCAGCGGACCCTCGTCCTCGGCTGCGACTTCGTGGATCAGCCGTTCGGCTTCCTCGGTGCGCTCATCGCCCGTGTCACGCAGGCGGATCGTCGCAATCGCCACCGGCGTGCCGTCGGTGTCGGTTCCGGTCATCGCCGCGAGCGCGGGCGCGAGCTCGGGAGAGCCCCGGGTGGCGTCGATGTCCGCCTGCGTGACCGAATCGAAGCTGTCTACCTGGAGCGCCTGCTGGATCAGCAGCGCCGGGGAGATCCACGCATTGCCAGGCGCCAGCAGGCCCTCCACACGCGGGTCGTCTACGACCTCGTTGACCAGCGCGGCCATCTGCGAGAGCCCCTCGCGCGTGAGCGCCTCGCCTCGGAACAGCAGCGTGACCACGCTGGTGTCGCCGGATTCGCCGAAGAGGTCGTCGATCTGAGCCATCGCCTCGGCGACAGCGCTCCCCTTGGGGAGGGTGTCCTCGGTCTCCGGAGGCGGCAGCCGCAGCGCCGCCCCAGCGCCCAGCACGACCGTGATTGCGACGAGGACGACGATCGTGACGTAAGGGCGGGCCGTGACGAACCCGCTGAAGTGGTCGAGTACCCTGTTCATGGCGCGCTATTCTAGCCGAGATACAGGGCACGGCGGCATCTGCCGTGGCGGGACCCGGTTGGCTCCCGCACCGAGCACACGCGACCCGCGGACCCCTTCTGCTTCGGCATGGACGTCTGGTCGGGGGTCTGCGTCGCCACGTCCGCCGCTCCGCTGTGCTACCGTCCCGCCGCGCCCTGAAACCCGCAGGGGTATCGAGGGCTACGGGGGTGAGCGCGATGACAGTGGGCGTGCAGGTGCGCCGGGGGTTCGTGCTCGGCGCGGACGGTCACATCGAGTACCGCGAGGCCGGTCCGCAGCGCGAGAGTGGCAAGCCGCCGCTGCTGCTGCTGCACGCCCTCCCGCAGTCCTCGCGCATGTACCTCCCCCACATGGACCGGCTCTCGGGCGACCGCCGCGTGATTGCGTGGACCATGCCGGCGTGTGGCGACTCCGACCGGCCACCGACGCCCTACACCAGCCTCGACGAGTTCGCGCGGGCCGCCGTGTGGCTGCTCGACGGGCTCGGCATCGAGCGCACCGACCTGTTCGCCACGCACACCGGGTCGGCGGTTGCGATCGCGCTCGCCGCGAACCACCCGGAGCGCATCGGCTCGATGGTGGTGCAGGAGGTGTTCAACTACGGCGCCACCGAGGAGGGGCAGGCGCGGCTGCACCGCGCGCACCACTTTGCCCCGCTGCGGCCCGACGGCGGGCACCTGCTCGAGATCTGGCAGCGCCACGGCGGCGATGCCCCCGGCGCCGACCTCTACCGTGTGATGGACGCGGTGGTCGAACACCTCAAGATCAACTCGGACGAGGGCGTGCAGGAACTCTACGGCGATACCGGGTGGGAGGGAGCGGCCGGGTACGGGATGTTGCGTTTCGACTACTGGGCTGCCCTGCCGCGCATCCGGGCGCGCACCCTGGTGCTGCACGGGTCCGGCTCGCCGCTCGCCGAGCAGCACGAGCGCTTCGTCGAGGGTATCCCCGGCGCGACGGGAATGCGGCCCGACAGTCCGAGCCTGCTCAACATCAATGACGACCCGGAGCGCTTCGCCCGCATCCTCCTCGACTTCCTCGACGCATAGGGGCCCGGGCCGCGGCCGCGCCGGGCGCCGGGGCGGACAGCGCCACCACGCCAGGCTACGAAGTCCGGCGCACCCGTTCGCCCGTCCGTGGCTCGCGCAAGGCGGTCCGTTAACCGGGATCGCATCAAAGGCTGATACAAGGATGTCCGAACATTCACACTCTGCTGATTCCGGCGCTGTATATACGGTTGCAGACCAACATATTGCCGGAGAGAGGCGACTCCCGCCAGAATAGGAATGCAGCGCCGGTGCAGGCTGCTGCTGCGAGGCACTCATCATGGGACATTCGAAGCGCATTCAGAAGCTGCAATATATGCGTCGACAAAGTAGCCGTGATATGCGGCTGTTCTTACCAAGCACGCCAGTCGCGAGCACTTGAATGGTGAGCACGATGCAGGACGAACACAAGCAGGAACTCTCGGATCGATTCTCGGAGGCGGTTCAGTATCTGAACCGCCGACTGAATAGCGACCGTGTCGACGAGTGGGAGCGGTCCGAGCTGACCATCCCGCAGATCAAGACGCTGCTGCTGCTCCGGGAGATGGGGCCCTCACGCATGGGAGTCATCTCCCTCCACCTCGGACGCGCGCTCTCCGCCACGACCACGGTGGTGGACCGCCTCGTGCTGCGCGACCTGGTGGATCGGGGTTCGGATCCGGCCGATCGCCGGGTCGTCGTCTGCCGGCTCTCCGAGACCGGAGAGCGGGTGACGGACCAGTTCTGGGGAATCACTCGCGAGCGCCTCGACGCCGTCGTGGACCTCCTCGAAGCGGAGGACCTGGAGCTCGCGGTCCGGGGGCTCGAGGTCATTCGCGCGGCGGCGCAGGGCATGGAATCCGCGTCGCAACCCGCCGAAGAGTAGACCGACTACGCGATCGGGAGCACCGCGTCGGAGGTGGAGCACCCCAACCAACCGTCTCGTTGGTCGGGGTTCGCCGGCCGCCACGGTCTGCCACGCGGCGGCCTACCCGTTGCCGGGGCTCGCTGGTGGCTAGTTGAAGCCGAAGTACTTGTACGGCACGACCGTGCCTACGCGCCCGAGGGCCACGTGCAGGTCGATCAGCGAGAGCTGTCCCGGCTGCGCCGATCCGTCCGCGCGGCGTACCGCCTCGATGTAGCTGGTCAGGTTCACTGGTGGTTCCTCCTCGTCGTTCTCTCGGGGTGTTTTCTCCACATCCAGCGTCGGCCGCCCCTGTTAAGGCGGGGTAACGACGCCGTTAAGCCTGGGATACGGGAGTGACGGGGGCCGCCGGAACGCGACGGCTCAGGCGGCCCGCCGCAGCTCGGGTGAAGCGGCAGCAACCGCCATCGTCAGCACGCCGAGCAGGACCCCGGAGACGGCAGTCGTGGCCACGACGCCTATCGAGGAGGCGACGGCGCCCTGCACGAGCATCGCGCCCGGCAGGACGCCGATCGAGAGCATGAGCACGCCGAGGACGCGCCCTCGGGCCTCGGCCGGCGCGAGCAGCATGGTGAGCGTGCTCTGCATCACCCCGAAGCCCGCACTGCCCGCCCCAGCGATGAACACCAGCACGAGCGCCAGCCCGAACCACCCGCTCACCGCGAACGCCGACAGCGCCACGCCGAAGAGCGTCGTCGCGAGGAGGTAGAGCATCCCCTTCGAGCGGAAGTCGCCGAGCGACGCGATCCCGACCGCGCCGACCAGCGCGCCCATGCCGTTCACCCCGACGATCAGTCCCAGTCCCGCCGCGCCGACGTCGAAGACCTCCTCGGCGAACACGGGCAGGAAGCCGAGGATCACAGGCCACGCGAAGGTGTTCGCGAGCACCGTCACCACCAGCAGCGCGCGCAGCGCGCGGTTTGCGAGTGCGTGGCGGAACGCCTGCGCGATCTCGCCCATCACGACCAGGGCGTTCGTCGTACCGCCTCGGCGCTCGTCGTCGAGGCGCACGAGCACCCAGCAGGCAGGGATGTACCACGCGGCGCTGAACCACAGCGCGACATCCGCGCCGTAGCGCGCGATCAGCGCCCCGGCGATCGCGGGAGCGACCACGCGGCTCCCGAGCATCCCCACGGCGTTGACCGCGTTCGCGCTCGACACGCGACGCTCGCCGACCAGGTCCATGGTGAGCGTGAAGCGCACCGGCTGGAGCGGCGCCATGGTCAGACCGACGAGCGCCCCCGCGACGAGCACGTGCCAGTACTCGGCCACGCCGAGCATGACGAGCGCGGCGATCGCCACGCCGGCCACGAGGGCGAGGAGCTGCGAGCCGATGAGCAGCCTCGGACGGTGCATGCGGTCGGCAAGCAGGCCACCGACGGGCCCGAGGAGCATCGGCGCGAACCCGACGGCGGCTGCCGCGGCGACCGCGAGCTCCGAGCCGGTGAGGTCGAACGCCAGCCAGGCCAGCACGACGTTCTGCGCCCACCACGCACTCGACGCGTGGAGCGTGCTCCACCACAGCGCGCGGAACGCGGGGTAGTCGCGCAGCGGCGTGATGACGTTCGCAACGGGCGACGAACCGCCCGCAACTACGTCGATGCTCGCCGCAGACTGCTCGTAGCGCACGACAGCCAGTATGCGATGCTTCTGCGCAGGCGTCCGAACGCGTCGGCGTCGGGCGAAGTACAGACCTCAGAGCAAGCGCCGAGCCGGTCGATGTCCGGCGCGGCGCGGCGTGGAATGGAGCGACCGATGGAACACGGCTACACCGAGGTGCAGGGCCTGCGGATGCACTACCGCGAGTGGGGCGACCCCGCGCACCCCGACCTGCTGCTCATCCACGGCTGGACGGGCCACGGCGGCTCGTGGGAAGGGGTCGCCAATGCCTTCGAGGACCGCTACCACATCATCGCGCCCGATAACCGCGGCCACGGCGAGACCGACAAGCCGGTGACCGGCTACCACCTGCGCGACTTCGTGACGGACCTCGTCGAGCTCATCGACAACCTCGGGCTCGACCGCCCTGCGTACGTCGGCCATTCGTGGGGCGGGAACATCGGCACGATGATGGCGGCGACGAACCCCGAGGCGATCTCGCGCGCGTTCCTGGAGGACCCGGTCTACTGGAAGATGGTCAACGCCTTCGTGACCAGCCTCCGCCAGGCGATGGCGCGCCACGAGCGCCCCGAGGCGGAGATCCGTGCCGAGGGCGAGGCGAATGGCCTCACGCCCGAGCAGATCGACGCCGAGGTCTACGGCCACCACCACTTCTCGCCGCACGCGGTGACGCGGCTACTCACCGACAACCGTGACTGGGCGTTCCGCTGCGAGGACCACATGCGCCGCGTCGCCGTGCCGACGCTCGTGCTCGTCGGCGACATCGAGGCGGGCGGCTACATGCTGCCCGAGGAGCTCGACTACTACCGCACGATCGCCTCGCCGAACCTGTCGTTCCGGCTATGGCCCAACGTCGGCCACATGATGCGCGGCACGCTGCCCGAGCAGTACAACGAGGAACTCGCTGCGTTCCTCGATGCGTAGCGAGCGGGCTCGTATCGATGCCAGCGTCAACCCACAAGCTGACACTGCCGGGAGCCATGATCGAACGCGGTTTCTGGCTCTATGTATGGAGAATCGCGTCGCCAGTTGGTGACTTGCTGTACGTCGGCCGCACAGGGGACAGTTCGTCGTCAAACGCAGCGACTCCATTCGCACGAATGGGGCAACACCTAGGAACCAACGAGCGCCAGAACATGGTCCGTCGGCACTTGGATCGGCGCGGGGTTCCGCCAGAGAAATGCACGTCGTTCGACCTCATCGCCTACGGCCCCATCTTTGAAGAGGCGGATGACTGGGGGATTCACACCGAGCGACGAGATGTCATCGCGGCTCTCGAGAAAGCTCTCGCCGAGGGCCTCGCGTCGTCGGGATACGAGGTGCTCAACCGAGTGAACGACAGACATGACCTCGATATCCGTCTCTGGAAGGCGGTTCAAGAGGCGTTCGCCGCCGATTTTCCGAGGCTGGGTCGCTTCTTGGAGCAGTAGTGCGCGGACGTAGTCCCGCTCACCCGCACCCCGTCGTGGCGGTGCTCGATGAGAACACGCTGCTGATGCGGGGCACGCTGCCGGAGCAGTACAACGAGGAACTCGCTGCGTTCCTGGCGGAGTAGCACGAGCGCTGTGGGCGGCTGAGCCGTGCGGCGGGCTCCGGCTCAGCCGCGCTCCTATTGGAGATACGAAATGTAGCGCTCCGCGGATGTACGGATGGCGTCCTTGCCGCCCTCCATCACGTCGCGGTCCCACCAGCCCCCGTAGATGCGGTCGAAGGCGTACGGCTCGACCGAGGCGACGATGGCGCGGACCGTCTCGGGCGAGGTGGGGATGAGGTTCGGGTAGCTGTACATGAAGCTCACGTAGCGGCGGTCCGGCACGACCGTGATCGAGTCGCCCACGAGGAGCGCACCGCGGCCCTCGGCGCCCCCGGCCCAGTGCAGCACCGCGCTGCCGGGGAAGTGCCCGCCGGTGCGGATGAGCGTCACGCCCGGCACTACCTCGAGGGGCTCGCCGTCCCAGAGCTCGATGACCGGGTCGGGGCGCGTGACGAAGTCGCGATCAAGCTCGGGGACGTGGATCGGGCAGCCACCGAAGGCGTGGCTCCAGCTCACCATGGCGTCGTAGAAGTGCGGGTGTGAGAGCGTGATCGCGTCGATGCCCCCGCGCGCCTCGATGGCCGCGCGTGCGTCGTCGTCGAGCAGGCTCACGCAGTCGTAGAGCACGTTGCCGGCGTCGGTCTGCACGAGGAGCGCGCGCTGGCCGATGCTGAACGGCGGCGTGATGCCGATGCCGGTCAACCCGGGTTCGAGGTCGCGCACGTCGTTGCGGTGGCCGAGCGCGAGCAACTCCTCGCGGGTGGTCCACTCCTGCCCGCCCCATCCGACGTACTGGCGGTCGTCATCACAGATCACGCAGCGCGCGGGCGGCTGCGCGGTGTCCGCGTACTCGACGCCGCAGGTGCGGCAGATCCACAGCGTCACACCGTGCCTCCCGCGTCCGGCGGACCTCGCCGGCGCGATGCGCTGAGCCGTCCATCCGCCGGACTGGCCCCAGTGGATGCGGGCAACTGCATTGCTACGGCGCCTGCCCGCGTTCCCCGCGCCGTATACGGACACGGCGGGGCGTCACTACGATGATGCATCCATCGAGCATCTCGGGAGCATGGCTCTCGAGCAGTTCGGTCATGGCGGTCGCCTTCTCCGCCACTGACATCTCAGTGAAGCGAATGATGCAGGGATGGGGCAGCCGACGAACGAACACCAACTCGCCGAAGTCCTTGTCTTCCGTAACAAGAACCCGATCCTCTGCAAGTGCCATGGCGAGGATCTCGTCATCGGTTGCGCGCGGCGCTATGTCCAGGGCCGAGAGGGCATCATGACCGAGACCTACGAGCGTCTCGCGCATGGTGCGAGAGGCGGCGCATGCGTCGAGGAGGAACTTCAAGATCCCCGGATGGGCACGCGCTCATGCACGTCCTCGCCCGCGATCGAGCGGTGGGCGAAGAGCAGGCACGCCTGGATGTCTTCCGGCTGGAGTGCGGGGTACTCGCGCAGGACCGTTTCGGCTGAATCGCCTGCCGCGAGCATCGCGAGGACATGCTCCACGGCAATGCGCATGTCGCGGATGATGGGCTTTCCGCCGAACACGTCGCCGCGCACCGTAATGCGCTCCAGCAACTCGGGATGCGTCGTCATCGGTCTCGCCTCCAGCCCTCTCGGGCTTCGGATCCGGTACCCAGCCTACACCGTGCCTCCCGCGTCCGGCGGACCTCGATGCCAGCGCAGCACCGACGACACGAGGAGCGAGAGCAGCGCGACGATGAGCGCGCCCAAGATCGCCGACATGAAGCCCTCGACGCGGAAGCCGAGGCCGAGCAGGCCGGCGATCCACGCCGTCAGCGCCAGCATCAGCGCGTTGATGACCACGATGAACAGCCCGAACGTCAACACGATCACGCACGCCGACGCGAGGAACGCCAGCGGCCGCACGAGCGTGTTCACGAGCGCGAACAGCGCCGTCGCGGCGACGAGCGAGGGCACGTCGTCGATCTGGATGCCTGGTACGAGGATCGCGGCGAGCCACAGGCCGACGGCGTTGACGACGAGCCGCAGCAGCAGCTCCCACGGCGAGGGCGGACGACGTTCGCGCTGGCCGCCGACCACCACCATGCGCATCGCCGGGGCCTCGCCGCCGTCCCGAGCCTAGACCGAGGCGACGTCCACGGGGCGACCCTCGGACCAGCTCCGCCACGCGGCCTCGGTGACCTGCATGTACCGCACGCCGTCCTCGAAGCTGGTGAGCTCGACCGGCGCGCCCTCGCGGATCGAGTCGATGAAGTCGGCCTCGACGCGCCACGAGCCGGCCGTGCCCGGGTCGGGATCGAGGGGTCGTGGGTCCTCGCCGCGGGGGGCGATTTCGAGGCGGTCGCCGGCGCGCCACCAGTGCAGGGTCGCCTCGGTGCCGTGGAGCGCGATGCCGTGCGGGACGTGCGGCGCGGCGGCGACATTGCTGACCTGGTAGGTCACGCGCGCGCCGTTCGCCATGCGCGCGAACACACCGAGGCTGTCGGGGATCTCGATCGCCTCGTCGCCGCCCGTCTCCTCGTTACGCCGCGAAGCGGTGAACGTCGCGGCGTCGGCGACGACGCGCTCGGTCGCCCCGAGCCAGCGCCCGACGACCTCCGCGGCGATCCCGAACTCCATCATGTTGTGGCCGGAGTACTCGCTCTGCTCACGCCAGTGGATCGGCCTCGACGGGTTGAGGCCGCCGCCGCCGAGCAGGGTCACGTGCGCCTCCCGCAACTCGCCGAGTGTCCCGTCGGCGACGAGGCGGCGCACGGTGCGCCATGTCGCGAAGTCCATCGGGGCGGGCACGAGCTGCGTGACAAGGTCCGGGTGCGCCTCGGAGGCCGCGAGCATCTCGCGCGCCTCGTCGGCGTTGGTCGCCATCCGCGCCTCGCACAGCACGTGCTTGCCCGCCTCCAGGCCGCGCACGCTGAACTCGCGGTGTCGGTACGGCCACGTCCCGATACAGACCGCGTCGATGTCCGCGTCCGCGTAGATCGCCTCGGGGTCGGTGACCACATGCGGGATGCCGAACTCGTCCGCGACACGCCGGCCGCTCTCCATCGAGCGGTTGCAGACGGCGACCACCTCGACGCCGTCGATGGCCTGGAAGCCAGGGATGTGCAGCAGGCGGGTGTTCGCGCCCGCGCCGATCAGGCCCACGCGGATGGGTTGGTCGCTCATCGGATGCTCCTCCCGGGACCGGGCGCATGGTCGCCCGTTGCTGGGGCACACCCTACCCGCCGCGATTGTCAGCGGCAGCCCCGGCGCAACCCCACATCAACCGCATCGGTACGAGGTGGTCACGCGTCGACAGTTATCTCGCGGCCCGCCCACTGCGGAGCGCAGCGGTCGGGCCTCGATCCGGGGATAATCGAGGCGGCTTGGAGCCCGGCATGCAGATAGCGCGTCTCTCGCTCACGAACGTCCGCACGTTCCGGCGGCTCGACACCCCGCTGGAGCCCGGCATCAGCGTGGTCACCGGGCCGAACGGCGCCGGCAAGACCAACCTCATCGAGGCCATCGCGCTGCTCGCCACCACCCGCAGCGGGCGCGCCGGCGCGGACGCCGAGGTGATCTCGCAGGACGCGCTCCGCGAGGAGCCGCTGCCCGCGGCGACCCTGCGCGCCGAGGTGGTGACGGCTGCCGAGCCGGTCACCGTCGAGATCGTCGTGAGCAGCCAGGAGGTGCGGGGCCGCGAGGCCGCCGAGGAGCGCACACTGCCGCCGACCAGCCGCCGCTTCCGCGTCGACGGGGTGGCGCGGCGCGCCTCGGACCTGATCGGGCGGTTGCGTGTCGTGATGTTCTCGGCCGCCGACCTGCAGATCATCGATGGCTCACCGGCGCGCCGACGGCGCTACCTCGATATCACCATCTCGCAGCTCGACCGCGAGTATGTGCGGGCGCTGCAGCGCTACCAGCGCGTGCTGCAGCAGCGCAACAGCCTGCTGCGCAGCCTGCAGGAGCGTCGAGCCCGACCCGGCGACGAGCTCGCGTTCTGGGACCAGGAGCTCGCCACCGCCGGAGCGGTCATGCTGCACGGCCGTGCACACGCCGTGCGCGCGCTGGCGGAGGGCGCGGCGGCGCACTACGCAGCACTTGCGCCCGGTGTGGAGCCGCTGGCGGTGTGCTACGAGCCCGCGCTCCCCCCGCCCGCCGCCTCGACAGTGCTCGACGCCGGGAGCGTCGAGGCCGTCGAGGCCACGTTCCGCGAGGTGCTGGAGGCGCGCCGGCGCGACGACCTCGCCGCCGGCATGACGCGCAGCGGGCCGCACCGCGACAACATGCGCTTCGAGATCGCCGGCAACGCCGCCGCCGCGTTCGCCTCGCGCGGGCAGCAACGCACGGCGGGGCTGGCGCTGCGCCTTGCCGAGGTCGCGCTCTCCCGCGACCGCACCGGCGACGCGCCGCTGCTGCTCCTGGACGACATCCTGTCCGAGCTGGACGAGCAGCGCCGCGAGCGCGTGCTCGCCGCTGCCTACGGCGTCGACCAGGTCGTGATCACCTCGGCCGACGAGGACCGCCCCAGCGCCGCGGACCTCCCGAGCGCCCGCCGCTTCCGTATCGAGGGCGGCGAGCTGCTCGCGGCCCATTAGTTTGTCCGCTTTGGCTGGTGACTCTTTCCGATCTGGACTACAATGCACGTGATCGGCATGTTGGATTGCTGGCCCAGCATTCAGATTCGACTCCCCCCGCAGAACAGCGTAGGCACGAGATGAAGCGGCTTGACGCGTCGGACTTCCTGCGGGAAGTCCTCTCCGAACTCGACGACCTACCGAATGGGCTCGACGCACGCTTGATCGCGCTCCTGGACTCCGCTCCGTCCTCGAGGTCAAACAGGATTCGCGACGCTATTGAGGAGGCAGCGCGTGGCTGAGCGTATTACTTCCATCACGATGCAGGCCTTCCGGGGGGTCGCAGAGTCCTTCACCCTCGACCTCGGCGATGGTCGGAGCTGCGTGATCCTCGGGGACAACGGCACGGGGAAGAGCAGCATCGCCGATGCAGTCGAGTGGTACTTCACTGGTCAGGTCGAACTCCTGACCAAGGAGGGGCGCGGGAGCGCAGTCCGCCATAGCGGCGCGAGAGACGCTCTCGATACGAGGGTCACGGTGTCCACCGACGGGTCGCTCAGCGGAACATGCACCCAATCTGCACCCTCGAGACAGGATGTGCAGGGCGCCGGTCGTGCGGAGCTGTTCCTCTTGCGCGGCCGCACCCTTGCCGACTTCATTGACAAGACCAAGGGCGAGAAGTGGCAGGCACTGTCGGAGCTCCTCGGGCTGGAGGCCATCGACCGGATGCGCCTAGACCTCCAACGGGCACGGAACGACCTGTCTGGACAGGCTGAGTCGTCGCGCCGGGAGCTCGCACAACGGCAGACCGCGTTGGTCCAGTGGGTCGACGAAGTGTCCGAAGCCGGGATCATGAAGGCAATCGCGGCAAAATGCGGGGTGGCCAGTATTCAGGCGCCAACATCCTTGGAACAGGCGCTCGACCCGCAATGGCGCGAAGCTATTGCCTCGCAGGGCTCCGGAGATCAGAGAGCTTCAGCGCTACGCGCGGCGTTGGACGAGCTCCGCGAAGCGACTCTCAGCGCGATCCTCTTGGACCCTATCGACGCATGGAACCAGTTCGTCACTGAGGAGCAACACGACCAACTCCCGCTAAGTCTGTATCGAGCAGCTGACACTCTAATCAGGTCGGGCAACTCGCAGGAGGGCATCTGCCCGCTCTGCCACCAGCCGATCGGCTCGGACCAGCTCGCCGAGCGATTGGTCAACGACCTCGAGGAGCTAGAAGGAGCGGCACGCAAATTGGGCAGCGCCAAGCAGGCAGCGCGCCAGTTTGTGACGAGCTTGCGCGACGGCCAATCGGCGAGGACCAATCTCATCAACCGCTTGGCTAGCCATGGAGTCGATCTGGCCACGCTGCCCCATGGGCCTCACGAAGACCTGCACCGGAAGGTCGAAGAGATCTCACCGATGGAGCACTCGTCTGTCGAGCGATACCGCGACCACTTGGGGGCGTGGGACATCGCCGCGTGCGAGGCTGTCCAGCCCGAGATCCCAGCGCCAGCCACGGAACACGAACAATCCCTCATTGAACTCGGTTCCCTGCTCACAGGTATGGCCGCATGGCGTCTGGCTGTGCAGGAGCACAGTGAGAAGACCGCAGCGTTCATGCTCGCCGATCGCCTGTTGACCGAGTATCAGGAGCGCCAAGGCGCGTACTTTGCAGAGATCATTCAAGTGATCTCGAGTCGCGTCGCAGAGATCTACGAGTTCCTGCACCCCGAGGGCGGAACTGGGGCCGTTGCTCTCGAGACTGTGGGGGAGAAGGGCGCCGAACTCGCAGTCGAGTTTCACGGCCACCGGGAAATCCCACCCCATCGCGTTCTGAGTGAGTCGCACTTGAACTCACTCGGCATAGCGCTCTTCCTTGCAATGGCGGAGGCATTCAATGAGCGGCTAGAGTTTCTCGTGCTCGACGATGTCGTGAACAGCTTCGATCGCGAGCACCGCGGGCGCCTTGCGGAGTTCCTTGTCAGAGACTTCGCCGGCACACAGTTGCTCGTACTCACTCACGACGAGCAGTTCTTCACTCGGCTTCGCCAGCTTGCGCCGTCGTCATGGGAGAGTGTGGAGCTCATCTCTTGGTCATATGCGGCAGGACCGCGCACGAAAGAATACAAGGGCGACCGCCTCCTGGCTGATGCATGGTCAAACCTAAAGGCTGATGATCGGATTGGGGCGGCTCAGAAGGGTCGGCGTGCTCTTGAAGAGTTCCTCCAAGAAGCATGCGAGGAGTTGAAGGCTCTGCTCCCGTTCAGGCGGGCGTGCGAATGAGCACCGAATGACTGACGAGGTCATGGCTGGGCTCCGGCGGACCCTACGGGATCGAGCCAAGTCGCACTACGAGGAGTCACGACCGCTGCTCGACTCCCTTGAAGCGGATCTACAGGCGACCCTGAACGTGGAGGCCCACGCGAATCAAGCTGGGGCTTCCTCGCAGGAGGTTCGCGACGCTCTGAAACGCATCTCTGACCTACAAGACCGTTTCAGCTGCCCAAGCTGCAAGACGCGCGTTTGGCACACTGGCTCAGCCCCAGTCTGGCGATGCAGGTGCGGCCAATCCCAGTTCCCACTGCCCGCTCCGCCGACCAGTAGTCCGCACTAGCCTGCCCGGGCGCCCGCCCCCGGCCGGCCGGTGGAGCCGCGCCCACCCCCAGCCCCCCCCCCCCCCCCCCCCGACCAGTACCCCGCACTACCCTGCCGGGGCCCCCGCCGCTTCCGTATCGAGGAGGGCGAGCTGCGCGCGGCCGACTGACGGCGCGAGTTGGGGTCACTCCACCTCGCCGCTCAGCAGCGGGTTCGGCTCGGGCGCGAGGAGCACCGTCAGGGCGCGGGGTTCGACCGTGATCGTGACGGGGGTCTCGCCGAGGTACTCGCCGTCGGCCTGCACGGGGAGCGGGCGCTCCGGCTCGATGCGGACCTCGACGCCTCGCGTGTAGTCGATGCCGCCGCCGGGACGACGGCCGAGACCGCCGCGCAGCGCGCCGGCGACGAGCGCCATGCGGTCGCGGAGGCCGTGGCCGGAGAACGAGCAGACGTCGAGCGCGCCGTCGTCGGCGAGCGCTGCGCCGGTGATGCGCGCGAGCCCGCCGTAGAGTCGCGTGTTGCCGATGACCGCGAGGTACAGGTCGCGCTCGGCGCGCTGCCCATCGACCTCGATGGTTGTACGAGTCGGCGTGGCGCGGACGAGGGCCACGAGGCCGGCCGCTCCGTACACCACACCGCCCAGGAGCCGCTTCAACGCACCGCCCCCGCCGACGCGGCGCACCACCTCGGCGTCGAGGCCGACGCTGCACATCAGCAGGAAGCGCCGCGACGTGCCGTCCTCGAACGTCACGCGACCCACATCGATCCGCGCCGTGCGCGCGCGGGCGACGAACGCGAGCGCGCGCCGCGCGCCGCCCGGTGCGCCCGCCTCGTGCGCCCAGACGTTGGCGGTGCCTGCGGGGACGACACCGAGCGCGGTCGCAGTGCCGGCGAGGCCCTGCACCGCCTCGTGCACGGTCCCGTCTCCGCCGACGGCGACGACGGCGTGGTAGCCACTCGCAGCAGCCGTCGAGGCTATCCGCGTCGCCTCGCCTGGGCCGGTGGTGGACGTGACGTCGACGTGCCAGCCGCGCGCGACGAGCGGGTCGGAGGCGGCGTGGAGCATCGCTTCGGAGGGCGCGCGGCGGGCGCGGGGATTGCGCAAGAGGAGCACGCGACCGGGTAGCATCGGCGGATGCTAGCCCGGTGAGGCGCGAGCCGACCACCTGTGCGAGGCTATACGCCGCTGTGTCGTTATGATGGGGCGACCAAACCGAACCTTAACGCACACTGGGAGCGCACCGTGGACATCGAGCGAATCGATCGCATCGGGATGGTCGTGGCGCAGCTCGAGCCGCAGGTCGAGCTGCTTGAAGGCCTCTTCGGCTTCACGACCACCCAACGCACGCGCGACGACATGAACGGCGTCGAGCGCGCGCACATGTCCGTGCCCGGCGTGTCCGACATCGACTGGGAGGTCTCCGCGCCGACGCGCCCCGACTCCTACCTGCAGAGCTTCATCGACGGCCCGCTGGGGCCCGGACTCCAGTACATCCTGCTCCACGTGAACGACCTCTCCGCAGCCGTCAACGACCTGCGCGCGCTCGGCATCGAGCCGTGGAGCGAGCAGCAGGGCACGCCCGAGCAGCCGGTCGAGGAGATCCTGATCCACCCGTGGCGCGGCGGGCACGGCTTCCAGTTCCGGTTCCGCAGCTCCAATGGCGCGGCGCCGCGCATGGGCGCGCCGCCCGTGCGTGAGGGCGCGCTCGGCATCATCGCCCTCAACCACCTCTCGCACGCGCACGGCGACCGCGACGAGCTCGCCGGCTGGTATGGCAGCGTCTTCGGGATGCAGAGCTTCTACCGCTCGGACGACCCGGGCCGCGAGTTCGTCACGGAGGTCATGGAGACATCCACGCGCCAGATGCGCTGGGAGGTCATTCAGCCGCTCGGCGACCCCTCGTTCATCGCAAGCTTCCTCGAGCGTCGCGGGCCCACGATCCACCACATCACGTTCGAGGTGGCCGACTGGGAGGCCGCCGTCGCCGCCTGCGCCGCCCGTGGCATCCGCCCGTTCGGTGAGCGCGAGGGCGTGACGGACGGCGCGCGCTGGATCGAGGGGTTCATCCACCCGCGCCAGACGGGCGGGATGCTGGTGCAGTTCTTCTGGCAGGAACGCCCGGGCGTCTGGGTCTAGCGCAGCCCCGGAAGCCAGCGACTGGCGCCCCTCCCCCTCGGATCGGGGGCTCGTGGTGTGATCTGCCATCGGGGAGCCCTCGGGACCCTCACCCCCGCCCTCTCCCGCCGAGCGGGAGAGGGGGCCGGATCTGTGCGATCCGCCTCGCGTCAGGTAGTGCCGCGCCCCTGGATTATCATTGACCGGCGCGGGGCCGCTCCGTAGGGTGTAGCCGCCCCGCGCAGGCCCACCAATCCCCATGCAGCACACGCGCGAGGAGCACGGTTTGCCGCGTTTCGCGTTGGCCATGGGGAAGCGGGTCCTGGGCGCGCTTCGAGATCTGGCGCCCATCTTCGCCGTGATCGCCTTCTTCCAGATCGTCGTCCTGCAACAGCCCTTCCCCAACATCGCCGACGTGGTCGTCGGCCTCGTGTGTGTCGTCCTGGGGCTGGCGCTGTTCATCCAGGGGCTGGAGAGCGGGCTGTTCCCGCTGGGCGAGGCGCTGGCGCAGGGCATGGCGCGCAAGGGGAGCACGACGGCGCTGCTGGCGCTGGCGTTCTGTCTCGGCTTCGGTACCACCGTCGCCGAGCCGGCCCTCATCGCCGTGGCGGCCGAGGCGGCCGCGGTGGCGGCGGAGGCCGGGTTCATCGGCGGCAGCCAGGCTGCCCAGAACCAGTACGCCCTGGAGCTGCGCGTCGTGGTGGCCGTCGCCGTCGCCCTCGCTATCGTCCTGGGGGTGCTGCGCATCCTGAAGGGGTGGCCCATTCACCGCTTCATCATCAGCGGCTACGTGCTGGTGATGGTGATGACGCTCTTCGCGCCCGAGGAGATCGTCGGGGTGGCCTACGACTCCGGCGGTGTCACGACCAGCACGATCACGGTCCCGCTGATCACCGCTCTGGGTGTGGGTCTCGCCTCCACGATCCGGGGGCGCAACCCGATGCTCGACGGCTTCGGGCTGATCGCCTTCGCGAGCCTCACTCCCATGATCTGCGTGCTGGGCTACGGGATGGTGGTGTGATGCTGGAGTTCGCGCTGCGCTTCGGCGAGACCCTGCTGTACACGCTGCGCGACGTCACGCCCATCGTCATCATCCTCGTGGTGTTCCAGGTGGGGGTGCTGCGGCGCGGCCTGCCCAACATCAGGGGCATCGCCACCGGGTCGGTCATGGTGCTGCTCGGCCTCGCGCTGTTCCTCATCGGGCTCGAGCAGGCGCTGTTCCCCATCGGCGAGACGATGGCGCGGCAGCTCACCGAGACGGCGCGGGGGTCGGTGCTGTCGACCGCGGTACGGTGGGACGACTACTGGCTGGTCTATCTCTTCGCGGCGGCCATCGGCTTTGCGACGACGGTGGCCGAGCCGTCCCTCATCGCCGTGGCGCTGAAGGCCGAGGAGGTTTCGGGCCGCGCGGTCAACGCCTGGGGGCTGCGCATCGCCGTGGCGGTGGGCGTGGCCGTCGGTGTGTCGCTCGGCTGCTTCCGCATCGTGACGGGCACGCCGCTGCCGTGGTACATCGTGGCGGCGTACGCGATCGTCATCGTCCAGACGTACCTGGCCAACCGCGTCATCGTCCCGCTCGCCTACGACAGCGGGGGCGTGACCACCTCGACGGTCACGGTGCCGGTGGTGGCGGCGCTGGGCCTGGGCCTCGCCGCCAACGTCCCGGGGCGCAGCCCACTCATCGACGGCTTCGGGCTCATCGCCTTCGCGAGTGTATTTCCCATCATGTCGCTGCTAGGCTACGCCATCGCCGCCGAACGGGTGGGACGCTGGCGCACCCGGAGGGAACGCCAGGAGGTTGAGTCATGAAGATGTCGCTGGTCGTCGCGCTGGTAAGCAACGAGAAGACGAACCACATCATCGAGGCGGCCCGGGCGGGCGGTGCAACCGGCGCCACTATCATCAGCAGTGTGCGTGGCGAGGGACTGAAACCGCCAAAGACCTTCCTCGGGCTGGACCTGGAGTCGAGCCGGGACGTGGTGCTCTTCCTCGTGGCCGAACCGAGGGCCCGGGACATCCTCGAGCGCCTCGCGGAGGCCGGTGGCATGGACAGCGAGCACGGCTCCGGCGTCGCGTTTCAGCTCACCATCGAGGACGCCGTCGGCCTCTCAACGCAGTTGCCCACGCTGATGGAGGAGCTGGAAGGCGCGGTATGAACGATCAGGGCGACACCCGGGCGATACGCGTCTCCGACATCATGGGGGCCGAGCTGCACACCATCGACGGGCTGGCAACGGTCGCCGAGGCCATGGCAACGATGGAGCGCCTGCAGATCAGCTCGCTGGTGGTCAACCGCCGCAACGACGACGACGAGCTGGGGCTGATCACCGTGAGCGACCTGGCGCGCGAGGTGATCGCCCCCGACCGCGCGCCGGAGCGCGTCAACGTCTACGAGATCATGGCGAAGCCCGCGCTCACGGTGCACTCGCGGATGCTGGCGCGCTACGCCGTGCGGTTCCTGGTGCGGTTTGGCGTCTCGCGCGCGCTGGTGGTCGACGACGCCGGGTCGCCACACGGCCTGGTCACGCTGCGCGACCTGGTCCTGGGGCTGACCCCGGAGTAGCCGTCGCGGCCTTGCGCCGTACCCGGCCGCATCGCGATCCGGCAGGGCATCGACTATCCCTGTTCGCCAACCTCGAGGCCCCGGCCGGGGCGGCACGCGGGTGGGCGCTGCGGCGTCAGGCGCTGCGGCCGATGTGCTGCCGCTTGTGCTGGACGTAGTCGACGAGGATGTACTCGCCGAGCTTGTCGGGCGTGGTGAAGAAGACGCGACCGCCGTTGATCTTCGCGAGCTGGTTCACGAACTCCTTCAGGTAGTAGTTGCGGTCCAGCATGAACGTGTTGATTGTGATCCCCTCGCGGCTGCAACGACGCACCTCCTTGAGGGTCTCGCGGATCGTCGTCGGGCTCGGCGGGTACGAGAACTGTGAACGGCCGCGTTCGAGGTGCGCCGTTGGCTCGCCGTCCGAGATCATGATGATCTGGCGCGTCCCGGCGCTGTGCTTCGCCAGCAGCCGCCGCGCCAGCATCAGCGCGTGGTGCATGTTCGTGCCCAGCACCGACTCGTCCCAGCGCACGTACGGCAACTCGGAGATCTCGAGCTCCCGCGCGTAGGCGGAGAAGCCGAGGATGTAGAGCTGGTCGCGCGGGTACTGCGCCTTGATCAGGTTGTGCAGCGCCAGCGCCACCTTCTTCGCCGACTGGAAGGACCCGCGCAGCGCCATCGACCACGACAGGTCGACCATCACGACGGTGGCCGTCTGGGTCAGCAGCTCGGAGCGGAACACCTCGAAGTCGTCGGGCATGAGCCGCACCGGCGTCTGCGGGCCCTCGCGCTCGACGGCGTTCATCAGCGTACGGCCCATGTCGAGGTGGAACGGGTCGCCGAATTCGTACTCCTTGGAGTCGTCCATGCGGTCGCCATGGCGGCCGGATTCGGGCACGGGGTGGTTGCCGATGCCCTGGCGCTTGAGCTGGGCGTAGATCTCGGCGAGCGCGCGCTGGCCGATCATCCGCGTCCCGCGCGGCGTCAGCTCCCAGGTGTCCCCGTCGCGCCGGATGTAGCCCGCCTGCTCGAGGATGTCGAGCAGGTCGCCGAGCTGGTCGATCGCATCGGACGCCTCCTCGCCGAGCAGCTCGCGTAGCTGGTCGAGGTCGATGCCGTCGAGCTCCCCGTCGTACTGCGCGCGTTCGAGCTGCCGCTCGAGGCTGTCGATGTCCTGCATCTCGGACATGAGCTGCATCGCGGCCTCGAGGTCGATCTCCTCGTCACCGCGGAAGGGGTAGGCGGGGGCGCGCTCGGCGCCGGGGTTGAGGTATTCGAGGTTCGCGGCGAGCTGCGACAGCTCGCCTTCGAGCTCCGGGTCGCCGAGCTTGTCGGACATCAGCGACTGGAGCTGCTGGCGCTGGTTGGACGGCAGTGACTCCATGAGCGACTGCATCGCCTGGGTCTGCGCCTGCATCTGCGCGATGAGTTCGTCGAGCGACTGCGGGGGGTTGTCCCCGAACATGTCGCCGTACTTCTCCATGAAGGAGTCGAAGTCCGGCTGCTCGCCGCGCATGCGCTGGATGAGCATGTCGTTGAGGTCGCGCAGCATCTCCTTCATGCGCTCGATGTCGCCCTCGGACATCTCCTCGACCATCTGCTGGACGTCGTTGAAGAACGACTCGGTCATGGCCTGCTTGAGCTGGTCGACGAGCTGCTGGAACTTCTCCTGCGCCTCCGGGTTCAGGAACTCGTAGTTCTGCAGCTCCTTCACCTGCCCGGCGGGCTCCAGGGGCAACTGCTCGAGGAAGTCCTGCTTGCGCTCGACGATGCGGCGCAGCATGTCGGAGAAGTCCTCCTCGCCGCCCTCGGACTGGCCGGGCTGCGCGCCGCCCGGCTGGCCGCCGCCCGGCTGCCCGGACGGAGAGCCGTCCTGGCCGCCCGACGCGCCGCCGGGAGACTGCTGGGCGGCCATCTCGCCGTCCTGCTCGCCCTCGCCGTCCTGTTCGCCGCCGCCCGCGAGGCCGGAGGCCTCGTCGCCATCGGAGCCTTGCTGCTCGCCCTCGGCGCCGGGCTGCTGGCCTTCAGCCTGGGGTTGCGGCTCGCGGGGGCCGCCGGCCTCATCCATGCGGTCGTCGAGCGTGGAACGTTCGAGGTCCAGGATCTCCTCGAGCTGGCGGGCGATGTCCTCCATCACGCCGCCGAGGTCGAACTGGTCCAGGCGCTCGCGGCGCTGCTGGCGCAGCTGGTGGAGCAGGTCACGCAGGCCGGGCGTACGCATGTCCTGGGGGCCGCGCATGCCGCGCTGCATGAGGTTGCGCAACGCGTGCTGCAGGTCGCCGAAGTTCATCAGGTCGTCGGACAGGGCTTCGAGGATGTCGCCGGCCTCGAGGTCGCCGATCTCCTGGGTGCCGTCCCAGGCGGAGTAGCGAATGGTCATTGGCATGTGCTACCCCCGGTAGTGCGCGCCCCCGCCGACGGCGTCCTTGTTGAGCCGCTTGTTGAGGTGCAGGCCCTCCAGCACGAACTCGACCGCGGCGGCCTGCTCGGCCGCCGAGCCGTTGCTGCGAATGTCAGCGATCGCGTCGGCCAGCGGCGCAATGCTGCCCACGAGCTCCTCGTACACCGCGACGCCGGCGTCCTCGCCGACCTCGGCCGTGCTGCCGGTCTTGAACTCCTCGATGAGGGGCTCCATGTCCGTGATCGAGCAGTGGCGGTTGAAGACCGCGACGACGGCGCCCTGGATCAGGCGGTCGATGATCTGGTCCTCGCGCCCCTCGTCGACGGTTTCGAGTTCGACCTTGCCCTCGAGCGAGGCGCGCAGGAAGCCGAGGTCGGAGATGCGCGGCACGGCGTCGGGCTCGCCGAGGCGGATGGCCCGGCGCAGCGCGTTGGCGAGCATCGCCTCGTAGTTGGAGATCGAGGCGCGCACCGAGACGCCGGAGCGCTGGTTCACGTCGGGTGACCGGCGTGCGAGGCGCGTGATCTCGGCGACGATCTCCTCCATGTAGCGCGGGACCACCTCGTTCTTCCCGGCCATGTCGAGGTGCGCGCGCTCCTGCTGCACGATCTCAAGCTCGTCGTCGATGGTGCGCGGGTAGTGCGTGCGGATCTGGGAGCCGTAGCGGTCCTTGAGCGGGGTGATGATGCGCCCGCGGTTCGTGTAGTCCTCGGGGTTGGCGGTCGCGAGGATGAACACGTCCAGGTCGAGCCGGATCTTGTGACCGCGGATCTGGACGTCGCGCTCCTCCATGACGTTGAGCAGGCCGACCTGGATGCGCTCGGCCAGGTCCGGCAGTTCGTTGATGGCGAAGATGCCGCGGTTGGTGCGCGGGATCAGGCCATAGTGAATCGTGAGCTGGTCGCCCAGGTAGCGGCCCTCGGCGACCTTGATCGGGTCCACCTCGCCGATCAGGTCGGCGATGGTGATGTCGGGGGTGGCGAGCTTCTCGCCGTAGCGGTCGTCGCGATGCACCCACTCGATGGGGGTGTCGTCGCCCTGCTCCTCGACGATCTGGCGGGCCTGCTCGCTGATGGGGGCGAAGGGGTTCTCCGGGATCTCGGCGCCGGCGATGGCGGGAGTCCACTCGTCGAGCAGCGCGATAAGGCTGCGGATCAGCCGCGACTTCGCCTGTCCGCGCTCGCCGAGCAGGATGATGTCGTGGCCGGAGAGGATAGCGTTCTCGACGTGCGGGATGACGGTGTCGCTGTAGCCCTGGATGTGCGGGAACAGGTCGACGCCGCTCTGGAGCGCCTCGATGAGATTCGCGCGCATCTCCTCGCGGACGGGCCGGACGTGGTAGCCGGACTGGCGCAACGCTCCGAGGGTGGTCGGGTGATCGCTAGCCAATGCCGCCTCCTTGCTTCGCGTGCGACGGCCACGGCGGCGAGGTCGCGTTGCGGCTCCAGCCTGCCGCGGGCATCAGCCTCGGCAGCGATTCATCCCCGAGGAGCCCGCCGGGACGCACAACAGTATACGGGGGTGCGGCGAACGACGTTCGGCGCTCGGCCACGGGACGGCTCGCCGCGAGCCGCCCACGGACATGCCGCGTCGGCTCCTACGAGGCCGTTCCGACGGGCTCGCCGCGGATGACGTACTCCAGCAGTTCCGGTGATTCGGTGAGGGCGCGAACCGCGTCGCCGAGCCTCGAGTCACGCAGGACGATGACGTCGGAGATCTCCATGAAGTCGCCGAGCGGGACATCGAGCGCCGCCGCCAGGTTCAGGACGGTGGAGAGCGGGAGTTCGCGCTTGCCCGTCTCATAGTTGGAGAGGGAAGCCTGCGTGATGCCAGCCGACCGCGAGACCTCGGACTGGGAGAGGCCCCGCCTGCGGCGCGCCTCACGTAGCCGCCGCCCAACCTCAACCCGGCGGCTCATCGTCTCAGGGTCTTCCATGGTCTCCCTCACCTCGACTCTCCCGCCTTGCGGGCAGCTTCCCCGGTCCGCTCACGACGCCTCATCAGCGTCGCGACCATCATCCTCATCGGCGTCGCCGGCATCGTTGGCGACGGCGTTGCCGTCATCGTCGTCGCCATTGTCGTCGTCGCCACCATGTTCATCTTCGCCGCTACCGTCGTCGGCGTCGCCTTCGTCGCTCGCGCCGCCGGCCTCATCTCCGTCGCTCGCGTCGTCGGTGGCCTCATCTTCGTCGGCGGCGGCCTCAGCCTGGTCGGCGGCGGCCTCATCTTCGGCAGCCTCTACCGGCGGGACGACCGAGTCGAGCAGTCGCGGGGAGGCAGCCAGGGCACGAATGGCTCTGCCCATGTCCGCGTCGTGAACCACGAGGATTCCCGGTATGTCCAACAGCTCGCCGAGAGATATCGCTAACGCACCTGCCAGATTCACCGCCACGACGAGCGGCAGTTCACGCTTGCCGCTCTCGTAGTTCGAGAGTGATGCCTGCCCGATCCTGTCTGCTCGCGCAAGCTGGGCCTGCGTGAGACCGCTCTCGCGACGAAACTCGCGCAGTCGCCGCCCGACCTCCGACCGTCGGGTCAGCACATGAGGATCCCGCATCGCTGGAGCCGCCCTTCGATGGGGTGGGAGCGGCTACGCTCGGCCCCTCAGGGCCGCGCGCAAGTGGCCATGCGACAGGGTTAGGGTATCGACTTCGCCCGTGTGCGCACAAGCACAATCACAGTATCCGTATCGTCAATAGACGATCTCGATCACGACGCGCTTACCGACGGCGCGCTGCCAGCGCCAACCCTCGTCGTTCGTCTGGAACCAGATGTCGCGATGCAGCCCGTGCACCTTCCCGCCCGTGTCGTTGCAGGTGTACACGCGACCCGTCGGGTCACCCTCGATGCGGAAGCGCTGACCCAGGTACGCGTAGTCGCATGCTGCCGCGCCGGGATAGACGACGGTCCCGTCGCGCATCGCCCCGCACCAGGCGCCACCGTCGCCGGCCGGCCCGCCGCCGGAGTTGCAGTAGTAGAAGCTGACCGTCGCGACCACGCGGTTCCCCGGCTCCAGCGTCGGGGTCGCCGTCGGATGGGCCGAACGCGATGGCTGCCCGGAGGCCGCCGAGGCCGCACCCGTACGGGTCGAGGCGACATCGAAGCGCGTCGGCGCGAGCGTCTTCGGCAGCCAGCCGGGGACCACCTCCGTGGAAGCGCGCGCCGACGTTGGCTGCGGCGCCGCGGCCGCCTCGGCAGCCGGGCCGTCCAGCGGCGCGGCGTTCCCCCCGAGCGGGCTCGTGGCGATGGATGGCACGGCGTCCAGCCCCCGGGCCGTGGTCGATGGGTAGAACGTGCCGTGCCCGACCGCCATGAGGGCGACGAGGCACGCGGCGGCAGCCACGATGAGATTCCAGCCGGGGCGACCCGGCGCGAGGATCTGGGGGGCAGCCATTCACACAAGACGGCCGTGGGTGCGTCGGCTTGACGCGCGACCGGGAGCTACCGGCGCGTACTCCTGCGGAACGCGCAACGGTGTGGAGTTGTACCGGCCCTCGGACTTAGCGTCCACAAGTTATGGACACTATGTTGATAACTCCAGATGGCCACGCCACTGCCCCGACCGTGCCCTACCCGTCCAGCAGCCCTTCCGCCCGAAGGTCGTCGATGGCCGCGCTGAACGCCTCGATCGTATCGGTCACCTCGGCTTCGCCGTGGGCCGAGGAGACCATGCCGCCCGTCCCCATCAAGTCCACGCCGTGGTTGAGCAGGGCCTGCTTGAGCGGCTGCACCAGCGAGGCGTCGACCCCGGGTGGCTCCTCCGCCGCGTCCCACTCCACATCGGACGGCCGCGGGGCGTCATGCCCGATGTTGACGTGCCACATCGACGAGACGGCCCACGCCGAGCCGGGCACCGAACGCTCCGCGAAGAGCGCGTTCAGGCCGCGCACCAGGTCGGCTGCTGCCGCGTCGGCGCGCTCGACCTCGCCGCCCGCCTCGATGATGCGGAGCGCGGCGATCCCGGCAGCCGCCGCGGGCGGCTGCGCGTTGTAGGTGCCCTGGTGCGAGACGCGACGGCGAGCGTTCCACGCCGCATCGTCCGCGCGCATCTCGATCATCTCGATGAACTCGGCGCGGCCGGTCACGCACCCGCCCGGCAGCCCGCCGGCGAGGATCTTCGCGTGCGTGGAGAGGTCCGGCCTCACCCCGTAGCGCTCCGAGGCGCCGCCCCGGGCCATGCGGAAGCCCGTGATCACCTCGTCGAAGACGAGCGCCGTCCCGGTCGCGCTCGTCGCGTCGCGGGCGGCGTGGAGGTACGAGGGGTCGAGCGGGTGCGTGCCCCAGTGCGCGCCGGTCGGCTCGAAGATCACCGCGGCTACGTCATGCGGCGCCAGCGCCTCCTCGAGCGCCTCGACGTCACCCGCCGGGACGATCGTCAGGTCGTCGTAGAACCCCGGCGGGACGCCGACCGACTCGGGCCGCGCCTCGTCGACCCCGGGGTGACCGACCGCGAGGTCGTGCCAGCCGTGGAAGTGCTCGACGAGCTTCACCACGCGGTGGCGGCCGGTGAAGGCGCGTGCGAGCCGCAGCGCCATCATCGTCGCCTCGGTGCCCGAGGACGTGAACCGCACGCGCTCGGCGCACGGCACCATGCGCAGCACCTGCTCCCCCCACTCGACCTCGAGGTCGTGCGAGGAGCCGAGGTGTGTCCCGCGCTCCAGCGCGCCCCGCACCGCCTCGATCACCTCGGGCCGGTTATGCCCGAGCAGCAGCGCCCCGTGCCCGCCGATGTAGTCGACATACTCGTTCCCGTCGACATCCCACTTGCGCGCCCCCTCGGCGCGCTCGACGTAGACAGGCCACGGCCAGAAGGCGCGGATGTCGTGCGTGACACCCGAGGGGAAGACGCGCCGGGCGCGTTCGTGGAGGGTGCGGGAGGTGGGGTGAAGGGCCTCGAAGGTCTGCAGGATCGTGGTCACGTTACCTCCTCGATCCTCAGTCTCGGCTCGCCTGATGGGAACCGCAACAGCGGGGACCTGCCGGCGCGAGGGTGTTACGCTCCCGGGACAGCGCGACGACACACCGGGGGCCGACATGCCGGCGAACAAGCTCAACGACGCCGAGATCGAGGAGGCGCTGGCGGGCCTCGACGGGTGGAGCCGCGAGGGCGATGAGATCGTCCGCGAGGTGCAGCTTGCCGACTTCGTCGCCGCGATGGGGCTGATCACGCAGATCGGCATCCTCGCCGAGCGCATGAATCACCACCCGACGCTCACCAACACCTGGAACCGCGTCCACATCGCGCTCAGCACGCACGACGTGGGCAGCATCAGCGACTACGACATGCGCCTCGCCGCCGAGATCAACGAGCGCGTCGGCTAGACCTCGAACCCAGCCCTCGTCGGCACGCACGCGGGGCCGCGCTCCGATCCCCTCGCCCCCGTCTGTACCTCTGGGTCGGCGAGGGTCACGGTGAGGGGGTCTGCGGGGTTCGACCTGGCCGCGAAGGCACCGCCGGAGCCCTCACCCCCCGCCCTCTCCCGCAAGCGGGCGAGGGAGCCGGAGCCCCTCGACACCGGCTATCTCGCAGCGGCGGGTGATCAGGCAGACGCCATCGCTTCCACGTCGTCGATGAACGCGAGGACCTCGGCGTTCCACGGCTCGGGGCGCTCGAAGTAGGCGGAGTGGCCCGCGCCCGCCACCTCGGCGTAGCGCGAGCCGGGCGTGAGTTCGTGGGACATGCGCACCAGCTCGGCGGGGATGACGCGGTCGAGCGCGCCGACGATCCACAAGATCGGCAGGCCGGACTCGATGAGCCGCGACGCCGACGATCCCCGGAAGTTGCGCATCTGCGGTGAGGGCGCGAGGAAGTCGCGCGGGCGGGGCGGGTTGATCGACCGGATGTGGCGGTAGAGCTGCCAGAGCTCCGGCTCGCGGTCCTGGAAGTCCTGCGGCAGCGCGCGTTGCAGCAGCGTCCCGGCGGTCACGCCCGCGGCGGCCAGCTCGGCCTTGCGCTCGCGCAGCCGGTCGTCGACGCACCCGGCGTTCGAGCCGGAGACCGTGAGCGAGCGGAAGTGCCCGGGACCGTGGCGCATCAGCCCGATGGCCGTGCGCGCCCCCATCGAGTGGGCGACGAAGTGGACCGGCCCGAGGTCGAGCGCGTCGAGGAGCGCGAGCGCGTCGTCGCCGAACGCCGTGCGGCCCGGCCCGTCCTCGATGTCCGGTGAGCGGCCGAACGCGCGGTGGTCGAACGTGACGACGGTGTAGCGCTCGGCGAACACGGGGACCTGCCGCCACCACGACATCGCGTTGCCGCCCGCGCCGTGCGCGAAGACGACCGGTGGGCCCTCGCCGTGGCGCTCGTAGTACAGCCGGAAGCCGCCGTCGAGGTCGAGGTGCGGCATCAGGCGCCGTCTCCAGCATCGTCTTCGTGCTCCTCGTCCCAGGGGATGCCGGTCGCGTTGGCGACCACGTCGAGGATGTCCTCGATGTCGCCGCGCAGGCCCGGCTCGGGGTCGCAGGTGAGCGCGCGGAGCATGACTTCGGTGGTCTGGGCGTAGAGCGTGGCGGCGTCCTGTTCGACGGCCTGGTGCGCCACACGCGGCTTCTCGAGCGCGTTCGCGACGAACTCCCGGCACCAGCCGAGCGTGTAGAGGATGCCAGCGTCGCGCGGGCAGAGCGCGGCGGCGCGCTCGAGCGCGGCGAGGCCGTCGGCGAAGCGTCGCTTGCGCGTCACGAGCGTGTTGCCGAGGTAGGCGTGGGCCTCGCAGAAGTCTGGCACACTCTCGACCAGCGTCTCGGCGGCCGCGATTGCGGCGTCGACCTCGTTGCGGGCGTGGAGCCGCATCGCCTCCCGCAGCGCGGCGCGCTGCAGGTTGGTCGGTTCGCCGACCCGGGGCTCGATGTGAGGCGAGGTCACGGCGCGCTCGTCACGAGATCGCGTCGTAGGCGGCCATCATGTCGTGGTAGCGCTCCTCGACGGGTCCTCGCTGGTCGGCGTGGGTGAAGATGTAGAGGCGGTTGGCGCGCACGCCGTCCAGCACGCGCTCGCCGACCTCGCGCGGCTCCATCCCGCGGGGACGGTCGCCGCGGTCCTCGCGCCGCGCGCGGTCCTCGGGCGCCTGCTCGACCGGGCCGCCGAGGGCGTCCGGGCGGTTGCGTCCGGCCTCCTGGATGCGCGTCGCCACGCCGCCGGGGCAGAGCACCGAGACGCCGAGGCCGTCGCCGGCCAGTTCGAGCCGCAGCATCTCCGAGTAGCCCACGACCGCGTACTTCGAGGCGGTGTAGACGCCGATCGGCAGGCCCGGGATGGCGAACGTGCCGGCCACCGAGCCGGTGTTGACGATGTGCGCCTCGTCGCCGGGCTGTTCGCGCATCCTCGGCACGAAGGCGCGGACGCCGTGCACCGGGCCCATAAGGTTCACGCCGAGCGTCCACTCCCAGTCCGTCTCCGGCGTCTCGACGAGCGGTGAGACGCTGAGCACGCCCGCGTTGTTGCACAGCAGATGGACCGCGTCGAACGCTTCGTAGGCGCGGGCCGCAAGCTCCTCGAGCGACTCGCGCGAGGACACATCGGCGCGGACGGCGATGGCGTCGCCACCGAGTTCGCGCACGTCGTTGGCCACGCGCGCGGCCTGGTCTTCCTCGACGTCACCGAGCGCGACGCGCATGCCCGCGGCGTGGCAGGCGTGGGCCAGCCCCTCGCCGATGCCGCTGCCGCCACCGGTGATCACGGCCACGCGGCCTTCGAGTTGCTCCATCGCGTCGTCCTTCCGCCCCGCCGTCAGGATATCGGCGAGAGCAGCGGCGCGCAGGCGCGACGGGGATCCGCAGAGGTCGACGCGACGTGTGAAGGAAGAGTCAGGCGACCGCGAGCCGCGCGACCGAGTCGATCGCCTCCCGGATGAGCGCGGCATCCCGCGGCTCGATACCCTCGAGCGATACACCCGTGCTCACGGACAGGAACTCGTAGGCGAACAGGCGATCCGCCCCGCCGCAATGGGCGTAGCGGCGCTCGCCGCCGCTCTCGCCTCCCTCAGGCTCGCGCACAGCGACGAACACCACATCGGCGTCGGAGTCGTAGCGCACTCTCATGCGGCGAGTATCGCATCGGGAGTCCTGTCGGTGGCACTACGGGAAAAGGTCCGGGTAGAGCAGCCGCGCGATCTCCTCGAGGCCTTCGACCACGCGCGGACCCGGGCGGCTGGTGAGGTCGCCGTCGACGGGGTGGACGCGCTCGTTGACGCACGCCGAGATGGCGTCCCAGCCGGGGCGCGCGCACACGGTCTCGAGGCTCTCACCCCACGCGCCATCGGCGAGCAGCACGACCTCCGGGTCGGCAGCGATGATCGCCTCGGCGGTGAGCTGCGGGAACGGGGAACTTGCGCCGGTCGCGACGTTCTGCGCCTTTGCGAGCGTGAGCAGGTTACCGACGAAGGTGTCCGGGCCGACGGTGTAGAGGTCCGCTGTCAGCTCGAAGAAGACGCGCGGGCCCTCCTCGACGCCTTCGAGGGCGGTCGTGAGCGCGTCGATGCGGGCGCGCATCGAGGCGACCAGCTCGGCGGCCTGTTGCTGGTTGCCGGTGATCGCGCCCAACTGGACGACCGTCTCCATCACGCCTTCGAGTGATTCCGCCTCGTTGATGAAGAGCACGGTCATACCGAGGCCACGGAACTGCTCGATCTGCTCGCGCTGGCGGCTCGCCATGATCACGAGGTCCGGGTTGAGCGTCAGCGCCCGCTCTGGGTCGGGACTCGAGTAGGTGAGCCTGGGCAGGTCCGCCGTCTCCGGCGGGTAGTCCGAGAACTCGTCGGCCGCGACGACGCGGTCACCGGCGCCGACGGCGAAGAGGATCTCGGTGGCGCCCGGGGAGTAGGAGATGATGCGTTGCGGCGCTGCCTCGAGCGTCACCTCCACCCCGTCCGAGTCCTCGATCGTGACCGGGAACGCCGGCGACTCCGTCGGCGTGGGGCTTGGCGTTGGCGAGGGTGTCGCCGTGGCTGGGGCCGGTGTTGGCGTCGCGGCCGCAGCTGCGGGCGCCGGAGTGGCTGCTGCCAGCGTTGCGGTAGCAGTGGCCGTCGCCGGGGCCGCAGTGGCCATCGAGGCCGCCTCGTCGCCATCGTCGCCGGTGCAGGCGACGAGGGCGGTCGCCGCCAGCAGCGCGAACGCGACGAGCAACGGTGCCAGCCGCAGGCGGGTGATCGGGAATCGGTGTGTCATGGCGCGCCTCCCAGCACTCGGGGGACGCGCTTCACCGCGCCCCCATGGTGCGAGGGGGCAGGCAGTGGTCCATGCCGCATGTGGGGTGGCGCCGAAGGCCCGACGCCGCTTGCAGCATGCCGTCGCCTGTCCTCGCAGGGTCTCGACATGGCGCAGGCCGGTCATCTGGCTTGCCACTGACGCCCGAGGCGAGGCCTCAGGCAGGGCGACTCACAGTTGCGGGACAGCGCCGGACTTGCACCGGACTTCCCCGATCACCGCGCCGAGGCCGCACGCTAGCACCTCGCCACGGCAGCGGCCAGACGGCCCGCTCAACCGGCTATCACGCGACGGAAGATCGTGATGAACCGGAAGGAAACACGCTAGACTGCCACCCTTGGTGATTCGAGGTCGCAGTTGGGACGGAGGGCTAGTCACGATGATGGTGAAACGCCTGGCGGGGGTGTACCTCGCCGTCGTGGGGGCGGCGGTGGCCGTCCACTTCGTGCTCGACCCCCTCCTCTATGAGTGGGAGGCCGGTGAGGGCGTGCCCGCCGCGTGGATCGTGCTCGACTGGCTCATGGCCGGCGGGCTTGCGATCGCCCTCGTCGTCACGTTCATGGCGAAGCAGGCGATCGACGACGGCTCGGACCTGCGCGACTACCTGGTGGCGAACGCGAAGTTCTACGTCGCGGCCGGGCTCACACTGCTCTTCCTGTGGAACTCATTCCAGATCTCCTGGTCGGCGGGCGCGCAGACGCCCGACGCACAGGTGTGGGTCTTCATCGACGTGGTCCTGCCGATGCTGTTCGTCACGCTCGGCATCGGGCTGTGGAACGAGGCGGAGATGTAGTGCCGGCGTCGTCCGACGCCGGTCAGTCGAAGGGGCGCCTCGCGGCGCCCCTTCGACTGACCGGGGCACGGCGTGGGGGTGCTACGCCGAGTCGCCGACCGGAGCCTTGTCCTGCTTGTCGTCGCTCCACGAGCCGTCGCGATCGCCGCAGCCGCCCCGACCGTGGTGACCGCGACCATCGCCGCCGCGGCCCTTGCCCTTGTACCCGCCGAAGCCCTTGCCGCCGTCACGCAACAACTCGGCCTGCTCCGCGGTGACGTCGCCCGCCTCCTCGGCGGCATCGATGGCCGCGTCGCGCGCATCCACGAGCGCCGCGACGAGGGCGATACGGTTCACGCCGGCCAGGACGACGCGCAGCGTACCGTCCTCCTTCGCCGCCTCCAGCTCCGCGCTCGTCATGTCGAGCAGCGAGGCGTAGACGGCGGTGACGTCGACCGTGACGGTCCCGCGCAGGCTCCTCAGCGTGTCCTTGTCATCGTCGGAGATGTCGCCTCGGTCGGCCGTGACCACCTCCTTGAGGCGGTCGGCCTGCGTCGAGGTGATCTCGCCGTCCGTAGAGGCCGCGTCGATGGCTGCGGTTGCAGTGGTCTCGTAGGCCGTCCGCAGGTCGTCCTTCGTGACCTCGGCGAGCAGATCCCTGAGCGTGCCGTCTTCCTTCGCCGTCTCGACCTCGTCGGTGGTGATCCCGAGGGCCTCCGCGAGCACCTCGGCGCGACTGACTATCCCGCCGCCGGGGTGCGCCAGCGCGGTGCCGACGACCAACAGGGCCGTGAGTCCTCCGACCGCCAGTCCAATCATCGTCTTCGTTCGCGTCATCCAGACCATTCCTTCGTCGCGGTGGGAGAGGTTGCGTCCTGAGACTAGCGAGACGCGCATAAGGCCCCCGTAAGCCCTGCGTTGCCCCTGGCTCCTCGTCCGCCCGTGCGTTGCGTCGCGTGCGTTACGTTCTGGTTAGCTTCGGGGCCGTACCCTGCACGCCGGAGCGGCCGGACCGAGGAGATCCCATGCGCGTGCTGCTGGTCGAAGACGAGCGCGACCTCGCGAACGCCATCGCGCGCGGACTGCGACGCGACGGACTCGCCGTCGACGTGGCCTACGACGGCGCGGAGGCCCTGGAAAAGGCAGCCGTCCACCCCTACGAGGTCGTCGTGCTCGACCGCGACCTGCCCGCCGTCCACGGAGACGAGGTGTGCCGCGAACTCGTCGCCGGGGAGAGCGACTGTCGCATCCTCATGCTCACGGCCGCCGCAGCCGTGGATGAACGCATCGAGGGCCTCGACCTGGGCGCCGACGACTACCTCGCGAAGCCGTTCGACTTCGGCGAGCTGCGCGCGCGCCTGCGCGCGCTGGGCCGACGCGCGCGGCCGGCGGCCCAGCCGGTGCTGGAGCGCGGCGGCGTGCTCCTGGACGCGGCCCGGCGCAGCGCCAGCCGCGACGGGCGGGCGCTCGACCTGACGCGCAAGGAGTTCGCCGTGCTGCAGGTCTTGCTCGGGGCCGAGGGCGCAGTGGTCAGCCCCGAGGAGCTGCTCGACCGTGCATGGGACGAGCACACGGACCCGTTCACCAACGTCGTGCGCGTCACGATCATGAAGCTCCGCAAGAGCCTGGGTGAGCCGCCGCTGATCGAGACCGTGCGAGGCGTCGGCTACCGCATTCCGTGATGCGCCGGCTCCCCGGCGCCGCCGGGCGTCTGTCCATCCGGCTGCGGCTCACGCTCTGGTACGGCTCGCTGTTCCTGCTGGCCGGGACGGTACTGCTCGCGCTCAACTTCGCGCTCGTCGCGCGCAACTTTCCCAGCGGCGACGAGGAGATGCGCGAGGCGATCGAGAAGCGCCTGGACTTCGAGGCCGGTGAGCTGCGAGGCGAGTTCACGTTCCTGCTACAGCGCGAGCCGGTACGCAACCGCCCCAACGTCTACCGCGCCCTGCCGGCCTCCTCGCTGTTCGACAGCGTCGCCTTCCAGATCCGTGAGGACACCCTGCGCGCGCTCGTGTGGCAGTCGAGCATCGCGCTGGGGCTCATGGCGATCGTCTCGATCGGCCTCGGCTGGTTCGTGGCCGGACGCATGCTGCGGCCGGTGCACGAGATCGCCGCGACCGCACGCCGCATCACCGACGAGCGCCTCGAGGAGCGCATCGACCTCGACGGGCCGCCCGACGACCTCAAGGACCTCGCCGACCAGTTCGACGCGATGCTGGACCGCCTCCAGACCGCGTTCGAGGCGCAGCGGGAGTTCGTCGCGAACGCATCTCACGAGCTGCGCACGCCCCTCACCATCATCCGCACCGAGATCGACGTCACGCTGGACGACCCGGACGCGGGACGGGAGCAACTCGAAGCTACCGCCGGGGTCGTGCGCCGCGCGATCGAGCGCACCGAGGGACTGATCGACCGCCTGCTCGTGCTCGCCCGCGCCGAGGGGCCGATCCAGCGCGACGAGGCGGCGGACCTCGCGGACGCGGCGCGGCGCGCGCTCGACGCGCGCGCGGCCGACATCGAGCAGCTCGGGCTGGACGTCACGCTTGAGCTCGAGCACGCATCGCTGGCGGGCGACTCGATGCTGCTCGACCGGCTGGTTGGCAACCTCGTCGACAACGCCATCGACCACAACGAGCCCAACGGCTGGATCGAGATCGCGACGGCGTCGGAGGGGGCGACGGTGACGTTGCGCTGCTCCAACGGCGGCCCAGTCATCCCGGGGGAGGAGGCGCCGAGGCTGTTCGAGCGCTTTGCGCGGCTGGACGCCACGCGCACGCGAGGGCGAGGTGGGTACGGGCTCGGCCTCTCGATCGCGCGCGCCATCGTGCGCGCACACCGGGGGACCGCGACGGCACGCGCGCTGCCGGGCGGCGGGCTCGCCGTCGAGGTCTCGCTCCCGCGCGGCGCGCCAGCGTCGGCGCCTTAGCGAGGGCTACGCGCCGAGGAGTTCGCGCAGCCGGAACGCCCCGACACCGGAGAGCGCACCAAGACCAATCGCGACCAGCGCTATCCACGCACCACGATTGACCTCGCTATCGCCGCTCGACGCACCCTCGGTGCCTGCCTGCGTAGCGGTCGCGATGGGTGTGCGAGCCTCGGTCGCCTCGGTCGCCTCGGGGTTGGGTGCGCGCGGAGGCTCGGCCGCCGCCGCATCAGTCGCGGTGGCGGTGGTCTGCTCCACACGATCAGCGGACACTCCGGCGCGGCCGGGGGCGACCTCGATGCTGGCGAGGGCGCCGTTCGACTGGAAACGCCGTCGCAGCGCCTCGCCCGGTCCCGGGGCGACCAGCGGGGGCCCGTACCGGCTCGTGTCATCTCCATATGACACCGCATCGACGAGCGCTCCACCCGCGGTCAGGAGCAGCACGCGGTCCCCGGCGTTCGCGAGGCCGTTGAAGAGTCCGCCGTCGAGCCGTACCGCTACCGCGTCGCCGACCTCAGCCTCGGCCGCCGCGACGACGATCGAGCCTCCGGCGGGCAGCTCGACGTCCGGGAGCGCGTGCATCGCCGCGTTGTCGCGCAACTCGAACCCGCCGACGCGGAGCGGCGTCCTCCCGACGTTCGTCAACTCGACCCACTCGAATCGTGCGTCCGGTCCGGGTTCGATGGGGTCCGGGAGCAGAGCCGTGATGCGCAACGGAATCTCGAACGCCGTCGAGGACGATGAGGCGGCGGCGAGCGCGGGCGTCGAGGGTTCGGGGCTCGGCTCGGGTGTGGCCGAGGTGGCGGCCTGTACGACTCGCGGCACGGATGGGGGCGTTGCCGTCGGCGTGGGTGTCGCGACGCTGCTCGCGAGGGCGGCCTCCCGCGTGGGTGTCGGCGGCGGTGCGGCACTGGCGGTGGGCGTCGGGGTCGGGGTAGGTGTCGCGGTCGGGGAGGGGGCGCCAGTCGGCCGGGGCGCACGCGTGGGCGTGAAGTGCGCGTCGTCGGCAACAAGGACGGCGAGTGCGCCGCTACGTGGACGCAGCATGAGCCGTATCTGCGCACTCCGTGCCGTCGGTGGCGCCTGGACGGGCCCGGTGTTCACGACGACGAGGTCGGTGGCTCCACCGGGGACAGGCACCGAGTCGGCCGTCTCGAGTTGCTGCCCGCTCCCGTCCGTCGACGCGTACCAGGCAACGCGGACGAGCCCGAGCTCGGCCTCGACGCGAGGCTGCAGCCGGGCGCCCGCCTCGTACCACTCGCCGGGTATGACCTGCGCGACCTGGTACAGCCACTTCGTCGAGGTCGTACGCGACACCAGGACGGCCGTCCGCGACCCATCAGCGGCCTGCTCCACACCCGCCTGACCGCCTCGAACGCTCCAGCCCGTGAGGCCGCCAGGGTCGTCGAAGCCGCCGTTGTGCAGCGCGCCCTGCAGCGGCCCAGGCGTCGGCGTGGTCATCTGTCGCACCGTGACCGGGGCGACGGGGGTCGGGGCCGCAGTGGGGGTGACTTCTGGCTCGGCAGTCCGAACGGGCCGCGGGGTCGCAGTAGGCGTTGGCCGCGGGGTCGGGGTCGGCGTCGGTGTGGGGGTCGGCGTCGCCGTAGGGGTCGGCGTCGGAACAGGCGTCGAGGAGTGGATCTCGACAGCGTCGATGTAGATCGACGCTCCGCCAACCACAGCCGACGCGCTCACCACGGCGCGTGCGTGAGCGCTACCCGCCGTGGGCGATACGGGGCCGACCTCGATCTCCCGCCAGCCCGTGCCGGGGCCGGGTGCGGCCGACGCGCTGGCGAGGACCGCCCCGGCGGCGTCCAGCATCTCGATGGCGGCAGCCACGTCCCCGATATCGGGGTCGTCGGCGTGCACCCACAGCCGCATGGAGTGCGAGGCGTCTCCACGCGCCGAGATGGGTTCGTACTGCGATGCGAGCGTCAGAGGGCCCGGCCCCGCCGCCGTCACGCGCGCAATCACGTTCCCAGCCTGGGCCGGGAACCCTTCCACCACACGAAGCGTCGCCGCGTTGGTCGGCGCTGCCCATCCGAACGGCCCGTCCTGGAAGCCTCCGTTCAGGAGGAGGTTCCCTTCCGGCAGCTCCACGGGCGGCGTCGGATCCGGGACCGGGGTGGCGGTTGGCGTGGGCGACGGAGTCACGGTCGGAGTCGGGGTAGGTGTGGCGGTGGCAGTGGCGGTGGCGGTGGGAGTGGGCACGGTCGTCGCGATTGGCGTCGGAGTGGCCGTGGCCGTCGCGGTCGCAGTGGGAGTGGGTGTAGTCGTCGCGGTTGGCGTCGGACCCACGGTGGCCGTCGCGATGGCAGTCGCCGTCGCGGTTGGGGTGGCCGTCGCGGTTGCCGTCGCAGTGGGAGTGGGTGCGGTCGTCGCGGTTGGCGTCGGACCCGTAGTGGCCGTCGCCGTCGGTGTGGCCGTCGCCGTCGGTGTGGCCGTCGCCGTCGGTGTGGCCGTCGCCGTCGGTGTGGCCGTCGCCGTCGGTGTGGCCGTCGCCGTCGGTGTGGCCGTCGCCGTGGCGGTCTCGGTAGGCACCGGCTTTAGGACGGTCACCTTCACCTCGGCGGAGTCGACGTGGAGCGTCGCACCCGCGCTCGCTGCAAGCGCGCTCACAACCACGAGCACATACGCGCTCCCCGCCAGCTCCGGCACGGGTCCCACCGCGACCTCAAGCCAGCCGGTCCCGGATCCCGCCGAGCCGGTACCTCCGCCGACGCGCTCGCCACCCTCATCGAGCACATCGAGAGCAGCAGTCACATCGCTGATGCCGGGATCGTCGGCGTGCACGAAGATCCGCATCGTGAGCGGCGTGGCGTCCTCGGTCGGCGTCCACCAGTACTGCGACTCGAGCGTGATATTCCCGGGCCCGTCGGCGACGAGATGCGCCGCGGCTGCGCCCGCGTGCACGGGTTCGTCGCCGTTCACGGTCAGCGTGGCGTTCGTCGCCCACGGCGACCAACCGAGGTCGCCGTCCTCGAAGCCGCCGTTGGGGAGCAGGTTCGCGGACTGCGCGAACACCGGCGGCGTCGCCGCCATGAGCAGCGCCATGCCGAGCACGGCGCCGGCGCGAGCCGCGCCGCCGTACCCACGTCCGCTCAGGCCCCACCTCAACGTCACGAAGCACTCCGGCTCGGTCACCCGGGAGGGCGCGTAGCGGCAGGCGTGCGGATGCGAGCTGATGACAATGGTGGGGCGCCATCATAGCAACGATTGTTTCGTTTCACGATTATCCGGATTGTGTTCGCTCAGCGCCGGCTGTTCGCGCGCGTTACGATGATCCTGCGAGCGCCACCTCGCCGACGGCCCCTGTAGCTCAGTGGACAGAGCAGCGGACTTCTAATCCGAAGGCCGGAGGTTCGAATCCTCCCAGGGGCACCAACACGCGTGCACCTCCCGCCGCGTCGATCTGGCCCTCTCGGCGCGGTGCCGAGGGCGGCGCCGCAGTGGCCGCCGATGTGCTTGCAAAGCCTGATTGGAAGGAGCATCATCGAAGTGCAGATACGGGGAATGGAGGCTGATCGTGGCATCGATCAGGATGTTCCTCGGGAGCGCACAGCGCGCCTGAACCGGGAGGAGCGGACCCTTGGACAGAGCAGGCCAGGGCTAGCCGGGCGTCACACCTCCAGCGGTGACCGGTGGCGCAGAGCCACCACCCGCCGCCGCCAGCCGGAGTTGACGCGGAGATGGCGTCCGGCGAATCCAGGCAAACAACCCGTGTCGGGCCCCAGTGATGGGGCCCGATGTGTGTCCGTCCCCTCCTGTCACCCGCGAGCCAGGCACCTCCTGCTCAACTCTCCTCGCACCGCGAGGAATCGCGCCAGCGTTCCCAATGGGCATACAATGCCGCCCTACCTGCACCTATCGGACCATCCGTGGGTTCTGGCCGCCGAGGAGTTCGCCTCGTGACCGAATACATCATCCGCAGGCTGCTCTCGGCGATCCCGTCGCTGATCCTGGTCTCCATCATCATCTTCTCGCTCGTCCGCCTCGTCCCCGGCGACGTCGTCATGGCGCGGCTCGCCGAGGGCGGCTACGCCGACGAGGAGCAGCTCGCCGCGATGCGCGCGGAGCTCGGCATCGACCGGCCGTTCGTCACGCAGTACGTCGACTGGGCGAGCAAGGCCATCCAGGGTGACTTCGGCGAGTCTCTGTGGGACGGCAAGCCGGTGCTGCCGACCATCGCAGCGCGCATGCGAGTCTCGATCCAGATCGCCATCATGGCGATCGTCATCTCGATCGGCATCGCGATCCCCATGGGGGTCATATCGGCGGTGAAAGCGGACACGTTACCGGACTACGCCGCGCGCCTCTTCGCGATCATCGGGCTCTCCATGCCCGACTTCTGGTTAGCGACGATGTTGCTGCTAGCGCTGACGTTATGGATCGGCTGGTTACCGGATTTCGGGTACTTCCGGTTAGGGGAGCCCCCCAGCCGCAACCTGCAGGCGCTGATCTTCCCGGCGCTGATCGTCGGCTACCGCCTCTCGGCGACGGCCTCGCGGATGACGCGGTCCTCGATGCTCGAGGTGCTGCGCGAGGACTACGTGCGCACGGCGCGTTCAAAGGGGCTCCATGAGCGCGCGATCGTGGTCCGGCACGCACTCAAGAATGCGCTCATCCCGGTCATCACCATCTTCGGCGGGCTGCTGAGCTTCATGCTCGGAGGCCTGGTGGTCATCGAGACGATCTTCGCGCTACCCGGGATGGGCCGGCTCGCGCTCAACGCGGTGCTGCTGCGCGACTACCCGGTCCTGCAAGGCACGGTCATGGTGATGGCGATCATCTTCGTGACTGCCAACCTGATCGTCGACCTCTCGTACGCGATCATCGACCCACGGATCCGCTACCAGTAGCGCGGCGGAGACAGACGGAGCGTAGTCCATGACCTCTCTCGCAGATTCCGTAACCGTCACGTCGTCGAATGTGGGGGGTCAGCGACACTGGCTGCTGGACGCCTCGATCCGGGTGCTCAAGAAGCCTCTCGGGTTCGTTTCCGCCTTCGTCATCGGAGTGCTCGTGGCGTCTGCCCTAGCCGCCCCTTACGTCGCGCCGTTCGACCCGATCGCGATCTCCATCGAGACGTTCCAGGCTCCGAACTCCACCTACTTCTTCGGCACGGACGACCTCGGTCGTGACATGTTCAGCCGGATCCTGCACGGCTCCCGCATCTCGCTCTACGTCGGCTTCCTCGCCGTGTGCCTGGGCTCCCTGGGCGGGGCGCTGGTCGGCCTGATCAGCGGGTTCGCCGGCGGTTGGATCGACATGGTGATCCAGCGTGTAGTCGACGCCGTATTGGCCTTCCCGGGGATCGTGCTCGCGATGTCCCTCGTGGCGGTGCTGGGCACGAGCACGACGAACGCGTTGCTGGCGATCGCGATTGTGATCATCCCGTTCCAGTCGCGTGTCGTGCGTGGTGCAGTGCTGTCGGTGAAGCAGAACGTGTACGTCGAGGCCGCGGAGGCTGTCGGCGCGTCCCCGCAGCGCATCATGTTCAGGCACGTCCTGCCGAACGTGGTGGCGCCGATCCTGATCCTCATCTCCGCGTCACTCGGCAACGCGATCCTGATCGAGGCCGGGCTGAGCTTCCTCGGACTGTCGACGCAGCCGCCGGAGCCGTCGTGGGGCCTGATGCTGTCCGGTACGGGGCGGCGTTACATGGAGGAGGCGCCGTGGCTGGCGATCTTCCCGGGCCTCGCCATCGCGCTCACGGTGCTGGCGTTCAACCTGCTCGGCGACGTGATCCGCGACGTGCTGGACCCGAGGCTCCGGGGTACCTAGCTAGCTCTGGGCCTCCGGCCGGGGAAACGAGCGGATCGCCGCTCCTATCGCCTCGGCTTCCGGCAGCCCGTCGAGATCCAACCCGGTGCTCACAGCCAGGAGTTCGACG
>MKWU01001465.1_pt1 | contig 40263 bp, 33 predicted proteins | sample 809101 | NCBI WGS metagenome assembly MKWU01 (sample SAMN05860141, study PRJNA318959) | sponge metagenome | host: Aplysina aerophoba | place: Slovenia: Piran, Adriatic Sea, Gulf of Piran | collected 2013-05-07
GTCGCTCAGGGTGGCCGGCGCGATCGTCGTGAAGTCGAGCCGGCTCCAGAGCTCCGCGGCGAGAGCGGGCGGAGCGACGACCCAGCCGATCCGCAGGCCCGCCAGGCCGTAGGCCTTCGACAGCCCGCCCGTGACGAGGGCCCGGTCGTAGCGGCCCCAGGCCGACGCGGTCGGGCGGCCATCGCGCTCGGCGCCGCGGTAGACCTCGTCCGAGAGAACCCACGCGCCGTGCCGCGCCGCCGTGGCGCACACCGCGTCGACCTCGTCCGCGGTCAGGCGCGCGCCGGTCGGGTTGTTCGGATTGCAGAGGACGACGAGCCGCGTCCGCTCGGTAACGAGATCGTCGAGCGCATCGAGCGCGGGCGCCCAGCGGGCGCCTTCGCCGTCACCCTCCAGGCGCAGGGGCCACCGGCGCACCTGCGCGCCGTGGGACGCCGCGAGGAGGTGGGTCTGCAGGTAGTTCGGGTGCAGCACCACGACCTCGTCGCCGGGCTCCACGAGCCGCCAGCAGGCGAGGAAGTTCGCCTCCGAGCTGCCGGCCGTGATCAGCACGTGATCGGCCGACGCGCCGGGGTGGTCCGCCGCGACCAGCTCGCGCAACGCGGCCGAGCCGTTCGTCTGCGGATAGCCGAGCGGCTCGCGGAGCAGGCGGCCGAGATCGTCGGTCGGGAGCAGATCCTCGAGGCGCAGGGGCTCGACACCGCTCTCCGACAGGTTGATCTCGACCTCGTGCTCGTAGAGGGACTGGAGTCGCTCGAGGGCGAAGGGCTCGATGGTCACGCGGCCGATCTTAGCAGTCCGCCCGGGCCTCCGCCGCCGCAGTCCGCGGGCCCTTGCGGGGCGCGTCCGCGCCGCCCCTTCGCAGTGCGGACGGAAGCCCCGCCCGGCCCGCGGCCGGGGCCCGCGCACCCCGCCTCCGGCCTCCCGGGTGAGGTAGGATCGAGAGGTTATGGATGATCACGGGCGCCGCATCTACGACTCGATTCTCGGTCTCCTGTCCGGCCCCGACAACCCCACCCCGCTCGTCCGCCTGAACCGGGTCACGCCGTTCGAGCACACCCGCGTCTACGGCAAGCTGGAGTGGTACAACCCGTTCGGCGCGGTCAAGGATCGCGTGGCCGCCAACCTCGTCGCCGACGGCGAGGCGCGGCAGACGGTGCAGGCGGACCAGAAGCTGGTGGAGCCGACGTCGGGCAACACCGGCATGGCGCTGGCCATGATCGCCAATGCCAAGGGCTACTCGCTGACGACGCCGCTGTCGAGCGAGATCCCGCTCGAGAAGCGCACCATGCTGCGCTTCTTCGGGGCCGACGTGATGGAGCTCGACGACACGCTGTGCCCGGCGCCGGGCGCACCCGAGGGCGCGATCGCGAAGGCGATGGAGATCGCGGATCGCCCCGACTTCCACATGCTGAACCAGTACGCCAACGAGGCCAACCCCGAGGCGCACTACAAGACCACGGGGCCCGAGATCTGGCGCCAGACCGAAGGCAGGGTGACGCACTTCGTCTCGGGGCTCGGCACCTGCGGCACGATCACCGGCACCGGGCGCTTCCTGAAGGAGCAGCGGGCCGGCGTCCAGGTGCTCGGCGTGCACCCGAGCGAGGGCCACGACATCCCAGGCGTCCGCAGCCTGCGCCAGCTCCAGCAGACGAAGCTCTTCTTCCCGGACGAGTACGACGGCCTCGTCGAGGTGAGCAACAAGGAGGCTTTCGACCTCTGCCTGCGCCTGAACCGGGAGGAGAGCATCACGGCCGGGCCGAGCTCCGCGATGGCGCTCGCCGGTGCGTTTCGCCTGGTGCCGGACGAGCCGGGGAACATCGTGGTGGTGATCTTCTGCGACAGCGCGTTCAAGTACGCGTCGTCGGTCGTCAAGCACCTGCCGGGGCTCGCGGCGCAGGAAGCGAAGAAGGCGGCGCCGCGCAACCCGCTGCTCGACACGCTGGTCGAGAACGTCCGCGGCAACCCCGACCTGACCGTCGATGTCGACACGGCGCACGCCGCGCTCCGGAACGGCCGGCCGTTCGTGCTCGATGTCCGCCCCCGCGAGCAGTACCGGGAGGCGCACGTTCCCGGCGCCGTCAACCTGCCTCTCGCGGAACTCGGCAACGGCGACGCCGACCGGTCGGTGCTGCCGGCGGATCGCAACGCCCCGATCCTCAGCGTCTGCCAGCGGGGGAACGCCTCGCTCTCCGGCCTGCTGTACCTGAAGTCGCTCGGCTACCGCAACGTCCGGAGCATCACCGGCGGGACGCTCGCGTGGCGCGAGAAGGGCTTCGCCACGGAATCGGAAGGCGCGTCCGACTGACCGGGCGGCGCGGCGCCGGATCGACGATGATGCTGACTCTCACTGCCGGGGCCGACCGCGGCATCCGCCGGCACGCCCGCGAGACCTACCCCTACGAGTGCTGCGGTGCGCTCATCGGCGCTGCCGGACGGGTGGTCGAGGCGCTCGCGCTGCCGAACGCGGCGGAAGAGCAGGCGCGGCGGCGCTTCCGCATTCGGCCCGTCGACTACCTGGCGGCCGAGCGCCGGGCGAGCGAGATCGGGGCCGGCCTGCTCGGCTTCTACCACTCCCACCCGGACCACCCGGCGCGGCCGTCGCGCTACGACCTCGAGCACGCATGGCCGGGGTTCGCGTACGTGATCGTCGCCGTCGACGGGGGCGAGCCGGCGGCGCTGACCGCCTGGCGACTGCGGGAGGATCGGTCGGCGTTCGATGAGGAGACGGTCGCGGTCGCTCCGGACGGCGGCAACGAGGACCAGACAGGCGAGACACCATGCCCACCAGGATTCTGATACCGACGCCTCTGCGCGGCTACGCGGACCAGCAGGAAGTGGTCGAGGCCGAAGGGGCCACGGTCGGCGAGCTGCTGGCGAACATGACGGCCGAGTACGGCGGCCTGCGCAAGCACCTCTACAACGAGGACGGCAAGCTGCGCAGCTTCGTCGCCATCTACTTGAACGACGACGACATCCGCTTCCTCGAGAAGGAGGCCACGCCGGTCGGGGAGGGCGACACCGTCAGCATCATCCCGTCGGTCGCCGGCGGGGCCGGGAGGCGGGCATGACCGTCGCCGCGTTCCACCAGCGACCGACCCTGAGCAACCAGGAGGTCGCCCGCTACAGCCGCCACCTGATCATGCCCGAGGTGGGCATGGACGGGCAGCTCAAGCTGAAGGCGGCGAGTGTGCTCTGCATCGGGGCGGGCGGGGCCGGCTCGCCCGGGGCGGAGGGACTCGCCCCGGGGGGGGGGCGGGCGGCTCAAGCTGAAGGCGGCGGGTGTGCTCTGCATCGGGGCGGGCGGGCTCGGCTCGCCGGTGGCGATGTACCTCGCCGCGGCGGGCGTCGGCCGGATCGGCCTCGTCGACTTCGACGTGGTCGACTACAGCAACCTGCAGCGACAGATCATCCACGGCACGCCCGACGTCGGCCGCCGGAAGCTCGACTCGGCCCGCGACTCGCTCAACGCCCTCAATCCCGAGGTGGAGATCGAGACCCACGAAGTGGCGCTCTCGTCGGCCAACGCGCTCGACCTGCTCGGGGGCTACGACGTCATCGTCGACGGCACCGACAATTTCCCGACCCGCTATCTCGTCAACGACGCCTGCGTGCTCCTGGGCAAGCCGAACGCCTACGGCAGCATCTTCCGCTTCGAGGGCCAGGCGTCGGTCTTCGCGGCCAAGGACGGGCCGTGCTACCGCTGCCTCTATCCGGAGCCGCCGCCGCCCGGCCTCGTGCCGAGCTGCGCCGAGGGCGGGGTGCTGGGAATCCTCCCGGGCGTCATCGGCACGATTCAGGCCACCGAGGCCGTCAAGCTGATCATCGGCAACGGCGAGCCGCTCATCGGCCGCTTCCTGGTCTACGACGCGCTCCGCATGCGCTTTCGCGAGCTGAAGCTCCGCCGGGACCCCGACTGCCCCGTCTGCGGCGACCACCCGACCGTTACGGAGCTCATCGACTACGAGCAGTTCTGCGGCGTCGCCCCGGCGGCCCCGGCGGGGGCCGAGACGCAGACCGACGGCGACGGCGCCGACAACGCGGGCGACGAGGCGACGGTCGAGCAGCTCAAGGCGCGTATCGACCGCGCCGACGGCGTCTTCGTCCTCGACGTCCGCGAGCCGCAGGAGTTCCAGATCTGCCGCATCCCGGGCTCGACCCTGATCCCGCTCGGCGACCTGCCGAAGCGCCTCGGCGAGCTCGAGGGCCGCGGCGAGATGATCGTCCACTGCAAGTCGGGCGTCCGCAGCGCGAAGGCGGTGAAGCTGCTGCGCGAGGCCGGCTTCACCCGGGCGCAGAACCTGCGCGGCGGCATCCTGCGCTGGATCGACGCCGTCGACCCGTCGCTGCCGAAGTACTGAGGGCCCGATGCCGCCGCCGACACCCGAGCCGTCCCCTTCCCGCCGCCGCCCGTCCCGGCGGTACGAGTCGATGCGGCCGGGGTGGGTTCCGGCGCTGATCGGCGTGCTCTTGCTCGGGGCCGGAATCGCCGGCGCGCGCTCGGCCGGGCAGGAGCGGGTCGTGGTGTCGGTGCTCGCGGAGCGCTTCTCGTTCACGCCCTCCGAGATTCGGGTCCCCGTCGGGGTGACGCTTGAGCTTCGCGTGCGGAGCGACGACACCATGCACGGCTTCCGCATCGCCGGCCACGGCGTGAACGTGGCGGTTCCGAAGCGCCGGCAGGGGGAGGCGGTCGTGGAGTTCGACGCCCGAACGGCCGGACGGTACCGCTTCGAGTGCTCCCGTCTGTGCGGCGCGGGTCACCAGTTCATGCACGGCGAGATCGTCGTCGATCCGGACGCGAACGACTGACGCCGCCCGCTCTCCGCCAACGCGGCTCCCGCTACCGCCGACCCGCCGGAAGCCGCCAACGCCAACGCCGACGTCGCGGCGACGACGCGCACCGTCCGGTTGGCGCCTGCGGCAGGCCGCGCTAGAATGACGGGGAAGTCTCTCTGTCGCGGCGGGGCAGATGCTGCGATTCTCGAAGAAAGCGGACTACGCGCTCATCGCGCTCAAGGATCTGGCGTCGCGTCCGGGTCGCCCGTCGAGCGCGCGGGAGATCGCCGGCCGCTACGACATTCCCGTCGAGTTGATGGCGAAAGTGCTGCAGCGTCTCGCGCGCATGGAGGTGGTCGCCTCCCACCAGGGGACGCGCGGCGGCTACCATCTCGCGCGGGACGCGGCGCGGATCTCCGTTGCCGAGGTCATCCAGGCTATCGACGGCCCGGTCCTGGTGACCGCCTGCTCGGACGAGGACGAAACCTGCGATCAGTACGCCAAGTGCAGCGTGCGCGATCCGCTGTGGCGTCTGAAGGACCGCATCGTGCAGTCGCTCGCCGCCTTCACGATCGACGAGCTCGCGAGCGACGACGCGCCGGATCCCCTGCCGGTCACGGTCATCCGGCGGCCCGCCGACGCGGCGTTCCCGGCCCCGTCCCCGGCCGACCGGTAAACGTCGGTTCCACCGCACCCCGCCCCCGCGACGCGGAGGTCAGATGCTCTCGCTGCCGATCTACATGGATCACCACGCGACCACGCCGGTCGACCCGCGGGTGGTCGAGGCGATGGTGCCCTGCTTCACGGAGACCTTCGGGAACCCGTCCAGCCGGCAGCACACGTTCGGGTGGGCGGCGCGCGACGCGGTGTCGGCCGCGCGACGGCAGGTGGCGGACCTCATCGGTGCCGACCCCCGGGAGATCCACTTCACGAGCGGCGCCACCGAGTCCGACAATCTCGCCGTCCGCGGAGTCGCCACCGCGGAACCGCGGCGCCCGCTCCACGTCGTCACGATGACGACGGAGCACCACGCCGTGCTCGATCCCTGCCGCCGGCTCGAGCGCGAGGGAGTCGAGGTCAGCTACGTGGAGCCGCGGCGCGACGGGATCTGCGACGTCGCGGACATCGAGCGCGCGCTGCGGCCCGAGACGCGGCTCGTGTCGGTGATGACGGCCAACAACGAGATCGGCGTCCTGCAGCCGATTGCGGAGATCGCCGCGCTGACGCGCCCGCGCGGCGTACTGCTGCACACCGATGCGGCGCAGGCGGTCGGCAAGGTGCCGATCGATGTCGGGGCGCTCGGCGTCGACCTGCTGTCGCTGACGGCCCACAAGATGTGCGGGCCGAAGGGCATCGGGGCGCTCTACGTGCGCCGCTGCCGGCCGCGGCTGGCCATCGCGCCGCTCTTCGACGGCGGAGGGCAAGAGCAGGGCCTGCGCTCCGGCACCCTGAACGTGCCGGGCATCGTCGGCCTCGGCGCCGCGGCCGCGATATGCCGCGACGATCTCGCGCGCGAGGCCCGGCGCGTGGGGGCGCTGCGGAACCGGCTGCTCGGCGGACTCCGGGCGCGGCTCGCCGGCGCGACGGGCGACGGCTCCCCAGCGGGCGGCGGCGCCGCCGCCGGGCGCGGCTGGACGGCGTGACGGTCAACGGCTCGCAGGCGGCGCGGCTGCCGCACAATCTGAACGTGAGCTTCGACGGGCTCGAGGGCGAGTCGCTGCTCGTCGGCCTCGACGATGTCGCCGTCTCGTCGGGAGCGGCATGCACGTCGGTGAACCCGGAGCCGTCGCACGTCCTGCGCGCCATCGGCGTCCCCGATCGGCTGGCCCGCGCGTCGCTGCGCTTCGGGCTCGGCCGGACGACGACGGAGGCGGAGGTGGACTACGTCATCGAGAAGGTCAGCAGCCTCGTGACGCGGCTGCGCGAGCTCTCCCCCGCCGCCGGGGCGCGCTGACGGCCCGGGAGCGTACGGAATCGGATAGACTGGGCCTGCTCAGCGATGATCGAAGTAACGGACGCGGCGGCGAAGCGGATTCGAGATGCGATGGCAAGCGAGGCGCAGGCGGGCGGAGGTCTTCGTGTCGGCGTGAAGGCGGGCGGCTGCTCCGGCCTCAGCTACGTCTTCCAGTGGGAGACGGCGGCCCGCCCCGGCGACGAGGTGTTCGACGCCGGGCACGACATGAAGATATTCGTGGACCCGAAGAGCTACCGGTACCTGCGCGGCACGGTGCTCGATTGCGACCCCAACATGCTCGGCCAGTCGCTGATCTTCCGCAACCCCAACGCCAAGAGCGCGTGCGGCTGCGGCTTGTCGTTCGAAATCTAGAAGCGCGCGGCGCAGTATCGTAACCGCGCGAATTCTGCGGCACACGCTCCTGGGGCGGTGAGGGCCGGGGCCAGGCGCGGAGCCGTCAGGCGACGAATGGTGGGCTAGCCGCGGCGGCGCGTCCCGGCGACCGCTTCACGGTCGGTGCTGCCCGGTATGCCCCAGACTCCTCCCAGCACGTCGGACAGCTCGCGACGACCGCTCGTGGTCGTCTCCAACCGCGAGCCCTACCAGCATTCGCACGCGCCGGACGGCCGCATCACCTGGGCGCCGACGACCGGCGGGGTGGCGGTGGCCCTCGACGCGCTCATGCGGGAGCGGGGCGGCGTCTGGATCGCCCATGGATCGGGCGATGCGGATCGGGACGTCGTCGACGCCGGGGACTGCGTGGCGGTGCCGCCCGACGGTCCGGGCTACACGCTCCGCCGCCTCTGGCTGTCGCCCGAAGAGGCAGCGCAGTACTACGAGGGATTCGCGAACGAGGGGCTCTGGCCACTGTGCCACGAGGCGCACGTCCGGCCCATCTTCCGCGCGCTCGACTGGGACACCTACCAGACCGTCAACCGCCGCTTCGCCGAGGTCATCGAGTCGGAGCTGCCGGACCGCTCGGCGCCGGTGTTCATCCAGGACTACCACCTGGCGCTGGTCGCAGCGAAGCTGCGCCTGCGCGAGCCGGGGGTCAAGACGGCGCTCTTCTGGCACATCCCCTGGCCGAGCCCCGACCGGCTGCGCATCTGTCCCTGGCGGCGGGACCTGATCGCGGGGCTGCTGGGGAACGACCTGATCGCGTTCCAGATCGACCGCGACCGTCGCAACTTCCTCGCCGCCGCGCGCGAGGCCCTCGGCCTCGAGGTGACGCGCAACACGGTGCGCATGGGGAACCGGATCATCGCCGTGAAGGCGGTCCCCATCGGGGTCGACTACGACCGCATCCAGCAGATCGCCCGCGACCCGGCGGGCGAGACGGAGATGGCGCGGCTCCGGCAGGAGCTCGGCCTCGACACTCCGATCGTCGGGGTGGGCGTCGACCGGCTCGACTACACCAAGGGCGTGCTCGAACGGCTCGACGCCCTCGAGCTGCTGCTCGAGCGGCGCCCCGATCTGCGGGACCGGATGACGTTCGTCCAGATCGGCGTCCCGTCCCGGTCGACCCTGCCGAGCTACGTCGACGTGGTCGAGGCCATCGACCGCAAGGTGGCGGACATCAACGCGCGCCGCGGCTCGGGCCGCGGCACGATCCGCTACCGGAAGTCGGCCCTCCGCATCCGGCGGCTCGTCGCCCTCTACCGGCTGGCCAACTTCTGCGTCGTCAGCTCGCTTCACGACGGCATGAACCTGGTGGCGAAGGAGTTCGTCGCGGCGCGGGAGGACGAGGGCGGCGTGCTGGTGCTGAGCGAGATGGCGGGTGCGGCGCAGCAGCTCCACGACGCGCTGCTCATCAACCCGTACGACGTGGAGGGCTTCGCCTCGGCCATCGAGCAGGCGATCGACATGCCGGAGGACGAGCGGCGCCGGCGGATGCACGCGATGCGCCGCGTCGTCGCCGGCCGCAACGTCTTCGGGTGGGCTTCCGACATCCTCGAGGGGCTCGCACGCCTCAACCCGCGGTCGCTGCCGCCCGTGCCGGGCCGGGCGCCGGGCGGCTTCGAGCGGAAGAGCGTGACCCGGGCCCGGATGCCGCGCGAGGTCAAACCGTCCTGACGGCGGCGGGGTCCGGCCACCGTGCTAGACTGCCGGCATGGCGGCCCGCAGCGTGAGCCGACTGTTGTCGCACAGCATGCGCGCGTACTACCTGCCGCTCGCGGCGGGCGTGCTGCTGGCCTCCAGCGCGTTCATGCCGTGGACCCTCATCGGCAACCAGGGGCTGGGAGGCGTGCCCGACGTGCCCGGCCTGTGGGTGCTGGGGCTCGGCGTGCTTGCGGTGGTGCTGGCCGGTCTGAGCGTGCTGACGCGCAAGAACTCCCGGCATCCCCTGCTGCTCGTGGGGCTGGCCGCCTTTGCCATCGTGCTGGTCACCGAGCGCCTCACGGAGCGGTCGGTGTCCGATCAGATCTGGGCCCGGTCGCAGGCCCGCGCCATCGTGGCGGGCCGGACGGGATCGGTTCCGCGCCCCGACGCGACCATGGCCCCGGGGGCGTACCTGGGACTGAGCGCGGCCTCGGTCATCGCCCTATTCGGAATGACGATCGTCATCAAGCGGGTCGCCAGACCCTACGCCGAACCGGACGACGACGACGCCTGACACGGCGGCCGGCCCCGGCGCCACACCCCGATGCGCATCACCGTTGCCCACAGTCCCGATTCGGACGACGCCTTCATGTTCTACGGCTTCGCCTGTGGCGCAGTCGCGGCCGAAGGATTCGAGATCGACCAGGTGCTGGCCGACATCGAGAGCCTGAACCGGGCCGCGTTCGAAGGCACCTACGAGGTGACGGCGGTGTCGTTCCATGCCTACGCGCACTTGTTCGACCGCTACGCGCTGCTGCCCCACGGGGCCAGCATGGGCGACCGCTACGGGCCGATTGTCGTTGCCCGGCCTGACGGACCGCCGTCCCTGGACGGTGCCACGGTGGCGATTCCGGGCGAGCTGACGACCGCGCACCTCGCACTCCAGCTCTTCCACCCCGGCGTCGCCTGCCGGGTGATGCCGTTCGATGCCATACAGCCCGCCGTGGTGGACGGCTCGGTCGAAGCGGGGGTGCTCATCCACGAAGGGCAGTTGACGTACCGCGACGACGGACTGCGCTGCATCGCGGACCTGGGCGTCTGGTGGGCGGACCGGACCGGCGGCCTGCCGCTGCCCCTCGGCTGCAACGTCATCCGGCGCGACCTCGGTCCGGGTACGATGCGCGCGGTGTCGCGGCTGCTGCGGGCGAGCATCGCGCACGCGCTCGACCACCGGACCGAGGCCATCGCCTACGCCCTCGACTTCGGGCGGGGGCTCGACCCCGAGCGGACCGACCGCTTCGTCGGCATGTACGTGAACGACCTCACGCTGGACTACGGTGATCGCGGCCGCGCCGCGGTGGAGAGGCTGTTCGCCGACGCCCACGACCGGCAACTGATACCCCGCGCCGTCCCGGTCGAGTTCGTCGACCAGGAGTCTGCGTCGTAGAACGGCGCGGACTCCTGTAGGATCGGCCGGGCGTCTGGCGGAACGGTCAGGCGACGATGGTGGGCCAGGAGTAACCGATGTACGCACGGCTGCGAGCGGGCGGGCTTGGCGACATCGCGGCCAAGCTCGACGAAGGCGCTCGCCTGGACCTCGACGACGGGATCCGCCTCTTCGAGGCCCCGGACCTGCTCGCCGTCGGCTGGCTGGCGAACCGCGAGCGCGAGAAGCGGCACCGCGACGACACCTTCTTCAACCACAATGTTCGGCTGGAGGCCACGAACGTCTGCGTCGCGAGCTGCCTGTTCTGCGCCTTCGCGCGCCTCAAGCCGGGCGACGACGGCGCCTACACGATGAGCCTCGAGCAGGCCTGGAGCAAGCTCCGCGACCGCGCCGGGCAGTCGCTGACCGAAGTGCACGTGGTCAACGGGCTGCACCCGGACCTGCCGTGGGACTACTACCTGGAGCTGCTACGCGGCTTCAAGCGGATCCGGCCGGACATCCACCTGAAGTGCTTCACGGCGGTCGAGATCGCGTTCTTCTCCGAGCTCTACGGCATGACCGACGAGCAGGTGCTCCGCGATCTCATGGGCGCGGGCCTCGACTCGCTGCCCGGCGGCGGCGCCGAGGTGTTCGCTGAGCGCGTCCGGCGCAAGATCTGCCACGACAAGGCGGACGCCGACCGCTACCTGGCGATCCACCGGCTGGCGCACCGGCTCGGCATGCCGTCGAACGTCACCATGCTCTACGGCCACATCGAGACCCGCGAGGAACGGGTCGACCACATGCTGCGCGCCCGGGCGCTGCAGGACGAGACGGAGGGCTTCCAGGCGTTCATCCCGCTCGCCTTCCATCCCGACAACAACCGGATGGAGAAACTGCCGCCGCCCACCGCGGCCGACACCCTGCGCGTGCACGCCGTCGCCCGCCTCATGCTCGACAACGTGCCGCACATCAAGGCCTTCTGGATCGCGACCGGCGTGGAGGTGGCGCAGACCGCCCTCTGGTTCGGCGTGGACGATCTCGACGGGACGGTGCAGGAGGAGCGCATCTACCACATGGCGGGCGCGCCGACCCCCGAGGCGATGACGCCGGACGAAATCGCCCGCCTGATCCGGAGCGCGGGCCGCGAGCCGATCCAGCGCGACACGTTCTACAACGTCGTCTCGCGCCCCGCCTGAGCGTCCCCCGCGGGCGTACGCCGCGAGCCAACCCCCCCCGCCGGCCGGGGGGCGCGGCCCGGGAGCCGATCGAGCGCGACACGTTCTACAACGTCGTCTCGCGCCCCGCCTGAGCGTGGACCGGGGGCGGAGAATCCACTAGACTCACGGGTTGCACCGCCTCCGTGACCGGCGTGACCGGGAGGTTCCACGGCGCAGGGCTCCTGCGCCCCGGGCCGTCCGGCGTCACGATCCCGGCGGTTGCGGCAACGTCACACTCTTGCATGGAGAACCCGACCGATGGCCCATGAGCTGCCCCCACTGCCCTACGACTTCAACGCGCTGGAGCCGCACATCGACGAGCAGACGATGCGGATCCACCACGGCAAGCACCACGCGACCTACGTGTCGAAGCTGAACGGGGCGCTGGAGAAGCACCCCGAGCTGGCGGGCAAGGGCGTGGACGAGCTGATCGGCGACCTCGACAGCGTGCCGGCGGACATCCGCACCGCGGTCCGCAACAACGGCGGCGGGCACTCCAACCACAGCCTGTTCTGGCAGGTGATGAGCCCGACCGGCGGCGGGCAGCCGACCGGCGCGGTGGCGGCGGCCATCGACGCGTCGTTCGGGTCGTACGACGCGCTCAAGGCCGAGATCTCGGCCGCGGGCGCGGCCCGGTTCGGGAGCGGCTGGGCGTGGGTCATCAACGACGGCGGCACCCTGCGCGTCGTGAGCACCCCCAACCAGGACAGCCCGCTCATGGAGGGCAGAACGCCGATCCTGGGCGTCGACGTGTGGGAGCACGCCTACTACCTGCTGTACCAGAACCGGCGCCCGGACTACATCGCCGCCTGGTTCAACACGATCAACTGGGCCGAGGTGAACCGGCGACTCGGGTAGCCCGCCATGCGTCGCCTGACGGCTCCGCCCGGCGCCCAACCAACCCTGCAGGAGTCCGCGCCGTTCTGCGGCGCAGCCTCCTAGGAGGCTGCCGGCTCTGTACGCCGCATGTCTTCCGTTCTCTTCCTGTTCCTGACGCATCTCGGGATCGGCATCGCGGCCTCCCTGCTCCTCGTGGGGCAGGCCGCGGGCGTGAAGTTCTTCCGGTTCAACGCCGGTCTCGCGGCGATCCTGCTGCTGATCGCGCTCGCGTTCCGGCCCGAGATTCCCGCCCCGACGACGGCCGACCGCGTGGCGCTGGCCGCGCTGGTCGCGGTCAGCGGGGCGCTGCTCGTCTACTGGGCCACGATCGGGCGGATCCTGGCCAGGCTGCGTCCCGTCTGGATCGCGATCGCCGTCGGCGGCGGCGCGATCGCGCTCGTCGCCCAGGCCGCCTCCTGGACGGCGGCCGAGATGGGACCGGCCGCGGGCAGCCTCACGATCGCCAGCTTCTTCTCCTCGGCGGCCCTGTTGGGCGGCGCGTGCACCGCGATGATCCTGGGCCACTGGTACCTCGTGCTGCCGTCGATGGAGATCTCGCTGCTCCAGCGGGTGGTGAAGTTCCACATCGGATCGGCGGTGGTGCGGATCGTAGTCGTCGGCGCCGTCCTGGCCGCGGCCCTCGCGAACTGGCAGTCGCCGAGCGGCGCGGGCTTCGACCGCTACCTCGTCTCGATCGAGGCCGTCTTCCTCTGGCAGCGCGTCCTGTTCGGGCTCGCCGGCCCGATCGTCCTCGCCTGGCTGACGTGGGAAACGGCCAAGATCCAGTCGACGCAGTCGGCGACCGGCATCCTCTACGTCGACTTCTTCACCGTCATCGTGGGCGAGGTGCTGGCGAAGTACCTCCTGGTGCTGCAGCGGGTGCCCCTGTGAGGCTGACCCTCGTCTGCCCCGACTGCGGCAGCCGGCTCCCGGTCGCGGCCGCCGACGCCCCGGACGCCGTCGCCTGCGGCCGGTGTCGCCGGACGATGACGCTGTCGGTGAGCGAGAAGGTCCGCGCGGACACCGAGGTGGACCGCTGCCCGGTCTGCGAGGGCGGGGACTTCTACGTGCGGAAGGACTTCAACCCGCAGGTCGGGCTGACGGTCATCATCGTCGGGGCCCTCGTGAGCGCCGGGTTCTACTGGTACGGGATGGACCTCGTCGCCTACGGGGTGCTGGGCGCGGCGGCGCTACTCGACCTCGTCGTCTACGGCCGCCTGAAGGACCTCTCGGTCTGCTACCGCTGCCACGCGGAGTTCCGCGGGGCGTACCGCCGCACCGCGCCGTTCTTCGACCTGCACACGGCGGACGAGCTGGAGCTGGAGTGGGCCCGCCGGCTCGGAAAGAGCTAGTCCCGTTCGCAGCCGTCAGGCCGGCGCACCGGGACCGAAGAGGGCGACCTCGACCGGCTCGCCCTCCTCGATCACGTCGGTCCGCAGCGGGATCTCCACGTAGCCGTCCGCCTGCGACATGCTGGTGATGTCCCCGGACGCCTTGAACGCGCCGACCGCCGTGCCGTCCACGATCCGCACGGTGTAGAACTGGTGCCGGCCGGGCGCCGAGACGAAGCGGTGCGCCGCGGGCACCGTGACCGTCCGCATGCGGTGCGGCGGGAGGCGCGCCACCAGCCGCAGGAACGGCACCAGGAGCAGGTAGGCGTTCGACAGGCACGACGTCGGGTAGCCGGGCATCCCCAGCACCGGCGTCTCGCCGATGTGTCCGAATGCGGTCGGCTTGCCCGGCTTGACCGCGATGCCGTGGAAGGCGACCGCGCCCTTCCGGCGCATGACGTCCAGCGTCAGGTCGCGCTCGCCGACGGAGCTCCCGCCCGAAAAGACCAGAATGTCCGTACCGCGGGCGATGATGTCGTCGACGGCGGCCCCGAGCGCCGGCAGCGAGTCGGCCGTGATCGGGTACGGCACCGGCACGCCCCCGTGCTCCGCGACCACCGCGCCGAGCGTGAAGCGGTTGATGTCGTAGATCTGCCCCGCTGCTAGCGGCTGCCCCGGCTCGACGATCTCGTTGCCGGTCGACACGAGCCCGACCCGCGGCCGGTCGTAGACGGTGACGTCCGCGATGCCGAGCGCGGCGATCGACCCCACCCGGCTCGGCGTCAGCAGGTCTCCGGCGTGCAGCAGGGACTGGCCGGCGGCGATGTCGGCCGCCCGCCGGCCGACGTGCTGCCGTGGGTGGACGGGCGCGAACACCCGCACCTCCGCTCCGTCGCGCGCGGTCTCCTCGACCATGACGACGGCGTCGGCCCCGTCGGGCAGCGGGGCGCCCGTCGCGATCTGGATGCACTCGCCCGCACCGAGGCGGCGCGCCGCCACCATCCCGGTGTGGACCGATTCGATGCAACGGAGACGGGCCGGCTCCTGCCGGCCGGCGCCGAACGTGTCGGACGCCACGACCGCGTAGCCGTCCATCGCCGCGCGGTCGAACGGCGGCACGTCGCGCTCGGCCACGATATCGGCGGCCAGCACCCGGCCGGCAGCATCGGGCAGCCCCACCTGCACGGTGCGTTCGAGCGGCCGCGCCGCCTCGCCGACGATGCGAAGCGCGTCCTCGAACGGAATCGTCTGCCGAATGGGGCGCATCCCCGAGCCGGCCGACCTGTCGGTCATCGCCGTGCCTCCCGGACGAGGTGACCGAGCTCGGGGAGGATCAGCCGCGTCATGGCCAGGCGCACGGCGTTCTCGGAGCCAGGCAGGCTGATGACGATGGTGCCCCCGGCGAGCCCGGCGCAGGCGCGGCTGAGCATCGCGGCCGGTCCGATCTCCTCGAAGCTCAGGGCGCGGAACAGCTCGCCGAAGCCGTCGATGCGCTTGTCGAGGAGTCCCGCGATCACCTCGTAGGTGCCGTCCCGCCGGGTGATTCCGGTGCCGCCGGTCGTGATGACGACGTCGGTGTCCGACGCCCCAATCGCGCGCTCCACGGCTCCGCGCACCCGGTCCGCGTCGTCGGGCACGATCGTCCTGCCCGCCACGTCGTGGCCCTCCCCCGCGAGGAGCTCCACGATGGCCCGGCCGCTGCGGTCGGTCTCCTCGGTGCGCGTATCGCTGACGGTCACCACGACGCAGCGCGTGCTCGCAGGCGCGTCGGCGCGGTGGGCGACGTGGCTCACGCGGGCATTATAGCGACGGCCTGCGGGGCCGCAGGCAGGGCGTGCGACGCTCGGGTATACTGGAGTGCTCCCGTCCTCACGGAACGCGCCCTTAGCTCAGCTGGATAGAGCGTCTGGCTACGAACCAGGAGGCCGCAGGTTCGAATCCTGCAGGGCGCGCCATTCCTGCCCGAGGGGCAACGAGGCAAAGAAAAAGGGCCCCGATCCCGCGGACCGGAGCCCTTCGTGTCCGTGTCGGTGGCGTTGGGTTGCCCCCGCTGTCGGGGTCCCCCGTCGTTACGCCACAGCGTTACGCTGGAGGCCCCTACGAGGACGCCACCTCCCTCGGACAGGTACTGGAATCGTCCACTGGATCACCTCCTTGCTTGGGCGTGCCCCACACGGCGGGCCCCAACCCGCCCGGCCCGTCCGGCGCCCAGAATCGGACGAGGCCGCCGCGCCCGGTCGCGGAATGTCCGTTCCTCAAGTGTGCCACAAAACGCCGCGCCGTGCAGCCCCGGCCTGCCGGTGCCCGACGAGCGCTCAGCGGCCGCGGAGCGGGAAGTCGAGGTGCACGCGCGCCAGCACCCGGAACGAGTAGTTGTAGTCCCTCTCGATGCGGTGCGCCCGGGCCGATCCCTCGAGGGACACGCCCTCGGCCTCGTAGAAGACCCTCGCCAGGCCGACCTCGCCGTAGTGACGGGTCGGCCGGAAGACGGAGCCGTCCGGGAAGCGCGAGCCGTAGTTGAGGTCGCCCTCGTCCTTCAGCCAGAGGCAGCCGCTCCAGAAGATGAAGTGCCCCCGCCAGCCGTGCTTCTCCGCCGCCGCCCGCACGAAGAGCCCGTGGCCGTGCGAGCCGGCCTCCGGGTCGGCGCGGTCCGGGACGTGCTTCGACCACATCAGGTAGGCCTCGACGTACGAGGCGTCGAAGAAGCCGATGGGCGGCTCGACCACCAGACCGGGGCCGCCCGCGAAGCTGTCGGCGACCGGGCCGGGGTCGAAGAGCTGCCCGCCCTCGTGCACATGGTGCAACTGGTAGCCGACGGCCATCGGGAACGGCGTGTCGAGCGGCAGCCGCCCGCGCAGGCCGGCGTCGAAGCGCTCCCGGTGCTCGGCGGTGTTGAGTCGCTGCCAGTTGATCCAGGCGTCCTGCTCGATGCGCGCTGCGTCGAGCCGCCATTGGAGCCCGCCCTCGTGCGGACGGGTGTAGGCGAGCGTCTCCACCTGGAGCGGCGGGATGAGCCCGTGCGGACCGCCGAGATCCGGGCCGAAGACGCCCTCGTCCGGACCGGTGTCGAGCGTGCCGAAGATGAACCGCGACGGCCCGCTGTCGACGGTCAGGCTGAAGACCGGCCGCCACTGCTCGGCGAACCTTGCGGACCCGATGCGATGATTGAGGAAGACGCCGCCCCGGAAGACGGCTCTGTCCCCGAGCGCGACGTCGACCGCGAAGGTCCCCGCGGTTCCCAGCAGCGTCTCGCCGTCCCGGAAGCGGTTGTGGAACTCGGTGTTGTCGCCGTAGATCGTGACGTCCGTGTGGAAGGTCACCCGCTCCTGCGCCGCGGCCGGCGCGCAGGCGCCAGCGTATGCGAGGATCGCACACGCCAGCCATGCGCTGCTGCACGGCCGGCGGCGGGGCGGCGTGCGCACCGCGGTCACGCGACCCGACCCCGGCGCGAACCGCGGGCGGCGGTGCTTCGTCTACCGTGCACAGGGACCGGCGCGGCGAGGCGCGACCGGTGCGATCCGGGGAGGAACTCATGCATGCTCGTGCGCGCGTCGTCGTCGCAGCCGCGGCGCTCCTGTGTCTCGGCGGTCTGCCGGTTGCGCAGGACGCCCCGCAACCATGGATTCATGTCGAGGTCGTCGGCGGCGACGAGGAAGGCAACGTCAGCGTCAATCTCCCGCTCGCGGCCGCCGAGGTGCTGGCTTCGATGATCCCTCCGGAGCGGATCGGCGGCGGTGAGATCCAGCTCACGGACACCGGAGTGTCGGTCAGCATCCCCGCCGTGCGCAAGATGTGGAGCCAGCTCATGGACGCGGGTGACGCCGAGTTCATCACGATAGAGCACGAAGACGACACCGTGCGCGTTGCGCGGTCCGGGGACGAGATCGAGGTCCGGATGGCGCGCGGCGGCGAGGCCGAGACGGCCGAGATGCGGCTGCCGGTGGCGGTGGTCGACGCCCTGCTCTCCGGCGACGGGGACAGCCTGAACCTGCGCGCCGCCCTCGACCGGCTGAGCGAGCTGCGCGGCGACATCGTGCGGGTGCGCGAGGACGACCGGCGGATTCGTGTCTGGATCGACGAGGTCCCGCAGCCGTGAGATCGCCGTCGGGCTGACGGGAGCGGGCGAAGCGGCGTAAACTGGAGGACGCCCGGTTGCGGAGAGGTACCGAAGTGGTCGTAACGGGGGCGCCTCGAAAGCGTCTTGTCGGGAAACCGGCACGTGGGTTCGAATCCCACCCTCTCCGCCACTCATTCCTTGTAAGTCATTCTGATTAAAGGGGTTGGTCGTTAGTAGGGGGCGCCAACCCCGCATTCGACCCCCCATTGACGCGTGCGGTGTCGCCGGTTGTCCAGGGCCGTCCGCGGACGAAAGCGGACTCTCGACCGTGACGCGATCGGGCGCCGGAGACGGGCCGCGCGGCCACGGTCGGCGCCGGCCGGTTGCGGTCGGTTCTCCTCTCGGGTGCAGTTTGGACGCACGGGCGATCGGTCCGACACTCGCAGCGAAACGGCACCCGGCGCGTCCGGAGAACGCTCGGCGAGAACCGCGCTGAGCGGCTCGACCTGCGGGGTCGTGGCCGCCATGAACCGGCCACTGGCGACAGAGCTGACGGTGCCGCCGCCCCGGGGGTGCGAGCCCGAAGTCGCTCGGCGCACCCGACCACCGCTGGAAGGCTCTCGCTGCGGGCGGCCAGGGCGCGACACTGGCGCGCGAGACGGTGGCCGCCCAGGCATTCGGCGCGGCCGGCTGCCCGCCCGAGACCCTCTCGGCCCGGGCCGCATCCACAGTGACAGCCGCGGCCGTCCGTCCGGCTCCGCTGGACCCAAGCTATTCTGGATGGGTTCAACCGGTTCCGGCGGCAGATACCGGTGGAGGCGGAACCCGGCGATTCGAGGGGCGGCACCATGCGTTGGCTGGCCGGACATTCGGAATGGAGGCTTCTGGTCGGCGTGGTTCCGGCGCTGCTTGCCGTCGTGACGGTCGAGCTGCTCGTCGGCCCCGAGGTCGTCGAGTTGCTGGTCGGCCAGCTCGTGCAGGGCGCCGACGCGCAGCCGCGGTTCGCGCGGGGCATGATCATGATGTCGGCGCTCACGGTGTCGTACGTGGCGCTCTGCCTCGCGTTGCTCGCCTACTACTGTAGCGCCGTGGGCGCCAGCCCGTTGGCGGCGGACCGAAAGCGGAGGCTCGCGGTTGCGGGAATCGCGGCGTGGATCGGCTTCCATGCCGTTCTCGGGGGCCTCGGCGTCGTCGACCTGCAGCTCTATTCCATCGCGTACGACTCGATCGTGCGGATCTACGAGCAAGCGGGCGGCCCCGTGGCGGCGGCCATGACCGGCGAGGTGGGCCCGCTGGGCGTTTCCCGTCACCTGATCTCGATCCTGCTGCCGGTCGCGTTCGGCATCGCTGCGGTGTGCGCGGGTTCCTGTCACGCTGCGGCGATCGTCGAGGGCGCCGGGGGAGGGGACCAAGGCGATCGAGGCCAGGCCGCCCGCGATGCGGCGGACCGCCTGGTGCACTCGCTGATGGCCATGAGCGCGCTGCTCGTCGGGAGCACCCTGCTGCTGACGCTGTACTTCCGCCTGCCGCAGGCCCTCTACGGGACGGGCGAGGCGGCCGCGGCGGGCGGCGCCGAGTACGTCGACTTCGCCAACGTGGTCAGCATCTTCTGGGGCATCGTCATGACGCTGACGCTGGTGGCGGTGTACGCGCCCCACGCCGTGGCCCTGCGGTCGCACGCCCCGGTGCCGCTCGGCGAGCTCCTGCAGCAGGGGGCCGAGAGCGGCGCTCTCTACTCGGGCATGGCGAAGAAGGCCGAGGTCATCGTCTCGGCCCTCGCGCCGCTCCTGGCGGCGCTGACGACGCAACTGCTCTGATGCGGGTGAGCGAAGGCGAGCTGGACGCTTGAGCGCGCCGTGATCGCGTCGACGTAGTCCCACCAGTCGCCGGTGACGACGAGCTCTTCGATCATCGGAACTCGCCGCGGCCCGATCCAGCGCGAGCAGCGTGGCAGGGGTCAGGAGCTCGATCGCCGCGTAGCGCCCCTCGCGAAACGCGGCTCGGCGCCACAGGCCGAGGATGGCCGCCTGCCACGCGTCCCCGTCGGGCAGCGGACCGGCCCGGCCCTTGAACGCCGACGCCGCGATCCGCCGGCACTGCGGGACGAGGACGCCGCGGAACGGCATCTCAGACTTCATGTACGCCTGCTGTTGCGGGGCTCTGTCGGGGTGGGCGGCGGCGCGTAGCGCGGCGCCGATGGCGTGTCGGATGTCCGCTACGGCAGGCATGCGGGAGTCCGCCCCCGCGTGGGAGCCGGCCTGGCGTGTCTCGGCGGCTGACGGGCGACGATCGGCTAGTCGACGGTCTCGACGTCCTCGCGGGGTGGGAGATTGCTCGGCTGGTAGCCGTTGTCGGGCTCCGCGCGGCGGGTCCAGACGCTGGCGTGCACCTTGGAGCCGGCGGCGATCTCCCGCACGCGCTCGCCGCGGAAACGCCAGAACCCGGTGTACGATTCCTGCGAGTCGCCGTGCGGGTCGGGCCGGTAGCGGGCGGCCCGCAGGCGGGCGCGGTCGACCTCCATCCCCGCCGCCCCGGCCTTGCCGAGCATCCAGTGCAGCGAGATGTTGGCGAGGCCGCGCTGCCGGTGGTAGTCCCCCACGTCGGAGTGCACGCCGGCGAACCACACCTGCTCCACCGTCTGTTCCGGCTTACCACGGGGCGGGCTGTTCCCGCTCTGTGTTTACAGCGCGGGCCGCAGCCCGTACCATGTGCGGTCGATGCGCGGAAGCGGCCTACCGACGCGAGTGCGCGGACGCTGCAACAGGACGCCCCGCGTGAGCCGGGAACATCGACGAGTGTTTCGTTTACCACGAATCAGAACCGCGGAGTTGCCGAGCTGTGCCACCAATCCAAACGGTTGACGTAGATCTGTCGACCCTGGGCATTGAACTCCCCCGCACCCACGCCGGAATGGTGCTTGGTCAGCCGCACCTCGACCTCACTCCACAGGAGCCGTATCGGTGCACAGATGCATCTAAACGGCGCCAACTGGAGAGCATCGAGGCGACGCTAGCAGTAGCGCGCACAACGTGCCATGGGGCTGCAAAGACACATTTCACCATCTTCCCAGAGTACAGCATCCCCGCGCCGGAAGGCGTTGAACAAGTCGAGGACGCCCTTCAGCACCCCGACTGGCCGACTCAGACCCTCGTAATCGGTGGAACGGATGGCCTTTCTCGCGCCGAATATATTCGGCTGGTGGCGGCCTCCGGCACTGAGGTAGACCTGGAACACAACGATCCGACGAAGATCGCAGCCGATCGATGGGTCAACTGCGCAATCATCTGGGCAAAAGGTATCGACGGCACGGTCAAGCGATGGCTCCAGCCTAAGCTCTATCCCTCCTGGCCGGAGGAGGACGTTGCCGACGGCACCATGTTCAGGGGAAACTCTGTCTTTATCTTTAGAGGGCGCTTCGACGACGGAACACAATATCGATTCTCCGTACTGGTGTGCTTCGACTGGATCGCGACCGTAGACGGTCAACGACCGTGGCGGGCGATGGTCGAAAAACTGTCCCGGCAGGCAACTGAGCAAGGTGCGGAGTTTCCTCTTTCATGGATGATTGTGATCCAGCACAATCCGCGCCCGTCGCACGAAATATTCATGACAGAAGTCAATGAGTTCTTCAACAACACCATCGTGAGGAATGTTCGTCGCGACCGAGCGTGTCTAGTGTTCGTCAATAGCGCCGGTAAGGGTACACCGGGCAAGATCCGGCACCACGGGAATACGAGCGTCATTTTCGCGCAACAAACATTGTTCGAGATGCCTCGATGCCACGGAACGTTCTGCAGTGGCGGGCCGCGGTTCCGTGGACACGGCGTAATTCGGCACCATAAGGACTGTCTCTTTCGGGAGGGAGGCGCATGCGTGCATTCCTTCCGGTTGATCAATCCGGACGCGTTGACCGGCGGAGCTGCCGGTCGGACGATAGCGGTCAGAAAGCCTTCCGTCCATTCTCTTGACGGCCGACAGGACCCCCGGACTCCCGGCGATATCGTTCCTGGGTCAGTCAAGTGGCTGAATGACGAGCTTGACACGGTCGAGAGTCTCACGCGCGTCGCACCGGAGTATCGTGAAGCGCCTCTGGCAGGGGCAGTGGACAATGCATGCGAGCTAACGAGGGACGGCCTACGGGAAGCGTCCCGCGGTAACGCGGGGACCGTCGTCAGGCTCGCATCGTCGACGCTGACGGCACAGCCTGGAAATGAGAGAGGCGAGGACAATCTAACGGCCGACGACTGGGGCGCAGCGGAACGAACGGCTGTAACCCACCTAGTTCACAGCGTTAGCATTCTTGATGTCTGTTCCGATGGTTGCGCGGTGGCGGCTGAGTCCGTCCATGCAACACTGTCCATCGGCGGGCGGGAATTCGATGTCGTTGCGGTGTCCGGAGAGACGCATGAGGCCTGCCGGGAGCACTACGCCAGGAAGTTGCCTGCTGGAAGGCGGCCTGTACTTTTGGTGTCGCGCGACGTAGATAACAATGAACGCCTACAACGCTTAGGACCCTATTTGGAGATTACCAAAGACGGCCACTCGGCCGAGCGGAACTTCACGGACCCGGAGGAGATTTCGTGCCAGGTCGGGTACAAAGATCTGTTGTCCGTGTACGTGGGGTCCGATACCGCGGAGCTGGCTAAGGAGCGGCTCAATGACAAACTTCCCCGTTGACATTGAGGAGCACTGGCAACGGGTACCGCGCTATCTGGCAGAGGCGTTGCCTGAGTGCGAGGTGACGTCGGAGTCGCGAGTGTCGGACCAGGCTCCGATGATCTTCATGTGGATGGCTAACCTCATGGCGGGGTTCGCGCTGTCGAATGGCGATACGTTGGGAAGTTACAAGAAGCTGTTCGGGAGCTTCAAGGAATACTACGCGGAGAACCGCAACCGTCTCGACCTACTAGAGCTTTCGTTTGTTTTTTGCGTTCGACCAGATCTCCCAGATCTGGAAGCATTCTGCTCAGAAGTAGAGACGGACGTGTACTTTTGCCGGAAGTTCGTGATTCCCCTGGCGAGCAGTTTGGATAGGGCTTTCGAACGGCTGCCCTTCGTGCCGTTGGCGCTTGGTACGGAAGGACTTCGCCGACCACCGTCGGCGCAGACGTACATGCGTGAGTGTGGAGTGCCTGCGACGTTGGCGAAGTACTTGGCGGTACCACACCAGCGCGGTGCCGAGAACATCGTGAGGGATTGTCTGGACGAAAACTCGAACTGGACGCCCCTACTGGCAGGGCAGAGCCACGCGAGGATGTCGGTGGCGGAGAGTCAGCGCGAAGACGAAAAATGGGTGCATTTGGATGCTGTAGGGATCCAGAACTTTCGCGCGTACAAGAGGCGCCAGGTTTTCGATCTGGGCCGAGCGGTGACCGTGTTGTACGGACCGAATGGTTTTGGCAAGACGTCGTTCTTTGACGCAGTCGACTTCGCGGCCACGGGTGGTGTGGGGCGGCTGGGGTTGTCGGCAAGCACGGACCGCTTTGCGAGGGCAGTGGCCCACTTGGACGGGAAGCCGGAGGATGCAAGCGTCGAGGTGCGATTTAGCGCGAACGGGTTGGTACGGAGAATCAGTAGGCGCGTGTCATCGCGGGCGCAGGCGTCTGTAGACGGCATTGGTCATGACCGGAAGCGAGCGCTTGTGGAAGTCACCGGGGGCGGTTTGGAGGCCAGTGACCGAATCGAGCACCTGGTGAGTCTGTTTAGGGCGACGCATCTCTTCGGTCAAGGACGGCCGGAATTGGGGAAGGGATTTGATCGCGATTGCGCGCTGCCTCCCCAAGTCGTGTCCCATATGCTAGCGTTCGACGACTACGCCAATACGCGGAGAAAGGCGCTGGAGGTATGTGATGTTTTGGAGCAGGCGTTGGGTCGAGAAAGGGGCAGTATAGCGTTACTGGGTCGAGAGATTGAAGAGGCAGAACTCAATATTGGAAACTTAGAGGGAACGTCGACACAGTATCTGGAGTTGGCCGCGCCAGCGAAGGCATTGGCTTCGCTGCGGCGGCGGGTGCAGGACGCGGGGCTGTCGATTGAGAGCGAGGAAGGAGATCGGGTGTTCGTGAGGGCGTGTCGAGCAGCCATTCAGGCTCGACTTGGAGATGGGGAGGCGCGGATTCGGCGGTTGACGGAGCTTGCGGAGGAAGCGCGGTTGTTGCCGGCCGTTACGGAGGGCGTCGCAGAGTTGGCGAAGCGGCGGCGGCGGGCGGAGAGCGAGTTGGGGTCGGCGGAGGACGCGCTTGGACAAGCGGAGGCGGCGCAAGGAGAGGCAGCAGGGCTGGTACAGAAGTTGGAGGCGCGATTAGTCGAGGGGAGGGCACGAGCGGAAGCACTGCGGTGGGCGCGCGAGGCGCAACCACGGTACCGGCGCTTGGTGAAGCTCGAAGGTGAAGGGGCGAGCCGGGTTCAGAAGGCGATCGGTGAACTTTGGGAACTTCGGGAACGTCAGCGGGGGTTGGTACGGGACCTGCGGGCCAAGGAGCAGACCGCGGAGAAGGCACTGTCGGAGGTAGCAAGGACTCGTGGTGTGGTGGCGCAGTTGAGGAAGCTGGAGGACGGAGCGGACAGGTGGCGGTCGGATGTGGCGGCTGTGGGAGAAGCGCGCGCGAGGGAGGAGACGTTGGGTGGCCAGTTGGAGCAGCTCCGGCGCCAGGAAGAGATTCTGTCGGCGCGACTGGTGGAGAACCGGGCGCTACAGGGAGCGGTTCGGGAAGAGATTGAGCCGCTCGAACGGGAGCAGTCGAACTTTTCTCAGTTGTTGGGACGGATAGGGGAACACATCCGCGATGCGGTGTGTCCGATGTGCGGACATGATCACGGCTCGCTGGAAGTGCTCTTGGAAGAGGTAGAGAAGCGGCGGACTCGGGATGCAGTAGGAGATCTGAGGGCAAAGGCGGGTGCGCTGAAGAAGGCGGGTGAAGACGTGGAACGACGCTTGGCGGAACTGCGAAGAGACGTTGCGGTGCAAAGCGATGAGGTACAGGAGCTGCGGAAGCAACGGGAGAGGCGCGAGACTCGAATAGCCAGCTTCGAAGACGCTGTCGGAAAGGTCGGGATTGCTGCGCAAGAGCTGAAGGTGGCGGCCGGGGCTATCAATGAACGCTGGGCTCGGGAGAGGGACGATCTTGAGGGAATGGAGCGCGTCAGCCTGGGCTTGCAGATGGAGGTGAAGGGCGCGAAAGCGGCACTTGCGCAGGTCGAGGGTGAGATTGAGGACGGGGAGAGCGCGGTTGCCGAGGCAGAACGGGAGCTAGACGACTGTCGGGAGCAGCTCAAACGGCTACGCGAGGACCGGCGGACGGCGGAGGTGTCGTTGGGAGCGGAGCCAACGGCCCTCGGGGAAGCGCACGACCGGCAACTGGGGGAGCTAAGGGAAACCGAGGCAGCGGTCCTGGCGGCGGCGGGCGTGGCGAGGGAGAGGAGGGCGGCAGTAGCTGGGCGGCGACAGAAGATATCCGCCCTGGGGACGGCTTTGGAAGGTCTGAAGAAGCAAATGGGCGAACGAAGGAGGGCGCTGACAGAAACGAATGCGCGATTGGTGGAATTCGGCCTAGCCGTCGGAGCAGAATGCGAGGAAGTAGTGGACTTGTTGGAGGAGGAGACGAAGACGAACAGCAGTTTGGAGGAACTTCGGGACTTCGCGGATAGCGTTGAGCTGGGGTTGGATACGGCGACCACTGCGGCGGCCTTGCGGCAACAGCGTCAGGCGGTCCGAGCAAGGGAGCGTAAGATTGAAGAGAGAAGGCAGGACATTGAACAGTACGAGTCCTGGCGGAACTATTTTGCGGGACTGGGCGAGAGGGTGGCCGGCAGGCAGAATGCGGCCATTGCGAATTTCGCAGACAAATATGGACCGACGGCCTCAGCGATTCAAGAGCGGCTGCGTTCGGTTTACGGTTTTGACGGGATTGACACGCGAAGTCATGAGGCAACAATTCGCGTGCGTGTGAGGCGCGGCAGCGAGAGTTTGCGGCCCACGGACTACTTTAGCGACTCACAACAGAGGACGTTGCTTCTAGGTCTGTTTTTGACGGCATCGATTTCGCAGTCATGGTCGTCGTTAGCGACGGTACTACTTGACGATCCGGTTATGCACTTTGATGATCTGAATACGTATGCGTTTCTCGACATGGTCGCCGGGTTCTTAGACGCGGAGTCCGGGCCGGGGCAGTTTGTAATATCCACGTGTGACCGGAAGGTTCTGCAGCTCGCAAGGAAGAGATTCAGGCATCTAGAAGGGGACGCACGGTTTTACGAATTCAAGGCTATAGGCCGAGATGGGCCGGTGGTGGAGGAAGTAGCGGGCCTGTAGGTCTTTGCGCGATACAGCCGGCACGGCCGCGGGTGGAGGCCCCAGTGCGTGGGGAAGCGGAGAAGCTCCGCGTTGAGCGCCAGCTCGCCGCCGCTGTCGCGGCCGTCCGGCAGCACGACCGCAGGCATGTGGTCGAGTGTGTATTTCGGTGAAGCCGAACACAGATTCCGGGGATGTGGAAAAGGATTCCGGCGAAGTGGAACGCTCGGCAGAGCGCAGCGACGTTGAGCGGTCGATCGCTCCGATTCGGTTCGCCCGTCCCCCGCGGGCCGAAAGCGGAGGCTCGCGGTTGCGGGAATCGCGGCGTGGATCGGGTTTCACGCCGTTCTCGCGGGCCTCGGCGTCGCCGACCTGCAGCTCTATTCCATCGCGTACGACTCGATCGTGCGGATCTACGAGCAAGCGGGCGGCCCCGTGGCGGCGGCCATGACCGGCGGGGTGGGTCCGCTGGACGTTTCCCGCCACCTGATCTCGATCCTGCTCCGGTCGCGTTCGGTATCCCGGCGGGGTGCGCGGGTTCCTGTCACGCCGCGGCGGGCGAGGCGGCCGCGGCGGGCGGCGCCGAGTACGTCGACTTCGCCAACGTCGTCAGCATCTTCTGGGGCATCGTCATGGCGCTGACGCCGAGGTCTTCGTCTCGGCCCTCGCGCCGCTCCTGGCGGCGCTGACGACGCAACTGGTCTGATGCGGGTGAGCGAAGGCGAGCTGGACGCTTGAGCGCGACGTGATCGAGCATCACCGCCCGCGCTCGAGGTGCTTCAGCGCTTCGCGCCGACTGAGGCGGGAGAGGCCGCCGTGCGCGGCGGTGAACTCGGTCACCCAGCCGGCATCGGTCTTCGAGAACTCCCGCAGCGCCCAGCCGATGCCCTTACGCAGGAAGAACTCCCGTTCCCCGATGGAGGGCTGGATCACGTCGGCCAGCAGCTTCCTGTCGGTCGCCTGCTTGCTGCGCAGTTGCGCCAGGATCGCGGTGCGGCGCTTCCACACGTTGTCGGACCGCGCCCATCCGCGCAGCAGCGCCTTCGTCGGCTGCGGGTGACCGGCCAGCATCGTGCCCATGGCGCGGCCGGCGATCGCGTCGACGTAGTCCCACCAGGCGCCGGTGACGACGAGCTCTTCGATCATCGGAACGCGCCGCGGCTCGATCCAGCGCGAGCAGCGCGGCAGGGTCAGGAGCTCGATCGTCGCGTAGCGCTCCTCGCGAAACGCGGCCCGGCGCCACAGGCCGAGGATGGCCGCCTGCCACGCGTCCGCGTCGGGCAGCGGACCGGCCCTGAACGCCGACGCCGCGATCCGCCGGCACTGCGGGACGAGGACGCCGAGGAACGGCATCTCCGACTTCATGTACGCCTGCTGTTGCGGGGCTCTGTCGGGGTCGGCGGCGGCCCGCAACGCTGCGCGGATGGCGTCTCGGATGTCCGTTGCGGCAGGCATGAGGGAGTCCGCCCCGACGTGGGAGCCGGCCTCGTGTGTCTCGGCGGCCGGTGGGCGACGATCGGCTAGTCGACGGTCTCGACGTCCTCGCGGCGCGGGAGATTGGGCGGCTGGTAGCGGTTGTCGGGCTCCGAGCGGCGGGCCCAGACGCTGGCGTGCACCTTGGAGCCGGCCGGGATCTCCCGCACGTGCTCGCCGCGGAAATGCCAGAACCCGGTGTACGATTCCTGCGACTCGCCGTGCGGGTCGGGCCGGTAGCGGGCGGCCCGCAGGCGGGCGCGGTCGACTTCCATCCCCGCCGCCACGGCCTTGCCGAGCATCCAGTGCAGCGAGATGTTGGCGAGGCCGCGCTGCCGGTGGTAGCCCCCCACGTCGGAGTGCACGCCGGCGAACCACACCTGCTCCACCGTCTGTTCCGGCTGGCGGTTCTCCTCTTCCCAGAGAGCGGGCTGAAAGTCCCGGCGTCGCTCGTCGATGGCCAGCGCGTGGTACGCGAACGCGGTCTCCGGGTTCAGCCGGGCGTCGGCCCAGCGCTTGCCCTCGTTGAGCACCAGCGACTCGACGGTGTCCCAGACGCCGATGAAGTGGACGGGGGCCGGCCGGCTGAACGTCGCCTTGAAGCCCGCGGCGACACGGGTGTTGCCCCGTTGGTTGTAGGTCTTCGCCGCGTACTCCACGTGGTTGTCGGCATTCCGCTCCAGCAGACCCACCTTGTGCAGCATGCCCGCGAGCGAGCGCACCGTGAACGCGCCGCGGCTGAAGCCGAACAGGAAGATGCGGTCCGCCTCCGGTCCCTCGTACACCTCCATCAGGAAGCGATAGGCGTCGTTGACGTTCTTCTGCAGGCCCGCCCCGGTTCCCTGGTCGGTGAGCGCCCGCAGCCTGCCGCTCTCCTCGTCGTAGGCCCAGCCTCCGGTGCCGACCCCCGGATCGTAGTAGCCGATCTGGGTGGCGGTCTTCCTCGCGAGCGCGTAGGTCTCGACGACGTTCGTGTTGTTCTTGCCGTACTCGTTCCCGGTCCCGTCGCAGCAGACGACGATGTTCCTCATCTCGGGCCCCCTGCTCTCCTCGCCACACTGTGTCGCTTCGACTCGGTCGTGGCGCTCGATCATACGCGCGGTTGCCGGTCCGCCACTCGGGAGGAGGGTTCAGGCGCTGCAAGACCGCAGGTTTCGGGGGGTGCTCCCGGGATTGCGGGCGACGCAATCTCGGGTCCGCCCCCGCTCGCCGAAGGACGGAATCGGTCCCGCGTTTCACGGGGCGGTCACGCGCGGTGGTCTCGTGGTGGTGGGCGAGATGTGATGCGGGCTGGGACACTGGGGGGCCATCGTCGGAATCACACGCCGGCGCGGCAAGTCCGGGCTGCCTTGGCCGGGGCTGGGCGGCGGATTGGCAGCGGGCGCGGTGTGCCGATTCGGCGCCGGAGACGCGTCCTCACCGGTCCGGCGGTTTCGCCATGCGGTAGCCGACGCCGCGGTGGTTGAAGATGTAGGCGGGGCTGGCCGCGCTGTCGGCGCGCGCAGGAGCTCGTACTCGGTGGCCGTCAACTCGACCGCCTCCGCGCCGCCCGTCACTCGGCGCTGCTCGTAGTCCGAAGGCTCGCCGAGCACGAGCGGCTCGGGGGCCTCGCGGCGTCTGAGCGCCGCCCGGACCCACGCCACCAGCTCCGTCGGCGAGAAGGGCTTGACGATGTGTCGGCCGCGGCCGACTCGAGCGCCTTCGCAACGGTCTCGTCGCGGCGGTAGGCGGAGATGAAGATGACCCCGGCAGGTCGGCAAGCTCGGGGATCTGCCGCATCAGCTCGATGCCGTCGACGTCGGGCAACATCAGGTCGAGCAGCACCAGCCGCCGCGTCTCGGTCCGGATGATGCGTGGCAGGTCGTGCGGCGTGCCCGGTGAGCAGCGGGGCGCCAGCCGGGCGCGGAAGGCGCGTCGGGGACGAAGCGCAGGATCCGCGGGTCGCGGTCGACCACGAGGATGCTCGGCGGCTCGCCGGGTGCAGGGGGGCACCGGCGGGACGGCAGCGTGGCTGGCCGCCCGGGCGCCGGCCTCCCGCGACCGGCATCGTGAACGTGACCGTCGTGGTCGGCGCCGGGGCTCTCGGCCCGGATGCGGCCGCCGTGCGCCTCGATGAGCCCCTTGCAGATGGCGAGCCCGAGGCCGTGGCCCGCCGTCGCGCCCTGTCCCGCGCCGGTGTGCTTGCTGAACAGGTGCGGCAGCCGTTCGGGCGAGACCCCGCTCCCCCTCGTCGGAGACCGAGACGGCGACATGCACGTTTCTCAACCCGCCGCGATCCGGATCGGGGTCGACTCCGGCGCGTACCGCGCGGCGTTCGCGGAGAGGTTGTCGAGCACCTGCACGACGCGCCGGTGGTCGGCCATCACAGGGGGCCGCCCCGCGGGCAGGTCGACGAGAACTCCATGCCGGGCGCCGCTCAGGAAGGTGCTTCGCGTCCGATCCACTAGGCGGGCACGTCCGAGGGCCGTCGCGGTCACGCTCGTCTCGGGCCTTGCGGGCACCGGGCAGCAGGGGCAGCTCCTGCAGGTCGCCCGCGGGCGTGCCGACAGCGGACTCGGCACTCGTCGCGGACAGAAGGCAAGCGTTCCGCAACCAGCCGGACGGCTAGCCGCGACCGCGGCGGCCGCGGCGGACTGCTCCCGCAACCGGCCGCGGTCGCCAGATCGGCAATGCGGCAGCGCAGGTCAGGCGTCCGGGCGACCAGCATCAGGTCGTCCGTCCAGTTCGAACAAGGCGAGGCACCTGCGCGCGAGCAGCTTGCAGCGTCCTTCCCAGTGAGCAGGCGGCAGCAGGCGCGGTCGAACTCGACGACCCGGTCGCGGAGTGCAACCAGCGTGCCGGGTTTCGACGAACCGCTCGATGCAGTGGCACCAGCCGAGCGCGACGCACCGCCGCCGGCGGTAGCGTCTTGTCCGCCGCCGACACCCCGCCACAAATTTTTTTCACGCCCCATACCTACCAGATGGGAGTATTGCAGCCTCCCTGGATTTGTGCATAGAGTGTCGCGTCTCCTGGAGCGCTTGCCGTCGGCGCGGCCGCACGTGTCATGAACCCACTCGACGCCTTCGACCGCATCCTGGCGTTGCTGCACCAGGCCGCGCTCGACGACGCCCAGTGGCTCGCAACGGCCGCTCTGATCGACGAGGTCTGCGGCACCACGGGCAATGCACTGGTGGTCGCCGAAGGGTCTGCCAGCGACGCGCGCGTCTGCTTCGCCCGGTATCTCTACCGCGGCGAGTCTCGACCGGACTTGGCGCGGGAGTATTTCGACGTCTACTACCCACACGACGAAGGGCCGCCCCGCCTGAGGGAGCGGCCCGCTGGCCAAGTGGTCCATGTCCCCGACCTTTACACCGAAGAGGAGTTGAGGACCTCGCCAGCGTACAACGAGAGCTGGCGCCGCCGCGAGGTCCAGAATGGATTGATAATGCGCCTCGACAGGCTGGACGACCTGCGCATTGTCTGGGCGATTGGGGACCCCGTCGGCAGCGGCGGCTGGGAGTCCGCTCAACTCCAACTGATCGAGTCTCTGTTGCCGCATATCCGCCAGTTCATCTGCGTCCGTCAGGCGCTGGTTGGCGCCGATGCGCTGAGCGCCAGTCTGGCCGGCCTGCTGGACAACAGCCGGATCGGCGTGCTGCACCTGGACCGCGGCGGGCGCGTGCTGGCGGCGAACGCTCCTGCCCTGGACATCCTGCGCCGGGGCGTGGGGCTGTCTGACAAGGACGGCACCCTGCGCGCCTCGCTGCCGGCGGATCATGGCCGCTTGCAAAGGCTGTTGAAGCGTGCGCTGCCGGGCTTCGGCAGCGAGACGCCGACCGGCGGCTCGATGACGATCCAGCGCCCCTTTCTGCCAACGCGGCTGGAGCTTCACGTACACCCCGTGGGCGTCCCGCAGGCGGACTTCGGGGGGGGGCCGGGTCGCGGCGCTGGTGCTGGTGGTCGACCCGGCGAGCCGCCTTCACATCGACCCGGTCCGGGTGTCGGCGCTGCTCGGCCTGACACCGTCGGAGGGCCGGGTGTCGGCGCTGCTGGCCGAGGGCCGACCGGTGCGCGAGATCGCCGCGGCCACGGGTTTCAAGGAAAGCTACGTTCGCTGGCTTCTGAAGCAGGTCTACAAGAAGCAGGGCCTGTCCGGGCAAATCGCCCTGGTGCAGCGGGTCCTGGCCGCGTGCGCCTTGCCGCGGGGCTGACCGCCGGCGGGTCGTCAGCGGCTCCTCCCTTCCCGTTTTCTTCACCCCCCAAGCCTGTCGCGCTATCTCCAAAATGGGAGATGCGCAAGTCTCCTATCTCGTGTTCTAGTGCATTTAGGATGGTTCGCCTCGCTACTTCCGGAGTCGCGAGTGCAACGACTGTCCGTAGTCAGTGTTGTCCTGCTCGCGGCGCTCCTGGCGCCGGCATGTTCCGGAAGTCCGACGGAACCGACCGAGACGCACGGTCCGGAGGGAACGGGCGGCGAGGCGGGCGAGAGCGGCACGCGGTACGGCCCCAGGGACGAGGCCGCCCGATTCGGAGGGATGTGAGGATGCTGAGATTCACGAGAGGTAGCGCCGAAAGCGGCATGGTTCTTGCGCAGCCAGCCAGCCAGCCAGCCAGCCAGCCAGCCAGCCAGCCAGCCAGCCCGCCCGCCAGCCAGCCGGGCGGCCGGCCAGGCAGCCCGGCCAGCAGGCAGGCAAGCACGCCAGCCAGCAAGCAAGCCAGCCAGCCAGCCAGCCAGCCAGCCAGCCAGCCAGCCAGCCAGCCAGCCTATCTGCCGTATCCCGCGCACCGGGTGGCTCTCGCTAGCGCCTTGCGCGCCGGGCGCGAATGACGCGCGGGGTCCTGCCAGCCGCCCGCGGGAGCGCGAGTCCCGTGTATCGAGAGACCCGGCACAAGCGCTGAGCTTCGGGCGCCGACGTCAGTCGGCGCGTGCCCCCTCCCCTGCTTCCAGATTCCCTGCCCGCATCGGCTATGCGGCAGCGTGCCTGCTCGGGCTCACCCTGCTGCTCGGCGCCGCGCCGGCGCAGGCACAGACATCGGGAACGCCCCCGGAGTCCGCGACGTTCCTCGGGACGGCGCTGACGCTCACATTCGACAAGGGGGGTGCCGGCATAACGATAGTGGACACCGCGCCGCTGGTGCACGGGTTCACGGTCGATGGGCTGGGCAGCGGCAGCGTGCACCCGAATGCGGTGGCCATGGACAACCGTAAGGTCAGACTCGAACTCGGCATGGGCGCGGAACCGGGGCAGACGGTCACGGTGAGCTACGACCCGGACCTAGTGCCCAACGCCGACCCCAGTCCGGCGTTCCCGGAGGGGCGGCACAATCCCCTGCGCTACACCGACGGTACCTTGGTGGCGGCGTTCTCCGGCGTGCCGGTGACAATCTTGGCTCAGAAGCCCGTCACGGGCCTTTCGGTTTCGTTCGTGAGCGGGAGGACAGTCAACGTGTCCTGGGAGCTTCCCGCCCAGCCCGCGGGCGTGAGCGTGACCGCCGTGGAAGTTCACGGGAACATGACCAAGCCCGGCGTCACGGAGGTCCCGGCCTTTGGGTCCTATGGAACGGCGCACCTCGCTGCGGACGCGACCTCGCAGACGTGGCCGGTGATGCACGGGGGCTTTACCCATTACTTCCGCGTCCGGCTCGTCACCACCGCCGGCGACGCGGATTCCCAGATCGTGTCGTGGTCGAGTGATCAGGAGCTTCTACAACCCGCCACCGGCTTGACGGCGTCGAACGTGACGCAGACGACGGTCGACCTGGCGTGGACGCCGCCCGAACAGCCCGCGTGGGTAGCGCAGTTGCCGCCGGATGATGTCACGAGCGCAGTGGCGCAGCAGGAGGCGGATGGGACCTGGAGCAAGGTGGCGCCGCTTGCCGTCGACGCAGTGGCGCACACAGTTACCGGACTGAGCGCCGGGACGGCCTACAGCTTCCGGATCGAGCACCATGACACCACCACCATTCGGTACACGGAACCCGTGTCTGTGACCACGCTGGCTGCCTCGAACGACCTCACGGCGTCGTTCCACGGACTGCCGGTTGGGCACGACGGCAAGCGCCGGTTCAGCTTCGAGATCCGGTTCAGCGAGGAGTTCAAGGGGATGCGGCTGCCGGCCTTCAAGGCCGGCGCGCTCACGGTGGCGGGCGGGCGGCTAATCGACGTGAAGCGCACGACGCCGGGGCAGAACCGCAGCGTGACGGCCAGGGTGCGGCCGGCCTCGGACGGGAAGGTGACGCTGACGCTGGCGGCGACGACGGACTGCGCGGCGGCGAGCGCGATCTGCACCTCAACCGGGCGGAAGCTCTCAGGCCCGGTCTCGGCGACGGTGGCCGGGCCGGGCAACTCGGCGGCGACGGGCGCTCCGGCGATCAGCGGCGAGGCGCGCGCGGGGGAGACGTTGACGGCGACGACGAGTGGCATCTCCGACGCCGACGGGCTGAGCGGTGCGACGTTCGCGTTCCAGTGGGTGTCGAGCGCCGACGGCGCCGACACGGACATCTCCGGTGCGACCGGTTCGAGCTACACGCTCGCCGACTCGGACGTGGGCGCAGCGATCAAGGTTCGGGCGAGCTTCACCGACGACGCCGGCAACAGCGAGGAGCTGACCAGCGCCCCGACGGCGGCGGTGGCGGCGGTGACGCCGCAGAGCAACTCGGCGGCGACGGGCGCTCCGGCGATCAGCGGCGTGGCGCGTGCGGGCGGGACGCTGACGGCGACGACGAGCGGGATCTCGGACGCCGACGGGCTGAGCGGTGCGACGTTCGCGTTCCAGTGGGTGTCGAGTGCCGATGGGACAGACTCGGACATCGCGGGGGCGACGGGTTCGAGCTACACGCTCGCCAACTCGGACGTGGGTGCAACGATCAAGGTTCGGGCGAGCTTCACGGACGACGCCGGCAACAGCGAGGAGCTGACCAGCGCCGCGACGGCGACAGTGGAGCCGAGGCCGAACTCGCCGGCGACGGGCGCCCCCGCCATCACGGGCGTGGCGCGTGCGGGCGAGACGCTGACGGCGACGACAGAGGGCATCGCGGACCCGGACGGGTTGAGCGGCGCGACGTTCGCGTTCCAGTGGGTGTCGAGCGCCGACGGGACGGACTCGGACATCGCCGGTGCGACGGGTTCGAGCTACACGCTCGGCGACGGGGACGTGGGCGCAACGATCAAGGTTCGGGCGAGCTTCACGGACGACGCCGGGCACAGCGAGGAGCGGACCAGCGCCGCGACGGCGACCGTGGAGCGGCGACCGCTGACGGCGGAGTTTCAGGGGATGCCGGCGGAGCACGACGGGAGGCGGTTGTTCTCGTTCGAGCTGGTGTTCAGCGAGAACTTCCCGGGGAAGTTCCCCTACACCACGCTCAGGGACAGCGCGTTCACGGTGACCAACGGCCGGGTGCGCGGCGCCGAGCGCGTCGTGAAGGGCGAGAACCGGCGCTGGCGGATCAAGGTGCGTCCGTCCTCCAGCGACGACGTGTCGATCACACTGGCGGCCGGAGCGGTCTCCACCGCATCCGGCCGGCCGCTGTCGAACACGGTCTCGGCGCAGGTTGCCGGCCCGGTGGGGATCTCGGTGGCGGATGCTCGAGTGGAGGAGGGCGCTGGCGCGGTGCTGGCCTTCGCGGTCACCCTCAGCCGGGCGGCCACGAGCGCGTACAGCGTGGACTACGCCACGTCGGACGGCACTGCGCAGGCGGGCTTGGACTACACGGCGGCGAGCGGGACGCTCTCCTTCCAGGCTGGCGAGTCGTCGAGGTTGGTCGAGGTCGCGGTGCTCGACGATGCGCACGACGAGGGGCAGGAGACGCTGACGCTGCGGCTGTCGAACGTCTCCAGCGGCCGGCTGACGGACGGGGAGGCGACGGGCACGATCGAGAATACGGACCTGATGCCGGCGGCTCTGCTGGCGCGCTTCGGCCGTGCTACGGCCGAGCAGGTGGTCACCCACATCGAGGAGCGGATGGCGGCGCCGCGGGGGCGGGGCTTCAGGGCGCGGCTGGCGGGGCGAGAGCTGCAGCCGGGGCAGGAGCGGGACTTCGCACTCGGCCTGATGTCGCAGTTCGGGCAGCCGATGGGCATGGTGGGGCCGGTGGGTGCGGCCTCGATGGGCGGCGTTGCGATGGGCGGTGCTGCCCCGATGGCGATGGGTTCGCACGCGGCCGGCGCTAGCGCCTTCGGCGTCGGCACGGGCGGCACGACCGGCGCGATGGGAGTGACCGGCATGGGCGGCATGGCGGGGGCGGTGGGGACGACGAGCCAGCATTTGCCGATGGGGCGGGGGGCGGGGGCGGGGGGGCGGGTGGGATGGGAAGGCCGAGCCAGCATTCGCCGATGGGCCGTGCGTCGGCGATGGGCGGTTACGGGCCGATGGACGGCGCGCACGGCGGCGGCTTGTTCGGCTCGCCGGCATTGGGCGGCGACATGTTCTCCAACTCCGAGTTCGAGCTGAACCGCGAGAGCCGCGGCGGCATCCTGTCGGTGTGGAGCAGCAGCTCGCGGTCGCACTTCAGCGGCATCGAGAACGCGCTGTCGCTCGACGGCGACGTGCGGACCACGATGATAGGGGCCGACTACGCGCGCGGCCCGCTGACGGTCGGCCTGTCGGTGGGCCGCACCATGGGTCTAGGCGGCTACCGCGGCCCGAGCGGCGGGCAGATGAGCACGTCGATGACCGGGTTCTACCCGTGGGTGGGCTACCAAGTTAACGACCGGGTGTCGGTGTGGGGGACGACTGGCTACGGCACGGGGTCGCTGAGCTTGACGCCGGACGGCGCGTCGGCGCTCGAGACGGGCGTGTCGATGATGATGTCGGCGGTGGGGACGCGGGGCGAGCTGGTCGGCTCGCGGGCGACCGGCGGGTTCGCGCTGGCGTTCAAGGCCGACGCGATGTGGGTCGGCGCGGCGAGCGACCTGCTCGAAGGTCCGGCCGGCCGGCTGAATGCCTCCGAGGCGGGGGTGACACGGGTGCGCACGGCGCTGGAGGGCTCTCGAGGCTTCACGCTCGGCGGCGGCCGGCTGTCGCTGACGCCGAGCGTCGAGGTTGGGCTGCGGCGGGACGACGGCGACGCCGAGACGGGCGCGGGCATGGACGTCGGCGGCGGCCTCGCCTTCACCGATACGGTCACGGGGCTCTCGCTCGACGTGCGGGTGCGGACGCTGGTGGTGCACCAGGCCGCAGGGTTCAGCGAGCGGGGGATGTCGCTGTCGTTCGGGTGGGACCCGACGCCGTCGAGCCCGCTGGGGCTGACCGCAAGGGTGGCCCCGTCGTGGGGCGGACAGGCGCAAGGCGGGGCCGAGGCGCTGTGGGGCAACCAGATGGCCTACGGCATGGGCTCGCACCAGATGTACGGGTCCGGCGACCGTGTCGACGCGGAGGTGGGCTACGGGCTGCCGGTGGGCGGCCGCTTCGTGGGAACGCCGCGCGTCGGGTTGGCAACCTCCCAGTACGGCCGGGACCTCCGGTTCGGCTACGGCCTCGGGGTGCTGGACCGAGGGCAAGTGAGCTTCGAGCTGGGCGTGGACGCGCAGCGGCGCGAGAGTCCGATGCACGGCGAGGCCAGCAACGGGTTCCTCGGCCGGGCCTCGCTCGGCTGGTAGGCGTGGCTCCGGGGCGAACTGGGAGCGTTGTGCGCCAGCCTGTAGGGACGGGTTCGAGTACCTGGCGGACGGGCAAACCACGTCGATGAGGCGGGGAACCTGATCTGCCGCACATACGTGGACCTGCGCCCTGCGGGCGGGCGCCTGCCGCTGGGTATCCGTACCGGCGACTGGAGAACGCGTCGTCGGTCCCCGAGTTCTGCTGCGTGCACCGGCGGGCTGCCCACCGCCACCCTCGCCCTGCGGGCACGGCGTGATTGGAGCAGTGGATCGGCAACAAGAGAGGAACCCATAGATGAAAACAACGATGACGCTATTCGCTATCGCGACGATGACGCTATTCGCGTCGATCACCAGCACCCACGCACAGACATGCAACGCCGGTATGCTGCTGAACCCAGGGGAGTCGTGTATCCTCAGTAACGACCGTTCGGTGGACTTGCCCCGGCTAGAGGTCGGGACGATTCAAGACCCCGAACCAGACGGCCGTTATGGTGCTTGCCTGGACAGGAACCGAACGACTATGGAATTCGCCGGAGCCCGCATTCTCGACCCGCCCAGGTCTTGCATTTCCGGGATAGGCGGGGAGAGCATCACAGACGCTAGATCGCCAAGTTATTCGATAGTGGTCTGTGCTGAAGGATCCGTCTGGCGGGTCGAATACCTGTCTATTGGTGCGCCACCGAACTGGAATGTATTTCCGCGCGCCGCTCTCGCGCGGTGCCGGCAGTGACCGGAGTGGAGGTCGTCTCGGACGCGGGGGGGGAGCCGAGGTTGAAGATCGACATGGACCCGGCTGGCTAACGCTAAGAGAAGTAGGCGGTGTACGAGCGGGGCGACGCCGGAGAACTCGCGGGGCTTCGCCCCGGGGGGCGGCGGGCTGTCGCTCACGCCGAGCGTCGCGGTGGGGCTACGGCGGGACGGCGGCGATGCCAAGACGGGCGCGGGCATGAACGTCGTCGTCGTCGGCGCCTTTACCGATACGGTCACGGGGCTGTCGCTGGACGTGCGGGTGCGGACGTTGGTCGTGCACCAGGCGGAAGGGTTGCTGGCCGCCGAGGCGCAGCGGAGGGAGAGCCCCCCGGCAGGCGAGGTCAGCAACGGGTTCCTGGGCCGGGCGACCTTCGGCTGGTAGGCCGCGGTCCTGGAGGAGCGAGCCGCGGATGCCGCGCCGGAGCCTTGATGGCCAGCTTCGAGTACCTGGCGGACGGGCACCACGTCGATGACGCGGGCAACCTGATCTCCTGCCCGTACGTCGACTTCCGCGACCCGGCTCCGGACGACGGTTCAACCATCCGTCGTCGAAGACGGTTCCGCACCGCCCGGATCAAGGATCCGCGGGGCTGCCGAACGACTACGGCGAAGTCATGCCCGGGGCCGAGCCGGGATTGAGGCGGGACACGGCCGGGGCCTCCAGCGGTTCGCGGAGGCGCTGCCGGCCACGGCGGTCGAGGCGCTGCGCGAGCAACGCGCGCGGGTCGAGGCGCCGATCGGCCGGTTCCGCCGGCGGTGTCAGGCGGCGCCCTGCGCGACAAGGCGGATACGGAACCGCAAACAGTTGCCGGACACGGCCCGGCCATTCCTGCCGGGAGTCGTCCAAAACGGTCTTCCTGCCGCCTGACGAACGTTGCACCTGCTGACGAGGTCGATCGGCCCCTCGGCCGCCGGCTCGCCGGGAGCGCGGCGGGCGCAGTCTCGGTGAGGCAGTTCCTTGAGCACGGGGTGTGTCGCGCGCGGTTGCGGCCGACGGCCGGCCAGGTATGCGGCCGACCGCCCCGCACCAGGCCCCGGGGCGCCCCCGCTCCATTCCCCGGTCCATCAAGACAACCGGCAAGCGCGCGCGCGAGGGCTGCGTCAGGTGGTGCGCGCTCTCCGCCGCAGCCGTGTCGAAGCCGGCCGGCTCCCGGCCGAGTGCGCGCACATCCGCACACCGCGCAGAGAAGTGACTACCGCTTGTACCACAGACCGGGACTCTCGTTTGGGGAACCTGCTACAACGGCCGTCAGTGCCTGATTCGGCACCCCGCCGGCTCGGAAGCCGGCGCGTCGTGACGACGGAGGGACCCAGCGATGGCGCAGCTCTTGACGGTCCGGGCGGTAGCGGCCCAGCTCGCGGTTTCCCGGTCGAGCGTCTACAAGATGCTCGACGGCGGCGTGTTCCCGCAAGCGCCGGTTCGACTCCCCAACGGCAGCCCCCGCTGGCCGCAGGAGGTGGTCGACGAGTGGGTCGAAGCGCACAGGTGCGACGGCGGGCACGCGGGACACTGCCGTGTCCTGGCGGCGGGGGGGGCCGGGCGGGGGGGGCGGGTCCCTCCGGGCCGGGCGCGGCGGGCCCGGGGGGGCGGCGCGCGCGGGGGACCGTGCCGGGGCCGGGGGGGGGGAGGGGCCGGGCGGGGGGGCGGCTCCCGTCCGGCCAGGACGTAGCGGTCCGGCGGTCGGTCTCCCGGCCAGCCGCCGGGAAGATGCTCGACCGCGGCGCGTTCCCGCGGCTCCCGGAGACGGGATCGGTCAACCGGTTGCCTGCAGGCGTGACTGCTCGGCAACGGCGACACGGCGGTCCGGTGCTCGAGGCGCCGGGCGCGGCGCCGACGCTCTTCGCGGGAAGTCCCCCGAGTGGCGAAGGAGTGACGCATGGATGATCCGAACGACGCGCTGCACGACCCCGATCCCGCGGCCGACAAGCGACGATGCTATACGGTCAGACGCTCGGTGGCGTTGTCGGCCTACTGGTACGAGCGCGTGCGGCAGGTCGCGACCACGACCAACCTCAAGCCGGGCGTGATCCTGCGCAACGCCATCAAGCTGGGCCTGGTCCAGCTCGAGAAGCGCGCGCGGCCGGAGAGCAAGAGGACCCCGTAAAACGGTCGGCAGCCGAGGCGGGCAGCGCGGGGCGTGGGCCATGCCTTCGAGACTGACCGCCCCCTCCCCGCGGCGGTCCGCGCGCCCCGGCGTCTCGGCGAGACCCGGAGGGACATGGACCCGGTTGTCCGATGTCCTCGCCGATCCGCCGCCGGAGTCGGGTCCCGGCGGCGCACCCGCTCGAGGCGAAGCGGCGCTCCGCGCGCCGCGGTCCGGCCGATGGACCCGCGATGACCAGATCGACAGCCTGATTGCGCATTCCGGTGAAATCGATCACCCGTTCCGACGCGAAACCGATCGCTGATTCCGACGCAAACCGATCACCTGTCGGAGCGAAGCGACGCGGGCTTGGTTCACGGCTCCGAGTGGTCGCGCCGCG
>MKWU01001467.1_pt1 | contig 40253 bp, 37 predicted proteins | sample 809101 | NCBI WGS metagenome assembly MKWU01 (sample SAMN05860141, study PRJNA318959) | sponge metagenome | host: Aplysina aerophoba | place: Slovenia: Piran, Adriatic Sea, Gulf of Piran | collected 2013-05-07
CACCGCCCGCCAACGCGGCCTCGACCTGCCTCCGCTGATCGCCGCGCTGTTGCGCGCCCCGGAACCCGCCGTCCCCGAGCTCCTCGGCCTTCCGCCGCCGACCGCATAGGCGGTCAACGTCCGCACAACGGCCGCCTCGACGCGTGACCGGTCCCGGCCGCGCGTCCCGACTGCACTGCGCTCGGTCACCACCGGACTTCGCCGACAGGCCAGGCCCGTGCGTTCCCGTGCGATGGCCTCCGGTCTCCCGCGGAATCACAACCATGGAGGCACTCGCTTGAACACGCTGTCGCTCCAACCAACTTCCTCGCCTCGAGCCCACTCTCAGCCCATATTCATTGGCAGATCACACGCTAATCAAATACCCGCATGGAAGGCGGATAATTCATCATGGTTCACGGACGGCGCTTCCGTCTGTCAAGCTACGTCAGCGGGTTGCTCTCCGCGGGCCGGACGGTGTTCACTGCCAAGGAAGGCGAGCGGGCGCTGGGCGTCGGACATGGTGCGTTTCTGGACGCTGCCGAGCGGCTGCAGCGCCGTCGGGCACTGCTGAATCCGCGGCGCGGATCCTACGTGGTCGTTCCACCGCAATACGCGTCCTGGGGGGCGCCGCCACCGGCCTGGTACATCGACGCGCTGATGCGCCATGAAGGCCTGACCTACTACGTTGGGCTGCTGAAGGCGGCGGAGCTTCATGGTGCGACGCATCAGGCTGTCATGGAGTTCCAGGTCGTATCGGCCAAGCGCCTGCCGAAGATTCGCGCGGGCCGCAACCTGATCGTCTTCTACTTCCGCAAGAGCCTGGAGGTGGTGGCAGGGACTGAGGATCGCAAGACCGACACCGGCACGATGAAGATCTCGTCGGCCGCGCTGACGGCTTTGGACCTCCTGCGCTATCCGCAGGCGTCAGGCGGCATCGACAGCGTAGCGACGGTCCTTGCCGACCTCGCAGAGGCGATCGATCCAGTGCAACTCGCGGCGCTTTCGGCGTCAGTCGAGCGACCGGTCGTTCAGCGTCTGGGACACCTGCTGGAGCATCTCGGCGAGGACGCCGCGGCGGGCGCGATGCTGGAGGCATTGCGGGCTCGGGGATCGCTTCCATGGACCGAACTCGACCGACATGAAGTACAGGATCCGGACTTCGCGCCTGAGCCGCAGCGGCGTGATCCCCGTTGCCGCGTCATTGTCCGGCGCGTACCGGAGCCCGACAGATGATCCCCGCGCAGAACATCGTGGCGTGGGGCAATGTCGCTCCCTGGACGGAGGCGCGACAGATCGAGCAGGACCTCATCATCAGCCGTGCCCTGGTTGAGATCTACTCGGACCCGATGCTGCGCGACGCGCTCCGGTTTTGTGGCGGCACGGCGCTGAACAAGTTGCACTTCCCTGCGCCGCTACGCTATTCGGAGGACGTCAATCTTGTCCGTACGGCCCACAGCCCGATCGGTCCAATTCTCGATCGGCTGCGTGTCGTGCTGGAGCCGTGGCTGGGGCAGGCGCGGTTCGAACAGAGCCCCGTCGCGCCGAAGTTCCGCTTCCGAGTTGAAACCGAGGATGGCAGTGGCCTGCTAATCCGGCTGAAGATCGAGATCAACACGCGCGAGGTCGAAGCCTTCGACGCGCCGACGGCGATGCCGTTCGAGGTCGCGAATCCGTGGTTCACCGGGACGGCGACCATTTCGACATTCTCCCGGGAGGAAATGCTGGCGACAAAGCTGCGGGCGCTGCTGCAGCGGGACAGGGGGCGCGATCTCTACGACCTTGCACACGCGCTCGAAGTCTTCGAGGGCCTCGATAGCCACCGCGTCGTCGAGATGCGCGCGGACGGTACGCCCTCGCCGGCTGGGCCATCTCGCGGGCCCAGGCTCAGGAGCGCATGTTCGCCAAGCTGGCCAATCCGCACTTCATGTTGGACGTGCGTCCATTGCTGCCGGCTGCCCGGGCGGAATCGCTGACAGAGGAGTCGACGGCAGAGGCGTTTCGCGAAGTGTTCATGACCCTGGTCAATCGGCTTCCCGGCGAGCCCTGGGGGAGAACGCCGGCGATGAAGGAGAAGTTCGGCATTTCGTGGTGAGAGGGGGATGCCGCGTCGAGCTCCGTTGACGAAGAACCATGGGGAAGGCGGCCCGTCGAGCAGGGGGGCGACGCTATTCTAGCCGGTGTGCGGAGACCACGCGGCGCTCTCGAGCCGCTGACGCGGCGCTCGCTCGTTGTCGCGGCGGTGCTTCTGGGCGGCGTCCTCCTGCAGGCGCTGCTCTTGTCGCGCCAGTGGATCTACGGGGACCAGTACGCGCTGTTCCTGTCGGGCCTCGACCTCCTGGAGAGCGGACGGCTGCCGCCCGTCGCCAAGTACATGAGCGGCGGGGGGCATGTCCCGGGGTCGCTGCTGCCGTTGTTGATCGCGGTCCCCCTGGAGGCCTGGTCCGACTACCGCGCGCCGGCGCTGCTGATCGGCCTTGGCCATCTGGCCGCCGTCGGCGTGCTGTCGGCCTGCCTCGGACGCGCGCTGGGCGGCGCGTTCCTTGCCGCCTATCTCGCCGCGTACTGGCTGTCCCCATGGCGCCTCTACCACGCCGGGTTCCTGTGGGAGCCGGCCTACGTCTTCCTGCCGGCCGCGCTGCACCTGGCCAGTACATGGCGGCTGCGCGCGGCGCCCCATCCCGGCTGGAGCCTGGTCCTGGCGGCCACGCTGACGCTGACCCTGCAGCTTCACGCCTCGTTCGTGGTCCTCGTCGTGCTGACGGCTCTGCTCGCGGCCCGGCGGATGATCCGCATCGACTGGCGCGGGGCGCTGGCCGGGGTGGCGGCCGGCGCGCTCACGCTCATCCCGACGGCGCAGGCGTGGCTTGCGGGCACGTTGCCGCGCATGGCGCCGGGGGAGACGGAGGACTTCTCGCGCGTCGGGGTCGGGGGACTGAACGCGCTGAAGGCGCTCGCGTACTGGCTCCGAATGGGCGCCCCGGACATCGGGCGCCGGCTGCGGGAGAGCTCGTTCGCCGACGCGGAGGTCGTCGAGTCCAGCGTCCGGACGGCACTCGCGTCCGGGTTGCTGACTGCCCTTGTGGTGCTGAGCACCCTCTCGGTGGTCGTGGCGCTGTTGGCGTCCCGGGACTACTACCGAGCTGGGCCGGTGTTCCGCGCCCGGCCGGCGTCCGGTGCGGCCGATGCCGCCGGCTCGCTGTCCCCGGACGATTGGTTTCGCCGGTACGCGGGGTGGTGCCTCGTGGCGATGGTCGCCTCCGCGGCCGCTTCCCCCGTCCCCGTCCAAGGCTGGCACGTCGTGATCGCGCTCCACGCGGCGTGCCTGCCGGTCGCGGCCTGGCTGCGGGCCGCGTTCGGGGGCGCGTCGGTGCCTCGGCGCGCGCTCGCCACGTCATTCGTGCTCCTGCAGGTGGCTGTCGTGCTGGCGCTGGCCTTCGGGCACCCGATGTATCAGCCGCTCTCGGGCGAGCGCCTCCTCGAGCAGGACCTCCCGGCGGCCGTGCGGGCGATTATCCCCGCTTCCTCGCCCTGACTGCCGCGCCCTTCCGGCGAGGTCCGCCCAGCAGCCACGGCAGCAATGCGCCGAGGCCCCAGAGGAGGACGAGCAGCGTTGCGGGTTCGATGCCGAGCGCGCCCAGCATCAGTTCTCCTCCGGCAACGCGAACACGAACAGCACGTTGCCGCTGCTCGGGCGCAGCTCCGGGGTCAGCGCGAGGTGCGCGGTCGAGGTGAGGGAGCTTCCGGTGCTGGCCGCGACGTACTGGCGGCCGTCGACGGCGAAGGTGATGGGGAAGCCGGTGACGGGGGAGCCGAGGTTGACCTCCCAGAGCACCTCGCCGGTTTGCTGGTCGAGCGCGCGAAAGCGACCGTTGACGTCGCCGCCGAAGACGAGGCCGCCGCCGGTGGCGACCAGCGACATCGTGGCGGCGCGCTGCTCGTGCCTCCAGAGAGTCTCGCCGGTCTCGGCCGAGATGGCCTGCACGGTGCCCACCTGGTCCGTGCCCGGCGCAATCTGGCTGCGAAAGGCGAGTTGGTAGAGGCTGTCGTCGTCGAGCGCCATCATCCGCGCGCAGACGTTGCGCAGCGGGTAGTACATGGTGTTGGTGAGGGGGCTGTAGGCGCCGGCCTCCCAGTCCTTGCCGCCGACCGCGTGGGGGCAGGCCAGCACGTCCTGGCCGACGCTGCCGAAGACCACCTCCGCGTTTTCCGTGACGTCGCCGGTAGCCCCGTCGATGTGGGAGATGACGTTCTGGGTCACCGTCGGCGTGGCCCACAGGAACTCGCCCGTAGCGCGGTCGAGGGTGTAGACGACGCCGGTCTTGCCCGGGACGCCGGTCAGAACCTGCCGCACCTCGCCGGGGCGGAGCCGCGGGTTGATCCAGCTCACGTGGTCCGGGTCGGGGGCTACCGCGGTGTCGACGAGCAGCCGCTCGTAGGGGTGATCGAGGTCCCAGTGGTCGTTCAGGTGCTGGTAGTACCAACGGATAGCGCCGGTGTTGGCGTCGAGGGCCAGGGTGGAGTTGTGGTACAGGTGCGCCAGGTCGGCCCCGCCGATGAAGAACTTCGGCGCCGGCGACGTCACCGACGTCCCGATGTAGACCAGCTCCAGCGCCGGGTCGTAGCTGGGCACCATCCAGGCGCCGACGTGCCTCCGCTCCTCGAACGGGACGCCGCCCCATGTCTCGTCGCCCGGCTCGCCGGGGGCGGGGATGGTGCGCCGGCGCCACAGTTCCGCACCGGTCGCGGCGTCGTGGGCCACGATGACGCACGCATCGGGTCCGCCGCGCGGCGTGCAGCTCCGCCCCGAGACCACCTTGCCGTCGGCGATGATCGGTCCCGAGGTCTGGTTGGCGGGGTGCGTCCGGTAGTCGAGGATCAGCGTCTCCCAGGCCGGCTCGCCGGTGACGGCGTCGAGGGCGAAGACGTGCTCGTCGACGCTCGTGTCGATGATGTAGCGGTCGTAGATGGCGAGGCTCCGGTTGATCTCGGCGAGAACGCCGATGACGTAGTCCTCGATGTCCTCCGGCACCTCCCGGCGGTGCTCCCAGATGAGGTCGCCGGTGGCGGCGTCGATGGCCTGGATGACGTCGCGCGGGTTCGGCATGTAGAGGACGCCGCCGTAGGCGATCGGGGTTCCCTGCTGGCTGCCGGGGTGGAGCCCGCGCGACCAGACCAGGCGCAGGTCGCCCACGTTGTCCGCGTCGATCTGGTTGAGGGGGCTGTAGCCCCAGCCGTCCAGGGTCCGCCGCCACATGAGCCAGTCCTCCGGCGCGGGGGCCTGGAGCATGGCGTCGGTGACGGGGACGAAGTCGTCGCTCTCCGCCGGCTGCGCGTGTGCGGGTACCGGCCGCGTGACGGCCAGCAGGACGGAGACCGCGACGAGCGATCCGTACGCCGCGAGGCGATACCGGTAGAGCATGGTCCCACTCCTCGATTGGCGGGCTAATCCTGCGGTCGCACGAGCCTTCCCGCCGCGCCGAGCACGCCGCCGACGGCCGGCGCTGCGAACGCGACCTGGTTAGCGGACGTGGGCGCGAATCTTGTGGTTCAGGTTGTGGCGCTGCCGGCGGATCACGCGCAGCCGGGCGCGGTCGTGCGCGTCGATCGCGGCCTGCCGCTCGGCCTTCAGCGCGCGCAGCTTCGCCTTCGCCGCCGCCTTGTCGAAGCCGCCCGTCACGTCGTGGTGGTGCACGTGCGCGTCGATGCCGATCGCCGTGCAGATCGCCGGGATCAGGTGCTCCTTGTTGAGCTGCGTATACCCCTGCACGGCCTCGTGGTCGAGGCCCTTGGCGATTTCGCGAAGATCGGCAACCGTCTTGTGCTTGAGTTGCTCGTAGGTGTAGTCAGCCATCCCGTCCTCCGGGCGGGGTGGCGGCTCCGCGGACCGGAGCTCCGCCTCGCTCCGCCAAGCGCTGATCCTACCGCACGCGGGCGCGTCGGGATCCCTCGCGAGGGTTGCGGGGCTCACGCGGCCGCGTTGGGACCTGATGCGCGGGCCGCGGGCTCAGAGGATGCGGCGGCCCAGAGCCGACAGGGCGAGCTCCACGCCGAGCTCCGCAGTGGCGTTGCCGGCGTCCAGGATCGGGTTGACCTCGACGAGGTCGAGCGAGCGGAGGGCGCTCGAGTCGGCGATCGACTCCATCAGCAGGTGCGCCTCCCGATAGCTGAGGCCGCCCTTAACCGGCGTGCCGACCCCGGGGGCTATCGTGGGGTCGCAGGCGTCGAGGTCGAACGAGACGTGGATGCCGCCCGTCCCGGCGCCCACCACCCGCAGGGCCTCTCCGGCGACGGCCGCCATTCCGTCCCGATCGATGTCCTTCATCGTAAAGACGCGGATGCCCGAGGCGACGACCCGCTCGCGCTCGGCGTCGTCGAGGCTGCGGACGCCGATGAGGACGGCACGGCCGGCGTCGATCGTCGGCGTGTCGTCGCCCGGTGTGACGTCGCCGACGCGGGCGAGCTCGATCGGCTCCGGCCCGATCGTGGCGGCGAGGGCCATGCCGTGCACGTTGCCGCTCGTGGTCGTCTCCGGCGTGTTCATGTCGCCGTGGGCGTCGATCCAGAGCAGGCCGAGGGTCTGGCCGCGGGCGCGCCCGCTGGCTGCCGCCGCGGCGATGGAGCCTACGGCGACGCTGTGGTCGCCGCCGAGCACCACGGGCAACGCGCCGTCGTCGTGCGACGCGCGCGCCGTCTTGTAGACCTGCCGGCAGACGCGCGCGATCTCCGGCATGTACTTCCTGCGCTGGTGTCCGCGGGCGCGCGTCTCGGGAACCGGGGCGGCCACGTTGCCGCGGTCGGCGACCTCGCGCCCGAGGGCGGAGAGGCGCCTGCCGAGCCCGGCGATGCGAAGGGCCGAGGGGCCCATGTCCACGCCGCGGCGGTTCCCGCCGAGGTCGAGCGGTACGCCGATGACGTGAATCGGTGGGGGCATGCTCATCCGGCGGGGGCGGCGGCCGCCGGCTCGCGGCGGGCTCCGCGGGAGCCCTTGGCGGCCGCAGCCGCGGCGGCCCGCCCCGCGGCGATGCAGTCCGGGATGCCCACGCCGCGGATGGCGGACCCGGCCAGGTGCAGACCCGGCAGTCGCGCCAGGCGGCCGTCGATGGCGGCGACCGTGGCGAGGTGGCCTACGTCGTGCTGCGGGTTCGCGTCCGGCCAGCGGTAGACGCGCGCCAGGGTGGGGGGGACCGTGATGTCGAGCAGGCCGGCGAGGTCGCGGTGGACGGCGTCGATCAGCTCGTCGTCCGCCCGCGCGAGGACGTCCGGATCGTGGGCGCCGCCGAGGAAGCCCCGGAACAGGGCCTGCCCGTCCGGCGCCCGCCCCGGCCACTTGGACGATATCGACGTGCCGGCCATGATGGACAGGCCCCCGGCCGCGCGCTCGACCCGTGGGACGACGAATCCGCTCCCGCGGATCGCCCTGCCGACCGCGGCGCGCGGATAGGCCAGCGTCACGGTGGCGCTCGACGTGTGGCGGGTGGAAGAGCCCAGGGCGCGCGCCGTGGGGGGGAGGCACGCGCACGGGCGCCCCGCCGGCGTGTCGAGCGGCGCGAGGAGCGCCGCCGCGACCCGCGCCGGAACGGCGAGGAGCACCTGCCGCGCGGTCACGCCGTCGCCGCCGCCGACGATGCGGAACGGGCCGCTCCCCTCGATCGCCCGCACCGGCCCGCCGCAGCGTACCGTGGCGGGTGGAAGCCTGCCCGCGACGGCGGTCACGAGTTCGCCGAGCCCTCCCGGCAGCGAGCGGAACGGTCCCTGGTCGCCGCCGCGGCGTGCGCGTCCGGCGCGTTGCCGCCGCAGTCCCCGCACCACGCTGCCGTCGGTCCGCTCCGCCTCGACGAGGGTCGGGAACAGCGCGCGGACCGACAGCCGCTCGACGTCACCCGCATGGATGCCGGCGAGGAGCGGCTCGGCCAGGAAGTCGACCGCCTCCCGGCCGAAGCGGCGCCGGAAGAAGGCCGCGACCGACTCGTCGCCGGCGCCGTCGCGCGGGGGCAGCGTCAGGTCGAGCGCCATCCGCAGCCGTCCGCGCCAGCTCAGCGGGCGGTTCCGGGCGAACGAGTCCGCGCGCGTCGGGATTCCAAGCACGGACCCGGGTGCGAGGGGGCGCAGCCGTCCGCGCCGCAGGACGTACGCCGCACGCGGCGCCAGGGTGGCGATCAGCCGCGGGCCGAGCCCCACCTCGCGGCAGAGGGCCAGCGCGGCGGGCTTGTGCACCAGCAACGAATCGGGACCGGCGTCCAGGGTGAATCCACCCACCGATTCCGTCCGAATCATCCCCCCGAGCCGAGGCGCGCCCTCGAGGAGCAGGAAGGAGACGCCGCGGCGGTGCAGCTCGTAGGCGGCGGAGAGCCCGGTGATCCCGCCGCCTACGACGGCTACCGCCACGTCGTCCATCGGGGGCATCGAGGTCAGAGGCGGTGCGCCATGTGGGCGAGCATCTCGACCTTGTCGACCGGGGTCTCGGGCAGGATGCCGTGTCCCAGGTTGAAGATGTGACCGGGACGGTTACCGGCGCGGCGCAGCACGTCGCTCGCCCCCTCGAGAAGGCGGTCGATGGGGCCGAGCAGCAGCGTGGGATCGAGGTTGCCCTGGATGGCTCGATCGTCGCCGATCCGTTCCCAGGCCTCGTCGAGCGGGATGCGCCAGTCGACGCCGATGACGTCGCCGCCGGCCTCCGCCATGGCCTCGAGCAGTGTCGCCGTGCCGGTGCCGAAGTGGAGCACCGGCACCCCGGTGGAGGCCGCGGCGTCGAGGATGCGCCGCGTATGGGGCAGGGCGAACTCCCGATAGTCGGCCGGGCCGAGCGCGCCGATCCACGAGTCGAAGACCTGCACGGCCTGCGCGCCCGCCTCGACCTGCGCCACCAGGTAGTCGGCGATCGCTGCGGCGAACTTGTCGCACAACAGGTGCCACGCGGTCGGCTCGCCGTACATCAGCGCCTTGGTCCGCGCGTAGCTGCGCGACGCGCCGCCCTCGATGGCGTAGGAAGCGAGCGTGAAGGGGGCGCCCGCGAAGCCGATGAGCGGCACCCGGCCTTCGAGCTCGCGACGGAGGATGCGAATCGTCGTCAGAACGTGCGGGAGCGCGTCACGCGCCTCGAACTGCCGGACCCGGTCGACGTCCGCCGCGGATCGCACCGGCTCGTGGATCACCGGCCCCTCGCCCTTGGCGAACGTGAACGGTATGCCCATCGGTTCGAGCGGCAGCAGCAGGTCGGAGAACAGGATCGCCGCGTCGATCTCGAGGCGGTTCACCGGCTGCAGCGTCACCTCGACCGCCAGCTCCGGATGCCGGCAGATCTCGAGCAGGGTATGGCGCGCGCGCAGTTCGCGGTACTCCGCCATGTAGCGGCCGGCCTGCCGCATGAACCAGACGGGGGTGGCATCGACGGGCTCCCGCCGGCAGGCTCGCAGAAAACGGTCGTTCACGCCCCGGATCGTACTACGGGTGAGCCCGGCGAGGCCGGCGCGGACGCTCGGCGTGGGCGGCGGCCGGAGCCGGGATCCGTGCTAGGATGGCGGACGGGCCATGCCGTTTCTCAGGTTTGCACGCGACGCGCGCGGTTACGAGAACACCTACGTGCTCCACGGGTTCCGCGGCGGCGAGCACGCCGGGCCCCGGTTGCTCTACTGGTTCCGCACTCCGCCCAACGTACGGGTCGGCCGCCTGCCGCTCGACGAGACGGCCATTCGCGCGATCGAGGAGAGCAACCCCGAGCTGACGTTCGACTGGACGAAGATGCTCAAGGTCAAGCCGAAGGCGCCGCCGGCGCCCTCGTCGGCGAGGCGCTCGGGAGGCAGGCGAGCGGCCACCCGCAGGCCCGCCCCACCGGCCGCCGCCTCCGTGCCGGGTGAGAACGGGGCGACCTCGGAGGAGTCGGCGCCGGTCGCGGCGAGCGACGCGCCCGAAGTCGACGCCGCGAGCATCGAAGCCGCGGAAGTCGATGCCGTGGAAGTCGACGCGGCGGGAATCGATGCCGTGGGAATCGACGGGGGGGACGCGGGCGTGCCGGGCGCCGACGAGGCCGCGTCGCGCCATCCGGTCGCCGCCCTCGTCGGCGACGACGGGCTCGCCCGCATCCGGGCGCGGTATGCTGAGTTGCGGGCGCGTGTGGCCGAGAAGCAGGTGACTTCGAGCGCCCGCGAGGCGCTCGAAGCGCGCGTCGAAGCGCTCAATCCGGACGCCTGGCGGGCAGGTGAGGCCGTCGTCCGGGCGATCGAGCGTTTCGAGGCGGACGTGGAGCAGATCAGGAAGACGCTCGGGCGGCGGTCGCGCCGCCGACCGGGCAGGGCCGGCCGCGGCAGCTCGTCCCGCTCCGGGGCGGGCGCAGGCCGGAGTCGCAGAGAGGACGCGAGCGAAGGGGCGTCCACACCATTGGAGGGCTCCCATGAGGGACCGCAGGGTGGCTGAATCTGTCCGGGCCGGGTGGCATGCGGCTTGGGGCGTCGCGGTGCTGACAGGCGTGCTCGCGATTGGCGTCGTCGCCGACGCGCAACCGCCGCAGGGGCCGCGGCCGGGGCAGGGGCCGCGGCCGGGGCAGCCGGCCGGAATCGCCCCGACCGAGGATCCGCTGGCCGTGTTCCGTTCCGGGGTCACGTTGGTTACGACCGACGTCATCGTGCGTGACGAGAACGACCTCTTCATGCCCGACCTGACGAAGGACGACTTCAGGATCCTGGAGGACGGGATCCCGCAGGAGGTGGCCTCGCTGGTGCTCGTGCACGGGGGCCGCGTCTACAACCAGCTCCTGCCGCCGCCCCCGGTGCAGGAAGGGATCATCCTGCCGCCGACGCGGCCGGTGAACGACACCGCCGGGCGCATCTTCGTCATTCTCGTCGACGACCTGCACATCGAGGCCAACAAGACGCCCAAGGCCCGGCAGGTGTTCGAGAAGCTGGCCGACACGCTGATCCACGAGGGTGACCTGTTCGGGATCGTCTCCACCGGCCCGTCGTCCATCCGCGTCGACCTGACCTACGACCGCAGCCGCCTCTACTCCTCCATGGAGCGGATCACGGGGGACGGGTTCACGGCCAACGAGCTGATCAACGAAGTGTCGCCGGGAACCCGCGGGCCGGAGGAGCTCCGCTGGCGCGCCCACGTCGCCTTCAAGACCGCGCGCGACACCGTGCTGGGACTCGAGCAGGTGCAGAACCGCCGCAAGGCCGTCATCTACTTCAGCAGCGGCTACGACTTCAACCCCTTCGAGTTCGAGCGCTACTTCGCCCGCGACCCGATCGCCCGCGAGTTCCAGCAGGGCCGCACCTACGGCGACATCTACCAGGACATGCCGGATCCGGGATTCGACCCCTTCACGCGGCTCGACCGGCAGGGCGAGGTGTTCAGCGACGCCGACCTCGCGATGGAGGTCATGGAGCTGGCCCAGGCCGCCAATCGCGCCAACGCGAGCTTCTACACCGTCGACCCGCGGGGACTGCTCGCCGGGCCGGACGTCGACTACAACGGGCCCGCGCAGCCGTGGAACGAGTGGCGGATGCAGACGCAGAGCAGTCTGCGGGGACTTGCCGAGCTGACCGGCGGGATCGCGGTGGTCAACCGCAACGACTTCGAGGGTGCGTTCCGGGAGATCGACGCCGAGACGAGCGACTACTACGTGCTGGGGTTCTACTCGAGCAACGCCGACCCGACGGCCCGCACGCGGCGGCTGAGCGTCACCGTGAACCGGGAGGGCGCCCAGGTGCGCTCGCGCACGCACTACACGTTCGCGCGTCCTCCGGAAGAGGATCCGGCGCCGTAGTCGCGCGTTGCCCAAGGGACTCGGCGGCGCGCGCGCGCGGCTGCGGAGAGGCGCATCCCGATCGTCGCCCTTCTTCCTCGGGGTGGTGGCGATCGGCGCGTTCGTCGTCAGCTTGGCCCGTTTCTCGTCGACCTCCGACTTCGAGCCGGCCGAGCCCGAGGCGGAACCGGTCGTCGCGTCGGAGCTGCCTGCCGCTCCGGAGGGCACTGCGTCGGGCCTGCCTGCGGCCGGGGCCGGCGAGCCGCCGCCGGCGGAAGCGGCACCGGCCGGCGACGCAGGGCCAACGGCCGAGTCGGCGCCGCCGTCTCCGCGCATTCTCTCCCTCGGCGACCTCCGCCCGCCCCGCCGCATCCGTTCGGCGGCGGCGATGATCTACAACCCGGCCACGGACGAAGTGCTCTGGGCATCGAACGCGCGCGAGACCCGGCCGATCGCGAGCATCACCAAGGTGATGACGGCGCTGGTGCTGCTGGAGCACGGGCGAGATCTGGGGCTCGACGTCGTCGTGTCCGGCCGCGACGTGCGCCGCGCGTCGACCACGCACGTCAGACAGCGCGAGCGGGTCACGCTGGACGATCTGTTGCACCTGGCCCTCGTCGCGTCGGACAACGCGGCCGCACGGGCCATCGCGCGGGCCTCCCCGTGGGGGACGCGCGGCTTCGTCGAGCGGATGAACCGCAAGGCGGCGGAGCTCGGCCTCGACGGCACGCGCTTCGTCGACCCGTCCGGTCTCGACGAGCGCAACGTGTCGTCGCCGTACGACGTGGCGCGGCTCATCGCGGCGGCCATGGCGGAGCCGGCCCTCGCGCGGATCATGGCCAAGGGGTCCTACCGGTTCCGCACGAGTCGGCGCCCCGTGGCGGTGCGCAACACGAACCGCCTGGTGCGCGAGCGCGCCGACGTCACGGGCGGCAAGACCGGCTACATCCGCGAGGCGGGCTACTGTCTGGCCGCCTACGTCGAGTCGCGGGGAGGCGTCCCACTGGCCGTCGTCGTGCTCGGAGCCCGGTCGAACGCGGAGCGGTTCGCGGAAGTTCGCCGACTTGCCGACTGGGTGCGAACTCAGGGGCAGTCCCTCCTCGACGGTCGTCGATTGGCGGTACAGTGAGAATGGCGCGCCGGGTTCGCGGGCCGGCGCGGCCGGCGCGTTCAGTTATCCCGCGGGCGGCGGGAGAATCGTGATGCGGGACGTGATCATCATCGGATCGGGGCCGGCCGGCCTGACCGCCGCGCTGTACGCGGCGCGGGCCAGCCTGCACCCGTTGCTCGTCGAGGGGCTCGAATCGGGCGGCCAGTTGATGCTGACCACCGCGGTGGAGAACTACCCGGGCTTCCGCGACGGCATCATGGGACCGGAGCTGATGGCCGAGATGCGGGCCCAGGCCGAGCGCTTCGGAACGGAGTCGCTGCGCGGGGACGTGACCGAGGTCGACCTCTCGCGCCGGCCGTTCCGCGTCGCGACGAGCGAGGGAGAGCTCCACGCGCGCGCGCTGATCCTGGCCACCGGGGCGTCAGCCCGCCTGCTCGGGCTTCCCTCCGAGCGGACGCTGATGGGACACGGCGTTTCGACCTGCGCGACGTGCGACGGCTACTTCTTCCGCGACAAGCCGATCGTGGTGGTCGGGGGCGGCGACTCCGCGATGGAGGAGGCGACCTTTCTCACCAAGTTCGCGTCGCAGGTGACGCTCGTGCATCGCCGCGATGCCTTCCGCGCGTCCCGCATCATGCAGGACAAGGCGCGCGCCAACCCGAAGATCGACTTCGCGCTCGACAGCGTGGTCGAGGAGATCCGCGACGTCGACAAGGGCGTCGTCAGCAGCGTCGTGCTGCGCAACGTCCAGGACGACACGCGGCGGGAGGTCGCGGTCGACGGCGTGTTCGTCGCCATCGGCCACACACCGAACACGAAGCTGGTCGCGGGCCAGATCGAGCTCGACGCCAACGGCTACATCGTCACCGGTCAGGGGTCGGAGACGAGCGTCCCCGGCGTCTTCGCGTGCGGGGACGTGCAGGATCACGTCTACCGCCAGGCGGTCACCGCGGCCGGGTCGGGGTGCATGGCCGCGATCGATGCGGAGCGGTACCTGGAGAGCCTGCCGGCGGACGACCCCGTGGCGGTCGTCGGGGACGCCGGGCGCGCGGCTGTCTGATCCCGCGCCCTGACGGGCGCGTCGGCCGCCCGACATCCCGGGGGAGCGGGGCGCCCGGGCACAAGGACGGTGTCCTGGCCACAGTAAGGTGCTGTGGGCTGCGCCGAGGATCCCGAGAGACGGTCGGGCGCGCTGCCGGAGTCGTCAGGCTTCGTTGACCGGCTGGTCGATCCACCCGCCGCCCAGGACCTCGTCCCCGTCGTAGAGGACGACCGCCTGTCCCGGTGCGACGGCCGCCTGCGGCACGTCGAACTCCAGTCGGGCGCGCGCGTCGTCGAGGGGCCAGACGCGCGCCTGCGCTTCGGGGTGCCGGTGCCGGATCTGTGCCGCGACCCGCTGTCCCGCCGCGGGCGGGGTCGAGATCCAGTTCATGCGCGAAGCGGTGAGCGCCGTCCGCTCCAGGGCTTCGCGCGGGCCCACCGTCACGGTTCCGGTCTCCGCCTCGATAGCCGTGACGTAGAGCCGCACCGGGCTGGCGAGGCCGAGTCCCTTGCGCTGCCCGACCGTGAAGCGATGCACTCCGCCGTGCCGGCCGAGGACGCGCCCCGCGGTGTCCTTCACCGGACCCGGGCCGGGAGGCTCCCCGGCCCGCCGCTCCACGAACGCCGCGTAGTCGCCGTCGGCGACGAAGCAGATCTCGTGGCTGTCGGGCTTGTCGGCCACCGCGAGCCCGTGGGCTCTCGCATGGTCGCGAACCTCGCTCTTCGTCAGATCCCCGAGCGGGAAGTGCGCGCGCGCAAGCTGGGCCTGGGTGAGTGAGAAGAGGAAGTACGACTGGTCCTTGGCGCGGTCGCGCGCCCGCCGCAAAACGTGGCCGGCGCTCCCCGCGCCCTCGCCGCCGGCACGCGACTCGAACCGCGCGGCGTGGCCGGCGGGGGGGCCGTCCCGCGCGCGGGCGCGGGCCCGCGCCGGCGGCACGCGACTCGACCCGCGCGTGGTGGCCGGTGGCGACGCCGTCCGCGTCGAGGCCGCGCGCCCGGTCGAGCAGGTGGCGGAACTTGAGATCGCCGTTGCAGTGGACGCACGGGATCGGCGTGCGGGCCGCGCGGTAGTCGGCCACGAACGGGGCGACCACGTGGCGTTCGAACTCGTGCTCGAAGTTCACGATGTAGTGCGGGATGCCCAGTCGGGCCGCCACCCGCCGCGCGTCGTGCAGGTCGTCGAGCGTGCAGCACGACCCGAATGCCGTCTCGCCCTCCCGCTGGTCGTAGAGCTGCATCGAGAGCCCCACGACGTCGTGGCCGTCCGCGGCAAGCAACGCGGCGGCGACCGACGAGTCGACGCCCCCCGACATCGCGGCGACGATGCGCATGGCGCTAGCGCGCCCTCACGGGCGCGTTGGGAGTCTGCGCGGGGGCCAATTCCTCCATGGCAGGTCGATTGCGCAGACCCCTAGGCCCGGGCCCCGGCCCCGGTCCCGGCGAGGGCGCGCAGCCGGCTGACGATTCCGGGCAGCACGCCGAGGACGTGGTCGATCTCCGCGTCGGTGTTGCCGAGGCCGACGCTGAAGCGGATCGAGCTCTGGACGCGCCGCGGGGGGAAGCCCATGGCCCGCAGGACGTGCGACGGCTCCAGTGTCCCCGAGGAGCAGGCGGAGCCGGTCGAGACCGCGATGCCCTCGAGATCGAGGGCGATGAGCAGCGCCTCCGCCTCGACGCCGTCGAAGCCGATGCTGGTCGTGTTCGGCACGCGGGCGTCCGGCGCGCCGTTGACGACCGTGCCGGGCACGCGGTCGAGGATGCCCGCCTCGAGTCGGTCCCGGAGCGCCCGGCAGCCCTCCGCCGTCGACTCGAGTTGCTCCCTTGCGACGCGCGCGGCGACGCCGAGGCCGACGATGGCGGGGACGTTCTCGGTCCCCGCACGCCGGTTGCGCTCCTGTCGGCCGCCCGTCATCGTCGCCACGACGCGCGCGCCGCGGCGCAGCCAGAGGGCCCCGGCGCCCTTCGGTCCATTGAACTTGTGGGCCGAGACGGACAGCAGGTCGACCCCGAGCGCGCGCACGTCGAGCGGGACCTTGCCCGCCGACTGCACCGCGTCCACGTGGAAGCGGGAGCCGCCGGCGCGCGCGACGCGGGCGAGCTCCGCAATGGGCTGCAGCGTGCCGATCTCGTTGTTCGCGTGCATGACCGACACGAGCGCGGTTTCGGGCGTGAGGGCCCGCTCGAGCTCCGCCGGGTCGACGACGCCGCGGGAGTCGACCGGGAGCAGGGTCGTCCGCCAGCCGCGGGCGGCAAGCGCCTTCAAGGTGTGCAGCACCGCTTCGTGCTCGATCGCCGAGGCGATCAGGTGCCGCCGGTCGGCCGGGGCGGCCTCCGCGCCGCCGCGGATCGCGAGGTTGTCGGCCTCGGTGCCGCCGCTCGTGAAGACGATCTCCGACGGCTCGCCGCCGACGAGCGCCGCCACGCTGCCGCGCGCGTCGTCGAGAGCGGCCTTGGCCGCCTGCCCGTAGGCATGCACGCTCGAGGCGTTGCCGAACTGGCTGCGCAGGGCTTCCGCGACGGCGTCGGCGGCGGCCGGATGCACGGGCGTCGTCGCATTGTGATCGAGGTAGATGGACACTTCCCCCGATTCTAGCATCGGCGCTAACTGTCAGCAAACAAACGGACTAGACAGATCCAAAGAGCGCACAATATACTAGCCGGGCGGGGTAGGGGGCGGACGCACTCCCGCGTGCCCCTACGGCCGCACTGGAGAGCGCTGATGTGGAAACGGGACGAATCGCTTCGATCCCTGGCAGAAACCGAGCTGGAAGACGATGAAATCGCCGCCCGTCCGAAGCCGGCGAACCGCAAGGACAGCGAAGGGATGCGCGTCACGGAGCGCGTCAACATCGGGAAATCGGTCATCATCAAGGGCGAGTTGAACGGCAGCGAGGACCTGACCATCGAGGGCCGGGTCGAGGGCAAGATCGAGCTCCGCCAGCACGTGTTGACGATCGGCCCCAACGGCAAGATCAAGGCGCAGGTGTTCGCGAAGTCGGTCGTCGTGCTCGGCGAGGTGAACGGCAACGTCACCGCGACCGACAAGGTGAGCATCCGGGAGAACGGCTCGGTCGACGGCGACATCACCGCGCCGCGCGTGGCGATCGCCGAGGGCGCGCACTTCCGCGGCAGCGTCGACATGCAGCGCTCCGAGACCTCCCAGTCTTCTCCGCCGCCGGCCGTGGCGGTCAAGAAGGGGCAGGGGGGCGGCGGCAAGGCTGTGGCGCAGGCTGCCGCGGCGCAGTCGGCGGTTTCGGGAGCGAGCCGCTAGGCGCGCCGAGGGATGGCGCGTCCAGTTGTCGCCCTGCTGAGCGACTTCGGCACCCGGGACCATTACGCCGGCGCCATGAAGGGCGTCGTGCTGGGCATCTGCCCCGACGCGGCGCTGGTGGACATCTCGCACGACGTTCCGCCCCACGACATCCTGACCGCCGGCCTCGAGCTGGCCGCATCCTATCGGGCCTTCCCGGTCGGCTCGGTCTTCCTGGTCGTCGTCGATCCGGGCGTCGGCTCGGCACGGCGCGGTCTGGCCGCCGACGTCGGCGACTACCGGATCGTGGCTCCCGACAACGGGGTCCTGACGCCGGTGTTCGGGGAGACGCCGCCGAAGCGGGTGGTCGAGTTGACGGAGCGGCGCTACGCGCGGCCCACCGTCAGCCGGACCTTCGAGGGGCGCGACCGCTTCGCCCCCGCGGCCGCTTGGCTCGCCAAGGGGGTGCAGCTCTCGGCGCTCGGCCGCCCGGTGACCGACTACCGGCTGCTCGACATTCCGTCGCCCGCGGCGGAGGAGGGACGCATCGCCGGCGAAGTGCTTCTCGTCGATCGGTTCGGCAACCTGGTGACGAACATCGATCGCAAGGCGTTCGAGCGCCTGGCCCAGAGCGGGACGATTCAGATAGAGGCCGGGACGCACGGAATCGGCCGACTCGTGGAGACCTACGCGGACATCGGAGGTGACGAGGTGTGTGCCCTGTTCGGCAGCACCGACCACCTCGAGTTCGCGGCCAACTCGACCAGCGCGGCGGAGCGGCTGGGGCTCGACCGGGGTGCGCCGGTCACCGTGAGCCGAAGCTGAACGGCGCGCTCTCACCGCAGGACCTACCGCATGTTCGACCTCGAGCTTTCCGAAGAGCACCGGCTGCTGGAGCAGTCCGTACGCGAATGGGGCGCCCGCTCGGTGGCGCCGCGCATCCGGACCCTGGACCGCGAGCATCGCTTCGACCCGGACATCCTGAAGGAGATGGCCACGCTCGATCTGCTCGGACTCTGCGTTCCGACCGAGTACGGCGGCGCCGGGATGGACTACCTGAGCTTCGGGCTCGCCTGCGAGGAGGCGGAGTACGTCGACACCTCCCTGCGCGTCATCCTGTCGGTGCACCTGGGGCTGAACTGCCTCACGCTGCTCACCTGGGGCACGGAGGAGCAGAAGCGGCGCTACCTGGTGCCGCAGGCGCAGGGCCGCAAGATCGCCAGCTACGGGCTGACCGAGCCGGCGGCCGGGAGCGACGTGCGCGGCATGCAGAGCGTTGCCGTCAAGCGCGGCGACCGGTACGTGCTGAGCGGCGAGAAGATGTGGATCTCGCTCGGCGACGTGGCGGACCACTTCCTGGTGTTCGCCTACAGCGACCTCGAGAAGAAGCGCCGGCGGGACGTGTCCGGCATCAGCGCGTTCATGGTGGAGCGCGGCTTTCCCGGCTTCTCGAGCGGGACGCTGACCGAGAAGTGGGGCATCCTGGCCGGCAACACCGGGTTCTTCAAAATGGACGAGGTGGAGGTGCCGGAGGAGAACCTGATCGGGCGCGAGGGCGAGGGGTTCAAGATCGCCATGTTCGCGCTCGATCAGGGGCGGCTGAGCGTCGCGGCGGGGGCGACGGGCCTCATCCGCGCGTGCCGCGACGCCAGCGCGGAGTACGCCAAGGAGCGCCAGACGTTCGGGGTGGAGATCGGGCGCCACCAGCTCGTCAAGGAGATGATCGCCCAGATGGAGTCGGACTACCAGGCGGCGCGCCTCCTCTGGCAGCGGTCGGCGTGGATGAAGAACCGCGGCCGGCGCAACACGCGCGAGACAGGGCTCGCGAAGTGGTTCGCCACGGTCGCGTCGGAGCGCGCGGCGGCGGACTCCGTGCAGATCCACGGCGCGAACGGCTACTCGGACGAGTATCCGGTCGGGCGCTTCTACCGCAACTGCAAGGGTGCGGTCATCTACGAGGGCACCCGCGAGATTCACAAGCTCATGCAGGCGGACTACGTGCTCGGCTACCGGGCGGACAAGCCGACCCGCTGCGAGCTGCCCGCCTACCGAGAGGCGGTGGAGGCATGACCGAGACCGACGCGCGCCCGGTCGGGACCGAGCCGGAAGGCCGTACCGCGGAGGGTGGGCCGGAGAGCGCGCAGGATCTCTCGCTGGCGTTCCTCGATGTCGCCGAACAGGCGGCGATCGCCTGCGCCCGCACCATGGGGCAGGGGGACCGCCACCACTCCGATCAGGTTGCCGTCGAGGCAATGCGCGCCCGCCTCGATCGCGTCCCCATCGACGGCAGTATCGTGATCGGTGAGGGGGAGCGCGACAAGGCGCCGATGCTGTACATCGGCGAGCGCGTCGGGCAGGGAGCGAGGGGCGTCGAGGGGCTTCCGGAGGTCGACATCGCGGTCGACCCGCTGGAGGGGACGAACCTCTGCGCGACCGGCGCCCCGCGCGCCATCGCCGTCCTCGCCGCGGCCGAGCGGGGCGGGCTGCTGCACGCCCCGGACATCTACATGGAGAAGCTGGTGGTCGGCCCGCGGGCGAAGTGGGCCGTCAGCCTCGATGCGCCGGTGGCCGACAACCTGAAGCGCATCGCGCGCTGCCTCGACCGCGAGGTGTCGGATCTGGTGGTGGTCGTGCTCGATCGCGAGCGGCACGGGAAGCTGATTGCCGACATCCGGGAGGCGGGCGCCCGCATCCGGCTCATCGGCGACGGCGACCTGACGGCGGCGATCGGGGCCGCCGTCGCCGGCAACGCCACCCATGCCGTCATGGGCAGCGGCGGGGCCCCTGAAGGCGTGCTGACCGCGGCGGCGATGCGCTGCCTGGGCGGCGAGATCTTCGGTCGGCTCGTCATCGACACGCCGGAGAAGGAAGAGCGCGTCCGCGCCATGGGGATCACCGACTTCCAGAAGATCTACACCTCGGCCGACCTCGCGCCGGGCGAGCACATCACGTTCGCCGCGACCGGCGTCACCGAGGGAGCGCTCATGAAGGGGGTGCGCTTCTTCGGCGACGGCTGCCGGACGAGCTCCGTCGTCATGCGCACGAAGCCGCACCGCGTGCAGTTCATCGAGACGATTCACGTCCGCTCGCGCGGCGGCGCCGCGGAGCTCCGCTTCTAGCCGTTCTGCCTGTGCGGCTCGCGCTCCGGCGGTCGGCGGTGCTTGCGGCGGCGGAACGGGCGCCGGGTCCTGTCCTCGTGCGCCCCGCTCCGCTGGCGGGGCTGCGGGGCGCGCGGTCGGCGCGGCGGCCGCCGCTGACGGTCCTGTGATGCCATCCGAGGTTCCCGCTGTTCGTGTGCTCGGGGTCGACCGGGAGGCGCCCGATCCGCAAACGCTACGGATCGCGGCCCGGATCCTGACCGCGGGCGGGGGGGTCGCCTATCCGACGGACACGCTCTACGGGTTGGCCGCGGACCCGCGAGACGCCGCCGCCGTAGACCGCCTCGTTGACGCCAAGCGCCGCCCGCCGGGGCTGGCGATACCCCTGATTGCCGCCGACCGGGCGCAGGCGGAACGCGCCGCCGGCGCGCTGACACCCCTGGCGCTGCGCCTCATGGAGGCGTTCTGGCCCGGCCCGCTCGCGATCGTGGTCGGCGCCGCCCGGGACCTGGACCGGCGGGTCGTCGGCGAGGGCGGGACGATCGCCGTGCGCGTGCCGGCGAACGCGGTGGCCCGGGCGTTGGCGCGGACGTTCCAGCATCCCATCACCGCCACGAGCGCCAACCGCAGCGGCCGCCCGGCTCCGGCTACCGCGGCCGACGCCGGCGCCGCCTTCGGGACGGACATCGACGCCGTGATCGATGCGGGGCCGACGCCGGGCGGCGCTCCGTCGACGATCGTCGACGCCCGCGGAGCCGCGCCGCGTCTCGTGCGCGAGGGGGCCGTGCCGTGGGACCGCGTGCTACAATCGACCGCGTGAGGGGCTCCGGCGCGGCCGTGCTTCACGCGCCGGCGCGTGCTCGGTCGGCGATCGTCGGTCTCCGCTTCGGCACGCGCCGCCGCGCCGCCGCCGACGGCTCGCTCGACGGGCTCGCAGGCTTGGCGGCGGCCGTCGGCGTTGCGGCTTCCTTCCGCACCCTCCAGAAGCGATCGAGGCCGGATCCGGCCTGCTTTCTCGGCTGCGGCAAGGTGCGGCAGCTCGCCGCAACCTGTGACGAGTTCGACATCGAGCGGGTGGCGGTCGACGCCGAGCTCACGGAACGCTGGCGCCGCGATGGGTGGGGGCGGGAGCCGCGATGTTTCTGACGCGCTGGTCGTCCCTCGCGGTGGCGGCCGCGGTCGCGGCGCTCGGGCTGGCGGCCTGCGCGCCGCGCGTCCCGGTGGTCACCGCTCCGCTTCATCCCGATTACCTCTTTCCGGAGATCCCGGCGGAGTATGCGCAGTCGGCGTTCGCGGGCCGGCATCGGGACGCGTGGGCGTTCCTGCAGGCCGGGAACCCGGACGCCGCCGCCGAGCGCTTCGCAATCCTGGCTGCGCGCGACCCCGCGTTCTACCCGGCGCTGGCCGGCCTCGGGTGGACGAACGTGGCGCGCGGCGCGTACGAGGACGCGGTGGCCAACTTCGAGACGGTCCTCGCGACGCAGCCCGCCTATCTCCCGGCCCTGCTGGGCCGCGGCGAGGCGTTCCTCGGGGACGAAGACCCCGTCGCGGCGCTCCGGAGCTTCGAGGCGGTGCTCGCCGTCGACCCCGGTCGAGCTCAGGTGGAGCGTGTCATAGAGGAGCTTCGGCTCACCGTGTCCCAGGAGCGGGTCGCGTTTGCGGAGGCGGCGGCCGGGCGCGGGGACTGGGCGGCGGCGGAGGCCGCGTACCTCGAGGTGCTGGAGGCGTCTCCCGACAGCCCGTTCCTCTACACGGCGCTCGCGTACGCCCGGCTGGGACGGCGGGACCTCGACGGCGCGCTCCGGAGCGCACGACAGGCCACGGCGCTCGATCCCGACAACGGCCCGGCGCTGGTTGCGGAGGGGGAGATCCTCGAGGCGCGCGGCGACCTCACCGGCGCCGAGGCAGCGTTTCTGCGGGCCGACACCGTCGACCCGAACGACGAGACGGCTGCCCACCTGGTCCGGCTGCGGGAGCGGCGGCGTGTCGCGGCGCTGCCCGCCGAGTACCGCGCGATCGGGGCCCGAGACGAAGTGACCCGCGCGGATCTGGCGGCGCTGCTCGCCGTGCGGTTCGAGCCGCTGCTGGCCGACGCCGTGCTCGGTGAGGCGGTGCCGATCATCACCGACACCCGCGAGCATTGGAGCCGCCCCTGGATCCTGGCCGTGACGCAGGCGCGGGTGATGGCGGTCGATGCCGCCTACCGCTTCGAGCCGCACCGCATCGTGCGTCGCGGGGAGCTTGCCGAGGCGGTGGCCAACGTGCTCTACCTCATCGCGGAGATCGATCCGGAGGGCGTCGAGAGCTGGCGTGAGGCCCCCCCGCGGATCGCCGACATGAACGAGGCGCACCTCAACTATGCGAGCGTCGTGGACGCCGTCTCCGCCGGCGTGTTGTCGACGTTCACCGACGGGACGTTCCAGCCCACGCGGTCCGTCAGCGGCACGGAGGCGGTCGAAGCGGTGGACAGACTCGGAGCGTTGCTCCGCGACGTGGGCTAGCGACCGTGGCAACCTTGACCGCCGCCAACCAGCTCACGCTCGTCCGCTTGATGCTGGTCCCCTGCCTCGTCATCCTGGTCGTGTACGGCTTCCACGGCTGGGCCCTGATCGTCTTCGTCCTCGCCGGCATCACGGACGTGCTCGACGGGCTGATCGCCCGGCGGGCCGGGCAGCGCACGAAGCTCGGGGCGTGGCTCGACCCGATGGCGGACAAGCTGCTGCTCGTTTCGATGTTCCTGGTGCTGACCGCGCCGCTCGAAATGGCCAACCGGTTGCCGATCTGGCTGACGGTGCTCGTCATCAGCCGCGACATCCTCATCGTGTTGACCGTGGCGGTCATCAACCTGGCCATCGAGCGCCGCGTCTTCTATCCGTCGAGACTGGGGAAGGCGGCCACCCTCATATACATCCTGACCTGCGCCGTCACCCTCTACTTCAACTACCTGGATCGCGCGTCGGTCGTCGTCGACGCAGCCATCTACGCGTCGCTCGCCGTCACCCTGCTCTCGGGCATCCACTACATCGTGCTGGTGGTCAAGGACAGCTGACCCGGTCTCAGGTGCCCGCGGCGAGCTTGCGGCGGAAGTAGTCGATCGTCGCCGCCAGCCCGTCGTCGAGCGCGACGCGCGGCTTCCAACCCAGGCGCGCGCGGGCCAGCGCGATGTCCGGCCGGCGCACCCGCGGATCGTCGACCGGCAGGGGGTGGTGGACGATGCCCGACCTCGAGCCGGTGGCGGCGATGATCGCCCGGGCGATGTCGAGGACCGTGAGCTCCGCCGGGTTGCCGATGTTGACCGGCTCGTTCAGGTCCGACTCGGCCAGCCGGACCACGCCGTCCACGAGATCGCTGATGAAGCAGAAGCTGCGCGTCTGGTCCCCGCTGCCGTAGACCGTCACGTCCTCCCCGCTGAGCGCCTGGGCGATGAAGTTCGGCACCGCGCGCCCGTCGCGCACCCGCATGCGGGGGCCGTAGGTGTTGAAGATCCGGACGATCTTCGTGTCGAGTCCGTGGAAGCGGTGGTAGGCGATGGTCATCGCCTCGGCGAAGCGCTTGGCCTCGTCGTACACACCGCGCGGCCCGATCGGGTTGACGTTCCCCCAGTACGTCTCGCGCTGCGGGTGCTCCAGCGGGTCGCCGTAGACTTCGGAGGTCGACGCGAGCACGAAACGGGCCCGTTTGGCCTTGGCCAGACCGAGTGCATTGTGGGTGCCGAGGGCGCCGACCTTGAGAGTCGGAATGGGGTGTTCCAGGTAGTCGATGGGGCTGGCCGGACTCGCCCAGTGCAGCACCAGCCCGACCTCGCCCTCGACCGCGATGCCGTTGGTGACGTCGTGCTCGACGAACGTGAAGTCGCGCCCGTCGAGATGGGCGATGTTGGCCCGATCTCCGGTCAGGAGGTTGTCGATCCCGACGACCGAGTAGCCGCGCCGGATCAACGCGTCCGCGAGGTGCGAGCCGATGAATCCGGCGGCCCCGGTGATGACGGCGCGTGGCATGGTGCGGCGGCGGGCGGCCCGGTCTAGTAGGCGTGACGGTGGAACGAGAAGCGGAGCAGGGTGAGCCAGATGATCTTGACGTCGAGCGCGATCGACCAGTTCTCGATGTAGTAGAGGTCGTACTCGATGCGCTTCTCGATCGAGGTGTTCCCGCGCCAGCCGTTCACCTGGGCCCAGCCCGTGAGCCCCGCCTTGACCTTGTGGCGCAGCATGTACTGCGGGACGCTGGCCTTGAACCGCTCGACGAAGTACGGGCGCTCCGGCCGGGGGCCGACGAGCGACATCTCGCCCTTGACGACGTTCCAGAGCTGCGGAAGCTCGTCGAGGCTGAAGCGGCGCAGGAAGCGGCCTACCGGCGTGCGCCGCGGGTCGTTCTCGCGGGTCCACACGGGACCGGTGTCCCGTTCCGCGTCGTCGAACATCGACCGGAACTTGAGCACGTGGAACGGACGTCCGTCGAGCCCCATCCGTTCCTGCCGGTAGAGGACCGGCCCCGGCGACGTCAGCCGGATGGCCGCGGCGATCGCGGCGAAGGGCAGGGACAGGACCGCAAGGGCCGCCGCCGACACGCCGAGGTCCATCAGGCGCTTGACGACGCTGCCCAGGCCGCGGAGCGGCACGTCGTTCACGTTGATGACCGGAATGCCGTCGAGGTCTTCCAGTCGGGCGCGCAGCGTCACGAATTGCAGGAAGTCGGGGATGATGTTGACGTCGACGCACTCCTTGTTCGCCACCTCCACGAGACGCAGCATCTCCATGTGGGCGTCGATCGGGAGGGCGACGTAGAGCTGGTCGATCCGCTCGCGGCGGAGGATCTCTTCGGTGTCGTCGAGCGGCCCGAGCAGCGGCAACCCCCGATAGCCGATCCGGTCGTCCGCGGCGTCGTCGACGAAACCGACGACCCGGTACCCGAACTCTCCGTGTACGAGGAAGCGGTCCGCGAGGTGGCAGGCGAGGTCGCCGGTACCCGCTATCAGCACGCGGCGCAGGCCGATCCCGGCGCGGAAACGGCGCTGCATCAGGAGCCGTACCGCCTCGCGCGAGCCGTAGGTCAGGCCGACGTTCAGCCCGAGGAAGAGCGTCCAGGCGACGCGTGAGACCTCGTAGGCCCCCGCTGCCTGCGCTTCCGGAGAGGCGTAGTAGACCTGCAGGTACAGGGTCGCCATCAGGCCGATCACCATGGCGGTGAGCGTGCCGACGAACGTCGTGAAGAAGTCGTCCACGCGGGTGCGGCTGCGCCGGGGGCGATAGCCGCCGAGCAACTGGTAGGAGAAGACCACGAGCAGTCCGATCGCCGGCGCGAGGACCAGGTACTGGTCGAAGGGGGGATGGCCCTTGGGGGCCGGGATGAGGCCGATCTCGAAGCGGACGAGGTACGCGAGCAGAAACGCGGCCGCGCCGAGCAGGGCATCGAGCGTCGCCTGGCCCGCTGCCAACGCCCGCGTCCGTCGCGTGACCACGGCTCAGCATAACACCGGCGGACCTCCTTTCGGATCCAGGTCGCGGTCGGCCGGGCTCGCGGTTCCGCGCGTAACGGTCCGTGATCGGCTCGCGGACCCGTTCAACAGCAGCCGCGGCGAGAGTGAGCGGCCCGCCATCCTGACACCGAGGAAACCCGTACGGGTGAGTATGGAGAGGCGTATATCGTACAAGTAGATGATATTTTTGGCGTGTATATGTTCATGACGAGGCGTGCTGAGCATGCCATGCATCGATGGCTTGCGGCGCGCCGTCGGAAGCCGCTGGTGCTGCGGGGGGCGCGCCAGGTGGGAAAGACCACCCTGGTTCGCCAGTTCGCGGCGGCGGCCGGAATGGCGCTGTGCGAGGTGAATCTGGAGCGCCATCTCTACCTCGACCGGGTGTTCGAGAGCCTGGACACGGGGCGCATACTCCGCGAACTGGAGACGCTGGGCGGCACGCGGCTGGACGGAGCGCTACTGTTTCTGGACGAGGTGCAGGCGACGCCGCGCGCCCTGCCTGCCCTGCGCTACCTCTACGAAGACCGGCCGGACCTGCCGGTCGTGGCGGCGGGGTCGCTGTTGGAGTTCACGCTCTCCGAGCACGGCTTCTCCATGCCGGTGGGGCGCATTCAGTATCTGCATCTGGGACCGCTGACGTATCGCGAGTTCCTGGCGGCGGTCGATCCGGTCGCCGGCGACCCGGCCGCCGCGGACCCGGACACGCCGCCGACCGACGCGGAGCACCGTCGACTCGGGCGGCGGCTTCGAGAGTACCTCGTGGTCGGTGGCCTGCCCGAGGCGGTACTGGCGTACCGCGAAACGGGTTCGCCGGTGGAGGTGGCAGCCGTCCACCGCTCCATTGCGTCGACCTACGAGGACGACTTCGCCAAGTACGCGCGGCGGACGCCGCGCGCCCGCCTCCAGCGGCTGTTCCGCCTCGTGCCCCGATCCGTGGGGCGGCCCGTGACCTACCGCCGCCTCGACCCGGACGCGCGCGCGGCGGATGTGCGTCGCGCGATCGATCTGCTGGTCAAGGCGCGCGTGTGTCACGAGGTCTCCCACAGTCACTGTTCGGGACTGCCGCTCGGTGCCGACGCCGGCAACCACGCCAGCAAGCTGCTGTTCATGGACGTGGGACTGATGAACCACCTGTGCGGCCTGATCCTGCCGGACGTCGAGGCGCTGGACGACACCCGGCTGGTGAACGAAGGGGGCATGGTGGAACAGTACGTGGGCCAGCAGCTGGCTTCGCTCAGCGGGGGCGACCACCCACCCGAGCTCCACTATTGGCTGCGGCACGCCCGGCGCGGCAACGCCGAGATCGACTACGTGATCGCACACCGGGACTGGATCGTGCCGATCGAGGTCAAGGCCGGGCGCAGCGGCTCGCTGAAGTCCCTGCTCCAGTTCGTCCACGAGAAGCGGCCGCCGATCGTGGTGCGATTCGACGCCAATCCGCCCAGCGTGCAGACGGTCCATCACGCCATCCGCACGGCCGCGGGGACCCGGGACGTGACCGCGCGCGTTCTGTCGTTGCCGTTGTACGCGGTGGACGCGCTGCCCCGGCTGCTCCGGGCGCAACGCCGGGCGCTCGGCCTTCCGCCAACGCGGCCCGGCGAGGCCCGAGACCTGGACTAGCGATTCAGCCGCCGGCGGCGACCTCGCCGTAGATCCGGCGGACCTCCGACACCGAGTGCTCCCACGAGAACGCCTCGGCCCGGGCGAGCCCCTTCCGCCGCAGCTCCGCGCGCAGCGTCGCATCGTCGAGCGCCCGGGCGATGCCGTCGGCAATCGACTCCGCTTCGTAGGGGTCGGTCAGGATCGCGGCGTCGCCGAGCACCTCGGGCAGCGACGAGACGTTGGAGGAGACGACCGGCGTGCCGCAGGCCAGCGCCTCTAGCGGCGAGAGCCCGAACCCCTCGTAGAGCGACGGGAAGACGAAGACGTCGGCCAGGTGGTAGAGGGCGGCCAGGGTCACCGTCGGCTGGTAGCCGAGGAAGCGCACGTGCCTGTGCAGGTGGTAACGGTGCACGGCCCGCCGCAGGGTCGCGTACTTGGAGACCTCGCTGCCGGTGATGAGAAGGCCGAGATCGTCCCGTCCGCCCCGGCGGATCATCATGAACGCGTCGATGAGCCGCTCGAGGTTCTTGTGCGGCTTCACGTTGCCCGCGTACATGATGAAGCGGCGCGGAAGCTGGTAGCGCTCGCGGACGCGGACCATCTCCTCCTCGGACGGTGGGACGCGGAACCGTTCGTCGATGGCGTTCGGGATGACGGTGATCCGCTCCTCGGGCACGTCGAAGAAGGTGAGGAGGTCGTCCTTCGAGGCCTGGGACACCGTGAGGATGCGGCTCGCGCGGCGAATGGCGGTCCAGATCTGAGCGCGGGCGTATGCGTGCGCGAGACGACTCGGCAGGTACTGCGGGAACCGCAGGTGGATGCAGTCGTGAATGGTCACGATCGAGCGGCACGGCGTGAGCGGCGGAAGCACGTAGTGCGGGGCGTGAAACAGCTCGGCGCCCGACCGGCCGAGGGCGAGCGGCACCGAGAGCTGCTCGCGCACCGAGTAGTTGGGGGCTCGTTCGGTCCACACCCGGAAGTTGTCGCCGAGCGTCACGACCTCGGCGTCGTGGCCGTGCCGGCACAGCAGGACGTAGTCGGTATCGCGGTCGAGGCGGGCCAGATGGTGCAGCAGGTTGCGAACGTAGGTGCCGATCCCATAGTCGTGCAGCTTGCGTGCGTCGATCGCTACTCGCACCGGATCCACTATAGCAGCGTCCCCCTCAGGGCGGGCCGCTGGCTTCTCGCGGGGGGAGCTGGCCGCGGACGCGCAGGTACGCCCGCAGGAGCGGCAGCCAGCCGGGATGGTGCTTGGCGTAGAAGGCGAGGTGGCTGCGGCGGTACGCTGCCTGGGCGGCGTCGGGGGCGGTCTGGCGGGAGCTCCCGCGGGCATGGACGATCTCGGCCGCAGGCGTGAACAGCACGCGCCGGCCGCGCGCACGGAGCGCGGCGCAGAAGTCGACGTCCTCCGTGTAGAGGAAGAACCGCTCGTCGAGGAGGCCTACCGTCTCGGCATCCTTCCGCCGCGCCAGCAGGCAGGCGCCGCTCACCCAGTCGACGTAGCGCGACGACGCCGTTCGCCGCGCCGCCCAGCGGCCGGCGAGCGGCAGGCGGGAAGCCGCGGCCCGTCCGAGCACCTTCTGCCGCAGCTCGTTCCACGGCGAGATCATCCGGCCGAAGGACAGCTCGACCGTACCGTCCGGGGCAACGATGCGCGGGCCGACGACCGCGGCGGACGGGTCGGCGTCGAGGGCGGCGACGAGCCGGTCGATGCTGCCCGGCGGCGCGACGGCGTCGCTGTTCAGCAGGAGCACCAGCTCGCTCGCGCTGCGCCGGATGCCGGCATTGGCGGCGTGGGCGAAGCCGGTGTTCTCCGCGAGGCGGACGAGGCGCGCCTCCGGCCAGTCGGTCTCCACCGCGTCCGGGCTGCCGTCGCTGGATCCATTGTCGATCACGACGATCTGGTGGCTGCTGGCGGGAGGAGCGGCCCGGAGCGACGCGAGGCAGGTCTCGAGGCGGCGCCGCGTGTTGAAGCTGACGATGACGATCGCGACGCGGCAATCGACGCCGGCGCCGCCCCGGGTCTCGATGTGGCTCATCGCGTCGCGGCGCCGGCCTGCTCCAGCACCGCCATCGTCTCGGCCGCGGAGCGGCTCCACGTGAAGCGCGCCAGGCGGGCCGCGCCCCGCGCCAGCAGGTCGGCACGGAGCGCGTCGTCCTGCAGCAGGCGCAGGATCTCCCGCGCGACGATCGGCGGGGGGGGGGCGCGGCCCGAGCGGGGGGCCGCGCGCGCGCCCCGCCCCCCCCCCCCCGCCGCCCCCCCGGAATCGCCGACGACGGCGGGGCCGCCGGCCGCCAGCGCCTCGAGCGGCGTCATCCCGAACCCCTCGTACTCGGACAGGAAGGCGAAGACCCGCGCCCGGCGGAACAGCGCCGCGAGGTGCGCATCCGGGAGATGGCCGCACAGGTCGACGCGGTCCGCGATGCCGGCCGCCTCGGCGCGGGCCGCGAGGTCCTGGGCCGGGTGCGTCCGGTCCGCGCCGACGATCGCCAGCCTCGCGTCCGATCGCTGGCGGACCACGCGCGCGAAGGCGTCGATCAGAGTCGGCAGGTTCCGGCGGTTGAAGATGGATCCGACGAAGAGCACGAGCGCCGCACGCGCGGGGGCGGTCACCGGCCCATTCGGGGGAATGGTGACCCACCCATCCGAGGGAAGCACCGCCGGCCCGTCGAGCGGAGAGGTGGCCGATGGCGGGGCCTCGACCCCGTCGTAGACGACCGCCACCCGCGCCGGGTCGAGGTCGAGCTCTCGAACGATCTCCGCGCGGGCGAACTTCGATACGGTCACGACGCGCGCGGCGCGGCTCGCCGCGCGCCGGGCCAGCCAACGCCGCCGGACCCCCTCCCGCCACCCGAACCACTCGGGGTGCACGGCGAACGAGATGTCGTGGAGGGTGACGACGGCCGGCGCGGCAAGGCGCAGCGGGATGGAGTAGCCGGGGCCGAAGAAGACGTCGAGATCGTCGCCGTTCGCGGCGCGCGCCAGGGCCGACTGCTCCCACCCGATGCCGGGGGCGCCGGGCACTGTCCGCGTCTCGATCCGCGCTCCCCGCCCCGGCCCGCCGAGCGCGCCGGCGCCGCCGTCCTGCGGCATGTAGACCAGCACCTCGTGGCCGGCCGCCGACGGGGACGCCGCCCATTCGCGGCAGAGGTTGGCGGCGTAGCGTCCCACGCCGGTGCGCGCGCCGGCCAGCTCCCGCCCGTCGATGCCGATCCTCATGCCGTCCGGCTCAGGGGGCCGGGTTTCCCGGTGCGGCCGCGGGGTCGGCGGGCTCGGCGGCGGCACGGCCGGCCCGCATCTCGATCGCCTGCCGGTAGGCCGCGCGCAGGGTGCGCGCCGAGGTCCGCCAATCGAACTTCCGGGCCTGCGCGGGCCCGCGCGCCGCGCACCGCACGCGGAGCTCCGGTTCGTCGAGGAGGAGTCCCAGAGCATGCGCCAGCGCCGCCGGATCGGTCGGGTCGACGAGGATTCCGGCCTCGCCCACCACCTCGGGCAGCGCGCCGCGGTCCGATGCGACCACCGGTACGCCGAGCGTCATCGCTTCGAGGGCGGGGAGCCCGAAGCCCTCGTCGAGCGACGGCAGCACGAGGGCGCAGGCGCCGGCATAGAGCGACCGGAGCGTCGCCGCGTCGACGTAGCCGGTACGTCGGACCCGGCCCGCGAGTCGCGGGTCCTCGAGGGCCCGCCGCCACTCCGCGTCGGCGCCGTCCGGAGCCTCGCCGCCCGCCAGCACGAGGTCGGGCACGCGGGCGCGGCCCGCGGCCAGACGCGCGTACGCGGCGAGAAGACCGGCGACGTTCTTGCGGCGGGCCAGGCTTCCCACGAAAAGCAGGTGGCCGCCTTCCGGCGCCGCCGGTCGCGGTGACCAGGAGGGGGCGCCGCACGGGCACACCGCGATCCGTTCGCGCGGCACTCCCAGGTGTCGCGCAACCTCTCCCGCGGTGTAGCGGGACGGAACCACGACGTGGGCGGCCCGGCGAGCGTGGCGCCGGGCGAGCGAGGGATAGTCGCGGCGGATCTCCTTCCACGCTCGATCCGGGTGATCGAGGAAGTCCAGATCGCAGATCGTCACCACCTGCGCGGCGCGGCGCGATGGCAACAGGAGCGGATGAGGGGAGTGCACGACGTCGAAGCGCCGTCGGGTCAGCGCCTCGATCGGGGGCCACTCCGCACGGTGCCACGCGACGTTCAGAAGGCGCACGGGAATCCGGCGGTCGATCGCGGCGACGGCGGCGGGCAGCCCGCGGTCGGCGAGCGGACCGAGCCGGTCCTTCCACGAGCTGCTGAAGAGCGTGACGTCGACCGGCTCGCCGCCGGGGCCGCCGAGATCCGGGTCGGCCAGTGCAGCCGCGAGGTTATGGACCAACGCGCCTACGCCGGTCGGTGCGCGCAGGGCGGGCCGATAGTCGAGCAGAACGCGCATGCCGGGCGATCGTACCACGCAGCCGCGGATGGACCTGCCCGCCGGCTGCCACGAGGCCGCCGCCCGTGCTACGCTCACGGCGCCATGATTCGGGGCGAGAGGCGGCGGCGGTGAGGATCGCCGTCGTCGGCACCGGGTACGTCGGGCTCGTAGTCGGCGCCTGCTTCGCGGAGTACGGCAACGACGTCACCTGCGTCGACAACGACGCCGCCAAGATCGGCGCCCTCGCCGGCGGGCGGCTTCCGTTCTACGAGCCGGGGCTCCAGGAGCTGGTAACGCGCAACCACGACGAGCAGCGCCTGCTCTTCACCAGCGACCTGCGCTGCGCCGTCGAGTCCGCCGAGGTCATCTTCATCGCCGTGGGGACGCCGCAGGGCGAGGACGGCTCCGCGGATCTCTCGCACGTCCTGGCCGTCGCCCGCGACCTCGCGCACGCGATGAACGGGTACAAGGTGGTCGTCACGAAGAGCACCGTGCCGGTGGGTACCGCACGCCGCGTCCGGGAGGTGATGGAGCGCCGCACGACGCATCCCTTCAGCATCGCCAGCAACCCCGAGTTCCTGAAGCAGGGAGCGGCGATCGACGACTTCATGCGTCCGGATCGAGTGGTGATCGGCGTGGACGACGAGCGGGCGGGCGAGTTGCTCGAGGCGTTGTACACGCCGTTCACGCGCACCGGGGCGCCGATCCAGGTGATGGACTGTGCGAGCGCCGAGCTCGCCAAGTACGCCGCGAACGCGATGCTGGCCACGCGCGTCTCGTTCATGAACGAGATCGCGAACGTGTGCGAGCTGGCCGGGGCCGACGTCGACCAGGTGCGCTCCGCGGTCGCCGCGGATCGTCGCATCGGCGCGTCGTTCCTCTTCCCGGGCATCGGCTACGGCGGGAGCTGCTTTCCGAAGGACGTCAAGGCGCTCGTGCGGTTCGCGGGCGAGGCCGGATACCGCTTTCGCATCCTGGAATCGGTCGAGGCCGTCAACGCGGCCCAGAAGCACCGCCTGGTCGCCAAGATGGAGGCGCATTTCGGGTCGCTCGAGGGGAAGCGCATCGCCCTGTGGGGCCTGTCGTTCAAGCCGCGGACCGACGACATGCGCGAGGCGCCGTCGATCGTCCTCGTGAACGAGGTGCTGGCCCGGGGCGGGACCGTCCACGCATACGATCCGCGGGCCCAGGAGGTGGCGCGCGGCATCTTCGGCGACCGGATCGACTACGCGCCCCACAGTTACGACGCGCTCGCCGGCGCCGACGCGTTGGCCATCGTCACCGAGTGGGCCGAGTTCCGAGAGCCCGACTTCAACAGGATGCACGAGTTGATGCGCAGCCCGGCGATCTTCGACGGCCGCAACCTGTTCGACGTCGCCCAGATGCGGGCGAAGGGGTTCTCCTACCACTCGATAGGACGCTGATGGGGGCGGTGCTCGTGACCGGGGGCGCCGGCTACATCGGCAGCCACACGGTGAAGGCGCTTCGGGCCGCCGGCCGGGACGTGGTGGTGCTCGACGATCTCTCGCTGGGGCATCGGGCGGCCGTCGCGGGCGTGCCGCTCGTCGAGGCCGGCATCTCCGACGCGCCCGTGGTCCGGGACACGCTGCGGCAGCACGACGTGACCGCGGTGATGCACTTCGCGGCGTCGGCGTCGGTGGGGGAGTCGGTCGCCGACCCGCACGGGTACTACGTCAACAACGTGGTCGATACGCTCGTCCTTCTCGGTGCGCTGCGCGACAGGTCGGTACGCCACCTGGTCTTCTCGTCGACCGCGGCCGTGTACGGCGTGCCGGAGGAGACCCCGATCCGCGAGAACCACCCGACACGGCCGGTCAACCCCTACGGCGAGACGAAGCTCGCCGTGGAGCGGGCGTTGCCCCACTACGAGCACGCGTACGGCCTCGTCGCGATTCGACTGCGCTACTTCAACGCGGCGGGGGCCGACCCGGACGGAACGATCGGCGAGGACCACCGGCCTGAGAATCACGCCATACCCCGGGCGATCGACGCGGCGCAGGGCGGACCGCGCTTCGATGTTTACGGCGCCGACTACCCCACACCCGACGGGACGTGCCTGCGCGACTACGTGCACGTGTCGGATCTGGCCCATGCGCACGTGCTGTCGTTGGCGGCGCTCGAGGCCGGGCGACCGGCGCGCGCATACAACGTCGGTACGGGCCGGCCGCATTCCGTGCTCGACGTCCTGGCCTCGGTCGAGCGCGTCACCGGGCGTCCGCCGGCCCGGCGCGTCGCCGCGCGGCGGTCCGGCGATCCGCCCGTGCTCCACGCGTCGAACGCGCGGATTCGGGACGAGCTGGGCTGGCGTCCGCGCTTCGAGAACCTCGACGCCATCGTGGAGACCGCGTGGCGCTGGCGCCGGGCGCACCCCGGCGGCTACGCCGAGACGGCGCCCGAGTCTTGAGAGCGCGAGCCGTGGACCACCCCCTCGAGCGGCTGGTGCGCCACGGACGGCCCTACCGGCGCCAGCTCTGTCTCGCCATCGTGGCGATGGCGGGGTACGGGGCAGCCAACGGCGGTCTCGTCTACCTGTTCCGGCCGGTCCTGAACGACGTGTTCGCGGCCGCCGGCCCGCCCGATCAGGGGCAGATCAATCTTCTCGTCGCGGCGATCCTCGGTTGCACCGTCCTGAAGGGGGCCGGCGCGTACTTCTCGGTCTACCTGATGGCCGACATCGGGCTGTCGGTCGTCCGCGACCTCCGCAACGAGCTGTTCGGCCACGTCGTGGGCCAGTCGGCCAGCTTCTTCGCACGCCGCAACGTCGGGACCCTGACGTCGCGCCTGATGAACGACATCGGGCAGATCCAGTTCATCATCACGGAGTCGCTCGGCGACGCGTTGCGGGCGTCGATCACGGTCGTCGTGCTCGCCGGCCTGCTGTTCCACCTCAACGCACGCCTCGCGCTGGTCTGCATCATCTGCGCGCCGCTGGTCGTGTATCCCCTGGTGCGGCTCGGCCAGCGGGTGCGGCGCAACACGCGCCAGGTGCAGGCGGAGACCGCGCACCTGCAGCACATCTCGATGGAGGCGTTCTCGGGACACCGGATCGTCACCGCCTTCGCCGCCGCGCGCTTCGAGGCTCGCCGCTTCCGGCAGGCGGCGGACCGGTTGTACCGGGTGGCGATGAAGGTGACGAGCACGCTGGCCATGCTGCCGCCCCTGATGGAGTGGCTGGGGGGGCTCGCGGTGGGGGGGGCGGTGGGGGAGGGCGGGGGCGGGGGGGCCCGCGGGGGCGGCGAGGGGGGGGCGGTGCGCGGTCGCGGTGGTGGGAGCGCTGCTGTACGGCGTGGCCGAGGTCGCCCGCGGCGACGTCGAGGCGGGCGATTTCATCGCCTTCGTCGGGGCGCTGCTCATGATGTACGGACCGGTCAAGAAGTTGAGCCGGGTGAACGCCCAGTTCCACCAGGGCATGGCGTGCGCCGAGCGCGTCTTCGAGGTGCTCGAAACGCGGAGCGAGATCCGCGATCGCCCGTCCGCTCGTCCGCTCGCGCGCCCGCGCCGCGACATCGTCTTCGACGGCGTCTCGTTCACCTACCCCGACGGGCGCGGGATGACGGTGCTGCGGGACGTGTCGTTCCGTGCCACCGCGGGCCAGGTTGTCGCCATCGTCGGGCTGAGCGGAGCCGGCAAGACGACGCTGGTCAATCTGCTGCCGCGGCTGTACGACGTCACCGCGGGCGCGGTGCGGGTCGACGGGGTCGACGTGCGCGAGGTCACGCTAGCGTCGTTGCGGGCCAACATCGGCATCGTGACCCAGGACACCGTGTTGTTCGACGACACGGTCGCGCGCAACATTGCCTACGCGACGGAGTCGGCCGATACGGTGGGGTCGGAAGCCGCGGCGCGGACGAACGTCGCGGCGCGGATCGAGGTCGCGGCGCGCGCCGCGCACGCCCACGAGTTCATCGAGGCGCTGCCGGACGGCTATGAGACGCTGATCGGAGATCGGGGTCAGCGCCTGTCGGGTGGCCAGCGGCAGCGGCTCGCCATCGCGCGGGCCCTGTTCCGCAACGCCCCGATCCTGATTCTCGACGAGGCGACGTCGTCGCTCGACACCGAGTCCGAGGGCCTGGTGCAGGAAGCGCTCGCCCGCCTGCTGCTCAACCGCACCTCGTTCGTCATCGCGCACCGGTTGTCGACCGTCCGCCGGGCCGACCTGATTGTGGTGCTCGACGAGGGAGAGGTGCGCGAGATCGGCCATCACGAGGAGCTCCTGGCGATACCGAACGGCCTCTACGCCAGGCTCTACTCGCTGCAGCTCTTCGACGCCAGCCGCCGGGGCGGAAGTCTCCGGAGCATTGGGGCGCGAAGCATGATCACGTCGATGACCGGGTTCGCCTCGCTGACGCGCGAAGACGGTCTGGCGACCATCGGCGTCACCGTGCGGAGCGTCAACCATCGCTACCTCGACATCCAGATCCGCGCCCCGCAGGCGCTGGCTCCGCTCGAGCCGGAGGTGCGGAGTCGGGTGCAGCGCCGCGTTGCGCGTGGACGGGTGGAGCTGACCGTGACGCTCGCCGCCGGGGCGGTGCCGGCGGTCGACGTCGAGATCAACACTGCGTTGGTTGCGGCCCTGGCGCGGGCGGCGGAGCGCCCGGAGGTGGCGGACGCCGCGCGGGCCGGGTGGACGGCCGGAGAGTTGCTGCGGTTCCCGCAGGTCGTGACGCTGCACGAGCGTCCGTCGGACCCGGATGTCGACCGGCGTGTCGGCGAGGCCGCTCTTGCCGCGGTGGACGAGGCGCTCGAGGCGCTCGACCGAATGCGGGTCCAGGAGGGCGGCTTCCTGCGGGGCGACCTCGACGGCCGCCGCGCGGCGCTGGCGGACTTCGTGACGCGGATCGCGGCCGAGGCAAACGCCGGTCAGGCGGCGCTGCGCGAGCGGCTGTCGGAGCGCGTCGCCGAGGTGGCGGCGGATCTCCCGGCGAGCGAGGCGGCGGTGGCCCAGGAGATCGTGCGCTGGGCCGCGCGATCGGACATCCACGAGGAGGTGGCGCGGCTCGAGGCGCACCTCGCGCACTGGTCGGCGCTGGCCGACGCGCCGGAGGCCTGCGGGCGGAAGCTCGACTTCCTGCTGCAGGAGATGAATCGGGAAGTGAACACGATCGGGTCGAAGGCGGACGGCCTCGGCGTGTCGGCGCTCGTGGTCGAGGCGAAGGCGGAGCTCGAGAAGCTGCGTGAGCAGACGCAGAACGTCGAGTGACGACGGGCGCCGCAGGCGCCGCGGGCGCCTCCTGGTCGTGTCGGCCCCCTCCGGGACCGGCAAGACGACGCTCGTGGAGCGGCTCGTCGCCCGCGTCCCCGACCTGGTCCGGTCGCGCTCGTACACGTCGCGCCCCGCGCGGCCGGGGGAGGCGGACGGCGTCGACTATAATTTCGTCGAGCGGCCGCGTTTCCGTCAAATGATTGACGAGAACGCCTTTCTCGAGTGGGCCGATGTCTTCGGCCACTTCTACGGCACGGCAGCGGCCGACACGGAGCGCGAGCGGGCCGCGGGCCGCGATGTGGTCCTGGTCATCGACGTCCAGGGGGCGCGCGTGCTCGGTCGCCGGGGGGTCGCCGCCACCCGCATCTTCGTCCTGCCGCCGTCGCGTGCCGCGCTCGAGGCCCGGCTGCGCGGGCGCAGCGCCGGGAACGAGGACGAGGCCGTCCTGCGGCGGCGGCTCGAGACCGCCCGCCGCGAGGTGGCGGCCAGCGCGGACTACGACTACGTCGTCGTCAACGACGACGTGGACGACTGCGTGGACTGCCTCCGCGGCATCGTGCTCGCGGAGCGCGCGCGGGCCGAGGCGATGCGTGCGACCGCGTCGGACATCGCCGCCACGTTCGGGGCGTGACCCGCGCCGGGCTTGCGGCGGTGGAGCGGCTGCGGCGGAGGCCGGGACGGCAGCAGATGGCTCTGGTCGCCCTCGGGGTGTGCGGCGGCATCGGCGCCTACAAGGCGGTGGAGGTTGCGCGCGGCCTCCAGCAACGGGGCCACGACGTGGCCGCGGTGCTGACGGCGAACGCGGCCCGTTTCGTCGGTCCGCTGACCTTCGAGGCGATCACGCGGCGGCCGGTCGCCGGCGACCAGTTCGCCCCCGGCGTCAACGCCCAGATCGAGCACATCGCCCTCGCCAGCGATCTGGAGCTGCTCCTCGTCGCACCCGCGACGGCCAACATCCTCGGGAAGTTCGCCAACGGGATCGCGGACGACTTTCTCTCGGCGCTGTACCTCGCCACGACGGCCCCAGTGCTCGTCGCGCCGGCCATGAACACCAACATGCTCGCCCACCCGGCGGTGGCCGCGAACCTGGACCGGCTGGCGGAGCGCGGCGTGCGCTTCGTGGAGCCGGGCGAGGGCTACCTGGCGTGCGGCTGGGTGGGGAGGGGCCGCCTGGCGGAGCCGGGGGATGTGGTCGCGGCCGCGGATCGAATCCTCGGGAGCGGCCGGAGCCTCGCGGGCCGGCGGGTGCTGGTGACGGCCGGACCGACGGTCGAGGACCTGGACCCGGTTCGCTACCTCGGCAACCGATCGAGCGGCCGGATGGGATACGCGGTCGCGGCCGAGGCGCTCGCACGGGGTGCGCAGGTCGTCCTGGTCACGGGCCCGTCCGCGCTCGAGCCGCCGGCCGGCGCGGAGGTCGTCCGCGTCCGGGGAGCGGAGGAGATGCGGACTGCGGTGATGGCGCGCGTTGCGGGCGACGGCGACGGCGTGGATCTCGTGGTGATGGTGGCGGCCGTCGCCGACTACACGCCGGCCGGTGGTGCACGGGACGCGAAGCTGCTGCGGGACCGCGACGAGCTGGTCCTCACGCTGCGCCGCACGCCGGACATCCTGGCCGCCCTGGGCCGCTGGCGCGCCGGCCGGGACCGGCCGGCGCTGGTCGGCTTCGCGGCGGAGGTGGGCGATCCGGTGGCCCGCGCGCGGGAGAAGCTGCGGCGCAAGCAGGTCGATCTCGTAGTCGCCAACGACGTCTCGCGCCCCGGCGCGGGGTTCGGCGGCGACACCAACGTCGCCACCCTGGTCACTGACACGGAGGCGGAGGAGGTTCCGCTGGGGACCAAGCGCGAGCTCGCGCGCGTGCTGTTGGACCGCGTCGAGCCGCGCCTCGCGCCACTCGCCTCCGGTGCGGAGGGTGCGAGGTGACGGACCGCGCGCAGCTCGAAGCGCACCTCGAGTTCTTCCGCGAGCTCGGGGTCGAGGGTGTCAGCCGCGACCCGGCCTGGCGGCGCCGCCCGGACGAAGGGCCGGCGGCAGTGGCGCCGCCGATGACCGACGCCGGCGGTCCCCTCACGCCCGCGGCCGACGCGGGAGCGCCCGTGGCGCGGGCGGCCGAAGCTCTCGGGCCCGACTCGCCTCGGGTCGACGTCCTCGGGCCGGACGTGCATGCGGCCGAAGCAGTGGCGGCGGCCGCCGCGGGGGAGGCGCCGGGGCGGGAGGAGAGCCGCGCTGCAGGTTCCGGCGGCGTCGCTCCGCCGCCCGGATCCGCACCGCCCCGCAACGTCGCCTCGCCGCCCGGGTCCGCACCGCCCGGCAACGTCGCCCCTCCGCCCGCATCCGGCGCCGTGGCCCTGTCGATGTTCGATCAGGTGCACGTGCCGGCGGAGGGATCGCCGCGCGAGCGGCTCGACCACGTCCAGGAGCAGCTCGGCCCGTGCACCCGGTGCAAGCTGCACGCCGGCCGCACGACGCTGGTCTTCGGCGTCGGCAATCCGGACGCCGATTTGATGTTCGTGGGCGAGGCGCCCGGACGGGACGAGGATCGGGAGGGAATCCCGTTCGTCGGCCGGGCAGGCCAGCTACTCACGCGGATCATCGAGGCGATCGACCTGCGGCGCGACGACGTCTACATCGCGAACGTGATCAAGTGCCGCCCCCCGGACAACCGGAACCCGGAGCCGGACGAGGTGCAGACCTGCGAGCCGTACCTCTTCGCCCAGATCGACTGCATCCGGCCGCGGGTCATCGTGGCCCTGGGCTCGTTCGCGGCCCGCACGCTGTTGCGCGACGACCGGGCGTCGATCACGAGGGTCCGGGGCAACGTGTACAGCTTCCGCGGCGCGCAGCTCATCCCGACGTTCCACCCGGCGTTCCTCCTGCGGAGTCCGGATCGCAAGCGGGAGGTCTGGGAGGACATGAAGCTCGTTCGCTCCCTGCTGCGCGCCTGAGCCGGATGGCCCGCCACGTTTCCGTCGCGGTCCCGGTGCCCTTCCTGCCGCCGCTGACCTACCGGATTCCCGACGACATGCCGCAGCCGCCCGCGGGGAGCCGGGTGGCGGTTCCGCTCGGGAAGCGCGTCGTCACCGGCTGCGTGATCGGAGATGCCGTCCTCGGCGGGAATGGGGCGTCGCCCGAAACCGCAATCCGGGACGTGGCGGCCTGTCTCGATCGCGAGGCCCTGTTGCCGGCGCCGGTCCTGAAGCTGGTGCTGTGGGTGGCCGAGTACTACGCGTGCGGTCCGGGGGAGACCATCGCGGCGGCGCTCCCCCCGCGGGCCCTCCCCCCCGCCGCCCGCCGTGGTCCGCGCTTCAAGACCGAGCGCGTGGCGA
>MKWU01001468.1_pt1 | contig 40226 bp, 30 predicted proteins | sample 809101 | NCBI WGS metagenome assembly MKWU01 (sample SAMN05860141, study PRJNA318959) | sponge metagenome | host: Aplysina aerophoba | place: Slovenia: Piran, Adriatic Sea, Gulf of Piran | collected 2013-05-07
CGGGTCGCCTGCCACCTTCCGCTGGACGGGCCGGCGTGAGCGAGCCGCTCCTGCGCGTCCGCGATCTGTCCGTCACCTTTCCCGTTCGCGGGCGCGAAGGCTGGCCGTGGGCGCGCCCGCGGCCGCTTCGCGCGGTCCGCGACGTGAGCTTCGACCTCGCGGCGGGCGAGAGCCTGGGGATCGTCGGCGAGAGCGGTTCGGGCAAGACCACCCTCGCCCGCGCCCTCATCGGGACCGTGCCGGCCGCGGCGGGCGAAGCGCGCTGGCAGGGCGAAGACCTGCTGCGAATGCCTCCGGCGGCGCGTCATCGCCATCGTCGCGACATCCAGATGGTGTTCCAGGACCCGCTGGCCGCGCTGGACCCCCGGATGACGGCGGGGGAGATCATCGCCGAGCCCCTTCTCGTACATGAGCCGCGACTGGCTCGAAGGGAAGTCCGGGCGCGGGTCGCGCAGATGATGGAGCGGGTGGGCCTCCTCCCCAATCAGGTCAACCGCTATCCGCACGAATTCTCGGGCGGCCAGTGCCAGCGCATCAACATTGCGCGGGCCCTCGTCGTGCGGCCCCGCCTCGTCGTCTGCGACGAGCCCGTTTCCGCCCTCGACGTGAGCGTGCAGGCGCAGGTGATCAACCTGCTCGGCGATCTCGGCCGCGACCTCGGGCTCGCCCTCATCTTCATCGCGCACGATCTCGCGGTCGTGAAGCACATCTGCGATCGGATCCTGGTGTTCTATCTCGGCCGCGCCATGGAGCTCGGCGCGGCCCGCGACGTCGTTCGCGAGCCGCGTCATCCCTACACCCGCGCCCTGGTCGCGGCCGCGCCGATCCCGGACCCGGCAATCGAGCGCGGGCGCCGCACGGCCGTTCTCGAAGGGGACCTGCCGTCACCCCTCGCGCCGCCCTCGGGCTGCGTGTTCCGGACCCGCTGCCCGATCGCCCGCCCCTCGTGCGCAGCGGCGATTCCGCCCATGCAGGATTTCGGGGGCGGTCACCTCGCGGCTTGCCCGCATACGGGGCAGGCGGGGCACGGTGAAGCACCCGGGTGAGCGTGCGGCCGCCGATTCGCCTCCCCCGCATTCGTGCTCCGGTGACTTCGGGCCGAACGTTTCGCTTCCACGGTCCGCGGCGGGGGCTTCGGCGGTGCGTTCCCGGGAGGGTCGCCGCTCCGCGCGCCGGCCGTCGCCGCCGCCGTCGTTCCGGCGGTCGGTGAGGTCGGTCGGAATTGCCTGCACCGTGGTTCGGGAAACGGGCCCGGCGCCCGGAATCGGTGAAGGTCGAAACCGGGATTGGTTGTGGAATTTGCAGGACCTGGTCTATTCTTCTTCTGAATCCCCAGTTGAGGGTTCGCACGAATTCATATTTTGTCTGTCCGGCCGGATACGAGCTGCCGGATTCATCAATCAGTTCAATCGTCATGGAACCGGGGGAGGGTGACACCCGATGACTGCGCAATCATTGACCATGGCCGGGGCGCTTCCCGATATCGAGCGGGTCCGCGAAGCGAAGGCGATGCTTTCCGAGGCGGGGGTCCGCTACGTGCTCTCGTGCTGGATCGATCTCCTCGGCGTGCCGAAGACCAAGCCGGTGCCGCTCAGCAACTTCGAGGATCTGTGCATGGGCCGGGGTCCGCAATTCGCGGTGCACTCGGTCTCGTTCGTGCCCGAGCTCTCCCCGGCCGACGCCGACCAGATCCCGGTTCCGGACCTCGACACCCTGGTCGTGTGCCCGTGGGACCGCACCTGCGCGTGGATGGTCGCGGACCTCTGGTGGGAGGATGCGCCCTACAACCTGTGCCCGCGCCACGCGCTCAAGCGGGTGGTGCCCGACGCCGCGGGGGCGGGGGGGGGGAGGGGCGCGGGGGGCGGGAGGCGCGGGAGGGAGTCGAGCGAGCGGGGGGGCCGGGGGGCGCGCGGCGGGGGGGGGAAGGGATACGCGGGATTCGCGGGAATCGAGCCGGAGTTCATCGCCATGCGATGGCGGGACGGCCGGCCGGTCAAGGCATTCGACGACGATCCGCTCCCCGGCGAAGGGGTGCGGCCGCGACGCCAGGCGTTCGGCTACGACGTCGAGTACTCCATCGATTCGATGGGGTATCTCGGCGCCCTGATCGACATTCTCGAAGAGCTCGGCTGGGGGCTGAAGGACGTGGTCGCCGAGGGAGCCTACTCCCAGTTCGAGCTCGACTTCGGCTACACCGACGTCCTCGAGATGGCGGACCGGCTGGTGTTCCTGCGCATGCTGCTGAAGGAGGTCGCCAAGAAGCACGGGATGTTCATCACCTTCATGCCCAAGCCCACCATCGGCGACTGGCGTTCGGGGGCGCACATCAACTACTCGATGCGACGGGTCGACGCCCCGGGGGTGAACCTCTTCGAGGACGCGGGCGGCGGTGGCTGGGCTGACGCCGTGTACCACGCGGTCGGGGGGCTGCTCCGCCACGGTGGGGCGCTCACCGCCATCGCCTGCTCGACGGTCAACTCCTACAACGGCCTCGTGCCGCGGGTCGGCGGGTTCGAAGGCGGCACCGTGACGTGGGCGCCGACCCACATGACCTACGGCAACAACAACCGTTCGTGCATGCTGCGCCTGCCCCAGAACCGGTTCTGCATCGAGAACCGGGCCGCCGACATGTGCATGAACCCGTATCTCGGGCTCGCGATGACGACCGCGGCGACCGTCGCCGGGGTCGTCGAGGGCATCGATCCCGGTCCGCCCCTCGACCGCGACCTCTATCGGCTCACCGACGAGGAGATCCGCGCCGGTGGCGGCCAGCGCCTGCCCCGACACCTCCTCGAAGCGACCGAAATCCTGCGCGAGGACCCCCTTGCCGCCGAGGTGCTCGGCCCGGCGATGATGAACTCCTGGCTGCGGTACAAGGTCGACGAGTGGGAGCGGTATCACCAGGCGGTGACGGACTGGGAGGTGCAGGAATACCTGCGGCTCTTCTGACAGGCGGGCGGGGCCGGGGGCGATCCGCGGTGGCAGCGGACCACGCGGTGTTCGAGCTCGGGGAGACGTCGCTCCAGTGCGGCGTGTCCCTGCCCGCTGCACGGCTCGCCTACCGGACGTACGGCACGCTCGATGCGAGCGGCGACAACGTGATCGTCATGCCCACCTTCTACACGGGCACGCACGCGCGCAACGAGGGGTACCTGCGAAGGATGCCGGCCCTCGACCCCTCCCGCTGGTTCATCGTTTCGATCAACCTGTTCGGCAACGGCCTCTCTTCGTCGCCGAGCAACACCGCGCCGCCCTTCGACGGGCCGCGGTTTCCCCCCGTCACCCTGTTCGACAACGTCGCCGCCCAGCACCGGCTCCTCACCGAGGGGCTGGGTGTCGAGCGCGTCGCGCTCGTGCTGGGGTGGTCCATGGCCGGTTGCCAGGCGTACCAATGGGGAGCGCAGTACCCGGACCTGGTCGACGCCATACTCCCGTTCTGCGCCTCGGCGCGCACGTCGCCGCACAACCAGGTGTTTCTCGAGGGAGTGAAGGCGGCCCTCGTGGCCGACGCGGCATTTGCGGGCGGCGACTACGACACGCCGCCCGAGACGGGACTGCGAGCGTTCGGGCGGGTCTACGCGGGCTGGGCGTACTCGCAGACCTTCTACCGCGAGCGGCTGCACCGCGAGCTCGGCTTCGAGACCTGGGAGGAGCTGCTGCTCGACTGGGAGCGCGACCACCTCGAGTGGGACGCCAACGACCTGCTGGCCAAGCTCCGGACCTGGCAGCAGGGCGACATCAGCGCCAACGAGCGCTACCGGGGGGACTTCGTCCGCGCGCTCGGCGGCATCCGTGCCCGGGCGATCCTCGTCCCGTGCACCACCGACCTCTACTTCCCGCCCGAGGACAACGCCGTCGAGGCCCGCCACATGCCGAACGCCGAGCTTCGGCCGTATGCCTCGGCGTGGGGCCATTGCGCGGCGACTCCGAGTCGCGAGGACGGCGACTTCATGCGCTTCCTCGACCGGTGCGTGTCGGAGCTGCTGGAGGGCCGAGAGCGGCCGGAACCATCGGCCGGCGACCGCGTGCGACCGATGCGTCCCTGACCGCCCCGGTCATCCGGTGGGCGGGAGTGCCGTCTCGCGTTTGCGGCAGATTTCGTACCGGTCCTGCCAGGGCCGCAACCGTTCGAACACCGCGCTCGCCGCGAGGACGTCGACGTCGGCGTGCCGCCCCCCGACGATCTGCATCCCGACCGGAAGCCCGTCGGCGAGGCCGGCCGGGACCGATGCGGCGGGATGGCCGGTGAAGTTGATGGGGTAGGTGAGGCACCAGCCGATCAGCGGGTCGATGGCCTCGCCGTTCACCTCGGTCGGGCCGACCGTGTTGCCGTCGTCGGCGTTCTCCACCGGAAGGCAGGCCAGCGAGGGAGTGACGAGGAGATCGTGGGTGTCGAGGACTCCCTGGACGGCATCGTAGACCTCCGTGCGCACGGCCTGATCGCGAATGACGTCGTGGATCGTCATTCGCTTGCCGGTCTCGATCCAGGCGTGGATTTCGGGCGGCAGATCGTCCGGGTGCTCTCCGAGAAGGTCGATGCCCCGCTCCTTGATCACCTCCAGGTTGAGCAGCAGGTTGGCCATGATCAATCGGCACCAGAGGTCGCTGAGCTCGCGCTGCGACCGGCGGATTCCCACCTCGACCTCCTCGACGTGCGCCCCGGCTTCCTCGAAGGCCCGGACCGCCGTCGCGACGACCTCCGCGACCCGCGGGTCCACCGGGAAGACGTCGAGGTTCGGGCTGTAGGCGACCTTCATCCCCCGAATCGAGCGTCGGGTGGCCCCGAGCCAGTCGATCTCTTCGTCCAGACTGAAGGGATCGCGCGAGTCGTAGCCGGCGAGCACGGTGAGGGCGAGGGCCGAGTCCTCCACCGTGCGGGTGATCGCTCCGTCGAACAGGAACGGGCTCGATCCGTTGAAGGCGTTGGGCCGGGCCACGTGCGGGAGGCGCCCGGCCGACGCCTTGAAGCCGTAGACCCCGGACCAGGAAGACGGGATCCGGATGGAGCCGCCGCCGTCGGTCCCCTGGGCGAGCGGCAGCAGCCCGTCGGCCACCGCGCCCGCGCTCCCGCCCGACGAGCCCCCGGTGTTGCGCCGGGTGTCGAAGGGGTTGCGGGACGGTCCGAAGAGATAGTTGTCGCACGTGCCGCGGAACCCGAAGACGGGACTGTTGGTCAGGCCGAGGTGAATCGCGCCGGCTCGCTCCATGCGCTCCGCGAAGGGGCACCAGCGATCCGCCACGAAGTTGCTGAACGCGCGAATGCCCCCGAAGGTGCCGGGCCAGCCCGGCTTGAGGCCGTTGAGGTCCTTGATCGCGGTCGGAATGCCGTGGAGCGGCCCGAGCGCGTCCCCGGCCATCACTTCCCGCTCGGCCCGCTTCGCCTCGCTCCGGGCGTCCTCGGCCGCGACATGGACGAAGGCGGTGATGCCGGGGTTGCGCGCCTCGATCCGTTCGAGAAACGCATCGACGATCTCGACCGGCGAGAGATCCCGGGAGCGGACCCGGCGCGCCAGCTCGGCGGCGCTCGTGTAGGCGAGTTCATCGGACAGGGACATGGCTTCCTCCTGAGGGGTGGTCCGCCCCGACGCCTCGGTCGGGGAATCGATTCATCGTTCCGTCATGATGGTGGGATCGAGCACGTCGCGGAGCACGTCGCCCAGCATGTTGAGACCGAGGACGGTGGCCGCGACCGCGATTCCCGGGACGAGCGCGGTCCACGCCGCCACGTCGAGATAGTCGCGCGACGCCTGGATCATGAGGCCCCAGGACGGGGTCGGTGGCTGGGTTCCGAGACCGAGGAACGAGAGGGCGGCCTCGGCAAGGATCGCGAACGCGATCGAGATGGTCGCCTGCACGATGACGGGCGCCATGATGTTCGGCACGATGTGCAGCCGGATGATTCGCCAGTTCGACGCGCCCTGCGAGCGTGCCGCCTCGACGTAGGGAAGGGCCGCCACCCGCAGGGTCTCGCCCCGAACGATGCGCGAGAGATACGGCGTGAACGCGATCCCGATGGCGAGGATGGTGTTGGGCAGGTTCGGCCCGAGCACGGCCGAGATCGTGAGCGCGAGCAGCAGCACGGGAAAGCTCAGGAGGGTGTCCACGAGCCGCATCAGGGAGTGATCCGTCCATCCGCCGAAGTAGCCCGAGACCACGCCGAGGGGGAGGCCGATGACGAGGCTCAAGGCCACCGCGAGGACCGCGATCACGAGCGAGGTGTGAGCGCCGAGGAGCACCCGCCAGACGAGCTCGCGCCCGAGCTGGTCGGTCCCGAACGGGTGCTCGATCGATGGCGGTTTCAGCCGCACGAGCACGTTGATCTTCGTCGTCAGCTCTTCGGGGACGAGGAACGGGGCCCCGATCGCCACCAGGGTGAAGACGGTCACCAGCGAGAGGCCGATGATGCCCTTTGGCGAGAGGATGGCGCGCACGCTTCGCTCCCTACTCCAGCCGGACGCGCGGGTCGATGAGGGTGTAGAGCACGTCGACGACGAGGTTCGCGAGCATCACGACGGCCGCGATCACGAACACGGACGACTGGATGAGGGGCACGTCCCGGTTGAGGAGCGCCTGGTAGGTGAGCCAGCCCATCCCCGTGTAGTTGAACAGGCTCTCGATCACGATGATCGAGCCGAAGAGATAGCCGAGCTGCAGGCCGGCGACCGTCACCACCGGCGAGATGGCGTTGCGGAGCGCGTGCCGGAACACCACCGCCCCGCGCCCGAGGCCCTTCGCGCGGCACACCCGGATGAAGTCCTGGCCCAGCACCTCGAGCATGGCGGATCGGGTCATGCGGGTAAGATGGGCCATGAGGCTCAGCCCGAGCGCGGTGGCGGGCAGGAGCGCGTGGCGGAACGCGAGCCAGAAGTCCTCGGTCGGCGATGCGTATCCCGACGACGGCAGCCACCCGAGCCCCCGGGAGATCAGCAGGATGAGCACGATGCCCCAGAAGAAATCGGGGAGGCTGATGCCGGCGAGGGCTATCCCGGAACCGGCCGTGTCCTGCCACCGGTCGCGGTAGACGGCACTCACCACCCCGAGCGGAATCGCGGTCGCGAGCGCGATGAGCAGCGACAGGACCACGATCATCGCGCTCGCCGTCACCTTCTGGCCGATGAGCGCGGCAATCGGCTCCTTGTAGCGAAGGCTCACCCCCCAGTCGCCGGAGAGCATGCCGCCGATCCAGCGGCCGTACTGCACGATGAGCGGGTCGTTGAGTCCGAGCGACTCGCGAAGCCCGGCCAGGGCGGTCGGGTTACTCTGGGTCCCCATGATCATCATGGCCACGTCGCCGGGGAGGACGTGGGTGATCGCGAACGTCACCACGGAGATGAGGAGGAGGGTGAGGGCGAACAGGGCCGCCCGCCGGGCGAGATAGCTCACGGCCGGCTACCGGTGGTCCGGGTCATTGCACCTTCCGGGCCGGTCACGGCGTGATGACGAAGGGTCCGGTCGGGCAGGTACGCGGTCGAGGAATCCGCCCCGCGCGCCCAGGGCGGTCCGCGAACGCCCTGCACCTCCCGAACGCCCGGGCGCCCCGTTCGGGACGCCCGGGCCGTCGGTGCGCACGACTCCGCGTCGGAGCCGGAGTCTCAGGACTTGAGCCAGACGTTCTTGAACTGGAGGTTCGAGCCGTTCGGGTGCACCAGAGCGTCGAGCCCGCCCACGTTCCGGCGCGCCGCGACCGTCCCGTTCCGGAACCAGAGCACCACGTCGAGGGCCTCGTCCTGCACCCTCTTCTGGACCGCCTTGTAGATCTCGGCCCGCTCGATCGGGTCGACGACCCGCCGGGCCGCCTCGGTCAGCTCGTCGATCTTCGCGTCCTTGATGTTGCGGTAGTTGAAGGCGCCCGTGGAGTGCCACAGGGAGTAGTAGAGGAAGTCCGGCTCCCACAGGGTGAAGAAGTTCATCATCGTGACCTGGTAGTCGCGATCGACCCAGCACTGGCTCAGCCAGTCCGACCAGGTCAGCTGCTGCACGGAGGCCTTGACCCCGCCCTGGCGGAACCACTCGACGAGAATCTGGGTCGCCTCGACGTGCCACGGATAGTTGGTGGTGGTCTTGAAGACGAACTCGAGCTCGTTCGGTCCGAATCCCGCTTCGGCCAGCAGCTCCCTGGCCGCGTCGTAGTCCTGCGCGCGGGGGGCGAGGCCGTCGTTGTAGGACGGCGAGGTCGGGAAGCTCGGCGACGCGGTGACCACCCCCTGGCCCCAGAGCGCGCCCTGCACCAGGGTCTCCTTGTCGACCATGAGGTCGAGGGCCTTGCGCACCCGCGGGTCGTCGAAGGGCTTGACCGCGTGGTTGAAGTTGAGAAACGCCCAGGAGAGCGGGAACCACGTGAGCACCTGGAGGTCGGGGTCGTTCTTCAGCGCGTCGACCCGGTCGAGGGGGATGTCGTTGATGAGGTGCATCTCGCCGGTCTGAATTCCGGTCAGGCGCACGGTCGGCTCCGTCACCTCGCGGCTCAGCACGCCGTCGAGATGGGGCGCGCCTCCCCAGTAGTCGTCGAAGCGGACGAGCTCGACCTCGTTCCCGAACTCGCGGCGCACGAACTTGAACGGGCCGGCGCCGGTGGGGGTGGTGCCCTGGATGTCGCCCGATCCGTCCGGGATGATGACCCCCGCGCCGTTCTCGGCGAGCCGGCTGAGGAACGGCGCGTTCACCTGGTTCATGCGGATGACCACGGTGAGGTCGTCCGGGGTCTCGATGGCCGCCACGTCGTTGAAGACCTCGAAGTTGACCGCGCCGGTCTCGGGATTCTTCACCCTCTCGAAGGAGTACTTGACGGCTGCCGACGTCAACGCTGAGCCGTCGTGGAACTTGACCCCGGGACGAAGATGGAACGTGTAGGTGAGCCCGTCGGGCGACTCCTCGAAGCGCTCCGCGAGGCTCGGGATGACCGTGAAGTTGTCGTCGACGGTGACGATCGCGTCATGGACGTTCTGGAGGAGCCGGCCGGTGGACGCGGTTCCGGTCTTGTGCATGTCGAGGTTCTGGGTCGTCTCCGAGTGGCCCCAGATGAGGGTTCCGCCGCGGACCGGCTGGTCGGCCGCGTGCGCGGCGATGGAATGGAGGCCGGGACCGAGCACCGCCCCGCCCATCAGGGCGCTCGAACTCGCAAGAAATTCTCTTCGCTTCATGATTGCCGTCCTCGTCACTTGTGGTGGGTGGCTCGACCGCCGATATTAGTCGACTCGCGCGCCGCCGTCCCTTCGGCACCGCGGGCCGGCGTCGGGACCGGCCGGCGATGGCGGGCGGCGGCGGCGCATCGGTGCGGGTCCCGGTACGGGCGCGCAGGTCACCCGGAGGGCAGCCGTCACGTCGAACCGAGCGAGTCCCGCGGCTACGCCACCTTCCGAACCGGAGGCGGATGACGCGATCGTCCGCGTCGAGGATCTTCGCGTGCGCTTCGACGTTCCGGAGGGGGTGGTCCGGGCCGTCAACGGCGTCTCCTTCGACGTCCGGCGCGGGGAGACCCTGGCCGTCGTCGGCGAGTCGGGGAGCGGCAAGAGCGTCACCGCGCTCGCGATCCTCGGCCTCTTGCCGATGCCCCCGGCCCGGGTGGAGGCGGGACGCATCCGGTTCGGGGAGCGCGACCTCCTCACCCTGCCCGAGTCCGCGATGCGCGACGTCCGCGGCAACTCCATCTCGATGATCTTCCAGGAACCGATGACGTCCCTCGATCCGCTGATGACGGTCGGGCGCCAGATCGCGGAGTCGATCGAGATCCATCAGGGGCTCCCGCGGTCGGAGGCCCTCGAGGCGGCGGTCGAGTCGCTTGCGCTCGTGCGGGTGCCGGAGCCTGCGCGCCGCGCGCGGCAGTATCCGTTCCAGCTTTCCGGCGGGCTTCGCCAGCGGGTGATGATCGCGATGGCGATGGCATGCAACCCGCGGCTTCTCATCGCGGACGAGCCGACCACCGCGCTCGACGTCACCGTTCAGGCCCAGATCCTCAACCTGATGGACGAGCTCAAGGAGCGCACCGCGGCCTCGATCATCCTCATTACCCACGACCTCGGGGTCGTAGCGGAGATGGCGCAGCGGGTCGTCGTGATGTACGCGGGACAGGTCGTGGAGCGCGGCGGGGTGCAGGCGCTCTTCGAGCGCCCCCTGCACCCGTACACGGCCGGGCTCCTCGGCTCCGTGCCGCGGCTCTACTCGTCGCTCGCGATGGAACCGGGCGCCGACGGAGACGATCTCCGGGAGATCCCGGGGATCGTGCCCTCGATGCGCGAAGAGATTGCGGGGTGCGCGTTCGCGCCGCGTTGTCCGCTCGCGACGGAACGGTGCCGGCGCGAAGCGCCGGCGCTCGAGTCGAAGCGCCCGGGGCAGGCGGCGGCCTGCTGGGAGAGCGGGCGCCTCGGGATGGAACGTGCCGCCTGAGGCCGGCCGCGCCGGCGCCGCCGCGGGCGCGGGCGCGCACCCCGCGCCGATCCTCGAGGTCACCGACCTCGACAAGCGCTTTCCGCTTCGGGCCGGTCTCTTCGGGCGCGGCGGGGGCTGGGTCAACGCGGTCAACGGGGTCAGCTTCGACGTGCGCGCGGGCGAGACCCTCGGGGTGGTGGGCGAGAGCGGCTGCGGCAAGACGACCCTCGGAAAGACGGTGATGCGCCTGCTGCGTCCCGACGGGGGGCGGATTGTCCTCCACGGGCGCGACATCACCACCGCGAGCGACACGGAGCTCCGCGAGGGCCGGCGCGACATCCAGATGGTGTTCCAGGATCCGTTCTCGTCGCTCAACCCCCGCCTCACGTGCCGGCGGATCGTGGCCGAGCCGCTCGAGATCCACGGCCTCGTCGCCGGCCGCGGGAAGGAGGACCGGGTCGCCGAAATGTTCGAGCGCACCGGTCTTCGCCTCGAGCACCTCGACCGCTACCCGCATCAGCTTTCCGGCGGGCAGCGCCAGCGGCTCGGCATCGCGCGCGCGCTCGCGCTCGAGCCGTCGGTGATCGTCGCGGACGAGCCGGTCTCGGCCCTCGACGTCTCGGTGCAGGCCCAGGTGCTGAACCTGTTGCGTACGCTCCAGCGGGGCTCGCGCCTCGCCTATCTATTCATCTCCCACGACCTCGCGGTGGTCGAGCACATCGCGCACCGCATCGCGGTGATGTATCTGGGAAAGGTCGTCGAGCTCGCGGAGAAGCGGGCGCTCTTCTCCGCACCACGCCATCCCTACACCGAAGCCCTGCTCGCCGCGGTGCCGGTCCCGAGCCCGGGCCGAAAGCGCGAGCGGGTCATCCTGCACGGCGAGGTGCCGAGCCCCGTCAACCTCCCGTCCGGGTGCGCCTTCCACACCCGCTGTCCCATTGCCGAGGACGTGTGTCGGCGGGAAACGCCCCGGCTGCGCCCGGTGGAGACGGGCCACGAAGTCGCATGCCACCTTCGCGGAGGCGAAGGCTCCGCATAGTCGACGCCGGAGCGGTCGTCAATCGTCCGGTTGGAGGTCCGGCCGGCGCGCCGCGACCCCGAGCTCCGCCTCGAGCGCCATCCCGAGGTTGAGTAGCCTGCCTTCGTCGAAGAGGGGACCCCAGAGCGAGATCCCCTGCGGAACCTCGTGCGATTCCGCGCTCTCGGCCGCCGAACCGATGTCGAGCTTGCCGCCCTCGAGGGACGGGTCGCCTCGGGTCGGCGATTCGAGGAAGCCCGCGCGCAGGTGCAGGCAGGGATGGCCGGTGAAGTTGGAGGCGACCAGCATCGGCCCGGTCCCGAACGGTCCGATCATCGCATCGACCTCCCGGAACGTCGCGTCGAGCGCCTGCATGACCCGATAGCGAAGGCGGTCGAGCTGCACGTGGTCGACCGCGGACAGGAACCTCGCCTGGCGGAACGCGTTTGGCCACGCGCCCTTGTCCTGGCGGACGAGCTCGTCGTCGCGGTCCGTGAGGGTGAGCTCCTCGAACGCGGCCGCCGCCTCCGCGAAGAGCATGCTCATGAGAGAGCCGTAGGGAAGATCCGGGAGGGCGACCTCGACCACCTCGACCCCCAGCCGGCGGGTGGCTTCGAGGGCCGCGCGGTCGACGTCGGTCGCACCGTCGTCCTCGAACGTGGCCGGGAGATACCCGATGCGAAGACCCGCCACGTCCCGGGTCGCGTCGAAGTTGAACGGCGCCCCGATCGAGCTCCGATCGGCGGGATCCGGCCCGTTGATGGCGGCGAGGACGAGGGCGCAGTCCTCGACCGAACGGCAGATGGGTCCCACCTTGTCGAGCGACCAGCAAAGGGCCATGCCGCCGGCGCGAGAGACGCGCCCGAAGGTCGGACGAAGGCCCGTCGTCCCGCACCGCTGGGACGGCGCGGTGATGGAGCCCAGGGTCTCGGTCCCGATCGAGAATGCGCAGAGCCCCGCCGCGGTCGCGGACGCGGAGCCGGCGCTCGATCCGCTGGATCCTTCGTCGAGATTCCAGGGGTTGCGCGTTTTTCCTCCGAACCAGACTTCGCCGTAGGCGAGGGCGCCGAGGGTGGTCTTGCCGAGGAGCACCGCCCCCGCCGAGCGCAGGAGCTCCACCACCCGCGCGTCCCCGTCGGGGACGCGGTCCCGGTACGGGGCGGCCCCCCAGGTGGTCAGGATGCCGCTGGTGTCGAAGAGGTCCTTGAGCCCGTAGGGGATGCCATGGAGCGGCCCGAGCCGGGTCCCGGCGCGGAGGAGGGCGTCCGCGGCGTCGGCTTGCGCGCGGGCAAGCTCCGGAGTGACCGTGACGAAGCACTCCAGCCGCGCGGCGTGCGCCTCGATGCGGTCAAGGTAGATCTCGGTCAGGCGCCGGCTCGTGAGGTCGCCGCGCGCGATCCACCACGAGAGCGAGGTCACGGGCGCGAAGGCGATGTCCTCGTCCGAATCGGGAAGCGGTCCCGGATCCGTCACGCACGCGCGAACCGGCGCCTGCGGGGGGGGCGGCCGGAAGCCGGGCAGGCGCGGATCGAAGCGCGATGCGGGCGGAACGTGGTTCTCGAGGGTCAGCGCCCGGCGCGCGCGGGCCTCCTCGATCTGACCGTCGAGACCGTCGAGCATGAGCTCGCGCTCCTCGCGGGTGTAGTTGACGCCGACGAGGCGTTCCGCCGCCTCGATGGTCTCGAGGGTGATGGGGGTGTTCTCCATGACCTGGCTTCTCGGCTGCGGGGACCTGGTGCGACCTCGAAGGGCCGTTGATCCACTATGAACGCCCGCTCCGCGCCCGTCCATCCATCGGAGACCGGATCGCCAGCCTCCGGGTCCGAATCGACGCGAGCACCGTCGCGGCGGGAAGAATCCTCTTCCTCGCCAGGGTAGCGCTCGCTCAAGCGAACGCGCGATGCCTTCGCCTCGCAATCGTCGCCGGTCGCCACTCCACTACGATGGATCGCAATCACCTCGGGTATAGTCGTCAGGGATTGAGGATCGGACGGAAACGGCGGGATTTCCCTGCCGAACAGAGGACCGAAGATGACCTTTTCGCTCGTGGGGATGTGCCGGCGAACCGGAATGTTCGGCGCCGCGGTGACCACGTCCAGCATCAACGTCGGGGCGCGTTGCCCCTGGGCGAGAGCCGGCGTCGGCGCGGTCCTCACCCAGCACCGAACGGACGCGCGCCTCGGCCCGCGCGGCCTCGATCGGCTCGAATCGGGAGCGACGGCCGGCGAGGCGATCGCCTCGCTCACCCGGGACGACCCCACCATCGGCTGGCGCCAGCTCGCGGTCGTCGACCGCGGGGGCGGCACCGCCTGGTACCACGGCGACCGCATCGCCTCGGTCCACGCGGCGGCCGAGGGTGACGGCTGCTGCGCCATCGGCAACATCATCCGCAACGATCGGATCCCCGCCGCGATGGTCGAGGCCTTCGAGGCCGCGCCGGACGAGCATCTCGCCGAGCGCCTGCTCCTCGCCGTCGAGGCGGGGCTCGCGGCGGGCGGCGAGCCCAGGCAGGTCAAGTCCGCCGCGCTCCTCGTGGTGGACGACCAGCCGTTCCCCCTCGTCGACCTCCGGGTCGAGCTCGACCGCGCGCCGCTTGCCGAGCTGCGCTTCCTGTGGGAGGTCTACCGTCCGCGGATGGAGGTGTTCGTGACCCGCGCCGTCGACCCCGACCGCGTCCCGTTTCCGGAGGACTGACCGGCGGTGCCCGGAGTGGTCGTCCGGTTCCGTCCGTTCGCGCCGTTGCGTAGCGTGCGGCGGCCGCGGGGCGGGGACGGGGGATCAGACGACGGAGCGGCGCGACGTGATACCGCCGTCGAGGGTGACCACGCAGCCCGAGAGGTAGCCGGCGCGCGCCGACGCGCAGAACACGATGAGGTCGCCGACCTCGTCGGCGGTGGCGGCCCGGCCGCCGGGGAAGCGGGAGAGTAGCTCCCCCCACCGGCCTTCGTCGCCGAGCTCCGCCCCGGCGCGCTGCCTGAGCATCGTCTCCATCCGGCCGGTGTCGACCGGGCCGGGGTTCACCGCGACGACCCGGATCCCGTGGTCGAGGCTCCGCCCCCCGAGGGCCCGGGTGAGGGTCATCAGGCTCGAGTTGCCGCACGAGCCGGCGATGTAGTCGAAGTCCGGGTTCTCGCCCGAGTTGCCGACGTCGTTCACGATGACCCCGTGGCCGCGTTCGCGCATGCGCGCGAAGTAGGCCCGGCACATCGCGATGTAGCCGAAGACCTTGAGCTCCCAGCCGGCCCGCCATGCGTCGTCGTCGACCGCGTCCATGGAGCCCGACGGGATCGCGCCCGCGTTGTTGACGAGGATGTCGACGTCGATGGTCTGCGCGATGAGTCCGTCGCGCGCCGCCCGGTCCGTGAGGTCGAGCGCGTAGGTGCGGACGCGGCAGCCGTGCGCCCCTTCGATCGCGCGCGCCGCCTCGTCGAGCGCGTCGCCCGATCGGGCGGTGATGTGGATCTCGCCCGCCCCCTCGCGGGCGAACGCCTCCGCCGTCGCCCGGCCGATGCCCTTCGAGCCGCCGGTGATCAATACGCTCTTGCCGTCGAGACCGAGTTCCACTGTCTGCTTCTCCGTGAATTCAGGCGAGGATGTAGCCGCCGTCCGCGATCAGGGTCTCGCCGACCACGTAGTCGGCGAGCGGGGAGGCGAGGAAGAGGGCGAGGCGCGCCATCTCGCCCGCGTCGCCGAGGCGCCCGGCGGGAATGCGGGCGAGGCTCTCGGCGAGATAGTCGGGGTCCGCGAGGGCCGCCTCCGTGAGCGGGGTCGGGGTGCGACCGGGCGCGAGGGCCGCCACCCGCACTCCGTGGGGGCCAAGCTCGGCCGCGGCGGCCCGGGTGAACTGAACGAGCCCTGCTTTCGCGGTGCCGTAGATCGCCCGCTCGGGGCCGCCGGTGAACGCGATCTGGGACGCCGTGTTGACGATGACCCCGGAGCCGCGCCCGACCATCCCGCGCGCGACCGCCCGGGCGAGGAGGACAGGGCCGGTGAGGTTGGTCGCGATCAGCCGTTCGATGGCTTCCGCGTCCATCTCGAGGAACGGTCCGACGTGCAGGATCCCGGCGTTGTTGAGGAGCACGTCGACCGGGTCGGCCGCACGGGCGAGGGCCTCGACCGAGGCGGCGTCGGCCTGGTCGAAGGCGTGGCGCTCCGCGCCGCCGATCTCGGCCGCGAGCGGCGCAAGCCTCTCCCGGTCCAGGTCGGCGAGAACCACCTCGGCACCGTGCGCATGGAACGCCCGCGCCATCCGGCTCCCGAGCCCGCCCGCCGCGCCGGTCACGAGGACCCGCCGGCCGCCGAAGTCGAGATGCCGCGCCTCGATCCCGTTTTCGTTCATCAGCGCCCGAGGTACGACGAGAGCACTTCGGGGTTGTCGATGAGGCCCGGGGCGTCGCCCTTGAAGGCGATCGCGCCGTCCTTGAGCACGAACGCGTCCTCCGCCACCGCGGCCGCGACCCCGACGTTCTGCTCGACGATGAGGATGGTGAGCCCGCGCGCGTGCAGCGCCCTGACCGTCTCGATGACCATGTCCACGATGATCGGGGAGAGTCCGACCGAGGGCTCGTCCATCAGCAGGAGCTTCGGGCGGGCCATGAGGGCGCGGCCGATCGCGACCTGCTGCTGCTCGCCCCCGCTGAGCGACCCCGCCCGTTGCCCGCGCCGTTCCGCGATGTGGGGAAAGAGCTCGTACATTCGGTCGACGTCGTCGCGGATCCCGGCCCGGTCGCGCCGGGTCGCCGCCCCGAGCTCGAGGTTCTCGTTCACCGTCATGGAGGCGAACACCTCGCGCCCCTGCGGCACCTGGACGATGCCGGCCTTCACCATGTGGTCCGAGGGCCGGCCGGCGACGTCCGCGCCGTCGAAGACGATGTCCCCCGCGCGCGGCCGGAGGAGTCCCGAGAGGGTGTTGATGATCGTCGTCTTGCCCGAGCCGTTGCCGCCGAGGAGGGCGACGATCCGCCCCTCGGGCACCTCGAACGAGACGTCCCGGAGGACCTCGGTCACCCCGTACCAGACCTTGAGATGGCGGACCTCGAGCATCGGTTCTCCCGGCATCAGCTCTCTGCCTGGTGCCCGAGGTACGCCTCGGCGACGGCCGGATCGGCCCGCACCGTCTCCGGGAGGCCTTCCGCGATCTTGCGCCCGGAGTTGAGCACGACGACCCGGTCCGAGACCCCCATGACGAGCCGGATGACGTGCTCGATCATGACCAGGGTCACCCCCCGCTCGTCGCGGATGCGCCGCAGCAGCTCGTCGAGCTCCGCCACCCGGTTGACCGAGAGCCCGACCGCGGGCTCGTCGAGGAGCACGACCTTGGGCTCGTGGATGAGGGTGCGCGCGATCTCGATGATCCGCTGCTGGCCGAACGAGAGCGCGTCGCCCGCCCGGTTCGCGAAGTGGCGAAAGCCGACGAAGTCGAGGGCCGTCAGCGCCCGTTCGCGCATCTCCTCCTCCTCCGCGCGCATGCGCTTCGAGCGGAGCACCGCGCCGACGAGACCCGTCGAGCTCATGAGGTGGAGCCCCGCCATCATGTTCTCGAGCACCGTCATGCCGGCGAAGAGCTGGGAGGACTGGAAGGTGCGACGAAGACCGAGCTCCGCGATTCGGTTCGGCTTGAGGCCGGTAATCGTCCTTTCCTCGAGGAACACGTTGCCCGCGTCGGGCGGGTTCATGCCGCAGATGACGTTGAGGAGCGTGGTCTTGCCCGCTCCGTTCGGGCCGATGATCCCGGTGATCTCGCCCGGCGGGAAGTCCACGTCCACCGTGTCGAGGGCGCTCACCCCCCCGAACGCGATCGAGACGCCGCGGACCCTGAGCGCGGCCTCCGTCATACCGGACCGCCTCCGCGAGGCTGGGTGGCGGGGACTTCGGCCGGATCGTCCGGCTCGGCTGGGGCCTCGGGGTCCGTCTCGGGCACCGCCCCGAAGTCCTCCTCCGTCTCCTTGCCGGGCGGCACGTAGTGGAGGCGCTCGTTCCAGCCGGGAAGGAGCCTTCGCACGAACACGATGACCCCGTTCGGCTGGAAGAGCACGAACACGATGAGCAGGCCCCCGAACGCGACCTCGATCGAGAACTTGAACTCCTTGGTGAGCTCGACGAGCACGGTGAGGAGCACGCCCCCGATGAGCGAGCCGATCACCGAGCCCATGCCGCCCAGCACCACCGCCGCCTTGTGGAGCACCATCTGGAGGAGGTCGAAGCTCTCCGGGCCGACGAAGCCGAGCATGCCGCTGTAGAGGGCTCCCGCGACCCCGGCGTAGAACCCCGACAGCGCGAACGCGAGGGACTTGTACTTGAGGAGGTCGATCCCGAGCGCCTGGGCGGCGACCTCGCCGTCGCGGATCGCGACGAATGCCCGTCCGATGGGCGACTCCATCGCGTGCTTGGCGAACACGTAGAGCACGAGCGCGGCCCCCCAGCTCAGGTAGTAGATCCCGGTCTCCTGGGTGATCGGGAGCGGCGAGAAGTCGATGGGAGGCGGAATGAAGCCCCCCGCCCCGAACGTTACCGGGGTCCAGTGGGTCATCAGCCAGAACGTGAACTGGGCGAACGCGAGGGTCGCGAGCGCGAGGTAGATGCCGGACAGGCGCAGGGCCGGGAGGGCGAGCAGGGTCCCCGAGATGACCGCGATGGCGACGCCCCCCGGGGCGGAGATCCAGAACGGAAGGCCGAAGTGCTTCATGAGTAGCCCGGTTCCGTACGCGCCGATGCCGTACATCGCGGCGTTCGCGAGGGCGAGCTGGCCCGCGAACCCGATGAGGAGGTTGAGCCCGAGGGAGAGGATGACGTAGAGCAGGATGAGGTTCGCGACGAAGGTGTGGTACTCGTTCGCGATCCAGGGGATCACGAAGAGGAAGACGAAGAGGGCGGTCAGAAACGCCCGCTTCCCGACGAGAACCTGCATCGTGGCGCCGGGTCCGGTCCGTCAGACCTTGCGCATCCGGCCGAGCCCGAAGAGGCCGGTCGGAATGAAGATCATCACGATCATGATGACGATGAACGCCGCGACTTCCTGCATCGCGGTATGGAGGTAGCCGGCCGCGAGCTGCTCGATGATGCCGATGAGGAAGCCCCCGACCACCGCCCCCGGAATGCTCGTGAGGCCACCGAGGACCGCCGCCGCGAACGCCTTGATGAAGAGCATGAACCCGATGTCGGGGTAGAGGAGGGTGAGCGGGGCCATGAGCACGGCCGCCGCGGCGGCGACCGCGGAGCCGACCCCGAAGGTGTACATGTACACCCGGTCGGTGCGAAGCCCGACGAGCTTCGCCGCCTTCGGGTTGTCCGCCGTCGCCTGCATGAAGCGCCCGGCCCGGGTGAGCTTGAAGAACAGGGCGAAGGCGACCATCACCGCGCAGGCCGCCCCGAGCACGACGAGCTGCTGCGACATGACCATGATCCCGGCGAAGCTGAGCGGCTCCGGCGAGATGAGGGGCGGGAAGGTGAGGTAGTCCCCCTTTCCGCCCCAGAGCCAGCGCGCGACCCCCTTCAGGACGAAGGAGAGCCCGATCATCACGAGGAGGACGCTGACGAGGGTCTGGCGCTGCATGAGGGGCCGGAACGCGACCCGGTCGACCGCGATCCCGACCCCGAAGGCGAGGGCGACGGCGAGGGCGAAGGAGGGGAGGTAGGGCCAGTCGAGCATCACGTGGAACGTGTACGCGAAGAAGCCCCCGAGCATGAACATCTCGCCGTGGGCGAAGTTCACGACCTGGGTCGCCTTGTAGATGACGACGATGCCGAGGGCGACGAGGGCGTAGAGCGCCCCCGTCGAGATCCCGGTCGCCACGAGATAGCTCAGGTACTCCACCCGGCCGTCTCCTCCTCTCCTGCCCGCGCGCGCCGCGCCTCCGGTCGCCTACTGCAGCTTGACGACCTTGCCGTCCTCGAGGGCGAGCCAGCCCGGGTGCTGGTTGCACTGGTGGCTCTCACCGGCCGAGCACTTGATGGGCCCCGCGTAGACGTCCACCTCCATGTCCATGCTTCCCATCGCGGCGAGGAACCCGTCGCGGGTGAGATCGGGACCCGCCTTGCGGAGCGCCTCGACGAGCACCTGCGCGCTCCCGATGCCGTTCATGTTGAATACGGACAGCTCGTCGTTCGGGAACAGCGACTTGACCCGGTCGGTCCAGTCCTTCACCTCCGGATCGCTCGGCTGGAAGGCCGTCGCGGTGATGGTGACGAAGTTCGTGAGCGCGTCCGGCACGCCCACCTGCTTCTCGAAGGCGACGAAGTCGTTGATCGCGGTCTGGCCGACCCACAGCGGGTTCGAGCCGATCTTGAGCGAGTCGCGGATGAGGACCGCGCCCGGCTTCGGATAGAGGATCATGATGACCGCGTCGACCCCCGCGCCCTTGAGCTTGAGCGCCTGCGGGGTGGCGTCGTTGGCGTCGACCCCGAGCTCGAGGTTCTCGACGAACTCGATGCCCTTCTCCTCGGCGTACGCGATGAGCGGGTTGTAGCGGGCCATCGCCCACGCGTCGGTCATCCGCACCACCGCCATCGTCTTCGCGCCCCGGGCGAGGGCGAAGTCGATCTGGGCGCGGCTCTCCACCCCGGAGGTGAGCTGGGTGGTGTAGATGTTCGTCTTCGGCGGGTCGGTGATGCCGTCGGCCACCGCGGAGTTGACGACCATCGGGATCCCGGACTTCTCGAGCTCCGGTACCGAGGCGAGGGTGGCGTTCGAGCAGGCGCCGCCGATGATCGCGAACACCTTCTGGTCGTACGCGAGCTTCTTGACCGCCGCGATGGCCCCCTCGGGCTTGCAGTTGTCGTCCTCGCGGACGAGCACCACGTTGCGACCGTGGACCCCGCCCTCGGAGTTGACCTTGTCGAAGACCGCCTCGACGCCGTTCATCACGAGCTTGCCGTAGAGATAGACCGGGCCGCCGAACGGGCCGAACGCTCCGATCCGGACCTCGTTGTCGGTGACGCCCTGCATCTGCACGTCGGCCGAAGCGGGCCCGGCCGCGAGGCCGGTGCCGAAGGCAAGGGCCGCGGCGAGCGCGGCGACTGGATAGCGCCTTCTCATTTTCAATACCTCATTCTGGATTGCGGTACGGTGTCGGCCCCAACGGAACCCCCTGCAACCGCCCGAGGGCGAATGCATCGGTGGCAACCGGCAGGGGACCCACATCCGGCGTTGATGGTAGTCGCGGCCCGGCCCTACGGCAAACCGCACGGCCGGCGGCGGCGGACGGAACGGCCTCGCCACGGCGGGCAAGAGGTCCGCGCGCGCCGCCCCGCAGACCTCACGGGGCGAAGCGGCCGGCGGGGGACGGGACCGGCCGGATCCGGCGCAAGGAGTATAATCGCGGCGCTTTGGCGGCGGACCCCCGCGCCGCTTCCCGCGAGCCGAGGAGACCACCCATGCGAGCCGCCCTCGTGCAGATGAGCGCCACGGACGACGTCACCGAGAACCTCGCCCGCACGGAGGCGAACCTCGAGGCGGCGAAGCGCGAGGGCGCGGACGTCGTCTGCCTCCAGGAGTGCTTCAACACGTGGTTCTTCGCCCAGCGGATCGACCCGCGGGCGCAAGGGCTCGCGGAGCCGGTGGACGGTCCCTCCGTCACCCGCATGCGTGCGGCCGCGAGACGGCTCGGGCTCTTTCTCGTCGTGCCGTTCTACGAGCGCGCGATGCCGGGCGAGCTCTACAACACCGCCCTGCTCGTCGACGACGGCGGGGAGATCCGGGGCGCCTACCGCAAGCACCACCTCCCGATGAGCTCGCACTTCAACGAGAAGTTCTACTTCCGTCCCGGAAACTCGGGCTTTCCGGTATTCGACACGCCCCACGGGCGCATCGGGATCATGATCTGCTACGACCGCCACTTTCCGGAGTCCGCCCGGGCCCTCGGTGTCGGCGGCGCGGAGTACGTGTTCGTCCCGACCGCGACCACCACCCGCGGCTATTCGCGGAGCGTGTGGGAGACCGAGCTCCGGGCCCACGCGATCGCGAACGGGTTCTATGTTGCCGGGGTCAACCGGGTGGGGGTCGAGCTCGAGAGCACCTACTACGGAGCGAGCGTGTTCATCGATCCCATCGGCGAGATCGTCGCCCAGGCGGATGCCGGGGACGAGGTGCTCGTCGCCGATCTCCCGCGGGCACGGCTCGAGGAGATCCGTTCGGTGTGGCCGTTCTACCGGGACCGGCGCCCGGACGCCTACACCGCGCTCGTGCTGCCCTGAAAACAGGACTCGTGCGCATGCCGGGACCGTCCGCGAGCCGGGGTGCCGCCGGGCCGCCGGCGAAGGCCCGGTGCACGCGGCCCGGCTCGGACCCCCGGCGGGGCGGCCGCCATCTCGGACCGGGGGCATTCACGCCATGAATACGGAGTGCAGTTCATGAAGGTCGGGCTCTATCTCGCGACCCAGTTCACCCCGGACACGCCGCTCGGGCCGCAGCCCGCGAACCTCGTGGAGCAGGTCCGGGTCGCGCGCGCCAGCGGCTTCTCCTCGCTCTGGGCGGCCCAGCACTTCATGACCTCTCCGGTGCAGATGCTGCAGACGATGCCCCTCCTCGCGCGGCTCGTCCCGGAGGCGGAGGGGATGCAGATCGGACCGAACATCCTCGTCTTCCCGGCCCTGAACCCCGTGCTGGTGGCCGAGGAGGCGGCGACGATGGACTGGCTCTCGGGCGGGCGCTTCGTGCTCGGCCTCGGGCTCGGCTATCGCGAAGAGGAGTACACCGCCTTCGGGGTGTCGCTCCGCCACCGGGCGGAGCGGATGGAGGAAGGGGTGGAGCTCGTCCGGCGGCTCTGGGCCGAGGACCGGGTGACCCACCGCGGAAAGCACTTCACGGTGGAGGACGCGGGGCTCGCCCTCAAGCCGCAGCAGCGCCCCGGCCCTCCGATCTGGATTGCGGCGGTGGTGGAGAAGGCGATCGAGCGGGCCGCGACCCTCGGCGACGAGTGGCTCATCACGTTCTACCCGACCGTGCAGGCGCTCGGGTCGCAGCTCGCGCGCTACCGCGAGGCGCGCGAGGCGGCCGGCCTCCCGCCCGCCGTCGACTATCCCCTGTGCCGCGAGTGCCACGTGGGCGCGACCATGGCGGGCGCGCTCGACGCGGCCCGGGGGCCTCTCGACTACAAGTACGCGGCCTATGCCTCGTGGGGGCAGGACGAGATTCTCGACAAGGCGGATCGCTTCGACCAGCCCTTCGACGAGTTTCGGCCCGACCGTTTCATCATCGGCGACGAGGCTTGGGTGAAGGACGAGATCGAGCGTTACCGCGACACGCTCGGGGTCCGGCATTTCATCATGCGGATGCAGTGGCCGGGGCTCGAGCAGAAGCTCGTGCTCGAGAGCATCGAGCGCCTCGGCCGCATCGTCGCCTCGATCCGCTGAGCGCCCGCCGGACCGGAGGCTCCCGCGCCTTGTGCCATGGCGGGGAGCCTTGGAGACCGGGAGGTCGTACTGAAATGCAACCCTGCGCGGGCTACCGCCCGCGTTTGGTGCCATGGCGGGGAGCCCTGGAGGCCGGGAGGTCGTATCGAGATGCAACTCTGCGCGGGCTACCGCCCGCGTCCGGTAACGAAACCGTCGCGGCGGTCGCGCCGCCGCTCCTCGTCCGTGCGCTCCGCGGGGTCGCCCCATCCACCGCCGCCCGCCGCATGCACCTCGAACACGGTTCCGGGCGGCACCGGGATGCCTTCGTGCTTGGAGTCGAGGACCGCCGGACGCCGGCCCGGCGCGCGCATGCGGTAGCGGTGCGGGAGCCCCGGCTCGCCCCCCATCATCCCGACCGGCCCGTGGCGCACGCCGTCGCCCGCGGTGTTCGCGACGCAACTCTCCTCGGTCTCGACCACGAACTCGAGCTCCCCGCCCGCACCGCCCAGGTAGCGTCCGTTTCCGCCCGAGTTCGGACGGAACTCGTGGTGCCGGAAGAAGAACGGAAAGCGCACCTCGGCCACCTCGACGGAGCCGAACTTGAGGCCCCCGGCCGAGTGCCACTCGCCCGAGTTGTGCCATCCGTCGCCACCCGATGACGCCCCCGCACCGGGCCGGGCGTGGAACATGTGCCAGATGAAGTCGCGCCCGTTGCGCGGGTCGCGGCCCTTGAGGGCGATTCGAAGCCGCTTCCCCCACGCCGCCATCGTCTGCTCCGGACACGCGCGGGCGAGGGCGCTCACCACCGCCTCGATGATCTCCTGCCCGCAGTGCGAGGTCGACATGGTGACCGGCGCCCAGTCGTCCGACCAGACGATCGTGCCGCGCCGGGCGACGATCTCCACCGGCCGCATGGTCCCGTCGTTCTTCGCGATCTCCGGATCGAGGAGATAGGTGAGGGCCATGGTTACCGCGGACCGAGTGTTCGCCCACGAGGAGTTGAGGAAGCTGCGGACCTGGGGGTCGGACTCGGACAGATCCACCCGCAGGTCGCTCCCGGCCACGGTCACCTCGGCGCGGATGGCGATGTCGAGGTTCCCGCGCCCGTCGTCGTCGAGGAGCGCCTCGGCCGCGTACGTGCCGTCCCTCCAGCCCGAGATGATGGTGCGGGTCTCCGCCTCGGCCGCGTCGAGGATCCGGCCGGCCGCGACCGCGACGGTGTCCGCCCCGAGCTCCTCGACGAACTCGAGGAGGCGGCGCTCGCCGAGGCGCACCGAGCCGATCTGGGCCGCGAGGTCGCCCCTGAAGTCGCGCGGATGCCGGACGTTGACCGTGAGCATCCGCATGACGTCCTCGCGGAGCTCCCCCCGGTCGTAGAGGCGAAGGGGCGGCACCCGGAGCCCCTCCTGCCAGATCTCGGTCGCGGAGGCGTTGTACGCGCCGTAGGTCGCGCCGCCGATGTCCGAGTGGTGGGCGCGGTTCAGGGTCCAGAAGAGGAGGCGCTCGCCCGCGAAGACCGGCAGGCACGCGGTGAGGTCCGGCAGGTGGCTCCCCCCGTGGTAGGGATCGTTCAGGAGGAAGACGTCGCCCGGATGGATGTCGTCTCCGAACGCATCCATGGTCGCGAGGGCGGAGGAGGGCATCGCCCCGACGTGGACCGGAATGTACTCCGCCTGGGCGACCAGCTCGCCGCCGCCGTCGGTGATCGCGGTCGAGAAGTCGCGGCTCGAGTTGAGGATCTGCGAGAACGACGTGCGCAGCATCGCCTCCCCCATCTCGTCGACGATGCCGACGAGACGATGCTGCACGACCGAGACGGTGATCGGATCGGGTTCGGGTCGGTTCGTGGTCAACGCGATGCTCCGGTGACGGTGGGGGCCGGAGGGGCGGCCCGCGCCCGGCGGGCGCCGCCCCGGCGAAAGGAGGAGACTACCGTATCGCGCCGCCCGATCGCATCCGCCGGCCCGGTTGCGGTCGGCTTCCTCCCGGCCGGCGCAAGCGGCGCGCCGGGCAGGGCCGAAGCGGGCTACGATCGCCGGATGGAGCGCGCGGCTCGCGCCGTGCGAGTCGCACGCGGCGCTTCGTACGAGAGCCCGGCCCGTATCGATGTCCCGGCGCGGCTCGCCCTGCGTGTCCGGCGCCCGGCGATCGGCGCCCGGCGTCGCGGCATCGTTCGAGGAAAGACACCAGATGGCCAATGCGCACGCTCCGGGCGTTCAACGGATCCTGAGTGCTCCGGTCGCCGGGGAGCTCTGGCGCCTCGCGACGCCGAACGTCCTCGCGGTGGCCATGATGACCGCGGTGACGTTCTTCGACGCCTGGTTCGTCGGGCAGCTCGGCACCGCCGCCCTGGCGAGCCTCGCGCTGGCGTTCCCCTTTCTGACCCTGATGGTGATGATGGCGGGCGGATCCATCGGCGGTGCCGCGACCTCGTCGGTGGCGCGCGCCCTCGGCGCCGGGGCGCTCGAGCGGGCCGAGAGCCTCGCCTGGCACTCGGTGCTGCTCGCGCTCGCGATGTCCGTGCTCTTCATGATCGTCCTCGGCCTGTTCGCGCGGCCGGTGTTCCAGCTCCTCGGCGGCGAAGGCGCCGCCCTCGCCGGAGCGGTCGGCTATGCCCGGATCGCCTTCGGAGGAGCGGCGGCCACGTGGTTCGTCTGGGTGATCTCCGCGATCCACCGGGGCACGGGCGACACCGCGACCCCGGCTCGGGCCATCGCGATCGCGAGCACGGCGCAGATCGCGGTGTCCGGAGCGCTGACCCTGGGCTGGTTCGGCCTTCCGGCCATGGGGGTCGCCGGCACGGCGGTGGCGCTGGTCGTGTGCCAGGGGGCGGCGGCGGCCTGGCTCGCCGGGTTGCTGGTTCGCGGCGCGGGACGATTGCGGCTTCGTCCGCAGCCCCTCCGGTGGGCGTCGTTCACCGACCTCATGAGCGTCGGCGGCATCGGCCTCGTCAACAGCGTCTGCATGGCGATGACCGTCGTCGTGGTGACCGGGCTGGTGGGCCGCCATGGCACCGAGGCGCTCGCCGGGTATGGACTCGGCGCGCGGCTGGAGCTCATGCTGGTGCCGATCGCCTTCGGGGTGGGCGCCGCCCTGACGGCGGCGGTCGGCGTCAACGTCGGGGCCGGGCAGTTCGCGCGCGCCCGGCGCTTCGCCTGGACCGGCGCCGGTGCGACCCTCGCGCTGACCGGGCTGATGGGTGCGTGCGTCGCCGTGGTCCCCGGCCTGTGGCTCGATCTGTTCACCGCCGATCCCGGGGCCTACGAATTCGGGGTCCTCTACCTCACCATCGCGGCGCCATTCTATGGGCTGTTCGGAGCGGGTCAGGCATTCTACTTCGCGAGCCAGGGCACCGGTCGCATGGTCCTTCCGGTCACCGTTTCGTTCATCCGGTTCCTGGGTGTGGTGGCCGGCGGAGCGCTGGCCGCCGCGCTTGGCTGGGGGGTTGCCGCGGTGTTCGTCGCGGTCGCGGTCGGCCTGACCCTGATGGGGGCCGGACAGGCCCTGTGCCTGCTCGGTCCGGGTTGGCGAGCCGCCCGTCCGGGCGGGGCGAAGGTACCTGCCCGTCGCTGATGGAGCGCACCTTGAGCAATTGAATCATCGAGATCCGAAAGGAGGTGAAAGTGAACGTTGAACCACCAAACGACTCCACGCTCTATCGCGGAGGGCGCGTCTTCGACGGGGAGCGGATGCGGGACGGGTACGCCGTGCTCGTCGAGGGGGCCCGGATCGGCCGGGTCGCCCCGGAGGGGGAGTTCGACGGGTTCGCCGGAGCGACCGTCGACTGCGAGGGGGGCACGGTGATGCCGGGGCTCATCGACTGCCACGTCCACCTCCTGTTTCGGGGCGAGCCGGACCCGATGACCGCCCTCGAGAAGCTCGACACCGCCCACGCGGTGGTCCGCGCCCTCGAGAACGCCGGGCGCACCCTGCGGGGGGGCACCACCTCCGTCCGCGACTGCGGGGGGCGCGAGTACCAGGAGTTCGCGGTGCGAGACGCCTGCAACGAGGGCCGGTTCCCCGGCCCCACCATCCGGGCCGCAGGCAAGATGATCTGCATGACCGGTGGGCACGGCAACCGCATGGGACGGGTCGCGGACGGGGTCGAGGAAGTGCTGAAGGCGGTCCGCGAGCAGATTCACGCGGGCTCCGATCTCGTCAAGATCATGGCGACGGGCGGGGTGATGACCCCGGGGGTCGACCCCGAGGACGCCCACTACTCGGCGGAAGAGATGGCGGTCGGGATCGCGGAGGCGACCCGCTTTCGCCGGACCACCGCGAGCCACGCGCAGGGCTCGGAGGGCATCCTGAACGCGACCCGGGGCGGGGTCACCTCCATCGAGCACGGCATCTTCATGAACGACGAGTGTTGCGCGGAGATGGTGGAGCGCGGGACGTTCCTCGTCCCCACCCTGGCCGCGCTACGCAACATCCTTGACCATGCGGAGGAAGGGATCCCCGACTACGTGGTGGAGAAGGCGCGGCGCTGCGCGCAGGCGCACGAGCGATCGGTGCGCATGTTCCACGAGGCGGGCGGGCGCATCGCGCTCGGCACGGATGCGGGCACGCCCTTCAACCTGCACGGCTCCAATGCGGACGAGCTCCGGTTCATGGTGGAGGTCGGCCTGTCGAACCTCGACGCCCTGCGGGCCGGCACGAGGAACGCCGCGGACCTGATGCGCCTCGACGACCGCGGCCGCATCGCCGACGGCGCCGCCGCCGACCTGCTCGTGGTCGACGGTGACCCGTCGGCGGACATCGCGGCCGCCGCCGACCGGGAGCGCCATCGCCTGGTGGTCAAGGACGGCGCCGCCGTGGACGGCGCCGGTTCGGGTCCGGAGGTGCGTGAGCGTCTGCCCGCGTAGGGTGCGGCACGCCCGCGGGCGCCGGGCGACCATGCGCTCGACTTCTCCGCCGGGAAGCACGGCCCGCGTGCTCGCCCCGGGGTCCGTCCCCGGCGCCGGCCTGCTGGTCAGGGCAGCTCGCCGGCGTCGCCGACGATGAAGACGGCGAGCGGCTCGCGGCGGCCGCGCGCCCCCCCCGCCTCCCCCCGCCACGCCGCGAGGGCCACGCCGGCCGCGCCCCCCGCCCCGCGCCATGCCGTGAGGTCCACGCCGGCCTCGCTCGCGACCTCGGCCGAGACGACGAGCTGCGCCCCGAACTCCTTCGACGTCGACTCGAGCCGGCTCGCGGTGTTCACCGTATCGCCGATCGCGGTGACGGACACGGCCGTGGCGTAGCCCATCTCGCCGACGATGGCGGGTCCGATGTGGATGCCCATGCCGATGCGAAGCGGGGCCGGTAGATCGGACTCGAGCAGCCGGTTGAGGGCGCGCAGCGCCTCCGCCATGCCCTTGGCCGCGGCGAGGGCCTGCGCGGCGCCGGCCGCCGGGGTCGTGTCGACTCCGAACAGGGCCATGATGCCGTCGCCGATGAACTTGTCGACCCGGCCGCCGGCTTGCTCGATCGCCTCCCCCATGGAGCGGAAGTAGCGATTGAGCACGAACACCACGTCGTAGGGCAGCTTCGCTTCGGCGATTCCGGTGAATCCGCGGATGTCGGCGAAGAGCACCGCGATCGTCCGTTCCTCGCCTTGCATCGCCGCCGCCGCGCGCAACCCCTCGGCCGGGCCGGCGTTGGGGGGCAGGAGCGGGGTGACCGAGATCCCGGCGCTCGGGCGGAGCTGGCAGGCGAGACGCACGTCCGGGGGGACTCCGATCCGGTCGAGGACCCGGCGCTCCTCCGGCGACGGCGGCGGCAGCGCCTCGTGCCCCCCGTCGACGCGCACCCGGCCGGGCGCGCCCCCGCCGCGGCGCCCGCGGCCGGTCGAGCACCGGCTGCGCCCGCCGCAGACCGACGCATGCGCGATGCCGTTCGCCCGGCTCGCCTCGAGAACGGAGGTGCCGGGTGCGATGCGGACCTCGCGCCCGCCCGGATAGCGCACCCGCACCCGATGGCGCCGGCTCTCGAGCCGGTGGCGCACCTCGCGGGCGGCGAGCACCAGGGCGAGCACCGCGGCGAGCCCGACGAGGGTCCATCGCTCGACCGTGAGGAGGATCGCAAGGTCCTCGAGGGCCGGAGCATCGACCTCGGCGAGCAGCGCCTCGCGCCAGCCCGGCTCGTCGTTCAGCGCGGCCACGGTGCGGCCCGCGAAGACGAAGCCGAGCAGCGAGAATACCGGCAGGAGCAACGCGGCGGCGAAGAGGTACGGGCGCACGCGGGCGTACCACGACTTCAGCCGGAGCCAGTAGTGCAGGCCGATGCAGGCGTGGCCCCAGACGATCACGGTCGCGGCCGCCTGGCGCAGCGCGACGGCCGGATCGTGGACCCACAGCGCGAGCAGCACGTAGGCGTAGGTGTCGTCGGTCCCGAACATCCGGTGGTTCGCGGCCGTGCCGAGAACATGGATGACGAGCAGCGGCGGGATCGCGATGCCGAGGAGGAGCTGGACCGCCTCGGGCCCCGGCATCCGCCAGCCCCGGCGCCGGTAGATGGCGTGGTAGGCGAGCCCCAGGTGGACCGCCATGCACGCGACGAGGATCGGCCCGGCCGGCGTGCCTCGCCAGAATCCGACGAAGACCTCCCGGCCGGCCTCCAGCACCTCGAGCGAGACGAGTCCGAGCGCGTGGTTCACGAGGTGGGTGGCGACGAAGAACGAAATCACCAGACCACTCGCAAGGCGCAGGTTGCGGGCGCTCCCGAAGCGCCGCAGTCGGTCCCCCGTCGTGCCCGTGGCCGGGCCGGGGAACGTGGGCAATCGGGAATGGCGGAGCATCAGGGGGCGGCCGGTCGCGAACGCTCCGGGCAAGCGGTCCGGGACGCTCGCCGGCCGGAGGCTCGGCGGGTGCAAGCCGCTCCGGTCAGGGGGTGTCGCCGTCGTCGTAGTGGGCGGGGAGGCGACCGTCGAGCGCCATCAGGACGTGGTGCAGGCGCGTGCCCTGCCAGTCGGCGAGGTCGGCGAGGGTGATCGACTCGCCGCCGCTCTCGCCGAGCAGCACGACCTCGTCGCCGACCCCGGCGGCCGGCCGTGCGGAGAGGTCGAGGGTGATGTGCTCGAGGGAGACGCCCCGGATGGGGACGCGGGCGCCGTCGACGAGGGCGCACGGCGAGCGTCCGGCGGCCGCGGGACGGTACCCGTCCGCGAGCCCGAGCGGAATCACCCCGATCCGGCTCGGCGTGTCGCGTTCCGGGAGGCCGCGCATGCCCGCCTTCGGGGGGCCGGCGTGGATGATGCGGCTCTTGATCGAGCGCAGCACCGGGCGGAACGCGGAGGTGTCCGCGACCGACGGCGCGATCGACGGCACCCCGTAGAGAAAGTGTCCCGGACACACCGCGTTGCCCCGGCTGGCGAGGCCCGCGACCATGCACGAGCTCGCAAGGGCCTGGGTCACGGGCACCTCGATTCCGGCCGCTTCGAGCGCCTCGAGCAGGGCGTCGAACCCGCGCAGGTGGCTCCGGGCCCACTCGCGCTCCATCTCGTCGTAGAAAGAGAGGTGGGTGTAGACGCCCTCGACCCGGAGGTTCGGGAGTCGCTGCAGCGCCCGGATGTACTCGAGGGCGTCGGGGAGGGGGACCCCGAGCCGCCCGAGACCGGCATCCACCTTGACGTACACCGGGGCGGTCCGGCCCGCCGCCGCTCCGGCCGCCGAAGCCGCTTCGGCGCCGGGGAGGTCGTAGACGGTGGGCATCAGATCGTGCGCGAGAACGAGCGGGGCGGCCTCGGGGAGCGCGCCGGCGAACATCATGATCGGCAGCTCCACGCCGGCGCTCCGGATGGCGAGCGCGTCCTCGAAGCTCCCCGTCGCGAGGGCGAAGGTGTCGCCGTCGTCGGCCAGGGTCCGCGCCACCGGGGCGGCGCCGTGTCCGTAGGCGTTGGCCTTGAGGGCGGCGATGATCTTCGCCTCCGGACCCGCGAGCCGGCGGAGCTCGCGGGCATTGTGTCGAAGGGCGCCGAGATCGAACTCGGCCCGGTTCGGTCGGACGGATTCCAAGTTGTCCCCCAATGCCGGCAATGCGATCGCCGGCGTTCGCTGGCCGATGACGGCGGTCGGCGGCAGCATACACTCCGTCGCGCCTCCGGCGCTTCTGAAACGGGGGGCGCTCCGGCATACTTCGCCGGTGAACACCGCCGGTCACGAGATGTACGCCCGATTCTGGGGCGTGCGGGGGAGCATTCCGGTCGCCGATACCCGGTTCGCCCGGTACGGCGGGAACACCTCCTGCGTCGAGGTGCGCTGCGGCGACGCGCGGCTCGTGTTCGACGCGGGCACGGGGCTTCGTCCCCTCGCCGCCGCCCTTGACCGGGAAGGATGTTCCGACCTCGACCTCTTCCTGTCCCACGGGCACGTGGATCACGTGATCGGGCTTCCCTTCTTCACCTTCGCGTACCGGCGGGAGAACTCCCTTCGGATCTGGTCCGGCCACCAGGAGGAGGAGGGCGCCACGACGGAATCGGGGGTCCGCCGCCTCATGAGCTCGCCCCTCCTTCCGATCACTCCCGACATCTTTCCCGCCGACGTCTCCTTCCGTGACTTCTCGCCGGGAAACGGGCTCTCGCCGGCCGCCGGGGTATCGATCCGCACCGCACGCCTGCGCCATCCGGGCGGGGCGACCGGCTACCGGGTGGACTACCGCGGGCGCAGCATCTGCTACGTCACCGACACCGAGCACGACCCGCAAGCGCCGGACGAGAACATCCTGGCCCTGGTCGAGGGCGCCGACCTCATGATCTACGACGCGATGTTCACCGACGACGAGCTCCCCCGCCACCGGGGATGGGGTCACTCGACCTGGGAGGAGGGGGCGCGCCTTTGCCGCGCGGCCGGGGTCGGGACCTACGTCATCTTCCACCACTCGCCGGAGCGCGACGACGAGGCCCTCGACCGAATCGGCGCTGCCGCCGAGCGCCTGCTGCCGGGCGCCGTGGTCGCTCGCGAGGGCCTTGCCCTGGTGCCCTGAATCCGCCAGGCCCCGGTACCCTTGCACCGTGATCGCAATCGATTGAAGAACAGGAACCCCAGCGCCACGATGGTCTCGCCTGCGCCGTCCCGTCCGGTCGGGACCACTGTGCAGGGGCGCTGAATTTCTCGAGGGGCCCCGAGCTTCATGAACGAGTCGAGTCTGCAAACCGGTTTGCCGGATGAGAGAAACGAGGCTGCCAACGCTACGGAGCGGCCGGGTCTCGAACCAGGATGGGGGGCTTCGAACCGGTCTCGTCGGTCCGAGGTGCAGCCTCGCTAGGTCCCGAGGGCGGTTCGATGGAACACTCGATCTACCGCTACGTCATCCGGCACTCGCTTCGCGCGCAGGTGGTGCTGACTCTCCTCGCGATCGCGTCGTTCCCCTTTCTCTACGCGTTCTACGAGCTTCCGAAGCAGATCGTGAACCGGGTGATCCAGGGCGACACGGGGGACTTTCCGGCCGTCGTCCTCGACGTCTCCTTCACCCAGTTCGAGTACCTGTTCATCCTCTGCGGCGGGTTCCTCCTCCTCGTCGTCGCCAACCAGGCGTTCAAGTACGTGATCAACGTGCTCGCGGGGCGCACCGGGGAGCGCATGCTCCGCCGGCTCCGATACGACCTCTACGCGCGGGTGCTGCGCTTTCCCCTGCCGCACTTCCGCAAGCTCTCCCAGGGCGAGATCATCACCATGATCACCGCCGAGGTGGAGCCGCTCGGGGGCTTCATCGGCGATGCGTTCAAGCTCCCCGTCTTCCAGGGCGGCTATCTCCTCGTCATCCTCGCCTTCCTGCTGGTGCAGAACTGGGTGATGGCCGCCGCCGCGGTGGCCCTCTATCCGCTCCAGTTCTACGTGGTCCCGAAGCTGCAGCGCCGCGTGAACTCGTTCGCCAAGGAACGGGTGCGGCTCGTGCGCCGGCTGTCCGATCGGATCGGGGAGACGGTTTCCGGGGTCCAGGAGATCCGCGGCAACGACACCTCCGCCTACGAGCGCGCCGCCATGTCCGCCGCGCTCGGCGAGATCTACACGGTGCGCCTTCGCATCTTCATCTGGAAGTTCGTCATCAAGTTCCTGAACAACTCCATCAACCACCTCGGTCCGTTCTGCTTCTACTCGATCGGCGGCTACTTCGTGATCCAGGGGCGGCTCGAGATCGGCACCCTGATGGCCGCGATCGCCGCCCACAAGGACCTCGCCGCGCCCTGGAAGGAGCTGCTCAACTACTACCAGCGCCGCGAGGATGCCCGGATCAAGTACGAGCAGGTGGTCACCCAGTTCAGCCCGCCGGGGATGCTCGACGAGTCGCTCCAGCTCGGGCCCCCGCCCCCGGGCGCCCGGGTGCACGGCGAGCTCGCGGCCTCCGGCCTCGCCCTCCGGGACGATACCGGGACGGTATTTCTCGAAGGGGTGTCGCTCGGCATTCCCGCCGACGCCCCGGTGGCGGTGGTCGGTGCCCCGGGGAGCGGGCGCGAGGAGCTCGCCCTGGTGCTCGCCCGGTTGACGAGTCCCACCTCGGGAGCGCTCGTCATCAGTGGGGAGCGGTCGGATCGGTTGCACGAGGGGGTCACCGGCCGCCGGCTGGCCTTCGTCGGCCCGCACGCGTTCCTGTTCAACGCGACGGTGCGCGACAACCTCCTCTACGGACTCAAGCACGAGCCGGGTCCCGATGCGCGGCCGGACCCGCGCTGGGTGGCGGAAGCGGCGGTCGCCGGAAATTCGACCGACGACGTCAACGGGGACTGGATCGACCACGAGGCCCTGGGCGGCGATCCACTCGGACGGATGATCGAGGTGCTCGCGATGGTCGAGCTCGACGGGGACGTGTTCGACCTGGGACTGCGCGGCACGGTCGACGCGCGGGGCGACCTTCGCGATCGGCTGCTGCGCGCCCGCCGCGCGTTCCGCGAGCGGTTGGCGGACCCTGCCATCGCGGCGCTCGTCGAGAGCTTCGACGCCGACCGCTACAACGACAACGCCACGGTGGGCGAGAACCTCCTGTTCGGGACGCCGGTGGGAGAAGGGTTCGACACGGAGCGCCTCGCCGAGAACCCCTGGGTCATGGAAGTGCTGGAGGCGGAGGGGCTGGTGCCGGTCCTGCTCGAGGCCGGGCGCACGGTCGCGGCCACCATGATCGAGCTCTTCTCCGGGCTGCCCCCCGGCCACACGGCGTTCGAACGGTTCAGCTTCATCGAGGCGGACGACCTGCCGGAGTACCAGGCGGTGCTCGATCGCGCCGCCCAGGACGGCCTCGAAGCGCTCGCGGCGGAGGATCGCGGCCGGCTCCTGTCGCTGCCGTTCCTGCTGCAGCCGGCGCGTCATCGCCTCGGGGTGGTCGATGACGACCTGCGGGCGCGGCTGCTCGCCGCCCGCCGCCGCTTCGCGGCGCGCCTGCCGGAATCGCTTCGGGACCGGATCCAGTTCTTCGAAGCGGACCGCTACAACGCGGCCGCCTCCATCCAGGACAACATCCTCTTCGGCAAGGTCGCCTACGGGCAGGCGCGGGCGGCGGAGAGGGTCAAGGGGCTGGTGACCGAGGTGATCGACGAGCTCGATCTCCGCTCCGCGGTGGTCGAGGCGGGCCTCGACTACCCGGTGGGGATCGGCGGAGGGCGTCTCGGCGCCGTGCAGCGCCAGAAGCTCGGGCTCGCCCGCGCCGTCGTCAAGCGGCCCGACGTGCTGGTGCTTTCCGATGCCACGGCCGGTCTCGACGGCGGCACCCACGGACGCATCGCCGATCGCCTGTTCCGCGAGTTCTCCGGCCGCGGGCTCATCTGGTCCCTGCACCGGGCGGACCTCGCCCGCCCGTTCGACCGGGTGGTCGTGATGCGCTCGGCACGGGTGGCGGAGTCCGGTACCTTCGAGGAGCTCGACCGCGACGGGACCGCGCTCCGCGAGCTTCTCGAGGCAGGGTGAACGAGCTGCGCACGGCGGATGGGACCGCGCGGCGCGGACGAGCTCGTGCGCCGCGGCGCGCGCGCAACGCAGCGGGAAGGCAGGTCGCGAACCCGGCCCGGCAGGACGCAGGAGAGGAACCATGAGCCTGAACGAAGAGGTTGAAGTCCTGCGGCGGGTGCCGCTGTTTGCCCGGATCGATCCGGCGAAGCTCAAGCTGCTCGCGTTCACGAGCGAACGGCTCGTCTTTCCGGCCGGCTCGGAGCTCTTCCACCAGGGCGATGCGGGAGATGCGGCCTACATTCTCCTCGACGGGGAGGCGGACATCCTCGTCGATACCCCCGAGGGGGAGATCGTCGTCGCGAAGGCGGGCCGCCACGAGTTCGTGGGGGAGATCGCGATCCTCATCGACGTCCCGCGCACCGCTACCGTGCGGGCGCGAAGCGAGCTCTCCACCCTGGTCGTCACCAAGGAGACGTTCCTCGGCATGGCGTCCGAGTTCCCCGACGTCGCCATCGAGATCATGCGCGAGCTCGCCCAGCGGCTCGCGGACACCACCGCGCAGCTCACCGCGGCGCGAGCGGCGGCCGCCGCGGGCTGAGCGGCCCTCCCGGCCCGGTCCCGGGCCGTCGCGCCGGTGTCCGGGCGGCGTGCGGACCCGGGGCAGGGTCTCGCCCGCCATCACGGCTGGATGGCCAGGGTGAGGCACGGGTCGTGCGTCCACGGACGGCCGGGCTTCGCATGGGCGCCGGTCCGGTCCGTCAGGGCGAAGCGAGCGCGCGCTCGAGGGCCTCCTCGTGACCAAGGCCGAGGATCCAGGCCTCCTCGGTCTCGATGAGTCGGCGTTGCGAAGCGGTGAGAGACGCCGTGCCGCCGAACAGGGGCGCAAGACCGCCGCCCGCATCCAGCCGGGCGAAGGCCAGGGCATTCACGCGCGCCTGGGCACAGTCGGAGATTTCGCCTTTTCGTGCGCGCGCATGGATCTCCCGCCTGAGCAACGAGGGATAGACCTCGGCGATCACCACGGCCGGCTCCTTCGGGGTCCGCAGGCCGGTTTGCAATGGCCAGATGGCGATCTGTCCGGCGATGCTCGAGTCCTCGATCAGGCGCTTGAGCGCGGGCAGACCGAGCAGGATCTGGGAGCCGACGGAGCCGGCATAGGCCAATTGCCATACGGTCTTCGCGCCCACGGCGAGTTGATCGGCGACGCGACGTTCCGGAGGGTGGCTTTCCCGCCCGGAGCGCGCTGACTTCTTTACCGGGATGGTCGGAAAGGACCAGCCGGCAGGACGGCCCCAGCAAGGGCCGAGCCCCGGATAGGCCGCGTTGATCTCCGCCGCGATCTCGTAGCGATTGTTCTCGTTGTCGGGCCCGTCATTCGTGCGCGCCGCCAGCCAATCCCACAGGGCAAGGGCCGAAGCCTCCCCGGTCAGGCGCCCGGCCACCCCTTCGGGATAGCCGAAGGGGAAATCGAATCCCACCAGCGCGCGCCGCCCGGCGTCAAGCTCGCCCTGGAGCAAGCGGACGAGGCCCTGCAGAGCGCCATGGCGGGTGCGCGCGTAAAACGTTTCGGGTTCCGGAACGGAGCCGCCGTCGACGCGGGCGACGGCCCACCAGATTGCGTCCCGAGTGGGCTTCTCGGGACTCGGCCGGGATCGCGCCGACCAGTCGACGACGATGTGGGTGTGGAATTGCGGCATCCGCGCTCCGTTTTCGACCCTGACGACGTTCGCTGCGACAACCCCGGCGAAGTCCTCGACGTCCGCCTCGTTGCGCCCGGGCGTCCCCTTCTCGCCGTGCGCTTCGCGTTACGCCGGATCGACCCCTTTGTCGCCCTGGCTTCTCGTCCTCGCCCGGATCGATCCGCACCCGCCGCGCCGGCCGGTCCCGACACGCCCGCAGCACTTCCGGGACGTCACGTTCGCGACCGGCTCGCGGGAACCGGGTTGCCGGGAAGGTGCCGGTCGCGGCATTGGCGCTCGCTCCGGCCCGGCAGCTCATCGCGGCCCGCCGCGCCCGGTTCAGGGGGACGAGGCGAGGGCCGCGTCAAGCGCCTCTTCGAGGCGCGGGCGTTCGTCCCGGGGGGTGGCGATCGCGGGCGGGAGCACCCGGTCGCACGGAAAGTGGCCGAGCAGCTCGAGGCAGGTCTTGAGCCGCGCGGTCGCCCGGCCGCCGGGGGCGAGGCGGTAGACGGCCCGGGCGAGCGGGTAGATTCGTTCGTGGAAGGCGCGGGCCGCGTCGAGGCGGGCGGGGCCGACCGCCCCCGGGGGCCCGACGGCCGGCGCCCCGGGCCTCGTGGAGCCCGATGATGGGCTCCGGAATCACCGCCGCGAGGCTGACGATGCTCCCCTCGCTTCCGATGACGCAGCTTGTGAAGAGGTGCTCGTCGCCCGATCCCATGACCGCCACCCCGGGGGCGGCGGACCGGACGAGCCGCCGGTGCTCCTCGTACGCGGCGACCTCCCAGCTTCCCTCCTTGATGGCGACCACCCGGGGGAGTCGCGCCAGGCGCTCGAGGGTGGACGCGGGGTAGGCGAGTCCCCCCGCGCCCACCGCGGCCTGGAAGAGCATGACTGGCGCGCCGGTCGCGTCGAGCACGCGCCGATGGTGGCCGACCACCCCTTCCTCGTCCTGGTGGAGTGCCCAGCCGTTCGGGGGGAACACCATGAGCGCGTCGGCGCCCGCCGCCTCCATGGCGCGGGCGTGCCGGGCGGCGTCCAGGCTGTTCTCGCAGTTCACCCCGGCGACGAGGATCGAGCGGCCCCCGACCGTCTCCGCCGCCACCGCCATCACCCGCTTCTGGTCGGAGTGGGACATGGCGGCGTTCTCTCCCGCGTGCCCGTTCAGGAGAAACCCGGCGAGCCCCGGCACCCCGGCGAGCCGATCGAGGTGGGCGGCGAGGGTGGGCTCGTCGGGCGCGAGGTCGCCGTCGAGCGGGCAGGGGGTCGCAGCGTAGATGCCGTGAAACGGGTCCGGGCCGGCGGGGATCACGAGGAGATTCCCGGGAGGGGTTCCCCGGCGGGCTCATCGATCAGCCGATCGGGCGGGAAGAGCGGCATGGCGGGTTCTCGTTCCAGGATGCGGTCCGCGAGCAGTTTCGCCATCCACGGCCCGCTCGTAAAGCCGGAATGGACGCTGCCGCAGACGAAGGCGCCGGGGTGGCGGGGGAGGGGGCCGACGGCGGGGAGGGCATCGCGCGTCTCCGCCTCGAGACCGGCCCAGGTGCGTGTGAGGCGCGCCGCGCGGAAGGCGGGGATCGCGTGGCAGGCGAGGCGGAGGTTCCCCACCAGCCGATCCGGAAGGAGGGCGTCGCCGCCCCGCGCCCGGTCTCCGGCCGCCTGCCACCCGCCGCCGATGACCGCGGTCCCGTTCGCGAACTGCTTGAGCGAGAGCAGCCCGCTCGCGACGCCGACGACGGTGCGCATCACCGGGGGTAGCCGCTCGGTGACGGCGAGCTGGTTGACGAGCGCCCGCACCGGGAGGCGGATCCCGAGCCAGCCGGCCATCTCCTCGATCCACACCCCGCCCGCGAGCACGAGTCGGCGTGCGCGAAGCGCGGTCCGATTCGCGGTGTGCACGACATAGCCGCCGCTTTCCGCCTCCGCCCCGGTGACGGGGGTGTGCTCGAAGAGCCGTGTCCCCGCTTCCAGCAGGGCGCGGCGGAACGCGAGGCCGGTGAGGTAGGCGCTCGCGAAGCCGTCGATCGAGCAGTGGCTCGCGAGGATCGGCCAGCGCGAGAGACCGGGCTCGATCCGGCGGGCGGCCTCGCGGCCGACAATCTCGATCGGCGCCCCGGCTGCGTGCCGGGCTTGCGCCCGCTCCTCGAGCATGCCGGCCTCCCGCTCGGTGAATGCGAGGGAGAGGCCGTCGCACACGGTGACCCCGACGTGGTGACCCAGCCATTGCGGGGCCGCCGCCCACATGCGATGGGCCTCGAGCGCGTAGGGAATGAGGGCGGCGCGCGTCATCTGCATCGTGAGGGTGCCGGCGTTGGTGCCGGAGGCCTCCCGGCAAAGCCCGCCGCGCTCGACGAGGGCGACGCGCATGCCGCTGCGCGAGAGGAACAGGGCCACCGCGCAGCCGTGCAGCCCGCCTCCCACCACCAGCGCGTCAAACGAGCTGACCGGCGCGGAGACGGTTCCGGGCGATGACGGCGGCGAGAGGGAAGGCATGGCGGTGGGGGGGAGCTCGAACGGGGAGGGGATTCGGACTCGCTCGAATGTAGCCGCTTTCGCGTGGACCCGGAATTCGATCCGAGCCGGGCCGTTCCCGCCCCGGCCGTCGTCGGGGTCCCGCGAGAGGGTTGGCCGGGCGCTTCGAAGCGCTGCGGGGGGCCGGTCGGACGGAATCGCGGCTCGCTCGATCCTCGTCCCCTCGTGATCGATTCGGGTCTTGTTGCCCGATCCCTTTAGCGTCCGGCTCCGCAGCTCCGCGGCTCCGTCGCCCGGCCGGCGCCTCGCCGCCGGAGGTCTTCCGGCCCGCCGGCGCTATCCGGCCCTCCGGCGCTCGCTCTCGCGCAGCCGCGTTTTCCGAATGCGAATCGATCGGGGGGTGATCTCGACGAGCTCGTCGTCGTTGACGAACGACAGCGCCTGCTCGAGCGAAAGCTCCACCGGCGGCGTGAGCAGGATGTTCTCGTCACTGCCGGCGGCGCGGATGTTGGTGAGCTTCTTCTCCTTGAGAGGGTTGACCGTGAGATCGTTCGACCGGCTGTGGATGCCGACCACCATCCCTTCGTACACCTCCGTGCCGGGGTGCACCATCATGCGGCCCCGGCTCTGCAGGTTGAACAGCGCGTACCCGACGGCCCGGCCGGTGGCGTTGGCGACGAGGACCCCGGATTTCCGGCCCGTGACGAGTCCCGGCACCTCGCGGCCATGGCCCGCCGACGAGAACGTCATGATGCCGGACCCCGACGTGAGGGAGGCGAACTCCGTTCGAAAGCCCATCAGCGCCCGCGTCGCCACCTCGCAGGTGATGCGTACCCGCCCGGCGCCGTCGTTCTCGATATCGTGAAAGGTACCCTTGCGTTCGCCGATCACCTCCATCAACCGGCCCTGATGCGCGCGTTCGATATCGAACACCACCGTCTCGAAGGGCTCGTGCCGTTCACCGCTCACCTCGCGGAAGACCACCGAGGGCCGCGACACCGCGAGCTCGTAGCCCTCGCGGCGCATCGTCTCGATCAATACGGACAGGTGGAGCTCCCCGCGGCCGGAGACCTGGAAGCGGTCGGGATCGGAGGTCTCCGTCACTCGAAGCGCCACGTTGTGGGACGCTTCGCGAAGCAGCCGGGACCTGAGCTGCCGGCTCGTCAGGAAGCGGCTGTCGCGGCCGGCGAAAGGTGCCGTGTTGACGCAGAAAGTCATCGTCAGGGTAGGCTCGTCGACGGTGAGCGGCGGCAGGGCCTGCACCGCGTCTACGTCGCAGACGGTATCGGATATGCCGATGTCGTCGATACCGGTGATGCAGACGATGTCGCCCGCGCGCGCCTCGGGCAGCTCGACCCTTTCGGGGCCGGGCCCGGCGAGCCCCGCCACGCCGCCCCCCTTGCCCCCGTCCCCCGCCGCATTCACGACGGCTACCGGGGAACGCGGGAGCAGCGATCCGCGCCGGACCCGGCCGATGCCGATGACGCCCACGTAGCTCGAATAGTCGAGGGC
>MKWU01001469.1_pt1 | contig 40213 bp, 36 predicted proteins | sample 809101 | NCBI WGS metagenome assembly MKWU01 (sample SAMN05860141, study PRJNA318959) | sponge metagenome | host: Aplysina aerophoba | place: Slovenia: Piran, Adriatic Sea, Gulf of Piran | collected 2013-05-07
CGTCGTTGTTGATGAGGATGACCCGATGGCCACTTTCTTGCATAGCCCTCGTCTGCTCTTACACCACTTCCAGGGACACTACTGCGCGCGGTGAGGGTACTCCGGGGCGGGGCTGTGGGGGGTGTCATTCCGGGCGCAGCCGAGGAATCCCTCGGGTTGTGTGGTCCCTTCCCCCTTGATGGGGAAGGTCAGGAAGGGGGTGCCGCCCCCCTAATCCTCCACCCACGTCAGGATGCGCTCCGGCGTAAGCCGCAGCACCACCGAGTGCTCGCCGAGCAGCTCCGTCAGGTATCCCTCAGCCTCGTCCCCCATGTAGCGCCGCGATATCGAAAGCCCCGTCTCCGCCACCCCCTCTGGAGTGATGGAGACCGGCCCCTCCGCCGACACGTACATGTACGGCACATCGTGCGTCGAGATCGTGATGGCTGCCCGACTGTCCCGTTCGAGGTTCTTCACGCGCTGGAACGTGCTGCTCGTGAACACGAGGAAGTGCCCGTCCCGGTACTCGTACCACACGGGGATGGCGTGCGGGCTGCCGTTCGCTCGCAGCGTCACGTACACCGCGACGAGCGGGCGCTCCAGGAACTCCGCCATCTGTTCGGGCGTCAGATCGCTCATTGCACCGTGATCGTCTGCCCGCCATCGACCACGAGCGCGTGCCCGGTCACGAACGACGACTCCTCGCTTGCGAGGAACAGCACGCAGTACCCGACCTCCTCCGGCTGTCCCATCCGGTGCAGCGCCGCGACGCGCTGGCCTGCCTCGTAGCGCTGGTCCTCGTCGATGGGACGTGGACGCGGCGGGAACTCGCGGATGCGGTTCGTGTCGATGGGGCCCGGGCAGACGCAGTTCACGCGTATCTCCGGCCCGTAGTCCACCGCCAGTTGCCGCGTCAGGTTCACCAGCGCCGCCTTCGTCGCGCTGTACGACGGATAGCGCGGGCTCGCCCGCAGCCCGAAGCTCGACGCCGTGATGACGATGTTCCCGTGCCCCTGCTCCATGAAGTGCGGCAGCGCGGCCCGCACGCCGTGATAGACGCCATACAGGTTCAGGTTGATGACGTGGTCCCACGCCTCGTCGGACATCTCGTGGATCTTCTGCCGAACGCCGGTGCCCGCGTTCAGGTACAACACGTCCAGCCCGCCGAAACGGTCGATGGCGGTGCTCACCATCTCCTCGCACACCGCCTTCTGCGACACGTCACCAAGCAGGAAGTGCGCCTCGCCGCCGTCGGCCTCGATGAGCCGGTCCGTGCGCGGGTCGCCCCGCTCCGCCACGTCGGCGCAGACGACCTTCGCGCCCTCGCGAGCGAACAGCCGGGACGTAGCCCTGCCGATGCCGCTCTCGGCGCCGGTCACGATCGCAACCTTCCCGTTCAGCCTGCCGAGCCCGGCCCCCATCCGTAGGTGTTCGCCAGCGTTGTTCGTCATCGGCGCTCCCTCCTGCGACATGCGCGGCAAGTGTAGCGCAAGCGCCGAGCAGGCGCGTCAGGCATGCGCCGCACACGTCAGGTTGCGGGACGCGCGCGAGCAATCCAGATATGTTCCCATTATAGTATGTTGTAGTAGGTCATACTATAATGGGAACATATTGAAACTGTTGCGTAGGGCGATGACTGAGTGCGGGTCTTTACCTATAAGCGATTGCGCGAGTTCTGGGAGCGCCACCCGGACGCCAGGCAACCATTGCTCGCCTGGCACAAAGAGGCAGAGGACGCGGACTGGGATACTCCCGCCGCCGTCAAAACCCGGTATCCCAATGCCAGTGTCATAGGGAGCAACCGCGTTGTCTTCAACATCAAAGGCAACGACTACCGTCTGGTAGTCGGGATCAACTATCCGTACAGGGCAGTGTACATACGGTTCCTGGGCACTCACGCAGAGTACGACAGGATCGATGCAGAGGAGGTGTAGTCATGGTTGCGGTCAAGCCGGTTCGGACCGAAGCGGACTACGATGCCGCGGTGGCGCGTATCGGAGAGCTGATGGATGCCGTGCCGGGAACGCCTGAGGGTGAGGAACTCGACCTGCTGGGAGACCTCGTCCTGTTCTACGAGTCGCAGCATTTGGAGAAGGAGCTGCCCACCCCTGTCGCCGCGATAGAGTTTCGTATGGAGCAGGCCGGGCTGACTCCGCGCGACCTCGTGCCGTTCATCGGAAACCGTGCCAAGGTGTCGGAAGTCCTCTCCGGCAAGCGGGGCATCACCATGTCCATGGCCCGGGCCCTTCACAGGCACCTGGGCATATCCGCGGACATTCTCCTCAGCGAGAGAGACGCAGCCTTTGACCCTACGTTCGACAGCATCGATCCACAGAGATTCCCCCTGCGAGAGATGGCAAAGCGGAAATGGATTCCGGATATCGCTGGTCTGCAGGAGAATGCAGAAGAACTGATCGCTGGATTGGTAGAACGCGCAGGTGGACGACAGGCCACCCCAGCGTTCCTCTTCCGCAAGAACGACCGCCGCCGGCTCAACGCCAAGACCGACGAGTACGCGCTCGCTGCTTGGCTGCTGCAACTGATGGCGCTTGCCAACAGCCACTCCGTCGGTGCGGCATACGCACCGGGCACGATAACGCCGGACTTTCTCAAGCAAGTGGCCGAACTGAGTGCGGCGGAAGACGGCCCTAGGCAGGCGAAGGAGTTTCTCGCCGCTCATGGAATCGCCGTCGAGATCCTGCCGCACTTACCGCGTACCCACCTGGATGGCGCCGCGCTTCGGCTTGAAAGCGGACGTCCGGTTATCGGCCTCACCCTCCGGTACGACCGCATAGACAACTTCTGGTTCTGTCTTCTGCACGAACTCGCGCACATCGGCCTCCACCTCGATGATGGCGAAGATGACGCGTTCGTTGACGACCTGACACTGCGGGACGTGGAGGGAGTAGGAGAGGACACGAAGGAGGCGCAAGCCGACGAGTGGGCAGAGGAAGCTCTCATCCCTGGGTCGATATGGCGTGCCAGCGGCATTCTGGCGGGGCCCACAGCGATGTCGGTTCTGAATCTGGCATATGAGGCCTCGGTTCATCCCGCCATCGTCGCGGGCAGGATTCGCCACGAGACCGGCAACTACCGACTTCTTACACAGTTCGTAGGCAACGGAGAGGTCCGGCGGCAGTTCGAAGCCGTGGCGTGAGGGCTAGCCTTATCCCCTGACGTGCTTGGAGTTGGATATGACCGCGGGGGAGGACTCAGGAGTGAACGATTGGCTGGGGATGATGGATTCGAACCATCGTTACCTGATCCAGAGTCAGGCGGCCTACCACTAGCCGAATCCCCAGCGGGAGACTTCTATGATAGCAAACCGGTGCTGCCGACGCCCTACAGCGCCTCCAGCGCGGAGCGCAGTCGCGACACGCAGCGCTCCTTGCCCAGCACCGACAGCGTGTCGAACAGCGGAGGCGCGGCAGTGCGACCCGTTACCGCGACGCGTATCGCTCCGAACAGTTGCCCCGTCTTGAAGCCCGACTGCTCAGCGAGCGCCCGGTACGTCGTCTCCAGCGCGGCAACGCTCCAGTCGTCGGCGCCTTCCGCGGTTGCGAGCGCCGCTTCGAGCGCACCGCGTGCGCCGTCGGCGTCCAGCCCCTTCGGCACGAGCATCGACGCGTCGTAGGTCAGCCGCTCCTCGAAGAAGAACGACAGCATCTCCGGCGCCTCCGACAGCCGCTTCAGCCGCTCGCGCTCGAGCGGCACGATCGAAGCCAGGTATCCCCGGTCCACTGGTCGCGCGTCCGCTGGCAACCCCTGCTCCTCATCCTCCAGCCACGGGAGAAGCGCATCCGCCAGTTCGTCGTCGGCCATGCCTCGGATGTACAGCCCGTTGAACCAGTCCAGCTTCTCGATGTTGAACACCGCAGGGCTGGCGACGATGCGCTCCGGCGTGAAGTGCCGGACGAGTTCGTCCTTCGTGAACACCTCGCTCGTCTCGTCGAGCGACCACCCGAGCAGCGCAAGGAAGTTGACCAGCGCGTCCGGCAGGTAGCCCATCTCGCGGAACTCCAGCACCGACGCCGCGCCGTGACGCTTGCTCAGCTTGGAGCGGTCCGGCCCCAGGATGAGCGGCAGGTGCACCAGCTCCGGCATCTCGTAGCCGAACGCCTCGTACAGCAACTTGTGACGCGGCGCGCTCGGTAGCCACTCCTCCGCCCGCATCACGTGCGATATCTCCATCAGGTGGTCGTCCACCACGTTCGCGAGGTGGTACGTCGGGTACCCGTCCGACTTCAGCAGCACGAAGTCGTCCAGCAGGGAAACGTCGAACGTCACCTCGCCGCGAACGAAGTCGTTGACGATGAGCGAGCCCTCTGTCGGCATCTTGAACCGCACGACGGGAGGGTTCGGGTTCTCCTTCCGCGCCTGCTCGGCCCCTTCAGGCTCGCGGCAGCGGCGGTCGTAGCCCGTCGGCTGGTGCGCCTTCTGCCGCTCCTTCCGCACTGCGTCGAGCCGCTCCGGCGTGCAGTAGCACTCGTACGCCTTCCCCTCGGCGATGAGCCACCTCGCATGCCCCCGGTACAGGTCGAGCCGCTCCGACTGCACGTACGGCCCGTGCGGCGTTTGCGAACCCGGCCCCTCGTCCCAGTCGAGACCCAGCCACCTGAGAGCGTCGAGGATCGTCTCGACCGAACCCGGCACCATCCGTGCCTGGTCGGTGTCCTCGATACGCACGATGAACGTCCCGCCCGTGTGACGGGCGTACAGCCAGTTGAACAGCGCTGACCGGATGTTGCCGACGTGCGGGTCGCCGGTTGGGCTAGGTGCGTAGCGGACGCGGACCGTCATGCGTCAGCTCTTGGTCGACGGCAGGAACGGCGCGAGCTTGTCCATCAGCGAGGAGAGCGTCCGCGTCTGAATCCATACGTCGCCGCTGCCCGTGAACTTCAGCACCAGCCCCTCGCCACCGGCGATGAGCGAGCCGAGCCCGCCGACCTTGCCCACCGAGTACTGCACGTTGTCCGTGAACGCAACGACGTGCCCCGTGTCCACGACCAGCTCGCTGCCTGGCTGGATGTTGAGCTTCTTGATGGCCCCGTACGAGTTGACGTGCACCGTGCCCTGTCCGCCCTCGGTGTACGCGCGCAGGAAGAAGATCTTCTCCCCGCTGAACATGCCCTTCATGCCCTGGAACTTCGCGTCCGTGGACACGTTCTCCGTGCACGCGAGGAACGAACTGCCCTGGATGTACAGGTTCTGCCCCGGCATCAGGTCGTGAGAGATGATGTCGCCCGGCGTCGGCGGCGCGAGGCTTATCCAGCCTCCGCCCGGCCCTGCCGTGAACGTGTTGAGGAAGAACGACTCGCCGCCCAGCATCCGCTTGAACCCGCCGAACAGTCCTCCGCCTCCGCCCATGCCCGTCCGCATGTCCAGCCCCTGCTGCGCAGCCATCGCGCCCGGCTCCGCCTTCAGCGACTCTCCGGGCGTGAGCTCCGCCGTAAGCATCGTGAAACTGGGGTCGAACTCAATCGTCGTCCGCATTCCGTCAATCTCCTCCTGTTCCGCCTCTGCGTGGGAGCGATTCTCCACAAGACCAGTCTATCACCCGCCCTCCTGCGCCTAACCCGGATACGCCCGCCCGGCTCCGTCATCCCCGCGAGAGCGGGAATCTCGCGTGGTGTAGGGGCATCCCTTGTGAGTGCCCTGCGTGGTCCCCTCTCCCTACAAGGGGAGAGGGTTAGGGTGAGGGTACTCCGGACGTGAGCATGGGATGTGTCATGCCGAGCGAATCTAAGGCACTTCTCTAGACTGCCTGATCCCTTCCCCCTTGATGGGGGAAGGTTAGGATGGGGGTGAGGCCCCCCCAACCCCTCGCCCCCCACCCCCATTTGCGCTACACTTGCCCCGTTAACGAAAGAGCCACCACGAGAGGAGGCGACCTCATGCTTACCGCAGAGCAGAACGAACGACTTACTCGCGTAGGCCCCGGCACCCCGATGGGCGAACTGATGCGGCGCTACTGGCACCCCATCGCCGCCAGCGTCGAACTCGACGCCGACAACCCCACCAAGGAAGTGCGCCTCCTCGGCGAGGACCTCGTCCTCTACCGCGACGCCAGCGGCACCGTCGGCCTCATCGAACCCTCCTGCGCGCACCGCAAGGCCAACCTCTCCTACGGCATCCCCGAGGAGAACGGCATCCGCTGCGCCTACCACGGCTGGATATTCAACGAGAAGGGCCAGTGCGTCGACCAGCCGTCCGAGCCTGAGGGCTCCAAGTTCAAGGACAAGGTCCGCATCAAGGCGTACGACGCCCAAGAGCTCGGAGGTGTCGTCTTCGCCTACATGGGCCCGCAGCCCGCGCCGCTCCTGCCCCGAGTGGACGTCCTCGTCTGGCCCGGCGTCCGCCGCACGCAGTCCATCATGATCCCGTGCAACTGGCTGCAGTGCCACGAGAACTCGCTCGACCCGCTCCACTTCCAGTGGCTCCACCGCTACTGGGGCGGCTGGGTCATGAACCGCGACAAGCCCCCCGAAATGCGCGACGCCTGGAACGCACGCATCGGCTCGCGCGGCGCGGACCACCGCAAGATCGGTTTCGAGGTCACCGACTACGGCGTCATCAAGCGCAGGCTTGTCGGCGACGAGACCGAGCAGGACGACTACTGGCAGATGGGACACCCCATCCTCTTCCCCCACGTCCTCCACATCACCTCCAACCTCCAGTACCGCGTGCCGGTGGACGACACCCACACCCTCCACTTCGTCGTCGACCTCCAGCCGCTCGAACCCGGCGAGGAGCAGCCGGACGTGGTGCCCCACGAGGTGGTCCCCGTCTTCCAGGATGACGGACGCATCAAGGCCGACTGGGTGCTCGGACAGGACCAGGCTGCATGGGTCATGCAGGGCCCTATCACCGACCGCACGACTGAGCGCCTCGGTGTCTCCGACGTCGGCCTCATCATGTTCCGCCGCATGCTGGAGGACCAGATGCGCATCGTCGAGAGCGGCGGCGAGCCCATGAACGTCATCCGCAACCCGGACGAGAACGAGATTCTCATCTACCCGGTGGAGCACTTCGAGTACCCCGGCTACGAGGGTCGGCTGCGCGGCCCGTTCAAGGACATCGTCGTCAACAACACCATCGAGGCTGAACTCTCCGGCGAGGGCGCCAAGCTGGCTGAGTGGGATGGCATCGAGATCGACGACCCCGCCACCGTCCGCCGCAGCCGCATGGTCGGCGACGTACTGTAAGACCAGTCTTACGACACGCTGAACAAGGGGCTCGCCGTGTGGCGAGCCCCTTTCCATCTTTCCTGCGTGACCACGCGCTTCAGCGCGCAACCTCGCCTGCTGTAGGGGCGGTTCGCGAACCGCCCCCTCCCGTCATTCCCGCGAAAGCGTGGGGCTTAGGCGGGTGCCTGGTGTAGGGGCATCCCTTGTGGGTGCCCTGCCCCCTGTCCCTCGATGGAGGGAAGCTAGGACGGGGGTGAAGCCCTCCCCACTTGAACCCCCCGCCACCGAACGCTACGCTGCCCCCATCGTCCCGTTTCCATGGAAAGGAGAGCCCCATGAAAGCGAAAGGCATACGCTCGTGGAACTACAGCGTCGCCGACCTCGAAGACGCGGTGCGGTTCTACAAGGAACTGTTCGGGGCCGAGGTCACGACGAGGCACCAGGTGCGCGGCGTCGACGTCGTCCGGCTCCGCGTGGGCGACTTCGCCATCGGCCTCTTCGACGGCTCGGCGGGCGAGAATGAGGGCGTCCCCCACCACACATTCGACCTCGAAGGCCCGTCCGACCCCGCCGAGTTGCAGCGCGAGATCGAAGACCGCGGCTTCGTCGTCGACCACATCCGCGAGCACCGCGATGGCGCAGGCTACTCGCTCTACGTCGACGACCCCAACGGCAACCACCTGGAGCTGTCCGTCGGGCAGGGCTGACCCATCGTGCCCCCCACAATCGTCGTCCTCGGCAGCATCAACATGGACCTGGTCGGGGCCGTCTCGCGATTCCCGTCGCCCGGCGAGACCGTCCTCGGCGGCGACTTCTCCACCGCACCCGGCGGCAAGGGCGCGAACCAGGCCGTCGCAGCGGCCCGCATGGGCGCATCCGTCCGCATGATTGGCCGGGTCGGCACGGACGTGTTCGCCTCAACGCTCCTGGACAACCTGCGCGCCAACGGCGTCGACGTCACCGGCGTCACGCAGGACCCTGACACCCCCTCCGGCGTCGCCATGATCCTCCTCGACGCCTCCCACGAGAACCGCATCGTCGTGCTCAGCGGCGCGAACATGCGCTGCGACGACACCCAGGTCGATGCCGCAGCCGCGGTGCTCCAAAGCGCGGACGCCCTCATGCTCCAGTGCGAGCTACCGCCCGCCGTGTCCCTGAACGCTGCCCGCATCGCAAGAGAGACGGGCGTCCGCGTCGTCTGGGACCCCGCCCCCGCCGACGCCTTCCCACCCGAGGCCTACGCGCTCGTCGACGTGCTGACCCCCAACCAGGCCGAGGCCACCGCCCTTACCGGTATCGACGTCACCGACGCTGCGTCCGTGGAAGCGGCAGCCCACGCCTTGCTCCAACGCGGCGTAAGAGCGGTCGTCGTGAAGCTCGGCGAGGCAGGCACGTTCTACCTCTCGGACAACGACAACGGCTACGTCCCGCCCTTCGAGGTCGATGCCGTGGACACCGTTGCGGCAGGCGACGCCTTCGGAGCAGCGATGACCTGCGCCCTCGCCGAGGGCAAACCACTGCCGGATGCCGTCCGGTACGGCGCAGCCGCAGGCGCGCTCGCCGCCACCCGCCCCGGCGCGCAGCACGCCATGCCCACCCGCACGGATGTGGAATCACTCCTCCGCTGATGTAGGGGCGGTTCGCGAACCGCCCTTCGACGCATCCGGCCGATAGCGTTCTCCACCCCGCCCTTCTGCCACGGCGCATGCGTGTCGCAGAAGAAAGTCTCCATCCCGAGCGCGTGTAACTCGTGGTGTCGCGCGAACTCAGTCCCGTTGTCGAACGTCACCGTCCGGCGCAGCTGCGGCGGGAGTCTGCCCAATGCGGCTGACATCGCACCCGCGATCGGTGCTGAGGCCTTTCCCCCAGGACGCAACGCGATCAGCGCCCGTGAATGCCGCTCGTGCAGCGTCAACACTGCCTGGCCGTAGGTCCTGAACAGCATCAGGTCCGCCTCCCAATGCCCCGGCTCCCGCCGATCTGCTGCGGATACGGGGCGTTCTGAGAGCGGGCGACGCAGGGCGATGAACGAGGCCGGACTGCCCCCCTTGCGGCCACGCCAGCCGCGCTTCGACTTCCCTCGTGGCAGGTAGTGACGCCACGAGTAGTCTTTCGTCCTCCTGATCTGCCCGTAGATGAATCGGTAGATGCTCTCGTGCGAGATGACTCGCTTCTCCTTGACCAGGGCCAGCCGGTTTGCTACTTCCTCCGGCGACCACCCTCTGCCAAGCGCGGCAAGCACCCATTCCCGCAAACGCCCATCACGCTCCAACCTGGCACCGCTCCAACGACGTGCTCGCGCCTGCTGCTCGGCGTAACGGGGCTGATAGCCGTCCGTCCTCGAGCCGTTGCGCTTCAGCTCTCGAGCAACCGTCGATGGCGCGCGATCCAGAGTTGCAGCGATTTGCCGGACCGTGCACCCCTCGGCTTGTAGGTGGGCAATCGCACACCGCTCTTCAATGGTGACCTGCTGATAACGCTTTCCCATGGCAACACCCTAATGAGGTGTTGCACTTCGTTTGTGAACTTAGGGAATCCAGAAGTGCGCGTAAGCGCACACGGTCACGCGGTGGGGCGGGGTATGGCAGTGGTGCCTGGTGTAGGGGCATCCCTTGTGGGTGCCCTGTCCGGCTGATGTAGGGGCGGTTCACGAACCGCCCTTCTCCGTCATTCCCGCGAAGGCGGGAATCCAGAAGTGCGCGTAAGCGCACACGGCCACGCGGTGGGGCGGGGTATGGCGGTGGTGCCTGGTGTAGGGGCATCCCTTGTGGGTGCCCTTGTTCGGTCCCTTCCCCCTCGATGGGGGAAGGTTAGGATGTGGGTGCCCTGTCCGGCGCGTTCAGCACGCGGTGAGGCTTGCCAGCACATGCCCCCACCTGCCGACAGTGCTAATCTTCCCCTGCGGAGAAAGAGGTGCTGCCATGCAACGATCGAATGGCTCGCTGACCATCCACGCGGGGAGGGTGCTCGACGGCACCGGCGCGGCAGCCGCGACCGACGTTGTCGTGCGCATCGAGCGGTCGCGCATCGTGTCCGTGGGACCCGCCTCCAACGCTCCCCCAGCCGACGGGCAGGTCCTCGACTTCTCCAACGCAACGCTCCTGCCGGGCCTCATCGACTGCCACACGCACACGAACATGCCCGGCGACGGCAGGCGCGGTGAGGACGTCCACTTGGCCGACGACGACGCCATCCGCCTCCTGCGCTCGGCGCACAACGTGGGGCGCGCCCTCGAGACCGGCGTGACGACCGTCTGCGACTGCGGCGGCTGGAACCAGACCACCTTCCGCCTCAAGGACGGCCTGCAGCAGGGCGTCGTCCACGGCTCCCGCGTGCTCGCCTCCGGCCGCCCGATCACGGTCAGCGGCGGCCACTGCTGGTTCATGGGCTCCGAGGCCGACGGCGTCGACGGCGTCCGCCACGCCGCGCGTCAGCTCATCAAGGAGGGCGCCGACTTCCTCAAGGTGATGGCGACGGGCGGCAGCACGCTCGGCAGCGACCCCTTCCGCCCGCAGTTCTCCCCCGAGGAGCTGAACACCATCTCGCTGGAAGGTCACCGCCGCGACCGCAAGGTCGTCGCCCACTGCCGCTCGAACGAGGCGATGCGCATGGTCGTCGACGCCGAGTACGACGCCATCATGCACGGCTGGTTCACCGATCAACACGGCGCGCGGGTCTTCGACGAGCACCTCGCCGCCGACATCGCGGAACGCGGGATATGCGTGAACCCCACGCTGCAGATCACCCGCAGCCGCATCCCCATCCTCCAGGCGCGCGTCGACAACGGGACCGCCACGGAAGAAGAAACAACGATGCTCGACCGCATGCGCCGCGGCCACGCCACGACCCTCGAGCAGGTCGGCAAGCTCATCGAGCACGGCGTCCAGCTCATGGCCGGCTCCGACTGCGGCTGGGGCGTCTACCCCTTCGGACGCTTCGACCTCGAACTCGCCGCGATGGTGGACGCTGGGCTCACCCCCGCCGGAGCGATCGCCTCCGCAACCGGAGGTAACGCGAAAGCGCTCGGGATCGACGACACCGTCGGCACCGTCGCACCCGGCAGGGAAGCCGACCTCCTCATCGTCGACGGCAACCCTGACGAGCAGATCTCCGACGTCACCCGCGTCCTCGCCGTTCTGAAGGCAGGCCGGGTCGTCGTCAACAACGCCGCCTGATTCTCTTCCCCTCTCCCTACAAGGGGAGAGGGTTAGGGTGAGGGTACTGCGGGCGGTGCGTGGGGTGGGGTGCGCGAGGTTTGGCTTCGGTTCGTGGTGAGCCTGCCAACCACGCCTCCACCCTCCCCGCCCCTGTAGAGTGCTATGCTCGCCCCTGAGGAGTTGGGAGGAACGCCATGGACATGGGTCTCACAGGCAGGGTCGTGCTCATCACGGGCGCGGGACGGAACATCGGACGGGCCACCGCCGAGGCGTTCGCCGCCGAAGGCGCGCGCCTTGTGCTCACGACACGCCGCAGCAGCGGCCCCTTGGAGGAGACTGCGGACGCCTGCCGCTCCGCCGGAGCCGAGGTCGTGACCGCCCTCTGCGACGTCGGCGACGAGGACCAGGTGAGGGACGCGGTACAGACCGCGGAGCGCGCCTTCGGTAGCGTCGACGTCCTCGTCAACAACGCCACGAATCGTGTGCAGGGCCCCTTCCTCCAGATGTCCAACGAGGACTGGCGCGCGACCGCCGCCGCCAACCTGGACGGCCCCATCTTCACCAGCCGCGCCGTGCTGCCCGGCATGGTCGAGCGCGGCTGGGGGCGCATCGTCAACTACTCCGGCGTCTCCGCCTACCGTGGCGGCGGCGCCATGAAGGCCGCCGTCAAGCTCGGCGTCGTCGGCCTCACCCGTGGCCTCGCCCGCGAGTTCGGCAAGCACGGCGTCACCGTCAACGCCATCGCCCCCGCCTCCATCGAGGGCGAGCGCGACCCCGGCACCGAGCGCGACGTCGACGTCTCCGGCATCGATCCCAAACTCCCCATCCCTCGCTTCGGTCAGCCGGACGAAGTCGCAGCCCTCGTGGTCTACCTCTGCAGCAAACACGCGAGCTACGTGACCGGCCAGACCTTCCACATCAACGGCGGCGAGATACTCCAGTAACCGCCCAACGAGGAGACCCCATGACCCAGCAGTCCACGCTCGAAGCCCTCGCCACCTACGTCTCAGGCGCTCTGGACCGCCCGCTGCCCCCCGCCGTCCTGGAGAAGACCAAGCACCACGTCCTCGACACCATCGCGGCGATGGTTACCGGCGCCCGGCTGAAGCCCGGTGAGGCCGCCATCAACTTCGTCCGCTCCCAGGGAGGCGTCCCCGAGGCCGCCGTCGTCGGCTCGAACGTCGTCACGACCGCCATCAACGCTGCCATGGCCAACGGCATGCTCGCCCACTCCGACGAGACCGACGACTCCCACGCGCCGTCGCTCACCCACCCCGGCTGCGCCGTCGTCCCCGCCGCCCTCGCGGTGGCCGAACGCCAGAACGCCTCCGGCGAGGCGCTCCTGCGCGCCGTGGCCCTCGGCTACGACGTCGGCTCGCGCATCGCGCGGCTCATGGGCGGCATCGACGCACGGGGCTGGCACGGCCACGCCACCCACACCATCGGCCCCATGTTCGGCTCGGCTGCTGCCGCGTCGGCCCTCGTTGGCCTCGACCCGCAGGGCGTGCGCTACGCACTCTCCTACACCGCGCAGCAGGCCTCCGGCATCACGTCGTGGGCCCGCGACTCCGAGCACATCGAGAAGTCGTTCGTCTTCGGCGGCAACGGCGCGCGCTCCGGCGTCACCTCGGCGCTCTTCGTCGCCTCGGGCATGTCGGGCGAGGAGGACGCATTCGAGGGCGACAACGGCTTCCTGGACGTCTTCTGCCCCCGCCGCGAGGAGTTCGCCCAATGGGTCGCCAGCCTCGGCGACCACTACGAGATCACGCTCACCAACATCAAGAAGTACTCCGTCGGCTCGCCCATCCAGGCCGCCGCCGAGGCGATGTCCTCCCTCGTCACCGAGCACGGCGTCGCGCCCGGCGACATTCGGGAGGTCGAGGCGCTGCTCCCGCCGCAGGGCGCCAACATCGTGAACGGACGGCACCCTCCAGTACTGCATGGCCGTCATCGCCCTCGACGGCGGCAGGCTCACCTTCCAGGCCACCCACACCTACGAGCGCATGAGCGACCCCGCCGTCGTCGACCTCATGGCGAAGGTCCGCCTGCAGGGCAATCCCGAGTTCGCGGCCATGGAGCGCCAGCGCCCTGCCACCGTGCGCATCCACACCGCCAGCGCCGTCCTGGAACGCCACGTCCCCGCCGTCCACGGCACGGCGGATAACCCCATGACCACCGAGGAAGTCGACGAAAAAGCGCTGGACCTCATCGGCGGCGTCTACGGCGACCAACGCGCCCGCGACGTCATCGCCGCCGTCCACGCCCTCGACACCACCCCCACCTCCACCCTCCGCCCCCTCCTGACAGAGCCATAGTCACGTTGGTCCTGCGGAGGCACGCGCCCTAGCGCAACCTTGCCCGTTTTGTAGGGGCGGTTCGCGAACCGCCCCTACGCCCGCCATTGCCGCCCATGCCCCATCATTCCCGCCTTCCCTGCCATTTCCGCCTCTCCCCATCACTCCCGCCTCCTCCGTCATTCCCGTGAAAACGGGAATCCAGGGTGCCCGCCAGGGCACGCGGTGGGGTGAGGCGGACGGGCGGTGTCTGGTGTAGGGGCATCCCCTTGTGGGTGCCCTGTCCGGCGCTCCCCACCGCTAACTCCGTGCCGCTAATCCCTACCGCCAACCCTAACCCCGCTCATGGTGAGCTTGTCGAACCAGCCCTCCATTCAGACGGGGAGCGCAGAGGGGAAACCCCTCTGCCACGGGCTTTAGCCCGCGGCGTGGGGGTGTCCCCCACAACGTCACGGGCGGGTGGGTGGGAAGAACCGCGCACCGCTGACGCTAATACACCCCCGGAAAGATCCGGTACTTCACCAGCGACTTGTACTCCGCCCACTTCTCCTCGCCGTACTTCTCGGCGCAGTGCTTGTCGTCGTCGCGTTGCCGCGACGTGAACATCGAGACGATGAAGATGAAGTACACCCACGCCCACGGATTGCCGAAGTGCCCGAACACCAGCGCGATCGAGAGCGAAGCGAACCCCTCGCCCATGTAGTTGAAGTGACGGGCTTTGCCCCAGTAGCCGCTGTACAGGATCTTCCGCCCTCCCGCTTCGATGTACTTCGGCTCGATGATCCCGAGGAACTTCCGGTCCGGCCACCGCTTGAACGTGTACTTCTGCATGTTCGCGCCGCGCGAGATGCTCCACCCCGTCAGGAACAGCGCAGCGGTCCCGATGAGCCAGACGTACGTCCACGCCGTCGAGAAACCGGGGTCCGGGTGCGCGGCCATCCCCCACAGCGGCAGGATGAACAGCCACCCGTAGACCACGAGTCCGCCCCAGAACAGCATGAAGCCGAGCCGCTCGTGGATCAGGTCGTAGGTGTACAGCTGCACGCGCTCGAAAACGAAGTAGTCCAGTATGTAGAACGTGAAGAACCCCGCGTACAGGAAAACGCCCGGATTGAAGTCGTCGCCGAATCGGTCGTAGTGGTACGCGGCCCCTGACAGTGCGTTGAGCGACAGCATCGCTCCGCCCACGACGTAGAACCACATCTTGACGTCGAAGCGGTTGTTGAAGAAGGAGATCTCCCGCACGCGCCCGGTCCACAATTCCGCCAGCAGGCCCTTCTCCCCGACCTTAGGCCGGGTGAGCACCGCCAACAGCGCGAAGATGAGCGTGAAGACCGTTCCGCCTGCCACGGAGTAGACCGACGCCCGGTAGAACCACTCGCGCGGCATCCCCGTGATCTCGGTAGCCCACACGATCAGCACGATGACGAACACCAGCAGGCCGTTCAGCCGGTAGCTGCGCGGTTCGCCGGTCGCCTCGTCGATGACGTAGCCGGGCACCCGCCGCGCCGGCAGGATGATCTGCAGCACGGCGAACACCGCGAAGACGATGAGCGGGGTGAAGAACCCCCAGACCGCCTCCATCCCGGAAAGCTCGAAGAGGTGCTCGATGCCAAGCCATTCGATCATGATGGGATACCCCCTTCCCCAATGACGCGGCCATTATGGGGACGACGTAGGGATGCGGTCAACGACAATACCCCGTCGTTCCTGCCTCCGCAGGAACCTCGCGTCCCACCTCTCACTCAGGGAGAGGTCGGCGCGCTTGCGCGGCGGGTGAGGGCGCGGAGCAGGTGTGGGGCTGTGTCTTGTCATGTTGAGCAAAGCGCAGCGAAGTCCGTGCTTTAGCGCGCAACATCTTCTCGGGTGCTGCCCCGCGGCTGCCGCCCCCATCCCTGTTGGTCATCTTTGGTATGCTCGCCCCGACGCCCATCTCCCGTGACGGAGGTTCGCCATGACCACGCGCCAACTGCCCACCGAAGAGGAAGTGCTCGGCTACTTCGAGTCGCTCAGCAACTGGGGACGCTGGGGCGACGACGATGAGCTCGGTACGCTCAACCTCGTCACGCCGGAGAAGCGGAGGCAGGCTGCGGCGCTCGTGAAGGACGGCCTCAGTATCGGCTGCTCGCGCCCCGTCAGCACCCAGGAAGCGCGCGCCCAGCCGATAACGCCCGTCCATTTCATGGTCGACACCGGCGAGGAGTACTGCCTCGACGACGAGAGGGAGTGGGTGACCCAGAGCTCCGGCGACTACTTCGGCATGGCCATCCACGGCCCCGGCCAGACCCACCTGGACGCGCTCTGCCACCAGTTCTGGCAGGGGAAGATGTACAACGGACGCCCTTCCAGCCTCATATCGTCGAGCGGTAAGGCAGCGTTCGGCGCGGTCGACGGCATGAAGGACGGCCTTGTCACCAAGGGCGTACTGCTCGACCTCGCGAAGATGCGCGACGTCCTCTGGTACGAGCCCGGCGAGGCCGCCTACGTCGACGACCTCGAGGCCGCGGAGAAGGCGCAGGGCGTCCGCGTCGAGGAGGGCGACGCGCTCCTGCTGCGCTTCGGCTGGTCGAAGCGGCGCTACATGCTCGGCCCCGTCCCGCGCGAGGGCGGACGCGCCGGGCTCCACGCCTCCTGCCTGCCCTGGCTCCACGAGCGCGGCATCTCCGTGCTCGCGTGCGACAGCGCCCAGGAGGTGCGCCCGACCGGCTACGACCGCTTCTTCGGACCCATCCACTCGGTCGGGCAGGTCGCGATGGGCCTCTGGCTCGTGGACAACGCCGACTTCGAAGCGCTCGCCGAGGCATGCGCGCGCGCCGGGCGCTACGAGTTCATGTTCACCGTTGCGCCGATGAACTTCCCGCTGGCGACCGGCTCGCCCCTGAACCCGATTGCCGTCCTCTAGCGTGGACACTCGTTCCCGCGCTTCTCTTCGTCGTTCCTGCGAAGGCAGGAACCTCGTAGCCTATGCCCCGTCATTCCCGCGCCTTGCCCCGCTATCCCCACACCGTACCCCGCCATCCTCACGCCTTACCTCGTCGGTCCCGCGCCTTACCTCGTCATTCCCGCGAAAGCGGGAATCCAGCGTGTCCGGCAGGCCATGTGACGAGGAGGGGCTGTCCGGTGTAGGGGCATCCCTTGTGGGCGCCCAACGAGGAGCGCGCTAGCCCATGGACTCCATCCTCACGGCGCTTGGCTACCTGCTCGACCCCGTCTACTGGTTCGTGCTCCTCAGCGTCGTCCTGCTCGCGGCCCTCGCGAGCGCCATCCCCGGCATGAACGCCTTCCTCGTGATGGCGCTCGCCTTCCCGTTCATCCTCTTCGAGGTCGACGAACCCGCCATCGGGCTCGTCGCCCTCGCGACCATCAGCGGCGTCAGCAACACGCTCGACTCCGTGCCCGCCATCCTCATCGGACAGCCGAGCGCCGCGACGCAGGTGACGTTCCTGGAAGGACACCAGCTCGCGCGGCGAGGGTACGCCGCGCACACGCTCGGCGCGGTCTACGCCGTCTCCGCGCTCGGCGGCATCGTCGGCGCGGCGCTGCTTACCATCGCCATCCCTGTTGCGCGCCCCTTCGTGCTGCGCTTCGGCTTCCCGGAGATAGCGGCCACGGGCATGGTCGGCATCGCCATGGTCATCGTGCTCAGCCGGGGCGCGATGGTGCGCGGCCTCATCTCCGCGCTCGTGGGGATGCTGCTTGGCATGATCGGCACCATGGGCAGGCTCACGGTCGACCCGTTCGTCAGCATGCCGCTCGTGCCGTTCATCATCGGCCTGTTCGCGCTGCCGGAACTCGTCGACCTCATGATGAGCCGCCGTCCGGTGGCCGCGGAGGGTGCCAACTTCGGACGGAGAGAGGTGCTGCGAGGCGTGGCCTACGGCATCTCCCGGTGGAAGATGACGGTACGGCAGTCCGCTTTCGGCGTCTTCCTCGGGGCGATCCCCGGCGTCGGCTCCGCCGTGGTGGACTGGCTGGCCTACGCGTTCGGCATCATCCTCACGAAGGACCGCTCGGAGTTCGGCAAGGGTTCGCTGGACGGAGTGCTGTTCGCGGAGTCCGCGCAGAACGCGAAGGAGGCCGGCGCGGCGCTGCCGACGCTGGCGCTCGGCGTTCCCGGCGCGCCGACGTGGGCGCTCGTCGTAGTGGCCATGATCCCGTACGGCGTCGCGCCGGGCCCGGAGATGCTCGGCTCGCAGGCGCACATCACCATCCTCCTCGTGATAACGCTGGCGCTCGCGAACCTCATCATCTCCGGCATCGGCGTGGGCGTGACCGGCTTCCTCGCGCGCCTCACGACTGTGCCGTATCCCATCATCGGCGCGGTCGTCATCCCCATCGCGCTGCTCTCCACGTTCGTGGACACGACGAGCTGGCGCGGCATCCAGATCGCGCTCGGCATCGGCGCGATGGGGCTCGTGATGAAGCGCTTCAACTGGCCGAGGCCGCCCATGATCCTGGGCTTCATCCTCGTCGACGTCATCGAGCGGAACCACTTTAACGCGGTCAGCATCCACGGCTACCCTGGCGCGCTCAGCCGCCCCATCACCATCGCCATCCTCATCATCGCCGTCACCGTCGCCGCGGTGCTCTTACGCTCCGTCAGGCGCATGGAGCGCGAAACGGATATCGCCATCGAGGAGACGGACGCCGAGCCCGTCATTCCCGCTCGCGGATGGAAGGAGCGCTTCATCAATCCGGACGTGCTCATCCCGCTCGTGGTCATGGCGGGGATGGCGCTGATGCTGTCGGACCAACTGCAGAACCCCGTGCAGGACCGCTGGCGCTTCACCACCTACCCGTTCTGGCTGCCCGTCATCGCGCTCGGGCTGCTCTGTTTCGAACTGTTGCGCGGCCTTCGCGGCCGGTCACGTCCCACCACCATCATGGACATCGGGCTCGTCAGCGGAGGCGTCGAGGGCGCGAGAGAGGCGGCGTACCGGATGTTGGGGCTGTTCGCGCTCTTCCTGCTGATCGGCACGACCGTCGGCCTGCGATGGGGGGCGCTCGCCTTCGCGCTCGCGGGGCCGATCGTGCTGCTGCGCGGGCACGGGCGGTTCCTCATGTCGCTCATCGCCGCCGCGGTCGTCGGCGCATTCATCAAGATCTTCCTGGACAACATCCTCTTCGTCATCTACCCGGAGCCGTTCATCCGCAACTGGTTCACGGGCGGCTAGGCGCGGCGCAACTCCGACAGCGCGTCGGAGAGGTCGTCCGACAGCGGCGCCTCGAACGTCTTACGCTCCGTTTCGTTGGGAGGCATCGCGATCTCCAGCCGCGCGGCGTGGAGGAAGTGCCGGGGCACGAGCGGCGAGCGCCTGCCGTACACCGGATCGCCCACGAGCGGGTGCCCGATGTAGGAGAGATGCACGCGTATCTGGTGTGTGCGACCCGTGACCGGATGCGCCTCGACCAGCGTGAACCTGCCGTGCGGCCCATCGAAGCGTTCGACTACCTGATACTGCGTAAGAGCAGCGCGCCCTCCCTCCACCGCCGCCATCTTCTTCCGATGCTTCGGATGCCTGCCGATGGGAGCCTCCACCGCACCCTCGGTCTTACGGACGGTCCCTGTCGTCAGGGCAACGTAAGACTTGTCGACGCTGCGCTCCTTCATCTGGCGCGAGAGGCTGCGGTGCGCCGCGTCCGTCTTTGCCACGACGATGAGGCCGGACGTGTCCTTGTCGAGCCGGTGCACGATGCCGGGGCGCTCCACGCCGCCGATGCCGGGAAGGTCCGGCACGAGCGCCAGCAGCGCGTTCACGAGCGTACCGTCCGGGTGCCCCGGCGCGGGATGCACGGTAAGCCCCGCGGGCTTGTCGACCACGATGAGCTGATCGTCCTCGTAGACGATGCCGACGGGGATGTCCTGCGGCGCCAGGTCGAGCGGCGACGGCGGAGGCTCAACGACCACCACTACGTCGCCACCGCGCACGGCAGCCGACGGCTTGACGGGGCGTCCGTTGACTGTGACGCGCCCCTCCCGAGCCAGCGCGGCAGCCCGTGACCGGCTGAAGTACGGGTCGCGTGCCTGCACGAACGTGTCCACCCGCGAGCCGGAATCGGCCTCGCTGGCAGTGAATCGTGCTTCTTTCCCGCCTTGTCCCCTCTCCCTTGAGGGGAGGAGGGTGCCTCCGCTGGGCGGTGGCGGGTGAGGGTGAACCGGCGGGGCGGACGCGGGGTTACGCATCGCTCGCGTCCTTCCTAGTCGGCGTACTCCTCGTCGCCGGGGATGCTCGTTGTGACGAGCGCGGGACGGGTTATGGGCTTGGTCAGCACCAGCACCGCGCCGAAGATGATGATGCCGGTGACGATGGACGCGTCGGCGATGTTGAAGATGTACCAAGGGCCGACGTCGATGAAGTCGGTGACGTGCCCCAGCCGGATGCGGTCGGCCAGGTTCCCGAACGCGCCCGCGAACATGAGGCCGAGGCTCGTCTGCACCCAGATGCCCGGCGTGCCCTGCGAGCGGTAGAAGAGGATGAGCACGACGATGCCGATGGCGGAGGCGATGGTCAGCGTCAGGTTCTGCCCGCCGAACAGCCCGAACGCGCTGCCCGTGTTCGCGACGTGCGTGAAGCGGAAGTAGCCCTCCTCCGGCCAGGAGGAACCCAGCGGGAGGTAGAACTCGATGCCCAGTTTCGAGAACTGGTCCGCCGTGAATGCCAGCAGCGCGATCAGGATGACCAGCCCGTGCCTGTACAGGAAGACAACCATCGCTCCCCAGTTTATCAGCAGGCGCTGGTAGAATCCCCGTATCCCCGGTGAAGGACGAATAACGATGGCGAACAATGGCACAGCGCCCCGCACGATCGATCTGCGCAGCGACACGCTCACGAAACCGACCGACGCGATGCGCCGCGCGATGGCCGAGGCCGAGGTCGGCGACGACGTCTACGGCGAGGACCCGACCGTCAACCGGCTGGAGGAGACCGCCGCCCGCCTCATGGGCAAGGAGGCCGGCCTCTACGTCACGAGCGGCACGATGGGCAACCTCGTCTCGGCGCTCTCGTGGTGCAACCGCGGCGACGAACTGGTCTGCGGCGTGGACGCCCACCTGCTCGTGAACGAGATGGGCGCCATCGCGACGTTCGGCGGCGTGCAGATGCGCGCGCTCCCCAACGACCACCGCGGCCTCATGGACCCCGACGACGTCGAGCTGATCGTCCCACCGGGCGGCTACTTCCCGCGCATGGCCCTGCTCACCATCGAGAACACGAACAACCGGGGGAACGGTGCGGCTTACACGGTCGAGCAGATGCGGCCGCTGGCCGACGTCGCGCGCGCGAACGGCATGAACGTGCACATGGACGGCGCGCGTATCTTCAACGCCTCGGTCGCCCTCGGCGTGCCACCGTCGGAGCTGGCGTCGGTCGCGGACTCGGTGACGTTCTGCCTCTCCAAGGGCCTCTCCGCGCCGGTTGGCTCCGTCGTCACGGGCAGCAGCGAGTTCGTCGCGCGTGCCCGGCGTATGCGCAAGATGGTCGGCGGCGGCCTGCGGCAGGCGGGCGTGCTTGCCGCCGCGGGGCTGGTCGCGCTCGACACGATGGTCGACCGCCTCGCGGACGACCACGCGAACGCGAAGCGTCTCGCCGAGGGTCTGGCGCGCATCCCCGGCTTCCAGGTCGACCCGGACACCATCGAGACGAACATCGTCTACGCGGAGCTGGACGACGGCGACGGCCCCGGCACGTCCGCGCGGCTGAAGGAGCGCGGCGTCCTCGGCAACGGCCGCTTCAACTGGGTGCGCTTCGTCCCGCACTACGGCATCACCGCCGAGGACATCGACGAGGCGCTGGACGCCATCGAGAGCACGGTGAAGGCGGGCGTGTAGGGGCGGTTTTGAAAACCGCCCCTACGTCCCGAACGTGTCATTTCGAGCGGAGCCGAGAAATCTCTCAGGAGGCGCTCCGTCAAGCGCCACGCTTCCCCGAGAGATGTTTCGACTCCGCCTTCGGCTGCGCTCAACATGACAAGGCAGTGGCGTAGCGGGATGTAGGCGTACGGCCTGTGTAGGGGCGGTTCGCGAACCGCCCATGCGTCCCAGGCTTGTCATTTCGAGTGGAGCCGAGAAATCTCTCAGGAGGCGCTGCTCCAAATGCCACGTTCTCCCGAGAGATGTTTCGACTCCGCCTCCGGCTACGCTCAACATGACAGGGCAGGGGCCTCCGGCTGCGCTCAACATGACAAGGCAGTGGCGTAGCGGGATGTAGGAGTATGGCCTGTGTAGGGGCGGTTCGCGAACCGCCCCTACGTCCCACCAGACAACCCCGGCCCTCACCACCACACCCCTATGCGGTTTGCCGGGGCGCTGGGCGGAGCGTCGTCGTCATCGTCGTCGGGGGGCGGGAGGCGGTAGCCGAGGCTGAGTCGGTTCGGCGATGCGCGGTCGTCGTCGAGGAACGGCTCCGTGCCCGTCCAGATGCCGAACGACGGCGGGACGAGGAAGGCGAGCGCGAGGGCGTCCGCCTTGTCCGGCGACGGCAGCCCGCGCTTGCGCATCTCCTTCTTCCCCTGCAGCCGCACCTGCCCGGAACTCGACACGTCGTAGCGGAGCGAGATCAGCTGTCCGGCGAGCTCCTCGTCGCGCGGGAGCGCGAGCAGGCCGTCGTTGAGCAGCATCCGCAACTCCCAGAAGAACTCGGAGCGCATGTTGAAGAAGCGCGTGCGGTGCGGCGCGCGGCCTCCGAAGTGGACGCCGTAGACCGGCGCGCCGAGTTCGCGGAGGCGGTCCACGACGCCTCCGCCTACGCCGCCCTCGTCCACGAAGACCGCCTCAGCCTTCCACTCCTCGATCGTCCGCAGCACCTCATGGACGAGCCGCATCGTGTCCATCTTCGCGAACGAGCGCAGGTCGAATACGCGCTCGCCCTGCCGTACGCAGATGGCCGACTTGTCGAAGCCGAACCGTCCCACGTCGACGCCGATGTAGACGGGGAGGCGGGGATCGAGGGTTGTCATGTTGAGCGCAGTCGAAACATCTCTCGGGGGACGTTCGTCGCCAGCGGTGCCTTCGCCCGAGAGATCCCTCGGCTCCGCTGCACTCCGCTCGGGATGACAATCATCCTGCTCACCCGCCGATGCGCGGTCGGCTTCGCTGCGCTGCATGGCGGCCTCGACGGCCTCGCGGCCCACGAGGGAGTCCTCCTGCGCGTCCGGGAACTCGGCGAGGACGGCGGAGGCGTAGAAGGGGTGGTCCTCCGACCAGTCGAGGGCGAGCTCCTCGACGTCCTCGGGGGTGATGGCGGCGGGCACCCCGCCGTTCTCGCCGGTGAAGTTGGGGGTGTCGTACGCGGAGATCCTGATGCGCCGGTAGATGTGCTGCTTGGCGTGGTGGGAATCGTGGAACTCGCCGTCGAGCGACATGGCGTTGCCGACGAGCAGCAGGCGCGTCGGGTGCAGGCGTTTGATGGCGTCCATCTGGTCCTGGGGCATGGCGTGCGCCTCCGTGACGACGACGAGCAGGTTCTGCGCGTGGAATCCCTGGATGTTGCACGCCTTGTTGGTGGAGAAGCCGATGGCGAACCGGTTGTCGTCGAGGCGGTACTTCGAGGCGAGCATCTTCCCTCCGAGGCGTTCGGGCGCGACGGCGTACGCCTCGCGCATCTCCTGCCAGACGACCTCCTCCACCTGCCGTTGCGTAGGGCCGGTCACGACCGCCTTGGGGTTCTCCTGCGTCTCCATCCACCAGAGCACGGCGCGGGCTGCCGTCCAGTCCTTGCCGGAGCCGTTGGCCCCGACGACGCTGACGCGCCGGCGGTCCACCACCGCCTCGAGCATCTCGATCTGCTTCGAGTACGGCATCCCCGCCTCGCCGAGCACGTCCCGCACGAAGCCGACGGGGTCGTTCCTGTAGCGTGTGAGGTCTTCTGCCACGGGTCCACCTTCTCCACCCGGATAAGGGCGGTTCGCGAACCTCCCCTACGCCGGTTAACTACAAAACCCCCTCGCTCTTTCGCTGAGGGGGCCAGCGTTCTTCCTGCGGCTCGTCCGCAAGGGTCAATGGCGCGTTCTACGTCGCGCACTACTATCGTGCGGCAGAGGGGGACGTTCGCGCAAGGGGCTCGTGTCACACGTCTGACAATTCCCGGCCCCCACACGTGTGACCTGTCGGTCAACCTGGATTCCCGCCTTCGCGGGAAAGACGGGGCTTGGGTACCCCAGCGTTGCATCGGCGGCGGAGCGTAGTAGACTGCGCGCGCGGCCGCGTGCAGCCACGGGCCGCGCGGACGACAACAACGGGGAGGCGCGATATGCCCGTTATAGACGCAGACACCCACATCGACGAACCGGAAGAGGCGTGGCAGTACATGGAGGGCGCGGCGGCGCGGTTCCGCCCCGTGACGATCTCCCCACGTGAGGGCGTCGTCCCCGGCGGGATAGACGCCTCCGCCAGCAGGTGGTGGCTCGTGGACGGCAGGCTCCGACAGCGGATGATCCGCGACGACGAGCTGACCGGCACGACGCTCAACTCGCGCGAGCTGCTGGACGTGAACGAACGGCTGCAGCACATGGACGAGCGCGGCGTCGACATGCACGTCATCTACCCCACGTTCTTCCTCTCCTACATCACCGGCAACCCGGAGGCGGAGCGCGCGCTGGTCGACAGCTGGAGCCGCTACGTCTCCAGCAAATGCGCGCCGACCGAGGGCCGGCTGCGGTGGGTGGCGGTCCCGCCTCTGCTCGACATCGACGCGTCCGTGAGCTACCTGCGCTGGGCGAAGGAGAACGGCGCGGTGGGCGTGTTCAAGCGAGGACTGGAGCACGGCAAGCGTGTCAGCGACCCGTACTTCTTCCCGCTGTACGAGGAGGCGAGCGCGCTGGACATGCCGATCTGCATCCACACCGGCAGCGGCAACCCGACCGAGGCGCGGGTCGGCCACGGCGACAGCCTGGGCGGCATCCCCATCATGGACGCGTTCCACGCGCTGGTGCTCTACGAGGTGCCGGACAAGTTCCCGAACATCCGCTGGGGCTTCATCGAGGCGGGCTCGACATGGATCCCGTACGTCGTCGACCGGCTGAAGGCTGAGAAGAAGCGCCGGTCGTGGATACGGAAGTTCGAGATGGGCGAGAACCTCTTCAAGCGGAACAAGTTCTTCGTGGCGGTGGACGCGGTCGAGGACATCTCGTACGTCCTGGAATACGGGACCGAGGACAGCCTGATGATGGGCACCGACTACTCGCACTTCGACACGTCGGCTGAGCCTGACGCGATCGACGCGGTGCGCCGCTGGGCGTCGGAGGGCCGCATCAGCGACACGGTTGCGCGGAAGATCCTGGAGGACAACCCGAAGGAGTTCTACGGGGTGTAAGAGCAGGGCAGATGGCCACTGTCATTCCGAGCGAAGCCGAGGAATCCCTCAGGAAACGCTCCGCACACGCGAACGCTCCCCGAGAGATGTTTCGACTGCGCCTCCGGCTCCGCTCAACATGACACACCCTCCCCCGCCCTCCGCCCCGTGTGCCCTGCCCGGGCACGCTGGATTCCCGCCTTCGCGGGAATGACGGGGAAGGGCGGGAATGACGGAAGGGGCGTGAATCCCGGGTAACAGAAGTGCCGGAGAGGTCTCTCGACCGCTCCGGCACTGGCTTGTGCCCCGAGCTCTCGGGGCTCACCTTCCGCTCCGTTGCCGTTCCCGGCGATCACTGCCGGATTCGGGCCGCCTCAGGCTTCTGTGAGCCAATCTGGGCGCTTCTGCCCGCTTGTTGTAACGGAGCTTCCGGCTTCCGTTTGCCCTCCTCCGGCTGCCTCAGGCCGCCGGGAGGGCCGTACAAGGGAAGTGCCACCGGTGATGCAGCACGTAGACCGCGCGTATGCCCATGGTGTACCTCCTTTCGCGTCGACGCCCTCCGGAGCGGCACCTTGACCGCCCGCCTCCGTAGAGCGCTTATATCCAATGTAAACCCCGTTGCATGAACATGCAACCCTTATCTGTGCGGATTTCGCGGCGGATTTCGAGCAGACGTTGTGAAACAGTTAACGAATTCCCTGCGTCAAGTGCCTTCGCACCTGGCTTTCCCCCACCAGGCTTCCAGCCACTGGCGCACCGTCTGCTCATAGCCCACACTCCCTGCTGCTATCCTGTTGACGCGGGCGTTGAGCGAGTCCTATCGTCCGCGCACACGAGGACAGGGGCACTGCTGCCCACGAGAAGAAGGCACCGGCCATGACCACAGAGACCCCCACCAGAGAGGAACTTGACGCCCACTTTGACCGGTTCGGCCGAGACGTCGACTACCTCAACTCGATCTGGGCGCAGGTCAAAAGGGACTACCCCGACCAGTATGTCGCGGTCTACGACGGAGAGATCGTGGCCAATCACCGGACGCTCAAGAAGGTACTTGGCACCTTGAAGACCAAGGGTTTCCTGCCCAACTACACCCTCGTCCGATTCGCGGCCAAGAAGCCCAGGAAGCTCATTCTGTAACGTGGCGATAGAGGGGTACTACAAGAGCGACGACCCGCCCGCTCCCTACGTCTACGGCGAGATTTACCTTCCTGACCTGCATCTCCGCGGAGATATCGAATTCCTGGTGGACAGTGGCGCCGACGCGACATCCCTGATGCCCCCCGACCTGGATCAGATAGGGGTCGACCTCATGAGGGTTCGCGGGACTCACCGGAGAGTGGGTGGTGTCGGAGGTGAGGCCAGGTACAAGAGGACGAGGGCTGTCCTCCGGTTTCGGGACCACGATGCATTCGGTCATTTCCAGGAGTTCGAGATAGACATCCACCTGATGGCCGGCAGCGAAGGACAGCAGTTGCCGTCGCTGTTGGGGCGCGACATCCTGAATGAGTGCGAGTGCACTCTCGACGGGGTCAGGGAGCGGGTCGCCATCAGGCGGCTTACAGGCGAAGGCTAGCGCCGATCAGGCGCCCTCGCGCTCTGGATTCCCGCTTTCGCGGGAATGACGGAGGGGGCGCGGGAATGACGGAGGGGGCCGCTGGCAGGTCGTGGTCAGGGAGCGCGCCTGGCTTTTCCCCACCAGGCCTGGAGCCGCTCGCGGACGGTTTGTTCGTAGCCCTGGTCGCCGGGCTCGTAGAAGTGCTTGCCAGCGAGCTCGTCCGGCAGGTTCTGCTGTCCCGCGAAGTGGCCCTTGTAATCGTGGGCGTACTTGTACTCCGCGCCGTAGCCGAGGTTGCGCATGAGGCCGGTGGGGGCGTTGCGCAGGTGGAGCGGCACGGGGTGCTGCTTCCCGCTCCGCACCTCGTCCATCGCGCGGTTCAGCGCCATGTAGGACGCGTTGCTCTTGGGGGCGGTCGCGAGGTAGACCGTGGCCTCGGCCAGCGGTATCGCGCCCTCGGGCAGGCCGATGAAATGGACGGCCTGTTGCGCTGCGATGGCGACCGGCAGCGCCTGCGGGTCGGCCATGCCGACGTCCTCCGACGCGAGGATGACGACGCGCCGCGCGATGAAGAGCGGGTCCTCGCCCGCCTCGAGCATGCGCGCGAGCCAGTAGACCGCGGCGTCCGGGTCGGATGCACGGACGGACTTGATGAACGCGGAGATGGTGTCGTAGTGGTTGTCGCCGGCCTTGTCGTAGTGGAGGGCGCGGCGCTGGAGCGCCTCCTCCATGAGCGGGCGGTCGATCCGTTTCGTGCCGTCGGGGTAACGGAGCGCGATCTCGGTGGCGAGCTCGATGCCGTTCAGCGCGACGCGGGCGTCGCCGGATGCGACCTCCTGCAGGAAGGCGAGCGCGTCGGGGTCGAGCGTGACGCGCTCGTTGCCGAGGCCGCGCTCGGTGTCGGCGAGCGCGTGGCGGACGACGTGGGCTATCTCGTCGTCGGAGAGCGGCTTGAGCGTGAGGACGCGGGTGCGGGAGAGGAGCGCGGAGATGACCTCGAACGACGGGTTCTCGGTCGTCGCGCCGATGAATGTGACGGTGCCGTTCTCAACGTGGGGGAGGATGGCGTCCTGCTGCGCCTTGTTGAAGCGGTGCACCTCGTCGACGAAGAGGATGGTGCCGAGGTCCTCAGTGGCGCGTATCTCGCGGGCCTCCTCGACGGCCTGCCGGAGGTCGGCGACGCCTGAGGTGACGGCGGAGACGCCGATAAAGTGCGACTTCGTGAGCCCGGCGACGAGCCGCGCGAGCGTCGTCTTGCCGGTGCCGGGCGGGCCCCAGAGCACCATGGAGGGCACCTGGCCGGTGCGGATGGCGCGCTCCAGCACGTGGCCCTCGCCGAGGAGGTGGCGCTGTCCGACGTACTCCTGGAGCGTGCGGGGACGCATGCGGGCCGCGAGCGGGGCGTTCTCGTCCTCGTGCTGCCGCCGCACGTGCTCGAAGAGCGTCTGTTCCTTCCGCATGCCGCGCTGTGTCATGGCTGAAGGTTACACCTACGGCAGCAGCAGAGGTTACCGGGGCGTGATTCCCTTGGAGGGGCGTGGTTCGACAGGCTCACCATGAGCGGGTTGCGTGCCCACGCGGGGGGCGGTTCGCGAACCGCCCCTACACCAGGCGAGGTTGCGCGCTAAAGAGCGGGCCTTCGCAGGTACGACGAGGAGGGGCGCGAGGGGGCGGATCAGCGGGGCGAGAAGCTGCTTATGGCGAAGCTGGTTTCTTCGTCGGCCATGCGTTCGTCGTGATCGATGAACAGGCTCGTTGGGTAGCCGTAGGTTTCGTCGTAGGAGACTTCGATGCGGGCGGCGTTGTTCGTGATGGCGTCCTGGATGAGGGCGAAGAGGTCGTCGATGGGAACGAAACGCTCCGGTGCGGGGATGGCGTCGATGCCGGGGTCGGCGGGATCCACGGCGGTGACGCTGCCGCCACTCACGGTCACCTGCGTGTCCGCAAGGTATGCCTCGGGGCAGAAGCAGACCCACGCGCCGGTGTAGGCGTAGTCGGCGACGCCGGAGTGCTCCCACCGTTCCTGGGCCTGCAGGAGAGCCGCCTGAGGCGAGCCGGGGGTGCTTGCCGTGGGGGTTGGCGTCGGCGGCGGGGGCACAGGCGTCGGTGTGGAGGTGGCCGCAGGAGGCAGCGGCGTGGGAGTGGGGGTTGGGTTGTCCGCTCCGCATGCCGCGATGAGCACGAGCATCGCCACTCCTGCCATCGCTACGGTCATCCGCTTGAGCATCTGCGTCCTCCGCGTCGTTGCCGACCCTTCAAGTTGTTGCCGACCCTTCAAGTTGTTGCCGACCCTTCAATGAGTGATACGCGCGCGGGCGCTGAAACGTTCCCCGGCTCCGCTCAGCATGACGTTCCCCATCCCCACCTCTCTGCCCGTGTGCCCTGTCGGGCACGCTGGATTCCCGCTTTCGCGGGAATGACGGGAAGGGCGTGGTTCGACGGGCTCACCATGAGCGGGCTGCGAGGTTGCGCAAGGGGCGGTTCGCGACCGCCCCTACACCGGGCGGGGTTGCGCGCTAAAGCGCGGGCCTTCGCAGGAACGACGAAGGGGCGCGGGGATGACGGGCTCGCCATGAGCGGCCCGATACCCGCCCCGAGAGGATGTTGCGCGCTAAAGCGCGGACTCCGCCTCCGGCTTCGCTCAACATGACAACGCCGGACCACCCCCTTCCTGACCTTCTCCCATCGAGAGGGAAGGGACCTGACGCCCATCCTGCCCCGGGCTGCGGGGTTGCGCGCTGAAGCGCGGGCCTTCGCAGGAACGACGAGGAAGGGCGCGGTGCCCGGATCAGCGGGGCGTGAAGCTGCGCACGGTGAAGCCGCGTTCTTCGTCCTCGACCTCGTCGTCGTAGTTGATGAAGAAGAAGGTGGGGTAGGAGTACTCCTCGTCGTAGTTGACGTCGATGCTGTGCGCGCCCTGGTCGACGGCGTCCTGCAGGAGTTCGAAGAGTCCCGCGATGGGGATGAAACGCTCCGGCACGGGGATGACGGCGATGTTCGGGTCGGCCGAGGAGACGGAGGTCACTGCGTTGTCGCGGACGCTGACCGCAGCGGTGGCGACATAGAACTCGTCGCAGGCGAGGCAGACCCACGCGCCGGTGTAGTCGTAGTTGACGAGGCCCCTGCGCTCCCATATGCCCCGGTTGCGGAAGAGGTGCGCCTGCTGGGAGTCGATGTCCCGCACGAGGTAGACGTCCTCGAATCCGGGGATGTCGAGCTCCACCTCGGCGTTCCGGATCCACGTGAGCGCTGCCACACGGCGGCTGTAGCGGCCGTCCGGCAGGTCGGCGTCGATCAGCGGGACGTCGAGGTCGTCGAAGGGGATGCCCAGGTTGCGCGCCGGTTGCGGGAGCGGGACATCGACGGTCTGGGAGTGCTCGCCGCTGGTCAGCTCGATCCGCATTGCGTGTACGGCGCGGGTGAAGTCGCAGCCGCCGCCGTTGATGGCGTCGTACGCGGTGGGCACGGGGTCCTGGCCTATCTCGGCCATCAGGTACTCGGACGCGTAGGCCTCCGTTGTGATGCAGAGCGCCTCAGGTTCGTCCGGCGGCTCCTCGGTGGGCGTTGGCGTGGGAACCGGCGTGGGGGTTGGCGGCAGGGGAGTCGGCGTCGGCTCCAGCGTTGGCGGTATGGGCGTTGCCGTTGCTGCCGGAGGAGGCGTGGCAGTCGGGACCGGCGTCGGGATGGCCGTCGCGGGAGCGGGCGTGGCGGTAGGCAGGGGAGTGGCCGTGGGCGTGGGGGTGGGCGCCGCGCTGCACGCGGCGGTCCAGAGGGCGGCGGTCAGGAGTGCGGTCAGCAGAGCGAGTCGAGGCATGGGTGTGGGTCTCCTTTCGTAGAATTATACGGGGTGGCGGGGTTGGTGGTTCCGAGGGGAGGGGGAGCGGCGGATTGTCATTCCGAGTGGGCCGAGGAATCTCTCGGGAGACGTCCCGCTGGCGCAAGCGTTCTCCGAGAGATGTTTCGACTCCGCCTTCGGCTCCGCTCAACATGACAAATTCGGGGGCCCACCCCCTTCCTAACCTTCCCCATCGAGGGGGAAGGGACCTGACGCCCACCCGCCCCACGATCCCCTCCCGTGTGCCCTGGCGGGCACGCTGGATTCCCGCCTTCGCGGGAATGACGAGGACTGGGGCTGTGTGGTTCGACAGGCTCACCATGAGCGGAGGCAGGGGGGCGGTTCGCGAACCGCCCCTACACCGGGCATCATTCCCGCGAAAGCGGGAGTGACGGCGAAAGGCGGGGGTGACGGGGGCAGGGGTATAATCGCGGCATGGACGTGCTGATCCGCCTCTATGCCTCGTACCGCGAGACCGCGGGGATGGACCGGGTGACGCTGCCGCTGAACGACGGCGCGGTGGTCGCGGACGCGGTCGAGGCGCTGCTGGCGGCGGCGCCTGCGCTGCCGCGCAACTTCAAGCCGCACCTCATCGCGGTGAACGAGGAGTTCGGGAACCTGGCGTACCCGCTGCACGACGGCGACGATGTTGCGTTCTACCCGCCGGTGAGCGGAGGTGTGGACGTGTGGGTCGGTACGGAGGAGATCGACGTTGCGGAGACGGCGGATGCGGTGAAGCGCGCGTTTAACGGCGCGGTGGTGACGTTCGAAGGGACGACGCGCGACAACACGGGCGGTCGTCCGGTGCTGCTGTTGGAGTACGAGGCCGACGAGCGCATGGCGCACAAGGTCATCGGCCAGATCCTCGAGGAGACTATGGCGCGGTTCGACGTTCCGGCGATGTCGGCGCGGCACCGCATCGGGCGGCTGGAGATCGGCGACGTGAGCCTCGTGGTGGCGGCGGGCGCGCCGCACCGGCTCGAGGCGTTCCTCGCAGGGCTGTACGTGGTCGACCGCATCAAGCACGTCGTGCCGGTGTGGAAGAAGGAGCACTTCGCGGACGGCGAGGTGTGGGTGGGGGCAGCGTGCGATCCGGAGACGCACGCGCTGCACCTGTCGGAGGCGCCGTACGCGGGGTTCCTCGCGGAGCGCGAGGGGTCGGGGGCGCACGCGCCGCACGTCCACGCGCACGCGTAGGGGGGACGGGGCAGGGCACCCACTAGGGATGCCCCTACACCAGGCAGCCATCCATGTCGACTCACGATTCCGAAGCCATCGAGTATCTCCAGAGCCGAGGGGTAGCGCGCGAGGCCGCGTTCTTCCTGCCGTATGTCAGGCAGGGAATGACGCTCCTCGACTGCGGGTGCGGCCCCGGCTCCATCACGCTTGGGCTAGCCGAGGCACTCGCTCCCGGTGAGGTGGTTGGCATAGACCGCGACTCGTCGCGGATCGAGGTCGCGGAGCAGAGCGCTTCGGAGCGCGGGATCGCCGACGTTCGGTTTCAGACGGCGGACGTTCACGAACTGCCGTTCCCGGACGCTTCCTTCGATGCGGTATTCGCACATGCGGTGCTCCAGCACGTCAAGGAGCCGATTCGGGCGCTCGGGGAGATACACCGGGTGCTGAGACCGGGAGGGGTCGTCGGTCTGCGGGACGACGATCGAGGCTCGGTGGTGATTGCGCCTCAGGCGCCGGACGTTGTTCGGCTGATCGAGCTTCTGACGATGGTGGAGGAGCTGAACGGCGGGGACCCGGGGATAGGCAGGCGGTACCGCGAGTTGTTGCGGGTGTCGGGGTTCCAAGAGGTCAAGATATCCGCCTCGTGCGAGTACGACGCGGACAACGCCGCGACGCGGCAGAGGGCGTCGTTGGCCGTGCGCGCGGCGCGGGGGTTCGTCGGGCCGGTTGCCATAGAGCAGGGGTGGAGCACGCCGGAGGAAATGGAGCGGCTCGTCGCGGCGTGCGTAGCATGGGGAGAGAGCCCGGACGCGTTCTCGGCGGTGGTCTGGTGTGAGGCGGTGGGGAGGAAGGGTTAGGGAGGGCGCCCAAGAGGCGTGGCCTGACGGCCACTCTGGATTCCCGTCTTCACGGGGATGACGGGGCAGGCGTGGTTCGACAGGCTCACCATGAGCGGTCTGCGAGGGACGGTTCGCCGAACCGCCCCTACACCGGGCGAGGTTGCGCGCTAAGGCGCTGGCATGCGCAGGAACGACGGGGGCAGGGCACCTACCAGGGGTGCCCCTACATCGGACACACCTCCTCCGGCCACCCCACCGTGTGCTCTGCCCGCGCACTCTGGATTCCCGCACCGGCGGGAATCCAGAGGTTTGTTCTAGTGCAGGAGGCCGCCGCCGTCGACGACGATGGACTGGCCGGAGATCATGGCGGCGTCGTCGCTGGCGAGGAAGGCGATGAGGGAGGCTAGGTGCTCGGGGTAGACGCGGGCCTTGATCGCCTGGTTCTGCATCGTGCGGTTGAACATCTCTTCGTCGTTGTACTCCAGCGTGCCGGGGGTCGCGACCTGTCCGGGCATGACGGCGTTGACGGTGATGTTGTCGCCGCCGAGCTCCTTGGCCATGTTCCAGCTGAGGCCGATGACGGCGCCCTTCGCGGAGACGTAGGGGGTCTGGCCGGGGTTGCCCATGAAGAAAGTGCGGGATGCGACGTTGACGATGCGTCCGCGTCCGCTGGCTTTGAGGTAGGGGTAGGCGGCCTTGATGGCGAGGAAGTAGCCGATGTAGTTCACCTCGGCGAACCGCTCGACCTCCTCCTTGGTCCACGTCGTCCATTCCTTGCGGGGGGCGATGAGGCCGGCGTTGTTGACGAGGATGTCGATGCCGCCGAGTTGGGCGTTGACGCCCTCCATCGCGGCTGCGAGCTGGTCCTCGTTCGTGGTGTCGCACGAGAATCCCGCGCCGCCGATGGCCTGCGCGACCTCGTTCGCTTCGTCGCCGCGCAGGTCGAGGATGCCGACCTTCACGCCTTCTTCCGCCAGCCGCTCGGCTGCGGCCTTGCCCAGCCCGCGCGCTCCGCCGGTGACGACTGCTGTTCGTCCTTCGAGTCCTCGCATCGGTTGTCTCCTTCGGTTGTTTCGTTGGGTCCGCTTGGCGGGCGTTGGCTCTTCCCCCCCACCCGCCCGGTAGGTTTGTGGGGGACACCCCCACCGCCCCCGGCAGCGGGGCTTCGCCCCTCTGCACTCCCTGGTTAGGGTCCGTTCCTGGTTCGACGGGCTCCCTACGCGATACTGATTTCATAAACCGACGCCCCAGCGCAACCTCAGCCACATCCGCTCCTCCTATCGGACTGTCCTCCGGCGTCGGGACCGCATAGTGGATCGTCGCACTCCCCGGGCGCACCACGATCTCCTTCACGAACGTCCGCAGGAACGCCTTCGTCTCCGCCAACCCGCTCTCCAGCAGCCACTCCCCCATCTCGCGCGCATACGCCGCAACCACCTCAGCATCCTGTACCCCCGCCAGCCGCGCATCCAACTCCACCCGAGCCTCATCAGCAGCACGCTCCAACCGGTCTTGGTTCTCCTGGTGGTGACGGATGCGCGGTAGGATGTCCTCCACCGTCATATCCGTCTTCTCCACCAGCTGCCACAGCCGGTCCATCCGCTGGCGGACCTCCCGCAACTCCAGCTCAGCAGCCTCCAACCGCTCACGCTCCCCCGCGATCACACTGTCCATCTCCTCGTTCACCATCCGCACGAGGTCGCGCATGTTGCTCTCGGTCAGGATGTGCTCGCGGATCTGCTCCACGATCAGGCGCTCGAACCGCTTCGCGCTCAGCCTCGGCGTCGTGCACGTCCCCTTCCCCCGGTTCAGCAGCGAGTGGCACACGTAGTAGGTGTACCGGCCCCCGTGTGCCTCGGACGCGCTCAGCGCCCTCCCGCACGCCTCGCACTTCAGCAGCCCGCTCAGCAGGTACGGGCTGGCGATGCGTCTCGGGTGCACGCTCTTAGGAGCACGGGAGACCAGCATCCGCGCGACTCGCTTGAACTCCTGCTGGCTGACGATGGCCGGGAAGGCGTTCTCCACGCGCACCGGGGGCACGTTATCCTTCGCCTTCGTCCCCCACACCAGCGTGCCCGTGTACACCTCGTTGCAGAGCATCCGGTAGATCGTGGCCTTCAGCCACTTCGCCCCGAACGGGCTCGGCACGCCGTCTGCGTTGAGCGCCTTGGCGATGTCCAGCGTCGTGGAACCGTGCAGGGCCATGTCGAACATGCGGCGCACCACGGCATCGGCGGGTGGGTCCAGCTCGAGCTTGGGCCGCTTCTTCACGCCGTCCTGGATGTGCACCTTCCGGTAGCCGTAGGGGGCGAGGGTGGGCATCCAGAATCCGCGCGACGCGGACTCCCGCATCCCCCGCAAGACTTCTTGCGCAAGGTTCTCACTGTAGAACTCGTCCACGCTCTCGATGATGGCCTCCATGAGCTTGCCGGTAGGAGTGTCGTCGGCGTGCTCGGTGATGGAGACGACGCGGATGCCCTTCTTGCGGAGCATGGACTTGAAGGCCACCGCGTGTTCGCGCTTGCGCGTGAACCTGCTGAACTTCCAGACGAGGATCACCTCGAAGGGAGAGTTGGCCCTGCTGCCCTCGTCGATCATGCGGCGGAACTGGGGCCGGTCTGCGACGCGTCCGCTCTCGGCCTCGTCGACGTACTGGCGGACGATGACAAAACCGTTGCGCTCGGCGTACTCGCGGAGAGCTCGAAGTTGGGCGGCGACGGAGAGGTCGACGTCCTGCCGGTCGCTGGAGACGCGGGCGTAGACGGCTGCGGTTGTGAGGTTCTGTCGTTCGGTCATGGGGAGGGGCTCCTTTCGAGTCTTGTCTTGGGGCTGTGCGTGGCGCAATGCGATCCATACAGGTTGATGGTCTGGCCCTCTGGCTGCCACGTCAATGGGCAGGTGTCTTACGAAGCCAGCGTTCGTTGGCATGACAGGTGCGACTCGGGAGCATCTCTCGGCTGGATGGCGCGTTTCTGGCGACCGCCTCCGGGAAGATCGAGGTCCTGTTCGGCGACCCCTGAACGGAGTGCAGCGGAGTCGAAGCATCCCTCGGGGCACGGTTTGTCGAGGCTATCCGTCCGCTACAATGTGGGGGCAGATGAGATCTCCACGAGTAGGACACGAGACACCACGAGCCCCAGCCCTTCCGGCTGCCCGACCTGAGCGTAAGAGACTTGGACGGTCCCAACCCACTGGAAGGGTGGACGTGGGAGGAATTGCGGGACGTCATCTATGAAGACAGTCGGAATCTACTCGCAGGTGACTGACACGGTATCGATGCCGGATTGCCTCGCTTATATCAGCGACTCTACTGCACCCCACATGAATAGAGCTACGATAGCGACTATCAATAGAACCCCCAGCAACACGAACCAAATTACGCATCCTATTCCTGCCCCCATAAAAGTAACGTAACCATTGAGGCCTAGTTTCGCCCTGGTTCCAGCTCTTGTGGGGATGTCGATGGACAAGACAGAGGGCGCTGGCTCTTTCGTTTCATCGATACCGGCTACTTTTGGTGGAGCCCAGCCCTCCGGCAGGCGCATCGGGCGGTTGTTCGCCAAGTCGCGGATGGCGTTTCTAGCCATCGTGATGGTGAAGAAAGACCGTCCGTCGTCAGGCATAGCGGGAGCGAGCATGTCACGGATGGACTGAGAGGCCTCCTCGCGCAGCATGATGCGGTAGGCTTGTCCCCTGAGTCCTCTGCGAACACTCGGGTCTCCATCGTACAAAATGTGTGAGCTTCCTACTACGTCTCCGACGTGCTCGTTCTCGACGAAGATGGCGTATGTACGCAGTCCATTCGCTTCGATTTGGTCCCCGAATTCTACTTTCATGCCCTCACGCAGGCCAGAACCATGCCTTCACGCAGGCCGGAACACCGGCAGCCTTCGACCTGCTCGACTCGCAGGCTCTCATCCTCGCCCTCTCACTCGGCCTCGTCAAGGTCGCGGGCGCATACGTCGGCGGCGCCATCATCAACCGCGTCTCCGACAAAGCCTTCGTCTACATCGTCGAGATTGTCATCGTCGGGGCCGCTATCGCGTTGCTGGTCAGGTAGTGAGCTTGTCATGCCGAGCGCAGTCGAGGCATCTCTCGGGTGTCCCCCTCCGCTCACCCTGAGCCTGTCGAAGGGCCATGCGCAGGCGGAATCTCGTTCCGTCATTCCCGCGAAGGCGGGAATCCAGCGTGCCCGCCAGGGCACGCGAGGGGTGGGGCTGACGGAGCAGGGCTACTTCTGCTTCAAGCCGCTGCCTTGGGACGGGCTGGCTATTCCGCCAAGGTCTCGGTTCAGGAAGAGACACAGCACCACTTTCGAAGTGCGGAAGTGGTAGTACACGTTGGTGTTATTGTGGCCGGCCTTGACGTTGGCCGCCGGGTACTGCTGCGCATTGTGACGCGCCCAGAAAGCCTGCTGATTGCTGTGGCCCGCCATCCGAACCTCCTTCACCCGTATCGCAGAATGCTACAGCCTTGGAGTCCTTCCGTGTCGCCGAGTCCACGCCAATGTTGTACGGAGGGTTCGCAATCACGACGTCGAACGTCCGCTCAGCAGGCAGGCTGCCTAGAACGTCCAGTACATCGCCGTGAATGATGGGCATCAGCCACCACGTTCAGGTAGGTAACCGCACACGGTACCATCTGCCGTAATGAGTTTCCGGGATTCCGGGGATGCCCAGTAGTAGAGGTGCTCCTCCCATGCGTCGTCCTGATACTCGTAGTTCTCGCAGGACAAGGGCTCTGATGGCGAGGGGAACGGCTCATAGGGGAGATAGTCCGCGCATGGGCTCTCGGTGATGAGCCAGTGGCGCATGGACGCGAACGTCTGCTTGTCGCCATAGGCTGGCTCGTAGTAAAAGCGTTCAGCAGACGATTCGTGCGCGTATATGGTAGTGCTATCGTGCCGCGCTGCGTAATCAGCCCACACGAGCGCGAAGGTGTAGTACGTGTTCAGGCTAACGTTCCTCGGAGCGTTCTCCGCGTCATACTCAGCAGAGGCTGCGCATAACGTGGGGAGTTGTCTTGCAGACACGTTGGCGGGAGCGCCTGTGAGTGCATCTAGCCTGTCACCTATTTCCCACTCTATGTCCCAGAGGATACTAATGTACCCGGCGGCGCCTCTGTGCTGAGCAAGTAGCAAGTTGGCCATCTCGTAGTCTTTCGAGTCTTGCATCAGGCCGACATCCTTGTAGAACACCTCGGTATACAGCGGCATGGGCGTTGGCGTAGCCGTTGGGAGAGGTGTGGGCGTAGCCGTGGGCGTTGGGCGAGGTGTAGCCGTTGGGCGAGGTGTCGCGGTGGGCGCAGGCGTCGCCGTAGCCGTTGCCGTTGGGCGAGGCGTGGGCGTAGGCAAGTCGTCCGAGGACATCACCACCCACTCTACCGTTGGCGTCGGCGACGCAGCGGGGGTGGCAGTAGGGCGCGGGGTCGGGGTTGCGGTAGGCTCCGGCCCACATGCGGCGAGTGCGCTCAGAACCAATGTCAACGGAATGAAGATTCGCATAGCCGGACTCCCCAGCGGCAGCAATCATACCAGCCTCCCTTGGTTCCACCTGCTAGCATCCCAACATGCACGCCCCCACCCTTTACCACCTCCTCCTCGGCGACGCCTGGCACGCCCTGCCGGACGTGCTCCGGCAGGTGCACGAAACGGACGCACAGGTGGCCGCGAGTGGCGCGATGGACGTGACGCTCGGACGCTTCATCGGCGCCGGTCTCGTGCGGTGGGCGCTGCGGGGGCATGAGGCGATGAGGCGGGCATCGGCGGCTATGCGTATGCGCATCATCCCCGTTGCGACTCTCGCCGCGCTCTTGCTGCTGCTCGCCGCATGCGACGGCGCGCCGTCAGCGCCCACGTCTGCGCCCGTGCCGACGTCCACCCCTGCACTTACGCCTGTGCCGACGCCGACCCCTAGGCCCACACGTACGCCCACAGTGGCGCCGACGCCTACGGCTACGCTCTCACCCTACACCGGCTACCTGGTGGAGGAGATGCCGCCCTGCACACCCGTGCGCGGCGCGTCCGTCGACCCCTGCGAGCCCGGTGCGCCGCGATTCGAAGGGAGCATAGCGCCAGGGTATCTCCCTGATCTGGGCGATGAACCATGGAGCCTGCGCGAAATGCTTGACGATCCTTCTCTAGCAGCTTGGGTAACTCACTTAGTGCTGCGCGGCACGTACCTCCCCGGCACGACGCGTTGCTCAGCTGGCGACCTCTACCACCCACTCCCCCACCTGACCGAAGAGTGGGACGAGCGATCCTTCAAGTGCTACATCGACGTGCGCGCGAACGCCTATGTCCTGGGCTCCGGACCACCCACTTTGACCGTTCTCATGTTCGTAGATTACGTGTATTCCGCTGCTGCAGAGGAGGGCATTGTCGAAGAGTACAAGCAGGATCTAGAGACGCTCTTCGAGGATGCATTTCCAGGCATAGAGCATGTATTATTCCTCGGACCTTCAGACGACCTCTCATCCGAAGCGTGGCGGTTCTTCGGATACTGGGACGTGCAGCGGGAGGACGGCACGGTGGTCGCCGTCCATCCGGAAAGAGACCTTTGGAGAACCCACAGGCCCGGTGAGTATTACGAGCACCTCGCCGTGCTCGAGATGGAGTTGCCCGCCTTCACGCAGGCGGTCACGACAGCCAACCAAGCGCGTGTGTCCGAGTACGGCGGACGCATAGGCGCAGACTCCAGCCTTCCCATGCTGCTCACCGACGCGAACCAACTGCGCCAGTACTACGTCAACGTCGGCGCGTACGACGACCCCGACAGCCCTCCCGCCCAGCCGCCACCCGTTCCCGGCGAGGGCGACCCCGTGCCGGACATCGGCGTGGACGACGCCGCGCCCACGGCTCCGCCCGCGCCCCCCGGCGGGGAGTCCACTCCCACGCCGGTCACCGTTCCGTGAGCGCCGCATGACGGGGCGAACGTTGCAGAAGGCGCTCGCGCGCATCATTCCAGTTGCCGCTATCGCCGCGCTCCTGCTGCTGCTCGCCGCATGCGAAGACGCGCCGCAGACAGCTGGTCCTTTGAGTGGGATTCTCGGAGTTCATGAGCCCGGCCCTAGTGGACCCGTCGGATTCTACCTGTGCTTGCTTCGGCGCGCACTTGCGAAGTAGCCGCAGGCAGCGTGAGGACAGCTCACTTTCCCAGTTAGCTTCAGAACCGCCGCGATCCGCCAACGCCGTATCGGTAAAATGCTGATCTTCCCCCGATGTTAGCGACCGCGTAGTACTCTCCTATCTCAGTCATGAACTGCCTTAGCCGTGTCCGGGGAGCATTCCATCTGCCTAACTGTATCTCGTAGGCCGGGTACGCCGGTCTCATTTGCAGACAACGTTCAATGTGCTTCAGGTCCAAATCGAGCAAACGGCCAATGCGTTTTCCCGCTTCTCTGGCGATAGCCTGATCATGGCATTAACATCCGCTAATCTCATGCGTTGACGAGGCAGCGCAGGCGAACGTCCAGGCGAGGCTCGCGCGGCTGGAGGCGGCGAGGGGCTACGAGCCGCCGAAGCAGCCAACGAGAGAGCAGCCCACCGGCGAGAGTGCTCCGGAGGAGGAGTGGACTCCTCTGAAGAGGGCCTTTGGCATGCCGAGGCCCGGCGTGTATGCGCTGTCGCGGCATCGGCGATAGTCCCGTGAAACCAGTACGGGCAGGCTCCCGGGAGTTCTGGAGCCTGCCCGTTCGGATACCTCCGGCTTGGTGGCGTTCCCCACGCAGGGCGCGCGCCACGCCGGGGCTACTGCCCCGACTGGCCGTCCTGCTGCGCAGGTTCCGCCTCCGGCAGGGTGATGGTGACGTGGGTACGCTCGCCCTTGCCCGCATCGTTCTGCGCCCGCACCCACACCCGATAGGTCCGGCCCGCCTCCAGGTTCTCGAAGGTCACGGAGGT
>MKWU01001470.1_pt1 | contig 40192 bp, 37 predicted proteins | sample 809101 | NCBI WGS metagenome assembly MKWU01 (sample SAMN05860141, study PRJNA318959) | sponge metagenome | host: Aplysina aerophoba | place: Slovenia: Piran, Adriatic Sea, Gulf of Piran | collected 2013-05-07
TTAACCGAAGACATGCTCATAGAGATTATATTAACAGGAGGACATATGGCAGAAGCAGCTTTTCAATTGAGTCAACTCAATACCACTCTCACAGATATGGATATGTGGTTGGCTATTGATAGACAGAGAAAACAAGAGGAACTAGCTTTAGAAGAAGCTAAGCAAGAGGGCGAGAAGAAGGGTAAACGTGAAGGTAAGCGTGAAGGCATGAAGAAGGGCATGAAGAAGGGCGAGCAAAAGGGTATACAAAAAGGTATAGCATCCGTGGCTAGACGCATGCTTTCCAATGGGAGTGATGTAGAAGCCATTTCGATTGCGACAGGCCTCACACCAGAAGAAATTACGAAGCTTGCTGATAGCACCACTCAGTGACATGAGCGAAAGTCTCTGTGACTTTAAGGACACACTCTTCCATCAATTCTCTAGTAAGAGGTATTGATGTTAGGGTGTTGTGTATTCTGATATTTTTAGGCTATTGATGAGAAATACGGGTATGCAAGTTTTTATCGTCAGTGATGAGAGTCATGCACGACTATGGCTACCACCTTTGATACGATCCCAGGAAAACAGCTAGCTCTTCCTATTTAAACAGCATCTTAGGCATGTTTTTTCTTAAGCAGGCCCAGTGGTCAATTGACGAAACCTCTGGCATAAAAGACTAAAAAGAGACCTTACAAAACATAACTGTTTTTACTTAAAAATAATCAACTTGTAGTGTGTGCTTTTAAGAATAGTTCGCAAAGAAAAGTCTGTTATTTTAATATGTTACGTTTTGTTCTGAGTTTGAAATGTCAAAGTCAGGAAGATAAAGGAAAATAAATAAGCGTTATTTTAAGTTATGGAGAATTTGTTCACACTGTGGCTCACCACCATCATCTGCAGGCAAACAGAAGTTATACATCTCTTCTTTATAAGCCCAACCAGAGAGTGTTAACACCATAGCTAATAACGGGCCTACTCGTGCAACACCATCCTTTTTCAACTTTTTGGCTCTAAACGGCTCTTGATCAAATGTCTCAGGATTATTCACTGTCATAATATCTTCATATAAATCCAACATCTCTTGAGCTGTATTCTGACTATTGCCTATTATCAAAGAACTCATAAAAGGAACAATCAACTGCCCAGCCATCGCTCCTCTAGGACCAGCCAAACGAGCACCTGCTGAAACGGTCATTCGTGCACTCAAATAGCCAGCAACACCACTTCCCACAAGAGGTAAGGTTTTTGCACCAACTTCAGCAGCAGTACGGCCGTATTTATGAACACTTTCCATCACCGATGGCTTCAAATTCACATACGCCTCTGTACCATTCGCTCCACTTACTTGTTGAGCTTGTTGTTCCAGACGGACTTTAGCAAAATCTGTGGCAATATCCTGTACAGACATTTCAAACAATTTATCGTAGGTTTCATATTGTGTGGGAGCTAAAGACACACCAATCAAGCCAGCAAAGGTCATCCAAGGATGATTCTGTGTGGCAGGAATCATCTTATTAAAAGCACCCCGCACCGGCTGTGAGAAGATATTAAATGTTGCACCGGTACCAAAAGCAGCCACATGAAATAACCAATTTTCTTTGTCCTGATTGTGTCGCAAATACTGAACAATCTCCACAGTCAAGTTATCCTGTGCTTGACGATTTTCTTCAGAAGCCATGGGAATCATCATAAATGATTGCCCAGAAGCATTGGTATATGCAGGTACACAACTGCCTTCATCGATGATATATCCTGCTGGATGATAAGGAGCTGCACCAGGAGAAGTGTTTCCATGCCGGCGGTAGTAACGATTTTGTATAGCTGTTGCTTTCAAAATCTTACATGTTAAAAAACTGTAACTTACAATACCTAACGCATCACCATTTAAATACGTTTCTGTATCTGAGAAAAAATCCTCAGGAAAGCCTTGGTTTTGCTTCAAAGCAAGAATATAATTTTCATCTCTAACAGCCTGTAACTGAGAATCCTCAACTTGCATTTTCTCTTGGGGCATGTATTTCTTATGCTTACAACCACTGACCATCACAAATCCAACTATCCATAAGAAAGTGATAGGGTTATTATGTAAATATTTTAAAGCACTCAAAACACCAACTCCTCAACTATCCCATCATAACAACACACCCGTCACTTATTTTAATTGATCTTACAGATCTCCTAACAAAAAACCCTGTTCGGCACAGAAAGAACACTCTTTAAACAAGCCCTCAACAACTCTTCTAGGATGATACATGCAATCCCCCAGAGCACTGTCTTCACTTAGCCGCTATTATGCTGTGAAATATTTATTTATGATGCAAGCTAAAAAAATTTTGTTTTTTTCACCCACACACTACCAAAGCTTTTGTGAAAATCATGCTAGAGAAGATATGCTCCGCCATAAAAGATTACGACAAAAATGTCGTACAAGTTGTCGTAACGTACTCCATCACTGTTTTGATATCGACCAAATCATCGCGTCACACAGTGAGCATTGGAGCTTACAACGTATCCATGCCATGGATCTCAGTATCCTACGCCTCAGTACCTATGAACTCAGATATAGCAAAACTTCCGTAGCCATCATTATCAACGAAGCCATCCAACTCAGCAAAGAGTTTGGCGAACATCAATCCAGACAGTTCATCAATGGTCTTTTAGATGCCATCGCTCACGGAGCTTAAAGATGAGACTTTGCTAAACACGACGCATTCTCATCTGCAGATTTATCCTCATGACTCTTCAAAGTGTTAATATGAGCCAAAGCTTTGTGACGGGAACGAAAGAAAGGCTTTTGCAGTGAGACTGAAACCTCTTCTGGAACTTTCATCCCATAACAAATAACGGATTGCATAAAAAACCCAGAAAAAAACTGAAACATCTTATCGAGCTCACTGCGAGCACTGTCACTGATCATGGCAACCCGAGAGAGATCCATAAACATATACCACTCAGTGTGCCACTGCATCAGACTATTCATCACCTTCTTTTTCAATACTCTCACACTCTCCACATCTGCAAAGGTAACAGCTTGCTCAAAAGTGATTTCCATCACTTTATCGCTAAGATGATTATCCACAGAAATCATCTCATACAAGCTAAGATCTTCTTTAGAACGAAAAGCCTTTTGCCGTATACCAAGATACTCGCAAGCATCCTGCATGTTATCAAAACTCACAGAAGAGAGTGTAGAACTAGCTGGAAAAGAATATCCATAGAAAGCTGCTTTTTTCAAATAAAAGCCCTTGAAAAAAGCAAGCATAGCTGCTAATTTTCCATAAGCTTTTTCACCAACTCTCTTACTTCTCTTACTATCTTCAACTCCCTCATCAGAAAATGTCACATTTGAAATATCTATTAAAGCTTTATAAGGAGAGTGCCACGCCTTAAGCTCTTCACACCATAAAGCTTTCCATTGCTCTACTTGAGACGTAGATATAGTAGTTGGAGCTTTAAAAGATATGCGCAGTATTTTTAAAGCAAAATCAGATTCAAAATGAATGGGAATACGAGAAACTGTCATAGATATACCATAACCATAAAAAATATCCGATCAATCAAATACATCAAATCATAAAAAGTCTACAACTCAGACATCACAGAAGAAGAAACTTGAGGAGTGGAAGATGCTGCCTTTGAAGGTGGTTTTTGTGTTTTCAGGCTATCCTTATCTGGTAACAACCAAAAAACACTATAACTTACAGGACGGTCTTGTGTCACTTTTTCAAGAGTCACAGAGAACATACGACCAATATCTTTCACTCTTCTAACCAAACGGTCCTCCATTTGCTCTTCACAACTGAGTTCTTTACCGCGTTGATAGGTATGAACGCCCAACCTATCTACTGACACATGACCAACTGCAGGATCTAAAGACTCATCCATATCCACACCCACATCTACATCTACATCTACATATGTACCATCAGGCTTATGACTGCTTTCACTGCTTTCATTGTTTTGTGGTGTTTTTTCAGATGCATACAAGTCTTCACATGATAACAAAACACCTTCTTTAGGAAAATTCAGATAATGAACAGTCACATACACACAAGATAGAGGGCTTTGAGAAAAAGCTTTAACCTTACTAATATGACCACTAAGCACTTCAAAGAAAACACATCGTAACATACTCGCAAGTAATGAAGGAAATTGTGAAGGCTCTTGCCAAAGGGGGGTTTGTATAACAATGTCCATAGAATATGCCTCAGACACCTGACGCTTCACCTCTTCAAAGGTACGTTTTAAAGTACAGCCGTGAGCTTGTTCATACAAACCACTCCAATCATGAATAAGACGAGAAAAATACTCGCCATGATCTTGAATCTTTACAGAAAGACGATGAAGAGATGAAAATAATGAACGTAAATGATCCATAGCATCAAACATTTGAGCTAGTTCACTTTCCAGCAAAGATCTTTCAGGAAAAGCCTCATCCACTCTTTCAAGACGAGAACGCAGAAATTTGCGTGATCCCCTTTGATGAACATCCTGTTGCCATGAAGATAACAAGCGAAAGATATCTGATTGACAGCTATGTTGAATCATACCTACATACTCTTGAATATCTAACATATCCCATTTTTGTTGAAGGATATTTTCCTTAAGAGGATGCACTTGACGTTTCATCTCACGATGCAAAGCTTTATGATAGCCAAGAAAAGTCAAGCTTCGAGCCAACTTGGTCACATGCAGCTTCAAAGATGTTACCTCACGACAACTCTCAGAATACATACCCTTCAATTGGCTATGACGTTCATGCCAAGAAGTCATCACATGGTCTAACTCCACTGACTGCCTAGATGTTGTGGGCATATTCAGTTCTAAAGCTTCGCGTTCGATCAATGTTCTATGACCAGTAAGCTTAGCCCATAGCCCGCGAAGACGTAGACGATAATGAACAAACACACCTAAAAAAGCCAATATACAGATCAACAATGCTCCATAAAGATTTGGCTTACCACTACGCCAAGGAGATACCACCCCAGGCATATGACGGGTTATGGGATGAGAATCATAGAGCACAGGAGATGCCACAGGCAAGTATGTCAGTATCACTCCCACACTTTCTGGCCAGTTACTATCTAAATCAGGAGCTTCCATATTCACAGAAAAATGCCAAGACTTTGGAGAAGAAAACAACCCATAAATCCATTCTGTACTCACCTCAAACCCCATGGTTAAAAGATGGTTTTCTCCTAAAGGACGCGTGATAAGAAGCATCCTTTTTACCAGCTGCGATGGATCCTGTAACGAATCATCTGTAACCATGGTAGTAGCTTTAGCTAGAGATTCAGAAGATAGAACTCCTTGAGATTCCACAGGTTGACTAGCTAACCAATAAAAAACTCCCACTCGTTTAGGACGACAGTAATGAACATTATTCATCACTCTCTGATACTGATCATATACATAACCGCACTGACGATTATGAATAGAGGCATGAGAGACTTCCTCATTTTCTAAAACCCGTTTGATCATAGCTGAATAAGTATTACGCAATCCCTCATCCACACTCATCACAAATCGAGGATCATCAGCTAAACTCTGTGAAACATCTGCTAACTTCCACTGCAAAGTAGTGATGTCATTTTGCCAATTCTGTGCTATATAATGCAATTCTTGCTTACGTCTATCACCAAGATCTCTTGCTACAATACAAACAAGAAGCCATAGTGAGCAGATAGCTGATAAAATCCACCATAATTTTGTCATGATCCATCCACTCTGATCCTAGCACTACAACTAGCACTACAACTAGCCCCACAACTAGCACTAACACAACAAACACAAAACACCACAACTATAAATACAGATATATCTCTCTCATTGTATCTAAAAAAGCCACTGTCATGTCAATCAATCCCTCAAAACACACACAAAACACGCACAAAACACACGAAGAAACCTTGAAATATCCATATCATATCAACTATGCTATCTTTTAAATCCACTAGCCATACCATTTTGTATCACTAACGAATACCCATCATACCAACATCAAACTTTACAACGATGTCATATATCTATCACTTTATGAAACAACGCTTCCAAAAAACAACAATACTATTTAATACATATGAACCTTTGAAAAAAGCTATTGCGTCATCATCTCATCCATGATGTTGTATAAGGCAATCACTACCTTTTCACTTCACACACACTTTCGGAGCACAAATGATGAAGGTTATTACTTTCCCTCATAACCCGAAAAATAGCCACAAACACAGATCGCGTCTTAAAACAGCGCCTAAATCCTTTCCACACCACCATCACGATCAAAGTGAAACATACCCCTTTCTTGAAGATGCCACTCAAGACATATTAATGGATATTACCGAAAAGACACTTTTTGCTATTGCCAAAGATATCAAACGCAACTCTGCTAACAAAACAGAGTTACGTAAACAGCTCATTTTTGTACTAGACAAACTTGCCGGTATATCAGAGGATCTTAAAGGAGCATCCACTGACGTTAAATCCTCATAAATTCTCCTCACAAGCTAGTATGACCCCACTCCTCTCATTTCTCTATGGCTCACAAACCACAGCCCATACTTCTCACTCACCCTGACACCCATCCTGGCTCATGGCCTCAAGATGGCTGTTACATTTTTCTTACATATTTATGATGAGATCATGACACAAGAGATCTGCATTATAGGCTAAGCTATGGCGAAACATAGATTATATCGTACTAGTATTGCCTCACTTATGGAGACCTTTATATGTCTTTTTCTCATCCTCAAGCTTCTCGCAAGCAACCCACCCATAATTCAAAAACACTTCCCGAAATTGATAACCATACAAAACACTCCCAAGCTGGTTTATTGAGTCTTATCCCTCCCCATTCAGAACCATATAAACATTCAGATACACATCAAAACATCCACTTAAAACCACTATCCACACCCATAACCTCTCCAAATACCAGCATCCATACACATCCTCCACACCTCGCTCATTCCATACCTTGCAAGCTTAACTGGGGCGTAACGCTGATGATGACAGCCATACACCTTATAGCTTTCCTTTTTGCTTATACGTATTGGAGTTGGTCTGCTGTGGGAGTATGTATGGTGTTAAGCTTTCTGACAGGCTGCATTGGAGTATCCATGGGAATGCATCGCTTGTTTTCTCACCGCACTTTTAAAGTCTCTAAACAGATCTCATATATCATTGGTTTGTTTTCCACTTTAGCTTTTCAAGGCCCCATTGCCGAATGGGTGGCGCGACATCGCATGCATCATGCTGGATCAGATACCCATGAAGATCCTCATAACGTAAAACGTGGGTTTTTTTATGCCCATATGGGCTGGTTGCTTTATCACAACGATCATTTCAACCATCCCAACAAAATCAAAGCTTACAGCCGTGACATTCTCCAAGATCCTGTTCTCAAATTCATGTCCACACGCATCTTTATGATCACTGCACAATGCGTTCTAGCACTGCTTCTTTGGCTTATAGGCGGTATGCCATGGTTGGTTTGGGGCACTTTTGTAAGATTAGCTATCAATTATCATTCCACATGGCTTGTTAACAGCGCTGCTCATCTATGGGGCTATAAAACATACCCCACCAACGATGAAGCAAGAAACAACTGGTGGGTTGCTTTATTAACATGGGGAGAAGGCTGGCATAACAATCACCATGCTCATGCTTCTTCAGCTCGCATTGGCCATAAAAGATGGGAAATAGATATCACCCACTGGATGATTCTTTTACTAGCAAAACTTGGTTTAGCATCAGATATCAAAGATGCAACTCAAAAACCCAAAAAGAAAACAGCAAAAATCAACTAAAAGATATTTTTTTTAAGCTTTATAACAACACCACAAAGATAATGAGTTAAGACCAACATCAAAGTTTGCTTGTATGAAATTACCCAAATAGTTTTTCATTTTTATACGTTAAAAAAACAAACATAATAAAAAACGATAACATTGGCGCAATGTATTAATGTGCATCTATATCATATTTCTTCTATTTGGCATATCACTCACATAACTTAATGTTACACTTTTGTATAGCTATTGAAACCTAGCTATATAAACTAGCTATATAAGACTAGCATGAATGATAACCTCTTTTTCATTCACAGATGATTTTGGGTTCACTTTGTATGGTATGTGAATAAAAATCTTCAATCTCTTCTGATAGTAACCGATAGTTCTTCAATAATACTCCATATGCCCCAATAGAGTGAGGGTTCAGTCTTCCTTACACCTTGGATGGCACAAAGGAGGATAGGGTTGTATATAACACTTAACAAATAAGTCCATTATGATCGTCTTTTTAAAAAAAGCACAACTCCTCCTTTCAAGTCAACAGACTTCCTCTAAATTTTTCTGTTTAAGCTTTAATGTGACACAGAGAAATGCACAATATGGCTGTGTTACTGTCAGCTTGATCATAGGCATCGTCTTAGCTCTACTCGTTTCTAAAAAGCCGGCCTATGGCCAAGAAGGAGAAGCTTCTCAGAGCCCTACTCAAAATCAAGTAGAGCCTCATGTAGGAGTAAAGCCGAATATAAAGGCTAATATTAAGTATATCTCTGTTCTCTTAACAAGTAACAAAGAAGGCTTTGCCACCATTAGTAAAGATCACACAATTAAACTAAGTACCAACAGAACAAGAGTTAAGTTTAAAACTGGATGGAACAGTGTGTATGTTCATGGGCCTGGAGTTTTACCCATAACATATCGCTTCCATCTGAAAGATACACAATCTACTCCTATAATTTTTTTAGCTATAAAGCCATATACAGGTGATAGCTCTGCAGCATATTCTGAAAAACCACCTCTTATGTCTATAACACCTACTCACATAAGAACACCCGCTACCATGGCCTCAGCCTGCCAAAAAATCAATACCACCATTCCTGGCACACAACGCATATATTCATCATGTCATTTCTCTAATCTAGCTGAAGAAATCTTTACTATCGGCCCCTTCTTATCAGCTCCCACACATGAAATCAGTCCAGTAGTTCATGCAGCATTGAAAAAATATCATTTTCTTCATTCATCACGACGCCTCACTCACGAATTTCTTATGGCTGCTGAAAACTTACATCGCCTATCTGTATCAGGATCCCATGGGTTTGAGGCCGTCTCTTTCAATGCCCTCTTACGTGGCGAATGCCATAAGGTCAGTGAACTAGCCAGCGATATAGAAAAGCTGAACATCACATCCCCAACTCTTTCTACACACTTAGCTATCTGCTTTGAACAAGCAGGAGATCACAAAAAAGCTGTCAGCATACTCACAGATGCAGCAACAAATATAGATCCACAACAACGAGAATATGCCCCTCTTCTCTATCATCTTGCCAGAATACAGATGAAATCATCTATACGAGAATCAGAACCTACCTTACAAACATGTGCTGAAACATTTCCTTGGTTTGTCCACTGTCAAAAAAGACAATCTGATATAGCTGTAGCATATGGACGTGTATCCAAAAAAGATATGATACATACAAATATTGAAAGATTCAAAAAAGAAAACATTCAATCTCCTGTTGATGAAGCTTTGAAATATCTAGCAAATAATAAACCACAACAAGCCAAAGAACTACTGAAAAATCAATCATATGTTGAAACATCCACAGCTCTTTACACACTTTTACAATACACCGAATCTATCCTCAATCCCGGACATTCAACTTCCATCAATCAAATATACCAAAGCCGATCTATCGACATTGAATCTACCAAAAAAGTATTAGACCTCATAAAACAAAGCAACACTCATGGAAATCTCTATGAAGCTAGCTTACACAATGTTGCCAGAGATCAGGGTTTAGAACATTTAGATATTATAGATCGATTATTCTCTTTTTATATAGCTCACAATAACTGCCACAAAGTTCTATATAATGCTATACCACGATTCAAAAAAACATATAAAAAAAATCACTATGTAGATATGATGGATAAACGAGCTATATGCTTCCTTAAGAAAGAAGACATGCAATCTGCCTTAGCTACCCTCACAGCTATGAACAAAATCGCCCCTAACTATTGGAAAACATCAAGCAGAATAGCTGACTACTTGGCTATTAAATCAAATAACCTTAGAGCTATAGGATACCTAAGAACAGCACTCACAAGAAACCCTCCTGATGAGATGGTTACAATTATCAAGCAAAAAATTATAGATTTACAAAGCCAAAAACAAGAAGAACTTTCTAGTGCTGACATAGATGAGGACTAAATGATATAATCTTACCCACAAAATATTAAATTATAACTCTTGAAAAAGATTCAAAAAATGCAACAGTTTCCTCCGGGCATACATATACATACGGATAAAGAAGTAAGTACGCAGTTACTCGTAGGCATCGTTTTACTACCCATTGTTTTCGCGTGGTTTACATTAAAACAAGGCTACTCAAACAAAGCAAGAATATTAAGTTTCTTATGGTTAGTAATAAACATTATTCCTTCATATTACATGTTTTTGTTAGCTATTATAGCACTAGCAGAAATCGCAATAAACATACTAGATTTACTACCATAAAATAAATATTTAATTTAAAATACCCTAGACTTTTATATCCCACAAACAGAGTGATGCGATACCTTGAAATACAAAGAGTATAAATTTTACAAAATAACCAAATAAAACCATTATATACCTGAGAATACTCAATGAAAAATAAAAAAAGAACTATTAAAAAAACACTTCCACACAAAAAACTAAGTGTAACTCTACTTGCATGCATTATTTTTGCACCCATTATTTTCGCGTGGTTTACATTACAAAAAGGCTACCCTAAGTCAACAAGAAATATGAGCTTTATTTGGATGGTACTTAGCTCAGCAATAATACCAACAAAATTTTTAATAGCAGGATTAATGCTTGTTGGAATAATAGGAAGGTACTTAAGTTGGAATCGCTTAAATAACAATATCAAAAATCATTAAATATAAAGAATCATGTCTCATCAAGAAAAAATCATTAATATAGATATATAAAAAGCTTTGCTGTCATCAAGTACTAGCATATACGGAGCTGTGATTACACTTCATATTATTATCTGCAGCATTTATCAAGAAGATGAATTATAGATTTAATAAGTCAAAATAGCTAGCTAATGCGATCATTTGATTACAAAAGAGCATACAGATCATAACACGACAAAAACAGCCATAACCCTATTATTACAAACAGGATATACCCATTACATCTAACCTCTATTGCGATGCTACAGAAACATCAGATTAACCAAGAAAACATCAAGAAACAATACATATACTTATGATTTATCAAAAATAAAATGTAAGAAATTTTTAGTAGAGCACCCGAACATAAATAAAGACTAAGTATTAGATCACTAGTAGGATTATATTTTTACCAATAACTTTTTATGGCTTACTTTAAAAAAGATCACTCCAATACAAAATCATAATTCTACAATACACTTTTCAAAGCACTCTACATAACCGATAGTACTAAAATAAAATCAAAAAACAAAAAATAGCTACTAAAATTTAGGTATATACAAAAACATATAAAAAACAAGCGCACAGCACAGACGCTTAAATCTAAGACATTATTAATAATGATATACTTTATCAAAAAACCTTATTATGCAACAACTATATTCAAAAAACCTACTAACTGCAAACAAAAAAACCACCAAGAAGCTAATTTTAGGCATTACTTTTTTACCTATAATTTTTTCATGGGTTACATTACAAAAAGGCTACTCAAACGAAACACGAATATGCAGTTTTTTAACACTGATTATGTGGACAACAATAAACATAAAATTTCTTAAAAAACTTTATTTAATGGCCTTTGTAGAAGCCAAAGGGATGCTAATTGAACTATTGGATAAACTAACATAGACTAACCAAATCTTTTAAACCATTTCTCACATTCACCGGATCATAATTCATCTAACAACAATACTATTTTTGGGGATATTCATACAATACTATACATGCTTAATGATTGCACTAAGAATATGTAAATACACAACATTTGCAAAAAGACAAGCTGCATTAAATAATATTTTTCTATAATTTAATCATTTATAAAATATAATAGCTGACGCAGTAAAATATTATATATATTTTCAAATAGACTAAGGCATAAAGATGGGAAATAAAATCATTATTAATGTTGATGATATAGAAGAATTTGATGATAGACACAATCAGTACAGACAAATAAGCGCGCCCCTATTAATAGGTATAATATTATTACCAATAATTTTTTCATGGTTTACATTACAAGACGGCTATTCCACTGCAGCAAGAACCATAAGCTTAATCTGGATGATTCTTAGCCTTGGGATATTCATACCACTGATCATCACGTTAGGAGCGTTAGGAGCATTAGTATTTTTTAGCTCACTATAAATTCGAATCTTATATATATTTTTTAAATAAGCTAAGGTATAGAAATGGGAAATAGAATTACTATTAAAGTTGATGATGCAGAAATAAGTGTTAATAAAAGAAATCAACACAGACAAATTAGTTCTAGTTTATTAGTCGGTATTATATTATTACCTTATGTTTTTTCATGGTTTACGCTACACAAAGGCTATTCTACTACAGCAAGAGTTCTAAGCTTAATTTATATGACTCTTGCCTTAATAATATCAGGACCACTCCTTATATTGACCATTCCATTAAGTTTATTAGGAATTATTTGTGCAATGATATCCAACAATTAAAAAAAGCAAGTAAGAGTCATGAAAAAGCAATACAACAGCCAAAATGAACAATTTCTTCTTATATTGACAAGTACGGAGATCCTACTAACGATAAATACATAGCTTCTCATACCATCACAGGAACGTTTAATAACTCTGCTGTCCAGAAAGCACGATTGTATGTGAATATTATCGTTAATAGCAAAAATGAAATCATCATCATGTTATTTGAATATAGACAAGGAAATCGTGTTAAAGAACACAGATCTGTTAAATATATCATTGACATGAAAACTCTTCGGGGCGAAAAGAAGCTTGTGGGGTACAATTACTCTGACCGAATTGTTTTAACCAAGGCATCATCGCTTATACTGCATCAAAACTTAATGAGCAATAAACTCTCAAGTTTTTTATCAGAAAGTCTAATGTATATGATAGCTTAACAAGCTACACATTTGCTCTTAACAAACAACACCAATCCCCAAAAGCATACAGGATGGCTCAAGATAGCTAGTAGCTTATTTGATAAATAGCAACATTTATAAATAGCAACAATGAAATAGACTGTTCTACTTACCTAAAGATATATCCATCAACAAAAATGTTAGACATTAGCACCCATATCAAACATGGGAAGATACATCGCTAGTAATAATATGGCAATAAAACCACCTATAACAACAATGAGCATAGGTTCAATAAGTGAGAGTAATCGTGATGTGGCTAATTTAACCTCTTCATCATAGTATTCACTCACTTTAAGCAACATGGTATCAAGTTTACCTGATTGCTCTCCTACAGAAATCATAGATATAACAAGATCTGGCATCATATTTGTATCAGCAAGTGCTTGGAACAGTTTATGGCCCTGGACAACGTCTTTTTTTGCTCGTACAATCACCTGACTCATAAATGCATTATCACAACATTCTACACATGTATCAAAAATATCAATAAGTGGTACACCAGAAGATAACATGGAACTCATAACATTACAGAAACGTGATACTGTAATTTTCTTAAGCGTAGCGCCAACCAGAGGAAGATTCAACAAGAATCTGTCTAATACAAAACGGCCACTGATGGTTTTTTTCCAATATGCAAAGAAAGCAATACCACCTGCTATGGTAACGGCAACATGCATCCAATATGCACCGACAAAATCAGAAAGACTAATCACACTTTGGGTGAGTTTAGGTAAGTCTTTACCTTCAGGTAAATTAGAGGCCATAGTGGGAACCACAAATTTTAACAAAACACCTAGCACCGCAATAGCAATAACAATAACAATAGATGGGTAAGTAAGAGCTGATTTAACTTGAGATGCAAGTTTTTGATTTCTCTCCATATAATCTAATATATATTGTAGGGCTTTATCGAGATTACCTGAGGTTTCTCCTGAACGCACAATAGAAACATATAAAACCTCGAAACGACGAGGAAAACGAGCAAGAGCATCGGAAAAGGTTGCGCCTTTTTGGATGGCATAATAAATACTTTTCAACTCATATTGAAACACTTTGGATTTTTGCTGTTTGCCTAGCAGCTCTATAGCCTGCAGAAGAGGCACGCCTGAACCAATAAGTGTTAACAGTTGGGAAGTGAAACGAAGAATATCTCGAGCCTGAGGAGTATCTTCTAAAAAAGCAACCTGCAAGCCTTCGGAATTACGATACACGTATTTACCGATAATGGCTTTTATTTCCTCAGCATCATCTTCACCACCGCTTCGAGCCCTCTTAACCGATACAGGAATGTAGCCCATGGCATAGATTTTAGATCGAACATGGCTTTTCTTACTAGCTCGCATCTTACCATGCAGCATACCTTTTTTCTGCCTAGATCCACCACGATCTTTTTGAAAAGCCACATAATCATAATTGTATAGCATATTCTACCCAAGCTCTAACTCACACAAAGATATCTTGACATACCATGATGTACCTATCGACTTTGACATAAAACATTATAGCTACGCCGAAAATTTTCCTAATTTCCCCTGGAACATATCCATCAACTCTGTGGGAACGTTACTCAATCTCATAGCCTGATTTTGTGTGATAAACTTCTGTTGAATAAGCTTAAATAGTGATTGATTCATGGTCATCATACCGGAATTATCTTGACCTGTTTGCATAGCTGAATAAATCATATGAAGTTTGTTTTCACGTATCAGATTCTTGATAGCAACGTTAGGCACCATAACCTCAAGCACCAAAACCCGACCTCCTTTTAATGAAGGAGTGAGCACTTGATTGACGATACCTGAAAGAGTAAAAGCTAGCTGGCTTCTCACCTGAGACTGTTGCTCAGGAGGAAAAGAATCCACAATACGGTTGAGAGTACTCACAGCGGAGTTGGTATGCATGGTAGCAAATACCAAGTGACCGGTTTCTGCAGCTGTAAGCATAAGCTGAATGGTTTCCAAATCTCGCACCTCCCCTACCATGATCACATCAGGATCTTGGCGAAGTGCTGACTTTAAAGCCTTACTAAAAGATAACGTATCACGATAAACTTCACGTTGCACCACCATGGAGTTTTTATGACTATGAACATACTCAATGGGATCTTCAATAGTGATAATAGTGCCACGACTATTCTTATTCACTTCATTGATCAACGATGCTAATGTAGTGGATTTACCAGAACCGGTAGCTCCACAAACAAGTACCAACCCTTTGTTTAACTTCGAAAAATTAACAATAGGAACTGGTAAACCGAGCTCTTTTGCACTAGGGACTTCTTCAGGAATAGCACGAAACGCCCCTGCAACACATTTTTTCTGATGATAAACATTTCCTCTAAAGCGTCCAACACCCTTAAGGGCAAAAGAAAAATCCAACTCTTTATTTTTTTCAAACTCTTTATGCTGCTTTTCATTTAAAATGGAATAACATAAGGCCCGAGACTGAGATGCGGACAGGGGAGGTGTATCGAGAACAAATAACTTACCATTGATCCTTACCCGTGGGGGACTGTGATTAGCTATATGCAAATCAGACCCTTTTTGATCCATGAGAGATTTCAGCAAGTTATGCATACCGTACTGTAAATCTACCAAATTATTTTTCATACAACCTTTCCTTTGGGCTTATCCCACCTTTGTGTAATTTGTTTTATCCGATGACTGATTGCCATACTTTTTCACGCTTTTAGGATCAAATGCTTTTTTGCTTCTAGCATCTGCATCTGTCACTCGTATAACTTCATACAACGTAGAGATACCTTGAGCCATTTTGGTAATAGCTGACTGACGAAGGGTTTTCATCCCATTTCTCATTCCTGCTGCCTTCAACTCTGCAGAAGAATTACGAGCAAGGATCATTTGCTTAATCTCTTCATTAATAACCATAATTTCATAAATAGCTATTCGACCAGAATAACCACTACCTGAGCACTTATTACACCCTTTGCCCACATATGTCTTGATACGCGAAAGATAACGTTTTGGCACACCGGCATCATATAATTGCTCATGAGTGATGCTTTTATCTACCGTCTTACAGTGAACACAGATACGTCTCATCAAACGCTGAGCAACCACACAACGCAATGCGGCTGTAAGGTTGAAAGGTGCTACCCCCATATTCAATAACCGCGATATGGTATCAGGTGCTGAATTGGTATGAAGAGTAGAAAGAACAATATGTCCGGTAAGAGCTGCTTTCATAGCAATATCTGCTGTCTCAAGATCACGAATCTCCCCTACCATGATCACATCAGGATCTTGTCTTAAAAAAGCACGAAGAGCTGCAGCAAAATCAAAACCAATACTGGGTTTTACAGCAACTTGGTTCACATTAGGCACCACAAACTCCACGGGATCTTCTGCTGTTACAACATTGACCTCTTCGTTGTTAAGACGACTTAACACCGAATACAACGTGGTGGTTTTTCCTGAACCTGTAGGGCCTGTAACCAAAATCACACCATTGGAATAATCAAGTACCCGCTCAAACATCTCAAACTGCTTAGGTTCAAAGCCTAATGAACTGATATCTGAATCTAGCTGAGCATTATCAAGGATCCGCATAACAATCTTCTCACCATTGATACACGGCACAGTACTTACCCTAAAAGCTACCTCACGGTCATCTGTTTCAATTTTCAAAGCTCCATCTTGAGGCAGACGAGTTTCAGCAATATCCAATTCAGACATGATTTTGATACGAGAAATCAAGGCATCTTTGATATGTAAAGGAGGTTGAGCAATCTCATACAACAACCCATCGGTGCGAAGACGTATACGCAAACTCTTTTCATAAGCCTCCACATGAATATCTGATGCTTTATGAGAGATACAACTTAAAATAATATCATTTACCAACTTAATAACAGGCCCATCACCGCTACTCTGATCAGAAACAACAATACGTTTGGCTTTGCCAAACTTCGGTGATTGGCGCATCTTTTGCAAAGACTGGCTTGAAACATCAATTTTGCCCTTTGCATAAAAACGCTCATAAGCCTCCATCAAATCGCTTTCTAACACAAACACTTGATGGATAAAGCATCCTGTATGAAAACGCACTGTTTCCACTGCTTGGATATTAGATGGATCAGCTATGGCAATGGTGAGAGAATTGCCCGATTTAGACAAAGGGAGAATACGGTTCTTTTTGGCCATATGAGTCGGAATCACCGTCAGCACATCAGGTGCAATACTGACTTTTTCTAAAAATGCCAGCTTGATCTTATAAAACTGAGAAAACAGCTTAAGAATCTTTCTAGGCGATAAGATCTTAAGCTTTTCTAGAGCATAGCCCAGACTAACGTCTTTTTCTTCAGCCCATTTCTTAGCTTTAAAGATATCCTCTTTGCTCACTTGAGCGTTCGCTAAAAGGAATGCATAAATATTCTGACTCATAGAATACCGAATTGATCAACGGAGTATACCAACCATCCGCTTGGAGTTCGGCTCATAGAACAATTATATTGATTAAAAATGTTAGCGTCTCAAAATAAATCTGACGAAACAACATTTTTCCAAGTCATAACAAGATCCTAAGGCCTTGTATGATTCCACAACAAAGCCCATCAACAACCACTATGATGGCAATTGGCATTCCAAGAGCCAAAACAGACACTCTTTAAAATCGATTGTTGACTATCAAGATTTGATAACTAAGCAGTACTCAAAAGTTTTGATACCCCAATAAGGCAAACGCATCCTAAAAGGAACATAAGCCACCACAGCGTTTTCTAAACAACCATGTGGTGCAAATTTCAAATAGCCGTTCTTACGTAAGGCTTCAACATTGATAACATCCAAAATATCGATATTGGTACCATAAGACATAAAAAATTGCTGAGTGCGTGTTTGAATCACAGAGTGATCCGTCTCCATCTCCAAAGCTTGTCTTTCAACTTGATAGAATCCATAAACACCCATAGCAGATTTCACGAAAGGATACATCATATACCCCACAAGCAACACCGTGGGGAGCACATAAATCAGCCACTTTAAACAAAGCTTAATTGTCATCATATAGCCATGCTCACTCATTCATCAGTATTTCCATCTGCTATCAACACCATCATCCACCTTAATCTCTCTATCGATTATTTGTCTATGTATTCATGTATGCATTGATGTATGTATTGGTGTATACATTGATGAGCTGGTTGCTTTAGCTGGCTTGGCTAGCTCTCGTCTTTGAGCTCATCAACCTGCTTACTTATATAAGATATGCGTATGGTTATTATCATCCACAGCTAGCATCCACAGCTAGCATCTACAAAACTACGAGCTACTACGTTGCTGATCCCAGAGCACTTCCTTGCCTCCACGCATATGGATGACTTTTCTAGAAAACACAAAAAACCAGTCACTTAAGCGATTAAGATAGACACCTATCTCTTGACGAACCTCTTCGTGTTCAGCAAGTCGACACACAGCTCGTTCAGCTCGACGACAAACACTCCGACAAACATGGGCCTTACTGCAAAGAACATCTCCGCCTGGCAACACAAAGTTAGCTAAAGGAGATAGATGAGCATTCATCTCGTCTATCTCTCGTTCAAGCCTCTGACTATGAGCACTTTGGATCTTAGAAGGCAGCTTATCCAAAAAAGGATCGGCAGCTGGAAAAGACAATTCACCGCCAATATCAAACAACTCCTGTTGAATCAACCGAAGACATTTGAAATCATCAGCCCATGAATGTGTTTTGTCACAAACAAGACTATCTGCTAATGTGCCACAAAAACAATTCAGCTCATCCACACTACCAAACGCTTCTATACGCACATGACTTTTACTCACTGTTGTTCCAGTGGCTAGCTGAGTAGTGCCTTTATCACCAGCTTTTGTATAAATTTGAGATAAACGTGCTGACATAACTCCATCTTACAGAGATTCTAAGAAAACACCACACAAAGACCAACCTTACCTTCTACATTTCCTGTTTGTCATTAACAGCCGATTTGAACTTTGTTGATGGATAGAATGTGACAACACGACGCTCAGTAATTAAGATATTTTCTCCAGTATGAGGATTACGCCCCGGACGACTGCTTTTGTTTCGCACCTGCCACTTCCCAAAACCAGATAGCTTAACCTCATCGCCATCTTCTAAAGAAGCTTTGATCTCCTCAATGAGGATCTCAAGAAAATCTCGAGCTTCTTTCACCGAACATTGCATTTGCTCATGGATCAACAAAGCGATGGATTGCTTTGTTAAGGTGTGAGGATCTTCTTCTGCACTCATACATGTCTTTCTTCATCCAAATTTACAACAAAACAACCATACAACGATTCATCCTAAAAACTGAAGCAAGCAAAGTACACTGATTCTTTACTCATGTGTCTGTGCTGTATTATTGTCGTTCGATTCTTTGTTAACTTTGTATCCTGCAGTATGTTTTCTTTGCAGCTTTATATGTGTATCTGTGTGTACCTTATATACACCTTTGATTTTTTCTCACTCTTAATGATCTATCTTTTTTTATCCTCATTCTTATTTTATCATCTTGTTATTTTTTGTATCTTATCGTATCCCATTGCAACTTTTATGTAGAGTAGGAACAATACGGTGGTTTTGTTGACTTAGCTCACTATCTTTACCTAGCTAGCTTTACCTAGCTAGCTTTACCTAACTAGCTCTACCTAACTATTATATAAGCATGTATACTCATGACACGCTGTTAGCATCGTAAACACGATTATGTGTACACAAAACAGACAAACCATACACACAGCATACTCGCATTCAATACACTCACATACAGATAACCAAACTATACTGCCGGGTATATCGACAAGGCTAACAAAAACTTATCCCAGCTTCAAGAGGCCAAACAATCCTTGACTTGTACTTGACATGTATGACTTAAATATTAAAAAATAGGCTATGATATGTAAAAAGCATGGATAGATAAATGGATATGAGCAACAAAATCACATATCTGTATATAATATATAAACATACCTATATGTGATGTCTGTATGTGATACCTGTATGTGGTACCTGTATGTGATACATAGAACTAAGCACACCAAACATTAAACTTAAAACCTAAAAAACTCTATGACCATCAACTATGCTTTATGACACTTTATGACATAGGTTCCAATGAAGAGATATGTATGAAGAAAGAGATATGAGATATGAAAGACACATTAATAGGAAAGATCTTTCCCAAGACCTGAAAGCTAAAGCCTAAAACTTGTGAGCTTAGATAAACCTTCTCAGAATATCACTGGTATTATGACTTGAGGTGCTTAGAATTTTCCTATTTCATATCTACATAATGGCACTGATATCAACGACATGAGATATTCTCAACAGATACTTGTTCTCATCTACCATATACACGTAACCATATCGCAGATGAAAAAATGTCCATCGTAAATGCAAATTAAGGAGTGAATCCATAACATGCTTGAAGTTAACAACCTTACCAAGACATATAGTGGTGTCAAAGCTCTAGATGATGTTTCGTTTACTGTAACAAAGGGGCACGTTGTAGGCTTCTTAGGAGCCAATGGAGCTGGGAAAACCACCACTATGGATATTATTTGTGGTTGTCTAGGAAGTGACAGTGGTAATGTCACCATATGTGGATTTGATATTCTCGATCAACCCATTCAAGCCAAGTCCAAAATAGGTTATCTTCCCGATGTACCTCCTTTATATCGTGAGATGACGGTTACAGAATCTGTGACCTATGCTGCTCGCCTCAATGGCATACCACGAGAACAAGTGGTATCACGTCTTGAAGAAATTCTACCCTTATTAAGCCTAACGGATGTCTCTAACAAGCTGGTTGGATCTCTTTCAAAGGGATATCGACAGAGAGTAGCCCTTGCCCATGCCCTTGTTCCTGACCCAGAAGTATTGGTTCTTGACGAACCTACCGAAGGGCTAGATCCTAACCAAATAGCTCAAATCAGAGATGTGATCCTCACTCTTAAATCTCACAAAGCCATTATCTTATCCTCTCACATTCTCCATGAAGTACAGAATCTCTGTGACCAACTGGTGATCATCAACAAAGGTAAGATTGTAACCACAGGGGATTACGAAAGCATTGCTGAGCGTTATCAAGGACGCTCATATGAACTGAGTGTACGTCACTATAGTGATGCTGTTGTGGAAAAACTCACAGGTTTAGATTTTGTCACAGACCTCACAAAAACGGACCGTAATGTTTTACATTTCGAATTGGAAGAGCCACATCACCTTGATCAGGTTGCTGAATTGGTTCTTCAAGAAGGCTACGGCATACAAAAACTTGCTCCGCTATCATCTCTAGAAGGAATATACAAGCAAGCAACTGCTTAAGTGGATCATCATCCATAGGCATTGTATCCAGTCATGTATCCCATAATAAAGCTTCCATGATCATAGAATACATCTTTATATATATTCAGAGTTTTCTCTACTAAACTAACATTCCATGAGAGGTTCATCTGTGAAAACTTTTCTTATAGCAAAAAGAGATTTTAAGTCAGGTTTTTCGACTCCAAAAACCGGTGCTATTATCTTTTTTGTGGTAGCTCTAATTTCTATCTTTTTTGCACTTTTTATCCAATCGTATCAACAGCAAGCAAATCCTATGCTTGGTGGTGGAGCTCCACAAACCCCTCCTATTCAACATTTGATTCGCAGCTTAGTGTTTAACTTCTATTTTATTTTATTGCTTATCATCCCTGCTGTCACCATGGGAACGTTTTCTGATGAAATCAAGAGCCAATCCATTCGTTTTCTCCAAACAGCTCCTATCAGTACCGCATCCATTGTTCTTGGTAAATTCTTATCACGTTGGGTGACTGTATTGCTTGCTGTACTGCTCTGTGCTGTACAGCCGATTTTTCTAGCAGTCTATGGCAACCCAGAAGTACCTGCTATGCTTTCAGCTTACCTTGGACTTGTCCTGGTGATTTCTTTTCAAGTGGCTTTTGGTGTGTGGGTATCATCATTAACATCTGAGCAATTCATTGCATTTATCTTTACCATGCTTGGACTCTTTTCTTTTCTTATGCTGGATTTTATTGGTGACACCTTAGCAGGATCATCAGGATACGTGAAAGACGTTCTTGAATACCTTGCTCCCATGAATCACTTTGAAAATCTCACCAATGGCTTGATCACTTTGGGCGATGTCACATATTTTCTTGTTATGACCTTTGGATTTTTATTTTTTGCCAATGTTTCATTTGATTCTAGGCGATGGAGGTAATTACACATGCGTACCGGACTCATAGTCCTACCTTTCTTAGCAGTTCTCGTTCTTGCTATCAGTCAAGCTGTAGCTAGTGCGTTTGTTAATCTGTCATGGGTAAGTTATCTCGGCTACGGCCTTGCTGCTGCTTGTTTGGCATCATGGGTTTATTTTGATCGCCTCAAATTTAAGCGTTTCTTTTCACGTAAAGGTTTTCGCTACGGAGCTAGCTCGGGTGTGTTTGTGTTGATGATTTTTACAGCACTGGTGCTCATAGCGCATGTTACCAATCGTGACACGTTTAATGTGAATTGGGACGTGACAAAAAACAAGGTCAGTACCCTTGATGAAGCATCTGTGGAGGTGGTAGAAAAATACACATCTGCAGAAAAAAGCGTTAATGTAACAGGTATTTTCCAACAACCTGACATGCAAACCAAATTTGATAATTTACTTAAGCTCTATATTGCTGCAGGACTCACTGTGGAAAAAGAAATGATTGATATCGCTTCTAACCCACAACGCATTCAGGCTCTGAAGGTCACTTCCGAAAATACCGCCATCTTTAAGGTGGGAAGTCGTGATGCTCGTATCACCACTTTTGCAGAAGAAGATATCACCAACGCATTACTCAATCTTCTCAAAGACGGTTCAAAGCGTATTTATTTCACCAAAGGTCATAACGAACCCAGCCTTACGGCTACTGATGCTAATGGATTTGCGAATGTCAAACAACTCCTTGATATCCAAAAAATTGAATCCAGCGAGCTCTCTTTATTTGAAGAAGGTTCTGTTCCTGAGGATGCTGATCTTGTTGTGGTTGCTGGAGGGCAATATGACTTTCAACAGGGCGAAGTGGACTTACTTGAAAACTACTTAAAACAAGGTGGTTCGGTGTTATTAGCTGTAGAGAGTGCCACTGACCTTCCACTTCTCAATGCCTTTACCCAACGTTATGGTTTAAAGATTGAAAACGATTATCTCATCATTGATAATCGTGATCCACGCTCAAGAATGTTTCCTGGCTACGCATCTGTTTCTGACTTTGACAGCATGCACAGTATCACCAAATCTTTTAGTGCTAAAGGCGGAGCACGTGGTGGTGTGGAGATGTTTGTCAATTTTGCTCGTTCGATTTCTCTAACTGATAGTGACAACTCTAATACGAATAAAGAATACAACGCTCAATTGATTGCCAAAACCTCTCCATTGGTGATGAGGATCACTGATATTAAAGATCGAAAAGATTTGGAAACTGTCAAGCCAGATCGAATTTCTCGTGATGGTGGGCCTTATGGTTTCGTTGGAGTATCCACTCTTACTGTAACAGCAAAAGCTGACACAGAAGATGAAGATAAGGATAAGAAAACTACTGACTCTTCTTCAACCCCAACCACGGGTAATCTTGTGGTATTGGGATCAGCGAAGGTTTTATCTAATCAAAGTTTGGTGCAACCTGTAAACCGTGATTTCTTTGGTGACCTCGTTGCGTTTTTGGTACGTGATGAAAATTTTGTCACGATTCCTAACAAGGAATTTTCCAGTGGCAGCATCGACATGACCTCACCAAAATCACAGCTAGCTTATAATTTCATGCTCTATATCTATCCCTTCCTCTTTTTGGGGGTTAGTCTTCTTTATTGGTTGGTTAGAAAAAGGAAAACCGCGTAATGACAAAGAAAATCGTTTTAGCTGGTGTTTTTCTGCTAGGTGCAGTGGGACTGGTGTTTTATGAGCGAAATTACGCCAAAAAACAGCAAGAAAAAGAAGATAATGAACGCACCCCTCTGACTGCTAATGTCAGTTCGAGTGATGTCAAAGAATTTACATTATCTTTTCTGCCAAATGGAGATGGACAAGAAGGAGCTGGACAAGAAGGAGAGACAACCACCACCCAACGCCTTTCTATTAAGGGATCTTATAGCAAAAGTGATGAAGCAGATTCTACGGGAAGCTGGCAGATTATCCAGCCTCTTGTTTTTCCTGGTGATACCAGCAAGATCCAAACATTACTGGATGCATTCTTAGAATACCGCTACGATCAAGCCATCACACTTGCTGATGAGCAACGTGCTGATTTTGGCCTTGAAGTCCAAAAAGCTCGCAGTCTCACCCTTACCACATTTCTTGAAGATCCACTTTTAAAATCACTGGTTTACCGAGTGGGTAACGATGCTCCGGTGGGGTTTAAACTTTACCTTGAATCCACTGCCAAGCCAGGTTATGTCCTTTATGGTCCTCGTGCATCTGCTATGTCTAAACAGTATAAAGTAGAAGATTTCCTCGATTTAAGCATCGAAGCCATCACCCTTGAAAGTGGTAAGACTGTGGAATTGAAAATTTTTCAAAAATTAGAAGAAAAAACCACAAATCCACGTCAACCTTCATTCCATGAACGATTTCTTTTTAGCCAAGGCACTAGCCAAAACAATAAACCAGCTACACTAGCTGATGAAATGCAAAAAGTTGAAGAACAAGCTGAAAACTCTGCAGATGAGAAAAAAACTGAGAAGAAAACCTTAGCTGATCTTGTAGAAGATGATTCTGCTAGCAGCAGCAAACTTGTAGAACAACTTACATTTGAGCAACATCCTGATAAAAAACCTTCTCTTGAGGCTGTAGAAAACCTTCTTTCTTCTCTGACAACAATCACTCCTTCCACATGGGTGCAAGCAAAAGAACGTGCTGACAACATTCGCTCTCAAGCAGCACACATCTCCATTTCCTTATTTGACCAAGACAACCTTATTCGCAATATCACCATCTATCATGAAGGTGATATGAATTATGTGGAAAAGCAGGGACACCTTTTTGAGTTTAAAAGTGATATCAAAAACTATTTTGCCACAACCCTTGATGATCTTACCCAAAAACGCTTACCACTGGATATCTCTAAAGAAAGTCTCAGTCATGTTAAGGTAACAAGTCATGAGTATGAAAATGGCAAAACCAACACCTACATTCTCCATGAAGATGCTTGGATACTCAGTAAAGATGACGCTGCCAAACAAGAAAGTTCCTCTAGTGAGTCAAACGAAACAAGTGAGACAACAGACAACAAACAAGACACCACTGTTACCACCATCAAAGAAGCTGTCTTTGATAACTCACCACTTTTAAAAGAAGATATCACGGACTTTATTGATGATATTTATGATCTAGATTATCAACAAAAAACCAAAGCTTTACCAGATGATGACAAGCTGGTGCATTTATACTCTATTACCTTACAAGGGCCTGACGGCAAAGAACAAGCATGGCGAGTGTTTACCTCTTATGATCAAGACGGAGATACCTGGCTGAATGTAGAGGGCACAAAAGAATATTATAAGTATGATACCGCTATCATCAAAGGCTTTGAAGGGCTTTCCAAAAACGAACAAGAAGGCACATCACCAGACCAAGAAGCCCTCGTCCCAACAGAAGCACCAGCCAACATCATTGAAGACTCACTCAAAACCAAGCCAGAAGGACCAAAAACAAAAGAAAACCCAGATAAATAATAAACTTATAAACAAACTGTCTGGTCTCTGTGAAGTCTATATGATGTCTCTATGATGCTTCTATGATGCTTCTATGAATAAACCATCTTCAGCCATCGTATTTACCGGTGGTGGCACAGCTGGCCATGTGAGTGCTCTTCTTGCCTTGCAGCATGATCTCAAACGTGATGGCTGGGATATTACCTACATAGGTTCTTACCATGGATTAGAATCTTCTTTAGTTAAAGAAGCCGAGATTCCTTACCATGCTATCTTTACTGGTAAGTTACGGCGTTATATTTCTTTACGTAATATCTCAGATATGATCAAGACAGCCTTGGGCTGTCTGCAATCCTTGTTCCTTTTACGACGTCTCAAACCTCAAGTCATTCTTTCTAGGGGTGGATATGTCAGTTTTCCTCCCACTGTAGCTGCCTTTATTCTTAGAGTTCCTGTGGTCCTTATTGAAGCCGATATCTCCTTAGGTCTAGCAGCGCGACTCTCTTTACCTATGACTGATATGGTTTTTTATGCTTTTAAAGAAACCAAGCATCACCTTCCTGCTAACAAAAAAGCTATCCACACTGGACTACCTGTGAGAAAAGGTATCACTTCTGGGGATAGAAAAAAGGGGCTAGCTTTGTGTGGTTTTAGCTCCTCATCATCTCTTCCTATTGTTGTTGTCATAGGAGGCTCCCAGGGTTCTTATTTTTTTCAAAAGCTTATCATGGAAAATCTTTCATCACTTACAAAACATTTTCGTATTATCTTCCTTTGTGGTAGTAGCTCAAAATATCATCAAGAGCTTCACTGTGCTCAAAAACAAGTGGCCCGAGAAGTATTTTGTTATTTTTCTTATCTTAAAGAAGAGATAAAAGATATTTATGCTGTCAGTGATCTTGCCTTATCTCGTGGAGGAGCCAACAGTATTTTTGAACTACTCGCTTGCTCTATCCCTTCGCTACTCATACCCCTAGAACAAGGCAGTCGAGGGGAGCAAGTGGAAAATGCCACCTCTATAACACAACAAGGACTGGCCATGATGGTTCGTGGAGACGAACTGAATGGCAACAAACTTGTCATAAAGCTTAAGGAGTTGCATCAACAAGCTGCTATTTTAAAAGAGCGTATCCAAACAGAACAGCCGCAATCACCTCATAAGATCATCACCGAAAAACTTCGACCGTATTTACGTACCACACATCATCGATAACTTTATGTATCACTCTGCTCACATCTCTTATCCTGTGGTGTTTGTGGACCACTACGACAGTTTTTCATGGAATATTATCGAGCTTCTTGCCAAAATACCTCCCACTCCCCATATCCATTTTGATATCCGTCATGTCTATTATGACTCCAAAGAGCTTTTTTCACTCACCGAGTCTTTAAAAAAAGCTTGCTTTATTCTCTCACCAGGACCTAAAAGCCCTCACCATATGCAAAGTAGCCAAAAACTATACCATTCCTTTAAAAACACCCATCCCTTCCTAGGAATTTGCCTAGGACATCAAATTATGGGCATATGTGAAGGCTATACCATAAAAAAAGCCACAGCTCCTTTTCATGGCACCACACGCTTGATGTCAATTAAAGATGATGGCGGCTATTTTTGTAAACAGTCATCTTATCAACTCGCATCATACAATTCTCTGTGCCTAGACAAACCACCACCGCACACTAAGACAAAAATGAACATACTTGCCTATGATGATAAGGGAGATATCGCTGCTATCGGCATCCCTCAACCCACAACAGCTCCCATAGCACTGGGCATTCAACTTCATCCTGAATCTTTTTTAAGCAAAGACGGTGACAAGATTGTCCGCTCTTTTCTCTGGCAAGCTGCTGCTTATCACTATAGCGAGTCACTATAGCGAGTCATCACAGCGAGTCATCACAGCTAGTCATCACAGCTAGTCTGTCACATAGAACTTTTTATGTGTTGTTTTTTTCTTTAGGCTGAGCTGTGGGAGGGATTCTCTCAGAATCTTTGACATCTTTGATGCCTTTTCGAAAGTTCTTAATACTTTCACCTAAAGCTCCACCAAGCTTTGGTAATTTACTACCTCCAAACAACAACACCACCACAGCTAATATAATCAGCCACTCCCATCCACCAGGAATCATAACGTCTATCTCCTTTTATCCATGACGCATCATTTATGGTGACATCACTCAAAAGAGCTTATCACGAACCTTAACAGTATAACTCACAAAAAGCCTGAGACATATCTCATTTCATCTCAAAGAGGCTACTTTGAAGACTTACCATCTACAAGGGTCTCATCAACCACACAATCATTTTTTTCAGCCAAGAAGCGATAACGCGGATGATTGCGTAAGGCGAGATCTTGCCATGCTAGATTATTACCAGAAAAGGTATGGGATAGATCTTTTTTATCATAGAGCACCGTATTATTCACACTCAACTGAATAGACTTCATCATCCAAACATCACTTTCATAAAACTCATAAGCATGACAACTAAACAGCCAGAGTAACCCACAACCACGATCAGAACTGCCCAGTATAGCACGCACTGAAACACCGTTTTTTAGCAAACGAATATAGCGTATATCACCTACCTGCAGATGAGTAAAGTCATCTGTTTTCATACCTTGTGATTTGATAAATTCTTTACCATCAAACTCACTACGAGCTGCTGTGGCTAGCTCTAAAGAATAAGTGTTTGTTCCCCAACTCTCATGTTCATACACATCCCGAGACACCCCAAGTGAAAGTGGTGGTTGCTTATCTACTCCCACACGTACTGTCAATGATGAAATCGGTTTTTTTAAAAAACACCCCTTATGATCCTCTGTTAAAAACGAACGCAATAAACGTTTGTTAGCTTTCATATAACGTTTATTGGTCATTTTAAGAGCAGACACTTTTTGAGATAATCGCTGACTCTCTGCTGCCAAATCACGTGGAAGGTCTTCAGCAAACTCTGATGGTCTACTACCACAACCACTCAAATATAATAAAATGCCAAAGAAGATCCATTCACCATATCTATTTGCTATCTGCTTTGTCAAAGTCAAAATAGCTACGATGATGACCACACCGGATACCATACACACCCTCCGCCATAGACCTTACCCCTTTAGGGAATGATCTATCGACAGCAAAGTCAAAACATAGAGAAGCTATCTTATGCAGGCACAGGATATATAAAAAAAGCAGCTGCCAAAAACAGCTGCTTTTTTTCTCAAATGAATTGTGCGTGTGAAAATAAGTGAGTTCTCTATCCTCAGTTATCCTTAGCCTTCTAGCTAAGAATATGTTTTTTTAGATTTTTTCCAAGGAAGTGAGTTCTTCTAAACACTGACTCACTCCTCTACCACCACTAGCCCATCTTTCCAAGCCTTCCACAATCATACGTTTGCATAGACCTCCAAGAGGATTAAGCAATGTTTTCACTGACGATGCTTCTGCAAATGGATAGGTGGTGGGTTGTAATTGATCTGCTATTTCACATACTTTTAATGTTGTGACAAAACATAACTCTAAATCACCTGAATCGACTCCACCAGCCACTTTATGTGAGCTGTCCATCAATTGACTATATGTTAATGGTTTCTCTTGTTCCATACCCATAGTACTGAAATCGATTTTCGCTGTAGTATTACTACAGCTAGCTATCATAGCCATAGAACATAAAATCATCACATGATATACCGACATATCTCACCTTTTAATGGATGCATTTCTCACTCCATGGTCATGGCTTACTATCAAATGAACGGCTTGTACCTGCTTTACGGTTATTTTTAGCTATTCCTTAATAGCTGCATTTTATGAATATATTTTCTATATATATCCATAAAACAAGCTCTTGGTTTCTTCCATAGCCTTTTTGATGATCATACCCACAAAGATGATATTTTATAAGAAAATCGTAGATTATCTCAAAAAGACTATGGCATCATAGATGTTCAACCGCTTATGATGTATGATTTTTGGCATCCTATTTTCAAGGCACATTCTATGCTACGCTCCCATACCAATGGAACATTACGCTCTCAAGATGACAATCAACAAGTGAGTCTTTGTGGTTGGATTCACCGTCTGAGAGATTTAGGAGGTTTAATACTTGCTGATCTTCGTGATCATAGCGGGTTAGTGCAACTCAATCTTACCGATTTTGGCAGCAAAGATCCCAAACGGCTCAAGCAAATGCGCAGAGAGAGTGTTGTAAGAGTGAGTGGTCGGGTAAGCAAAAGACCCACAGAATCCATCAATCCTCAACTTCCTAGCGGAGAAGTGGAAATAGCTGTAACAGCAGTGGAGATATTCAATGAAGTCCAAGATCTACCTTTTATCTTTGATGCTCAAGTACAAACCAAAGAAGCCTTAAAGCTCAAGTATCGCTATCTTGATTTACGATCTCCACAACTTCAAACCAATCTACGCAAACGTGCTAAAGTGTGTAGCGAGATGAGAAAGCTGTTTGAAGCCGAAGGCTTCTGTGAAGTCAACACACCCATCCTCTATAAACCCACCCCTGAAGGAGCCCGAGATTTTCTTGTACCCTCAAGACACTATCCTGGAACAGCATATGCTCTACCTCAATCCCCTCAGATCCTTAAGCAGTTACTGATGATCGCTGGAATGGAGCGTTATTATCAAATCACCAACTGTTTTCGTGATGAAGATCTACGCAGTGATCGACAACCCGAATTTGGCCAGCTGGATTTAGAAGCAAGCTTTATCACTCAAGCATGGCTCCACGATCTTGCTCAAAAGATCTGTCGTAACATATGGAATTCTTCTTCTATCTCCTTGAAACCTCTTTGCTATAGTGATGCCATGAATTGGTTTGGCAGTGATAAACCTGATCTACGCTTTGCTCTTCCGGCCATCGATATCACCACATCATGCAGCAAAGCTTTATCTGCCGCACCTCCCTTCGCTGATATCCTTTCAACAAAAACTCACAAAATAAGCGCTACGTTTGCTTCTGATAAGATCATGAATTTTTCTAGAAAAAATCTCGATGATCTTATCACTCATATGCAAAACAATCATGAGCATAAAACCTTTTATTTCAAAGTAGCCCAAAAAACGTTATCCGGCGGAATAGCTAAATGGATCACCCCTGAGCTTTTAGAAAACATGGAAAATCTTTGCTTAGAGGTTCATAAACAGCTTCAACAAGCAGATCTTGCCACCTCTTCACCATCTATGTTAAACCACAAAACCGATTTTTCTCATGGAGTATGGTTTGTTAGCGCTGTCACTCAACACCACCATATGCCAGATACAGTATCCCGTCTGAGGTCCTATCTTGGTGACAATGAGACCAAAACCCAACTCAAAAAGCCGGGTGAATATGCTTTTTTATGGCTACACAGCTTTCCTTTATTTACTTGGGATGATGACACCCAACAGCTCAGTGCAACCCATCACCCCTTCACCTTACCGGCTATTGAACACCAAGAGCTCTTCTTTGCTTTACATAACGACAATGCCAATAACAATGCCACCGCTATACTCTCTGAGGCCTTTGATGTGGTATGTAACGGCTATGAAATAGGGGGAGGATCTTTACGTATTTACAAAGCAGATATGCAACAGCATATGTTTTCTATATTAGGACTATCACCTCAACAGATCCAAAAACAGTTTGGCTTTCTTATTGAAGCACTCAGATACGGAGCACCACCTCATGGTGGCATGGCCTTTGGTCTTGATCGCATCATGATGTTACTTTTAGAGACTAACAATATCCGCGATGTTATCGCCTTTCCAAAAACCACCCAAGGCAATTGTTTAATGAGTGGAGCTCCACAAAAGCTTCAAGATGAAGATCTAAAAGATCTTCATCTTAAACATTCCCAACCCATATAATCTATAGAATGTAACTCACCTTAGAGAATATAACTTATAAATACAGCTAGCCAGTTGGTTTCTTTCCTTCAAAGATCTCCACTAAAAGTTGGAGATCTTCAATCTTTTGATTCAAATCAGCTATTTTAGCATCTTTAAGCTCTAAGGTTTTTTCTAAACACAACACCTTGTTACCATAAGAAGATTTCAGGTCTTCTGCTTGCTTGGCAAGACTCGACATAAAGTCTTCACACATATCAAACAACGCCTTAGTGTCTACACTACTATGCCCAGGTGTAGCGGTAGCTGTGATATGCGAAGGAATGTACTGATACGCTGAAGACACTATTTCCGATGTAGAAGGCAGCTGTGCTCCTCGCTGTGAGCTAAAAGAAGATGATGATGTTGCAGGAGAGTAAATGTCTCGATTTTGAAAATGAGGTTGCTGCTCCCAAGGTTTTTTATCCGATTTAAGCTCCGACTTAAGCTCTGATGATATTACTGATGGTGTTGGCTTAGCTGCAACATCTCTTGCTGAACCTCCAGGAGCAGCCATACCATAAGATTCGGAACGTTCGCTTGAAGAGGATACCGATCGCGGTGATGGATGTGACTTTGAACGACCTGTGTAAGAATAGGTTGGACTGCTTTGATGAGGTTGAGGCGATGAACCACTCTCCTGAGTACGCCCATAAGCATCTTCACTCACCGGGATAAAATACTTACCATCTTTGAGCGTTGCTGATAATTTGCCGGTTTTAATACGCCGTCTGATTGTCATATCGGAGATATTGAACGCTCTGGCATACTCTACGATGGATAACCAGCGCTGGGCCATATAACCTTCCTTACATCACAATCATTATGAGTACCAGTATAAATATACATGTGTATTTAAGATGTTAAGGGCTATAGTTTTTTTTTCTATGCTATTTCTATGCTATTTCTATGGTTTTCTGTATTATTTCTATTCTATGCCTTTATGTCTTTATGTATGTGCTCTATTCTTTATCCACTGGTTTATCTGCTCAATTCATCCTACTCATTCACCCCTTTAAAGCTCATTCACCCATCTCATTCATCTTTTCGCTGGGCCACTATTCTGTTTATTTGAGTTTGAGTTTGAGTTGCTCGTAGGCTCGTCACGTTTTTCTGTTCACACTGGGGCACATTGCTTTAAGTCTAACGAAAAAGCTCTTTAAAAGACAGAGTTCATAGGAAAAATTTTCGTCTCTTAGATATTTTCTAAAAGCTCTGAAAGCTTTGCATTTTCTTCCAGTAACACGTGATTATCAGGAGTGAGTCTCTTACGTCGCCATCCTTCAAAAAATATCGCATCCACTATAAACAGCATAGCTCCCAAAGAAATCAGCGAATCCGCTATATTGAAGTTAGGAAAAGCATAGTACCATCCTCCAATGCTCCAACGTACATCCAACCAATCAATCACATAATTGAGACGAAATCGATCAATCATATTACCCACAGCACCAGCAAGAATCATGGTCAGGGATAGACGGGCCATGCGATGAGAGAGAGGGGTGGCTCTGAGAAATAAGATGATAAAAATGATACAAACAAGGGTCAGGACATTAAAGAAAGGAACACGGATGTTATCATCCAATGATGATAACATCCCCCATGCAGCACCAGGATTGCGAACATAGCTAAAATTGAACCCAAAATAATGACCGTCAATCTTAGCTCTCTCAGGATCACCAAATCTGAAAATAGGATAAATGGTTCCCCTATACTCACGAGGATTATCCTCCGATGAATGGACCATTAAAGTGTTTTCTGACTGCACTTTAGTCAACTGATCCACAGCTACACCAAGAATAATGATCAGCAATAAGGCTATATTGCTGATAAAATACGCTGTTCTCTCTTTAGGAGAAAACAGAGCCAGTGGAAATTTTTTTCTAAGTAACATCATTCTCCCAAAACCTACCGACAATCAGATCCTCTCACCAACTTCTCTATCACTTCTTGAGGTGATAGAGAAGAAAAGCTCCATAAACGAAAATAATGAGAACTCTCTCCTACCATCCCAGGAATAGTATTGATCTCATTGAAATAAAGCTTATCCTCTAAAGGTTTATAAAACCAATCCAAACGAGCCATACCACTCAGTTCAAATAAGATAAAAAGCTCCTTAGAATAACTCTTTATCCTCTCCACAAGCCTCTCCACAAGCCCTTCATTACGATCATCAGAGAATCGTTCAAGGTAACAGTTCTCAGAATGATATTTTTCCGCATAACTATAAATCTTGCCTCCATGACACACCTTCCCTATATCTGATATCAAAAGCTCTTTGCCGTCCCACAGCATAGCACATTCAAGCTGCACAATATCATCAAGATAAGGCTCAAACATCACTTTATCATCATATAAAAAGGCATACTCTATCATCTCCATCATAGACTCTTTCTTTTCTATAATATTTACTCCATAAGAGCTTCCTTGAGAGCAAGGCTTAACAATCATGGGATAGGCAATGCCCTGATCTGCAAGCGAGCGTTTAAGGATCTCTAACTCTGTGGTGCTATCTTTTGTCCAAGAGGATTTTTTCGTGATCACAAAAGGCAAAGTCGGGATTTGAACTTGCATAGATAAGCGTTTACTCATAGACTTATCCATGCATAAAGCTGACCCTAATACACCAGATCCTACATAAGAAAAACCTGCTAATTCACATAATCCCTGCAAACAACCATCTTCTCCATAAGCACCATGAATAAGAGGGAAAACACATATCTCTTGCGGTAAATATGATACACCACTCACAGAGTGCATGTACTTGCATAGAATATCTGCTAAACAAAAAGCCGTTTTTGTCTCTTTCACTGATTCCACAGTCTGAGGACATGGAGACGACTGAGTCGAAGAATCCTCAGAGAACAGCCCCTCAGAGAATAACCCACCAGAGAATAACCCCCCAGAGAATAACCAAAACCCCTCTGCAGATATCTCCACAGATCCCACAACCGTATTCATAGATTGCAGGATAGTAAGCAGATATTTACCTCCACAAACAGAGACCTCACGCTCCGCTGACATACCACCATAGATAACAATCACCGGCTGCTGTTGCACTCTGTATCCCTATCTTTTTTATAAGTGTCTTATCGTATCCGTCTCTCTCACACAACGTTCACTATCTAACACACATAAGTAGCTCTATTTTCTACTCACTACCCCTACTCACCGCTAACTAACTATAAGCTATATGCATATCACTGATTATTATCCCATACGTATGATCATGATCTGGTGTATAGGTATCATCGTGTATCTCCTTGCTTCTCAAAACACCATAGCACGAGAAACAAAGCGCGAAAAACAAACCTATAGTGATGCTCTAAGAGTTTTGATTCTCATCATTGATCAAGCTTATTTATCTGATGCTCTTAAAGATCCCAAAAAACACGTAACACTACAAAACACTCTTACATCTATCCTCAAACGTACCAGTACTAAGCTAGACTCTCCATCTAAGATAGACAACATTCAACATAAAGTGCAATCTCTTAAATCCTCAAAAGATCTTATCTCACTCAAAGAGATGATACTGCAAGCCTATACCCGCACCAATATCCTGCCACAAATCCCCAATTACCTTACAGGCAAACAACTCTATCATACCTACTGTGAGAGTTGTCATGGCTCAAAAGCACAAGACAACACAAAACACCTAAAACTAGCACAACGCTTCCAAACCCCACCCCTAAGCTTTGATTCACCACAAGCAAAACGCCTATCAGCACACCATATCTTCAACCTTTTACTCACAGGACTGCCATCAGGCACTATGACCTCGTTTGAAGAAACACTCTCCACAAACCAGCTGTGGAGCCTTTCTTTTTACACCCTATCTCTAAGCTACCATTGCACCACACATACACCACAAACCAACACCACCACTGCCGCCATAAACACACTCCTACATCTCAGAGAAAGCTCCCCACACTCTAAGCACAACTCCTTACAAAACTTTCTCTGTTCCTATAAAACCACTCTACCTTAACAACAAAAAACACAAAAAAGCTCTCCAACTTTTTCAAGAGGAGAGCTTTTTTGTTTTCGCTAATTGTCTTCGCTAATTGTCTTCGCTAGCTTTGATCACAGTTACACAAAACCTATCTTCCATAAGAAAAACAAGGTCTCATATCTGATAAACCATAACTGGCCTTAGACTTTCTCACATTTTGAAGTGTCTGCGTTCCACTTCCAAGTACTCTTGTTTTTTGCAGCTTCACAAGCTTCCTTCGTTGTCGGTGCTGCTGTATCAGGTGCTGCTTTCTTACCACCACAACCAAGTACCAATAAGCTCGCTAATGCCACTGCAGCAAATGCAAACACAGAGTTTTTTGTTCTTGTCGTTAAAACACTCATACAATTCCTCCAAAAAAAAAATACATACTACTGATTCCAATATCCACTACACACTACATTCAACATAATTCATATCACGATTTAACTTCCAATTATATAAATATGAATGATAAATCCCGTACAATCACGATCACAAACTAAACCACATCTCAAAGCAATGCAAGACGTTTTACCTGAGGTCTCCAAAAAACTTTTACACCCTCACATAGAAACCCTCACACAGACATCACAAGATATCACAAGATATCACATGAGCCTCAAGTGTACCATATTATTGTTGCAGTATAACACAAAAACCACAAACATCACACGCTCAAAAAAACTTAAGTAGCATATTTTGCATAGATCAGCCACATTTTCATAGCCTATCTCTCCTAAGTAACAGAGCAGCAAGCCCCATCGCTCATAGCCACAGAAGTCATAACTTCAGTGACTACAGAGTGACTACAGCTACAAAGACATATAACCTGTGTAAGCAGCACATCTCCTCAGCAATGCTTAGCAACTCTTTATCAAAAAAGAAAGAAATCATCAAGCACAAGCACCGCAGCTATGACACCATGAATAACCATACCTTAAAAATCATGATAGAGGTCTCACAAGAAGCCTTAAGACCCGAAGAGATGCTATCTGATACCCCGATACCCTAACTCAAAAAGAGTATCAACGACTATCTATTATCTATGTCATGCTATGTCATGTCATCTCTACGTCAAAGCTCAACGTTCTCTTTAATGATGATCAAGAAAAGAACTTAATCTTTAAAGGCTTTAAGGAGTAGTACCTACTTTTTCATTGATACCCTTAACCAAAGCCTTCACTTGCTTGCCAAGCTCATCTTTATCACCACCAGGACGACCAAAACCAACAAGACCACTGCCGTCTTTTGGTTTATACTTACTCAATAAATACTGTAGTCCATCACCGTGAATGACCTGATCTTTTTTACGCAATGAAACCTTCTGCTTGTCTGTATCAACATAAGTAAATTCAAGTCCAACCAGCTTTCTTGCATACGCAGCATTATTATTCTTAAGCTTATTTTTTAGCAACTTCAATGATTGAAATAAGGAATAATCACCAAACCCAAAACCATTGCTTTGCTTCTCAGAAGATGTAGTAACCGTAAAATCAGTGCTTACAGCATCAGCAACTGTGTAAGCAACAGATAAGTCCCAATGCTTTTTACGAAATGGAAGCCAATTCTCCAATTTGAATTCACCTTCCTTGGCCACCGCTATCCTGTCTGCATAACGATCTTGACCTATCCCCAAAAGTGCCCACCCGGGACAGTTTGATTGCTCTGAGTCATGGTTTGACTTAAATTCCCATGCTTCGTATTTACTACCACCATCACCACCAGCGACTTCTTTAACTTCCACACATCTACCATCCACCACTCTGAGCTCTAGCTTATGCCCGGGAGGAAGCCTTGTGAGGCCTGGATATGTGAATGTAAAGGCATTTTTCTCAACACTGTAACTTACATCAAATTCTGCCACTAATGTTGATGATGCTGCTTTACAAGCAGAAGCTTTATCCTGATTGTCTTTAGCAGCCGCACCTTTTTGATCAACCAAACACTGCTTTGAAACAGCAGCATCCCATTCAGCCTTTGCTAAACATTTTCCATCAAAAAAATAAGGAGTATCTTTGTTCGCCTTACAAGAACTCTCCGATGGAGCCTCCTCGCCACCACAACCATAAAACACAAAACCCATAAGAGCTGCTATTGTCACAAAACTCCAGAGAAGCCTAATGTGTGAAGACCAGTGCGGTCCAGACAACACAAAAACACCCATACTATAATCCCCCTAAGACAGATCACTATCACCAGTTACTTAGCTAACACCGTACAGATACAACACATCTGAGTTTTGCGCTCATCTGCATAATCTTTAGGCCTAACTTCCACCTTTTAGATCATGTTATCATATCATCACTTCTATGAATAGCTACGACGAACTGAAATCATCATATCCGTTATATTCAATGCCATAACCAACACCAGAAAAGAACTGGGTATATTATTCTTCATCATCAGCTACTTTTCTATTAATAGCCTTAACCAAAGCTTCTAATTGCTTTTCAAGAACATCTTTAGACCCTTTAATGGGAGCTGAAACAAAAAGTGGCTTTTTTTCTTCCTCATCATCTTCTTCAGGTCTCTTATACTTGCTCAACAAATATTGCAGTCCTTGCCCATGGATGACTTGATCTTTTTTTGTAAGCTTCAAATCATTAACGCTAAATTCTAGCCCAACAAGACGATCACGCAGAAAATCATCCCGGTCAAGTGATCCTAAGTCATCTATGACATCATACAAGGAGTTATCTGCAAAGGTAAACGAACCATCCCTGTCAGCATCTTCTTTAACCGATAAAGTAGCTGTTTGGTCATCTTTAGATACAGAAACTTCTATTTCTACATTCCATTCTTCAACATTATTTCCCACAGACATGGATCCCAAATATTTGTCAGACTCACCCTCCTTAAGCACCCATAAATCATTAGAGTTCACTTCCACATCTCTACCATCTAGAATCCTAAGCTTTAAGGTAAACTCCTCATCTTCATTGGATGGGATGTCAATGCCTGTAAATACAAAATCACCATCCTCATAACTAACGCCAAAATTCGGTTCTTGAGGCGTTTTTTTGTCTGCTAGATTAGACTTGGATGCTTCACAGATTTTTGAGGTTTTATTATATTTTTGACTGCTTTTGCACTGACTAGACATCTTGACATCATATTCTCTTTCTGACACACAACGTCCATCAAAATAATAAGTCGTTTGTCTCGTGGTTTTACACGAACTCTCTGAGGGAACAAAGGAGTTAGAACCATCACTACAACCATAGAATCCAAGACCTATCAGGGAAACTACCATCACAGCACTCCAAAGAGTCTTACGCAAATGAGAACGCAAAAAGCACTGACTTAACATAATGTTACCCTCCCAAGATCAACCATTACCACTCCTCAATATATCCACATCATTAAACAATATTTGAATAGCATCACAATGACTCTAGTCCTTATTTGACCCACCCAGCAACCTCATCCTAAGACTCAATAATGCAAACAGTCAAAGAATCATGACACAGACTCAACGATTCTGTATATCGTTGTCATGTTGATATTCTTTAAGTTTGTAAACTGATATACTTTAAGATATGTGACAAAAAATAAGCGTCTTTTAAAGAAGTAGATGATGAACTAATGTTTTGAAAAATCAAAACGAGACAAAAATGACCAAAGTTCTTATCTTCTACGTCCCATGAATCTATTGAAAGATGCTTCACAAAAGCTGACAGAGCATCACTACCCATAGTTAAAGATGTATCATTCTCAAAATCACTACCACAACCAAAGAGAAATAAAATAGCAATGGGTGGTAAAAACCGTACCCATTGCTAACAGAGGTCTTCTTGAGGCTAATAAGAACAAATCACTCAACGATTCCTTCATCACACTCAGGCTAAAGACCAATGGAACAAATATTTTTAATTCGACAAGCTTAATCCATCAACTATCTTTTTTCTCTTTATTAGCCGCAATAAGCAAGGTCTTAATCTGCTTTTCAAGATCATATTTAGAATCACTATATGTCTTACCTCGTTCTAATAACTTAATAGCTTCACGCTCATTGTCCTCTTCTGATGACTGATATTTGCGTAATAAATATCGCAACCCAGCTCCATGAATAACCTGCCATTGATTATTAAATACTTGACCTGGTCGATCATGTCCATACATAAATTCAAGACCGTAAGCATAGCGACTATTTAACCGTGCCGCACTAAAACCATCAACATCAAGCATACGTTTTATGGCAGCATACAATGATGCATCATCATTAAACCCAAAGAACTCTTTCCAACTAGGTTGATTGTTTACTGGACCCAAAGTAAACTGCTTTAGTGTGCCAGAAAGCCTTACTTTCCACGATGCTTTTTCTTTAAGAGAAGCATATGGATAATATTTGTCACCCTCACATATGTCATCGTTCCTCTTTGCATGAGCGTCAACCACCCATCTATCATTACTATTGAGCTTTACACATCTACCATCTATAATCTTAAGCGTTAAATTAAACGAAAATTCGCCATCGTCATTGATTTCTATGACCTCTTTCTCCTCCTCTTC